>Ga0335075_10007287_pt1 | contig 17012 bp, 14 predicted proteins | sample Lox_Sample_24_FD_206723 | JGI IMG/M metagenome (GOLD analysis project Ga0335075, IMG submission 206723) | Soil microbial communities from Loxahatchee National Wildlife Refuge, Florida, United States - Lox_Sample_2.4 | ecosystem: Environmental > Terrestrial > Soil > Wetlands | place: USA...
ACGCACCTCGGGGGGCGCCGGGGGCGGGGCGGGGGCTCGCACCCTCATCGGTCCGTCGGGCGCGGAGGCAACGGGACCCCGCCGGTCCCGGTGGCGACGGCCTCGCACCCCGCCCGCCCTCGGCCGTACGGGCCGCAAATTCGGGCCGTCGACGGCCGGGCTACGAATCGCGGCCGGCGCCCGCCGGCCGCCCGCGCGCCGCGCCCGCCATGGGCGGTCCGCTAGCGCCTTCCCTGCGGTTCGTGGCCCTGCAGCGCCAGGTACTGGTGCACGAGGCGCACCGACATCGAGCCCTCGCCGACCGCCGAGGCGACCCGCTTGATCGAGCCGCTGCGGCCGTCGCCGACCGCGAAGACGCCCGGCAGGCTGGTCTCCAGCGGCAGCGCCGGCCGGCCGCCGAGGCCGGTGTCGGCGTCGAGGTGGGTGACCTCGAGCTCGGACCCGGTGAGCAGGAAGCCGTCGTCGTCCTTGGCCAGGGCGCCGTCGAGCCACTCGGTACAGGGGTCGGCGCCGATGAAGATGAAGAGCCCGCCGACCGCCAGCTCGCGCCGCTCGCCGGTCGTGTCGTCCTCGACGGTGATCCCGGTCAGCGCCGCGTCGCCCGCGATCTCCCGCACCTCGTGGTGGAGCAGCACGTCGATGTTGTCGATCGCCGCGATCTGCTCGACGAGGTAGTTGGACATCGAGGCGCCGAGCTCGCCGCCGCGCAGCAGCAGCGCGACCCGCTCGACCGAGCCGGAGAGGAAGATCGCCGCCTGCCCGGCCGAGTTGCCGCCGCCGACCACGGCGACCGAGCCCGAGCCGCACATCCGCGCCTCGACCAGCGTCGCCGCGTAGAAGACGCCCGCCCCGTTCAGCCGCCGGCAGCCGTCCACCGGCAGCTGCCGGTAGCTGGCCCCGGTGGCGAGGACCACCGTGCGCGCCGCCAGCTCGTCGCCGCTGTCGAGCTCGACCACGTAGCGGCCCTCCTCGGTGCGCAGGCGCTCGGCCCGCTCGGGGACCGCGGTGCGCAGGCCGAACCGACGCGCCTGGGCGATCGCCCGCTCCGCCAGGTCGGACCCGGAGACGCCGGCCGGGAAGCCGAGGTAGTTCTCGATCCGCGAGGAGGTGCTCGCCTGGCCGCCGAGCGCCACCGCGTCGACGAGGATCGTCGAGAGACCCTCGGTCGCCGCGTACACGGCGGCGCCCAGCCCGCCCGGCCCGCCGCCGACGATCAGGCAGTCCCAGGCGACCTTCGCGGTCTTGTTCGGGGCGCGCAGGTTGAGCGCGTTGGCGGCCTCCAGGATCGTCGGCGCGGTGAGCACCTGCCGGCCGCCGACCAGCATCGGCAGCTCCCCCGCCGCCAGCGGCCGGCCGTCCGGGGAGGCGGCGGCGGAGTCGTCGCGGTCGAGGTCGATGAAGCGGTGGGGGACCCGGTTGCGGGTGAGGAACTCGCGCAGCTCGCGCGTGGCCGGATCGCCGCCGGAGCCGATCAGCCGGGCGCCGCTCTCGGCTTCGATGATCACCGCCCGGCGCGCCACCAGCGCGTTCATGATCAGGTCGCCGAGGCGCGGGTCGCGGGCGATCACGCCGCGGAGCGCCTCGCGGCCGACCAGCGCCACCTCGCTCGGGGCGGCGACCCGGGCGGTGAGCAGCGCCGGTTCGGCGGTGATCAGGTTCAGCTCGCCGGCGAACTGGCGCGGCCCGTAGCCGACGAGGACCCGCTCGCGCGGCGTGTCGGCCTGGTCGAGGACCTCGACGCGGCCGCTCAGCACCAGGATCAGGTCGTAGTCGAGGTCGCCGGGGGAGAAGAGGTCCCGGCCCGGCTCGACCTTCTCGGTGCGCCCGGCGGCGACCAGCGTCGCCATCTGCGCCTCGTCCAGTCGCGGGAAGGCAACGTCGCTCTCGGCCTGCGCCGGCCCCTCCTCAGGCGTAGCGGGCAACGGTGAAGGCGATCAGCATCGGCACGTGGAGAGCGTAGACGACGAGCGACAGCGTCACCACGATCAGCGGCCCGCCCGAGAGGCCGTTGCGGAGGAAGGCGTACTCGATCAGCCCGGCGGTGATCGTGTAGGCGAGCAGCGCCCAGCGGCCGACCTGGAAGAAGCGGTCCCAGGCGAACCCCCGCACGCGCGAGAGCGCGATCAGGTTGCCGGCGAGGAGGAGGGCGGAGAGGACGAGCAGGACGATCGCCGGGGTGAGCGGCACCGACTGGGGCAGGTGCGCGGCGAGGTAGATCCCGCCCGCGACGATCAGCGCCAGCGAGGCCATCCCGACCTGGGTCACCGGCGGCATCGGGCGCTCGGGGATGGCCGCCGCCTCGGTCGCCATCAGCCGCTCGCGATCTTGGTCATGATCACCAGCGTCGCGATCTGCAGCGCGCCGAGGATCCCGGCGGTGTAGATGAAGCGTTTCATCAGCCGCTCGATCACCGCCGGGTTCGGCTGCGGCTTCTTCAGCTCGAAGAGCACGGCGATGTTGGCCGGCTCGAGCAGGCCGAGGGCGATGATCGCCATGCAGCCGACGACGATGTAGCTGGCGACGATCCAGCCGTGGTTGTAGTAGCCGCTGTCGACGGTGCCGAGGAAGTGGCCGAGCTGCCAGCCCGCGGCCAGGGTGGCGGTGACGACCGTCGGCATGATCAGCACCATCTTCGGCATCAGCCTGGTCGTCATTTCGATCCGCGCCGGGACCGAGAGTTTGCCCAGGATCGGCCCGAGCACGAAGCCGAGGAAGAGGTCGATGATCGTCCAGGCGGCGCCGAAGGCGACGTGGAAGAAGGTCAGCGGCCAGAGTTCGTTGACGGCGATCGCGACGACCAGGGCGGCGAAGACGATCGCCACCGGGATCAGGCCCAGCCGGGGGACGATTTCGAAGTCGGGGATCGTCGGCGCGCCGGCCGGTGGACCGGCCGGGGGGACCGCCGCGGGAGGTGGCTCGGCCGTCGTCGCCATCGGGCGAGCCTATGCGTGAGGTACGTCACACCGCAAGCCCCAAGGGGTTTCCGGGTGATATTTTGGTGCTAAACTATTTGGTACCGAAACTTTTTGCCGATGAAGGAAGTGATGCGTAGGTGACCACTGCAGCGCGGAGCGCCGGCTCGAAGATCGAGGCCCACGTCTGGCGGATCGCCGCCGTCGTCGTCCTCGGCACGATCATGTCCGTCCTCGACACGACGATCGTCAACGTCGCCCTCGACACCCTCGGGCGCGACCTGGGCGCCTCGGTCGACCAGATCCAGTGGGTGGTGACGGGCTACCTGCTCGCGCTCGCCGCCGTGATCCCGGTCAGCGGCTGGGCCTCGCGCCGCTTCTCCCCGCGCAGCGTCTACATCGCCTCGCTCGTCCTCTTCACCGCGGGCTCGGTGCTCTGCGGGCTCGCCGACTCGACCGGATCCCTGGTCGCCTTCCGCGTGATCCAGGGGATCGGCGGCGGCATGCTGGTGCCGACCGGCCAGATGATCCTGGTCCGCGCCGCCGGGCCCCGCAACCTGCCCAAGGTGATGAGCGCGATCGGCGTGCCGATCGTCCTCGCCCCGATCTTCGGCCCGACGATCGGCGGCCTGCTGCTCGAGCACGTCTCCTGGCAGTCGATCTTCCTGGTCAACCTGCCGGTCGGCATCCTCACCCTGGTCGCGGCGCTGAAGCTGCTGCCGAAGGACGCGCCGGAGGGGGCCGAGCGGCTCGACTTCCTCGGCCTCGGCATCCTCTCGGTCGGCCTCGTCGGAGTCACCTACGGGCTGGCCGAGACCGGCTCGGCCGGGACGCTCCTGGCGAGCTCGGTGCTGGTCCCGCTGGGGATCGGCATCGCCGGCGTCGCCGCCTTCGTCTGGCGCGCCCTCCACATCCCCAACCCGCTGCTCAACGTGCGCCTCTACGCCGACCGCGCCTTCACCGCCGCCTCGATCACCACCTTCTGCCTCGGCGCCGCGCTCTTCGGCGCGATGGTGCTGATGCCGCTCTACTTCCAGACGGTGCGCGGCGAGGACGCCGTCACCACCGGCCTGCTGCTGATCCCGCAGGGGCTCGGCGCGGCGGTGGCGATGGGCCTCTCCGGCCGCTCGACCGAACGGCTCGGCGCCGGGATGACCGCGGTGGTCGGCGCGCTGATCACCCTGGTGGCGACGATCCCCTTCGTGATGCTGGGCGCGAGCACCCCGTTCGTGGCGATCGGCGCGGCGATGATCTTCCGCGGCTTCGGCATCGGCATGTCGATCATGCCCGCGATGACCGCCGCCTACGGCGTCCTCACCCCCGACCAGGTCACCCACGCGACGCCGCAGCTGACCACGCTGCAGCGGGTCGGCGGCTCGATCGGGACCGCGGTCCTCACCGTCGTCCTGCAGTCGCACCTGGAAACCGCGGGCGCCTCGCAGGCGGCGATGGCGGGGGCCTTCGGCGACACCTTCCTCTGGGTCATGGGCATCACCGTCGTGGCCCTGCTGCCGACCCTGGTGCTGGCGCGGATCGAACGGCGCGGCCGCCGGCGCCCGGCCGAGCCTGAGGCGACGCCGGCCCTGGTCGAGGCGGAAACCCGCGAGCTGGCGCTGGAGTCGGCGTGAGCGGCCGGGCGAGCGGCACCGCCGATCCGAGCGGTCCCGCGGGCGCGGCCCCCGAGACCGCTGGCGCGCCCGGCGCCGGCAAGGCGCCCGCGACCTCAGGCGCATCCGGCTCGGCGCCCGCGACCCCTCCTGCGCCCGGCGCCACCGCGGCGCCCGACCGGCGCGCGGCGGCGCTCGCCACCCTGCGCGAGGAGTTCGGCTGCCTGCTCGGCGCCGAGCGTCGGCTGCGCGGCCGCGACCAGCACCGCAAGGTCGAGGGCGACCTGACGATCGCCCAGGTGCGGGCGCTCTTCGCCCTCGACGCGCGCGCGGGGGCGACGGCGGGGGAGATCGCCGAGGCGGCCCGGCTCAGCCCGGCGAGCGTCACCGGGATGCTCGACGAGCTGGAGCGCGACGGCATCGTCGTGCGTGAGCGCAGCGAGGGCGACCGGCGCCGCGTCCTCGTCACCTTGACCGACGAGGGCCGCGCGGTGCTCGGCAAGCGCCGCCGCCGCTGGCTGCAGCGCTGGGAGGCGGCGATGGAGGACGTCCCCGAGCGCGACCTCGAGGCCGCCGCCGAGGCCATGGGCCGCATCGCCACCCTCCTCGACAACCTCTAGCGACCCGCGAGGCGCGGCGGGTCCTCGCGCTGCAAGACTGGCGCCGATGCCAGAGCCTTCGCTGTCCTTCGACCCGATCGACGAGGCCCGCCGCCACTGGGAGGAGCGCTGGACGGAGGGAGCCGCGACCGAGATGGTCGCCGTCACCTCGATCATGCGCGTCCACCAGATCCTGATCGCGCGGCTGAACGAGCTGCTCGAGCCGTTCGGCCTCACCTTCCCCCGCTACGAGGCGCTGATGCTGCTCTACCTCTCGCGGCGCGGCTCGCTGCCGCTGGGCAAGATCGGCGAGCGCCTGCAGGTGCACCGCACCAGCGTCACCAACACGGTCGACGGGCTGGAGAAGCTGGGGCTGGTGCGCCGGGTCCCGCACGAGTCCGACCGCCGCGCCGTCCTCGCCGAGATCGCCCCGGCCGGGCGGGAGGTCGCCGAGCAGGCGACCGCGACGCTGAACGACGCGGGCTTCGCCACCGATCCGCTCAGCGCCGGCCAGCTCGAGGACCTCGCCAAGCTCCTCCGCGTCCTCCGCGTCGCCGCCGGCGACTTCCCCGGATAGCCCCGCCCGACTTCCCCGCACTCCACGCGTGCCGCCGGTCGACCGACCGGCGCAATAGGTCGATCTGGCCGGCGCAATGGGTGGGGTCAGGTCGACCGCGGTCCGGTGGGGGGTGGGAAAGGACGACCGCCCAGGCAGTCGGAGATAGTCGCCATTCCTACTATCTAGTAGCCTCATATATGTGACGACGGTTGCCGATCGGGGGCGGGCCGAGCGCGCCGAGGGGGCGGGGAGGCCGCCGCTGCGCTTCGTCACCGCCGCCTCGCTCTTCGACGGCCACGACGCGGCGATCAACGTGATGCGCCGGCTGATCCAGGACTCCGGCGCCGAGGTCGTCCACCTCGGCCACAACCGCAGCGTCCGCGACGTCGTCCGGGCCGCGATCCAGGAGGACGCCGACGCGATCGCGATCAGCTCCTACCAGGGCGGCCACACCGAGTACTTCCGCTACGCGGTCGAGATGCTGCGCGACGCGGGCGCCGATCACATCCGCGTCTTCGGCGGCGGCGGCGGGACGATCACGCCGGCGGAGATCGCCGACCTCGAGGCCTTCGGGGTCGAGCGGATCTACCACCCGCACGACGGCATGTCGCTGGGGCTGGTGGGGATGATCGACGACCTGGTCGAGCGCGCCGCGACCAAGCGCGTCGTGCCGCCGCCGCCGGACGAGTCGCGCACCGACGACCTCGGCGTCGCCCGCATGCTCTCCGCGCTCGAGGACGGAGCCTTCACCGAGGACGACCTCGAGCGCCTGCGCACCGAGTGGAACGTGAAGGGGGCGGGGGTCCCGGTGGTGGGCGTGACCGGCACCGGCGGCGCCGGCAAGTCGACCGTCACCGACGAGCTGCTCTCGCGCTTCGCCGCCCACCTGCCCGACCTGCGGATCGCGGTGCTGGCGATCGACCCGACCCGGCGGCGCACCGGCGGCGCCCTGCTCGGCGACCGGATCCGGATGAACAGCCTGCGCCACGAGCAGCTCTACATGCGCTCGATGGCGACCCGCCGGCAGAACGTCTCGACCAGTCCCGTGCTCGCCGACGCGGTCGCCTTCCTGCGCGCCGCCGGCTTCGACCTGGTGATCGTCGAGACCGCCGGCATCGGCCAGTCGGACTCGGAGATCGTCGACCTCGTCGACCTGCCCGTCTACGTGATGACGAGCGAGTTCGGCGCCGCCTCGCAGCTGGAGAAGATCGACATGCTCGACCTCGCCGACCTGGTCGTGATCAACAAGTTCGACAAGCAGGGCGCCCCCGACGCGCTGCGCGACGTGCGCAAACAGTGGCGCCGCAACCGGGCCGCCTTCGACCTCGCCGAGGACGAGGTGCCGGTCTACCCGACGATCGCCAGCCAGTTCGCCGACCCCGGCGTCACCTGGGTGTTCGTCAACCTCTGCGCGGCGCTGGCCAAGGGGGCGGGAACCGAGGCCGAGCGCTGGGACCCGGGCCTCGACCCCGCCGTCCACGAGCCGCGCGGCAACGCGCTGATCCCCGGCCGGCGGGCCCGCTACCTCGCCGAGATCGCCGAGCAGGGGCGGGGGATCAACGCCAAGGTCGAGGAGCTGGCGGAGAAGGCGTCCCAGGCCCAGCATCTCTACGCGGCGATGAAGGTCGACCCGGGCAACGAGGTCCTGACCAAGGCCTACGAGGAGGCTCGCATCGCGCTCGGTCCCGAGGCGCTCGCGCTGCTGGAGAACTGGGACGCGCGGATCGAGGGCATCACCGCGGAGAGCTTCAGCTACGAGGTCCGCGGGCGCGAGATCACCGGGCCGAACTACCGCGAGACCCTCTCCCACCAGCAGGTGCCGAAGATCGCGCCGCCCCCTTATAAGGACTGGGGCGAGCGGCTGCGCTTCCTGATGAAGGAGAACCTGCCCGGCTCCTACCCCTACACCGGCGGCGTCTTCCCCTACCGGCGCGAGGGCGAGGACCCGATCCGGATGTTCGCCGGCGAGGGCTCGCCGGAGCGCACCAACCGCCGCTTCCACTACCTCTCCCAGGGGCAGCCGGCGGCGCGCCTCTCGACCGCCTTCGACTCGGTCACCCTCTACGGCGAGGACCCGGCCGAGCGTCCCGACATCTACGGCAAGGTCGGCAACTCGGGCGTCTCGATCGCCACCCTCGACGACGCGAAGAAGCTCTACTCGGGCTTCGACCTCTGCGCCCCGACGACCTCGGTCTCGATGACGATCAACGGCCCGGCGCCGATCGTCCTCGCCTTCTTCCTGGGCGCGGCGATCGACCAGCAGGTGGAAAAGCACCTGAAGGAGAGCGGGCGCTGGGCGGAGGCCGAGGCGCGCCTCGACGCGATCTTCGGCGACCGGCCGCGCCCCCGCTACAAGGGCGAGCTGCCGCCGGGCAACGACGGGCTCGGGCTCGGGCTGCTCGGCGTCTCCGGCGCCGACGTGGTCGATGCCGAGACCTACGCGCGGATCCGCGCGGAGACGCTGCGGACCGTCCGCGGCACCGTCCAGGCCGACATCCTCAAGGAGGACCAGGCGCAGAACACGTGCATCTTCTCGACCGAGTTCGCGATGAAGATGATGGGGGACGTGCAGGAGTTCTTCGTCGCCGAGGGGGTGCGGAACTTCTACAGCGTCTCGATCAGCGGGTACCACATCGCCGAGGCCGGGGCGAACCCGATCTCCCAGCTCGCCTTCACCCTCGCCAACGGCTTCACGATCGTCGAGTACTACCTCGCCCGCGGCATGGACATCGACGACTTCGCTCCCAACCTGAGCTTCTTCTTCTCCAACGGGATGGACCCCGAGTACGCGGTGATCGGGCGGGTCGCGCGGCGGATCTGGGCGCGGGCGATGCGCGAGCGCTACGGCGCCTCGGAGCGCAGCCAGATGCTCAAGTACCACATCCAGACGAGCGGCCGGAGCCTGCACGCGCAGGAGATCAGCTTCAACGACATCCGCACGACCCTGCAGGCGCTGTACGCGATCTTCGACAACTGCAACAGCCTGCACACGAACGCGTACGACGAGGCGATCACGACGCCGACCGAGGAGTCGGTGCGCCGGGCGGTGGCGATCCAGCTGATCATCAATCGCGAGCTGGGGCTGAACTTCACCGAGAACCCGTGGCAGGGGTCGTTCGCGATCGAGGCGCTGACCGACCTGGTCGAGGCGGCGGTCTACGAGGAGTTCGAGCGGATCAGCGAGCGCGGCGGCGTGCTCGGCGCGATGGACACGATGTACCAGCGCGGCAAGATCCAGGAAGAGTCGATGTACTACGAGCGCCTGAAGCACGACGGCACCCTGCCGCTGATCGGCGTCAACACCTTCCTCCCCGAGGAGGGGGCGGAGGAGCGGACCGACGGGGTGGAGCTGATGCGCTCGACCGATGCCGAGAAGGACGACCAGATCGCCTCGGTGCGGGCCTTCCAGGCGCTCGGGGCGGAGCGCCGCGAGGCGGTGCTCGGGCACCTGCGCGAGGTGGCGCGGGAGCGCGAGAACGTCTTCGAGGCGCTGATGGACGCGGTGAAAGTCGCCTCGCTCGGCCAGGTCTCGGGCGCCCTCTACACGGTGGGCGGCGAGTACCGGCGCAATATGTAAGCGTCGTCGGGATGAGCGACGAGCCCCGCATCGTCTGCCTGGTCCCGAGCATCACCGAGCTGCTGTGCGACCTCGGGCTGGCGCCGCAGGTCGTCGGGCGCACCGGGTTCTGCATCCATCCCTGGGAGGTGGTCCGCGGGATCCCGAAGGTGGGAGGGACCAAGGACGTGCTGATGGACCGGGTGCGGGAGCTCGCGCCGACGCACGTCGTCGTCAACGTGGACGAGAACCTGAAGGAGGACGCCGAGACGCTGGCGGAGTTCGTCCCCCGCGTGGTGGTGACGCACCCGCAGGGGCCGCGGGACAATCTCGACCTCTACCGGCAGATGGGCCGGGAGTTCGGGCGCCAGGCCGAGGCGGAGCGATTGTGCGAGACCTTCGAGACCGCCTACGCGCGCGCCACCGCGAGCCCCGGTCCCGAGCAGACCGTCCTCTACCTGATCTGGCGCGATCCCTGGATGACCGTCGCCCCCGACACCTACATCGCCCGGACCCTCGCCCTCTTCGGCTGGCGCCCACCCGATAACGATCTCGTCCTTTGTCACCCAGAGGGTGACAAAGGACGAGATCGGTCCCGCTACCCCGAGGTCGATCTGGCGAAGTTCGAGGACGTGGACCGCGTGCTGCTCAGCTCCGAGCCCTTCCACTTCAAGGAGAAGCACGTGGCGGAGGTCGAAGGCCTCCTTCCGGGCGCCGAGGTCTCGCTGATCGACGGCGAGATGACCTCCTGGTACGGCTCGCGGGCGATCGCCGGGCTCGACTACCTGGCCGAGTACACCCGATGAGCGTCGTCCTCTCCTGGAGCGGCGGCAAGGACTCGGCGCTGGGGCTGTGGACGATGCGCGCGGCGGGCACCGAGCCCGTCGCCCTGCTGACCACGGTCAACGAGGACCACGGTCGGATCAGCATCCACGGCGTGCGGCGCGAGCTGCTCCACGCCCAGGCGGCGGCGGTCGGCCTGCCGTTGGTCGAGGTCGGGATCCCGACCGGCGCCTCGAACGCCCTCTACGAGGAGCGCCTCGCCGCGAAGCTCACCGCCGACCCCCACGCGGGCGCCGTCGGCCCCTCGCTCGCCGCCGCCGACCGCTCGCCGGCCGACGCCGACGCCTCGCTGACCGACGCCGACACCGTCGCCTTCGCCGACCTCTTCCTCGCTGATATCCGCGCGTACCGTGAGCGGCAGCTTGCCGCGCTCGGGCGCCGCGCGAGCTTCCCGCTCTGGGGACGGGACACGGCGGCGCTCGCCCGAACCTTCGTCGCGGCCGGGTTCGGCGCGACGCTGGTCGTCGTCGACACCGAGCAGCTCGACCCGAGCTTCGTCGGCCGCCGCTTCGACGCGGAGCTGCTGCGCGATCTGCCCGCCGGCGTCGACCCCTGCGGCGAGAACGGCGAGTTCCACACCTTCGTCGACTCCGGGCCGATCTTCGACGCGCCGATCCCGGTCGAGCCGGGCGAGCTCCACGACGAGGGCCGCTTCGTCTACCGCGATCTCCACCCCGCCTAGAGTCCCGGCTCACTGCCCGACCGGGGGGTTTCCCTTGTCGAGAGCAGAACCGCTTTGTATTCCTACTATCTGCACGCCACCCACCTTTGAGGAGCGCAGATGAGCATCGACCGAGTCGCCGTCCTGGGAGGCGGCCTGATGGGTTCGGGGATCGCCGAGTCGGTGGCGCGGGCGGGCGTGCCGGTCGTCGTCCGCGACGTCGACGCCGCCGCCGTCGAGGCCGCCCGGCGCCGCATCGAGGGCTCGCTCGGGCACGCTCGCGAGCGGGGGAAGATCGACGAGGCCGAGTACGAGGAGATCCTCGGCCGGGTCGCCTTCACCGACCGCCTCGAGGAGATCGCCGGCGCCGACCTGGTGGTCGAGGCGGTCCCCGAGAACGCCGACCTGAAGGTGAACATCCTCGGCCAGGTCGCCGGGATCGTCTCCGCCGACGCGCTGATCGCCTCGAACACCTCGTCGATCCCGATCGCCCAGCTCGCCGCCGGCCTCGCGCGGCCCGACCGGGTCCTCGGCCTCCACTTCTTCAGCCCGGTCCCGGTGATGCGCCTGGTCGAGATCGTCGTCGCCCTCGACACCTCCGAGGAGACCGTCGCGGTGGCCCAGGACTTCGCCGCGCGGATCGGCAAGCGGGCGATCATCACCAAGGACCGCTCCGGCTTCGTCGTCAACATGCTGCTCGTCCCCTACCTGATGGCGGCGGTGCGGATGTACGAAGAAGGCTTCGCCACCGCCGCCGACATCGACGAGGGGATGAAGCTCGGCTGCGGCCACCCGATGGGCCCGCTCACGCTCGCCGACTTCATCGGCCTCGACGTCCTCTACGCGATCGGCGACTCGCTCTACGAGGAGTTCAAGCAGACCGAGTACGCGCCGCCGCCGCTGATCAAGCGGATGGTCGCCTCGGGGCGGATCGGGCGCAAGGCGGGGCGGGGGTTCTACGAGTACCGGCGCGAGCGCGCCGCCGCCTCGGCCTGACCGGGGCGCCGGGCCGGAGCAGGCGCGCCGCCGACCCGTCCGCCCGACCTCGGGTGGGGCGGCTATTCTCTCTGCGGAGAAACTTTCGAAAATCGAATCCCTCACGGAGGACCCCATGTCAACCGCCGCCATGCCGACGGAGAAGCCTCGCGCCGAGGACTTCCTCGCCATCGACCGCAACCTCTCCGACGAGGAGCGCGACATCCGCGACACCGTCCGCGCCTACGTCCGCGACAAGGTGGTGCCGAACGTCGGCGACTGGTTCGAGGAAGGCGACGTCCCGGCGCGTGAGCTGGCCAAGGAACTGGGGGCGCTGAACGTCCTCGGCATGCACCTCGAGGGCTACGGCTGCGCCGGCGCCTCGGCGACCGCCTACGGGCTCGCCTGCCTGGAGCTCGAGGCGGGCGACTCGGGGATCCGCTCGCTGGTCTCCGTCCAGGGGTCGCTGGCGATGTTCGCGATCTGGAGATGGGGCTCGGAGGAGCAGAAACAGGAGTGGCTGCCGCGGATGGCGGCGGGCGAGGCGATCGGCTGCTTCGGCCTGACCGAGCCCGACGCCGGCTCCGATCCCGGCTCGATGCGCACCCGCGCCCGTCGCGACGGCTCCGACTGGATCATCTCCGGCCAGAAGATGTGGATCACCAACGGCTCGGTGTCCGACGTGGCGGTCGTCTGGGCGCGCACCGACGAGGGCGTGATGGGCTTCGTCGTCCCCGCGGGCACCCCCGGCTTCACCACCCAGGACATCCACAAGAAGCTCAGCCTGCGCGCCTCGATCACCTCCGAGCTGCTGCTCGACGAAGTGCGGTTGCCCGACTCGGCGCGGCTGCCGGAGGTCGCCTCGCTGAAAGGCCCGCTCTCCTGCCTCAACGAGGCCCGCTACGGGATCGTCTGGGGGGCGATCGGCGCCGCCCGCTCCTGCTTCGAAGCCGCCCTGTCCTACGCCAAGGAGCGGACCCAGTTCGACCGCCCGATCGGCGGCTTCCAGATCCAGCAGCAGAAACTGGCGAAGATGGCGGTGGAGGTGAACCGCGGCACGCTGCTGGCGCTGCACCTCGGCCGGCTCAAGGACGAAGGCGCGCTGCGGCCGGAGCACGTCTCGATGGGCAAGCTCGCCAACGTCGACGCCGCGCTCGAGGTCTGCCGCACCGCCCGCCAGGTGCTCGGCGCCAACGGGATCACGCTCGAGTATCCGGTGATCCGCCACATGAACAACCTCGAGAGCGTGGTGACCTACGAGGGCACCGCCGACGTCCACGCCCTCGTGCTCGGCGAAACCCTCACCGGCATCGGCGCCTTCCGCTAGCCCCCGGGGTCAGCCGGGGAGGAACTCGGTGAGGCGGTCGAGGGCCGTCTCGCGGTGGGCGTCCAGCTCGGCGACCAGCGCGTCGGCGTCGCCCACTTTCACCGCGTCGATGATCCGCGCGTGGGCTTCCAGCGAGTCGACCCGGTCGGCCGGATCGTTGTAGTAGAGCGCCCGGTACGTTTCGGTCGAGTCCCAGAGCAGGCGCACGACGCGCATCGTGTGCACCTGGTCGGGCGCTTCGAGGACGGCGAAGTGGAAGCGTCGGTTGGCCTCGAGCTCGGCGGTGACGTCGCCGCGCTCGACCGCCGCCTCGCAGTCCTGGGCGGCGAGGGCGATCCGCTCGTGGGCGTCGCCGTCGAGCTGCGGCAGCGCCCCGCGCGCCGCCCGCCCCTCGACCAGCCGGCGCAGGCCATAGATCTCGCGCAGGTCGTCGAGGTCGAGCTCGGTGACGAAGTACCCCCGCCGCGGCCGGTAGGTCAGCTGGCCCTCCTGCTCGAGCACCGCCAGCGCTTCGCGCACCGGCGCCAGGCTCACCCCGAGCCGCTCGGCGATCTCCTCCTGGCGCACCCGCTCGCCCGGTTTCAGCTCCCCGGCGATGAAGGTGTGACGGAGGTGTTCGACGGCGTGCTGGGCGGCGGTCCCCAGCCGCGAATTTTCGAAATTCGATGGGATTGAGGCAGACTACAGCCCGTGCTGATCTCCTTCGGTGGCCTGCTCGCTGACCTCGTGGTGAGCGTCGACGCGGTGCCGGAGCGCGGCGCCGACACCCTGGCGCGCGGCTTCAGCCAGACCCTCGGCGGCGGCTTCGCCGTGGTCGCCGCGGCGGCGCGGCTGGGGATGCCGACGGCGCTCGCCGGGGTGCTCGGGAGCGATCCGATCGCCGACGCGGCGCGGCGCGCCCTCCGCGAGGAGGGCATCGAGCTGCTCTTCCCCGAGCCGCGCGCGGGGAGCTCCGGCGTCTGCCTGGTGCTGGTCGACGCCGGCGGCGAGCGGACGATGGTGACCGTGCAGGGAGTCGAGTCGATGGTCCAGAGCGAGGACTTCGACGCGTTGGCCCCGGGCCCCGGGGACGTGGTCTACGTCAACGGCTACGAGCTGCTCTATCCGCACGCCGCCGGCCTGGTCGACTGGGTCCGCCGGGTCCGCCCCGACCACCTGGTCTTCGACCCCGGGCCGCTGATCGCGAAGATCGATGCCGCTGCCCTGGGGGCCGTCCTCGACGCGACCCGCTGGCTGAGCCTGAACGCCGCCGAGGCCACGGCCCTGACCGGCGAGGACGACCCCGCCGCCGCCGCGACCGCCGCCCTCGGTCGGCTCGCCGCCGATCCCCCACCGCCCGTCGACTCCCCGCCCCCCGCTCATCCCGTCCGCCAGCGCTCCGCCCCCGGCGGCGATGAGCCGACAAGCGGACATGCGGCCCGCACTCCGGCTCTTCCAGGGGGAGCCGGGGCCGCGTCGGTAGGGGTGGTGGTGCGGATGGGAGCCGAGGGGTGCGTGGTGGTGGAGCGGGGCGAGGAGCCGGTGTCGGTGCCGGCGTTCCCGGCCGAGGCGATCGACACGACCGGGGCCGGCGACACCCACGTCGGCGCCTTCGTCGCGGCGCTCGCCCGCGGGCTCGACCCGGTCGAGGCCTGCCGCTGGGCGAACGCCGCCGCCGCGCACGTGGTCGCCTCCCACGGCCAGGTCTCGCCACCGCGACTCGACGAGCTCCGAGCGCTCCTCGAGCGGGCGCCCTGAGCTCCGGCGCCGCTCCGGCGGGTCGGGCTGCGCTCAGGGGTCGAGCTGGTAGGTGACCCAGTCGGTCTTGGTCGCGACGCGGTCGTAGGCCGCTCGGGCGCGGGCGTTGTCGGCGGCGGTGATCCAGCGGACCTGGGGCCAGCCCTCGGCCACGGCGAGGTCGCGGATCGCGGCGACCAGGCACTCGAAGGCGCCGGTGCCGCGGGCGGCAGGGGCGATGAAGAGGTCGTCGAGGAAGCCGGTGGTCGTGCCGCGCAGGGGGCTCGGCATGGGGCGGACGTGAGCGAGCCCCATCGGGCGACGGTCCGCCCGCGCCGAGGGGGGGTCAGGCCGCGCGGGGTCGTCATCGCGCCGCGGAGCCGACCCGGGCGACTCCGCCGCGCTCGCTCCTTCGTCGTCTTCCTTCCCTCCGTCGCCTCGGTCGCCTCTGTTGCCTTCGTCGCCCCCCTTGTCCTCACCCGGTCCACCATCTCCGATCGCCATCGGCACCGCGACCAGGCAGCGGATCGTCCCGGCCTCGATCCAGGACCAGACGCGGCGGCGGTGCTCGGGGGTGGACGGGCGCTCGTAGAAGTCGCAGTAGCCGGCGAAGAGCTCATCCCAGGCGTCGAAGTCCGCGGCCCGCGCCGGTCGGCCGATCCAGCGCTCGGCCCCCGCCGGCCCGGCGGTACCTGCGAGCTCGCCCCCGGCCTTTGCCGCTCGCTCGGTCCCTGCCGGCTCCGCCCCGGCCCCGCGCTCGTCCTGCCCGCCCTCCGCGTCGCGTTCGCCGCCACGGCGCGCCGCCTGCTCTCGGGATGACGGGGGGTCGCTCCACCCCCCGAAGTGGCAGAAACGGTTCGACATGTTCATGGGGAGAGCCTATTCGAGTCAGCCGCATCGGCAAGCGGATTTTTCGGGATTTGCGCGCCTGAAAGGGATCTATAAGCGGCAAAGCCTTTGCCAGTGCGGCTTGACATAGCTCGCGCGATCTGAGACATAATCATTTCTAGTGTCGCCCAGTGATCAGCAACCCCTCCAGGTGCGCGGCTGCTTCGCGTCCGGGGCGGGGGTGAAGGGAGCCGCGAGTACCGGACCTTGCGGGGGATGGACTCACGAGGCTGACGGGCGTCGTCGTCCAGCCCAGCCCACCAACTACTCGGAGGAGTAGCCATGGATGTCCACATTCCGCTCGTCCTCGGCGCAGCGGATTTCTTCAAAGAACAGGTGTCGACGAACATCTTCCAGGCCGACATCTTCTACGCGATCGCGACCGTCACGCTGTTTCTGCTCGTCGTCGCGGTCGGATTCATCGACGCCGGCCTGGTCCAGCGGAAAAACCTGCTCGACGCCTGGATCGGGAAGTTCGCCTCGGCGTTCGCCGCCGGCCTCGGCATGTTCCTGATCGGCTACGCGATCTGGCAGGTCAGCTTCTACCAGGCGTTCGGCATACCCAAGCCCTGGGGGGAAGCGATCTCGCAATGGTGGGCGGGCGGCGTCAACGCCACCTCGCTGCCGCAGGCGCTGAATCCCGAACTCGCACCGGAGAACGACGTCTTCCAGGTGTTTCTCGTCTTCTTCGTCGCCTACGCGATGGCGGGCGGGGCACTGCTGCACTCGGCCGGCCTGGAGCGGGTCAAGCACCTGCCGATGAACATCATCGCCGGGGTCGCCGGGACGATCGTCATGCCGATCCTGCTCTACCTCACCTGGGGCTCGGTGGGGCCGCTGGACAAGATCGGCGTCCACGACTACCTCGGCACCTTCTCGCTCTACATCTTCGTCGGCACCTGGGCGCTGATCATCGCCTGGCGCGCCGGCCCGCGAGTGGGCGCCTTCTTCGACGAGAAAATCGACCCGTCGCGGCCGGGGACCGGCTTGCTGAGCCATAAACCGCACAACCTCGGACTGACCGCCGCGGGCGTCGGGCTGGCGCTCTTCTGCGTCCCGTTCCTGGCCCTCGGCTGCGGCTACATCGTCCCCGGGGCCGGCTACTTCGGCATCTCGATGACCAACTCCGGGTTCGGGCTGGTGCTGGAGAACGTCTTCATGTCGTTCATCGGCGGCGCGATCACCGGCTTCGCGATCTCCTACATCACCAAGAACCCGATCATGGCGCTGCTCGGGCCGGTGGCCGGCTACATCGGCTGCTCGACCTCCTACGACATCGCCAAGCCGCTCGGGATCCTGGTCATCTCGCTGATCGCCCCGCTGGTCGTCTACGGCGGCTACCTGATGATGCAGCGGCTGCGCATCGACG
>Ga0335075_10007288_pt1 | contig 17010 bp, 13 predicted proteins | sample Lox_Sample_24_FD_206723 | JGI IMG/M metagenome (GOLD analysis project Ga0335075, IMG submission 206723) | Soil microbial communities from Loxahatchee National Wildlife Refuge, Florida, United States - Lox_Sample_2.4 | ecosystem: Environmental > Terrestrial > Soil > Wetlands | place: USA...
TTTTGCTTTTATTGTTGGAATGGACCCTCAATTATTCAGCAAATTAATTATGTATTTCGAGAAGATGAAAGTGCGAAAGTAACGACGTCTAAACGAACTCCAATGGAGTTGACGGTCGAAAAAGCCGGAAAGAGGCTGGAAAAGGCGGCATCGTCCATTTGCTCTAAACAGTATACTCTGCCCCTTTTGTCTCTATTGCGTTCAGCTTAACAGCTCCATTCCTAGAAAAAGAGGACCCGCTCATGGTCGTTAAACCGTCTCGCCCTCGGCATCGCAAGCCGAAGCAAGGTAAATCTCAACCTTCACACAATGGGCAACCCCTCCCAACCGGAGGTCCGCAATTCGCCGAGCCGACGCCAACTCCAGACCCAACCAAATTTAGCGTCAAACATGGCTCCGCTACGGATAAGGACGCCTACACCATTCTCGACCACGAAAGAGGCAAGCTGAAGCCTCGACCGTTCCGGGTGGTGAAGGGGATAGACGAGCCAGTGCTCCAGCTAGCAGAGACCCTCGGAAAAGCAGGCGATGGGATCGTCAAGCAAATCGAACGCGCGGGCCAGATCGTGTTTCATTGCCTGGGCGATACCGGCAGCACCAGAGGCCCGGAATCGCAGTCCCTCGTCGCGGACAAGATGGTGGCGGATTACGACGACCGCGACCCGGAGCACGTGCCCTCTTTTCTCTACCACCTGGGAGACGTGGTCTACAGCTTTGGCGAAGCGGAGTATTACTACGATCAGTTTTACGAGCCGTACCGGGATTACCCGGCACCCATCTTCGCCATTCCGGGCAACCACGACGGCATGGTTTCCCCCCTGAATTCGACTCCCACGTTGCAGGCTTTTTACGAGAACTTCTGCACGGCGGGCGAAAGGCCACACCGAACACCCGAAGCGGGGGATCTGGTGCGGACTGCCCAGGTTCAACCGGGCGTGTACTTCACACTCGAAGCTCCCTTCGTCCGCATCCTGGGACTCTACAGCAATTGTTTGGAAGATCCGGGTGTGATCTCGGACCAAGGCGGGATGTTTCCTAATCTCGGCAAAGCACAGCTGACCTTTCTCAAGGCTGGCCTCCAGCGCATCAAGACCGAGCAATTCGCCGGCGCTGTGATCGTGGCGGTGCATCACCCTCCCTACGTGGCGCAGCTCAAAGCTCCGCATCATTCCGGGCGCAACGCGGGCAAGCACGGCGGCAGCCTACGAATGCTCCAAGACATCGATTCGGCTTGTCAGCAGACCGGGGTGTGGCCGCACGCGATTCTTTCCGGCCATGCGCATAACTACCAACGCTTTACGCGTTATCAGGATGGACGTGAAACGCCATTTGTGGTCTGCGGAAACGGTGGTCACGCCTTGGCGCGCCTGACCAAGAAAGGCGAGCCGGCACTGCGCGTCCCGATGGATCAACCGACACTCTCGGACGGCACCGATTCGGTGATCTTCGAGAGCTACGACTTCACGGATTACGGTTACTTGCGCATCCTCGTGAATGACGCCCAGCTGCGGATCGAATATCATCCGGCCTCCGATGGGGAGGATTCCAAGACGCCCGATGATTTCGTGACCGTAGATCTGTCTACCCGGAAGCTCGTGCATTTTCGCGGGTAGCGATCCTGGGCGCGGCAAAGGCGACCATATACGAGCCGGAAAAGAGTGCCATGCTCCAAAGAGATGAGCGGGATTCTACCGATGGTGTACACCACCATCCGAAACGGCCCCATTAACGGGGAGAAATAGGGGACATCGTAGATTTGCCCAAAACAATCTGCGATGTCCCCTTCGCTGGCCCAATCCCTTGCCGAAAAGTGCCCTCTATTCCTTCGAGCATCCACAGGTGCTACACGCCGCGGATCCCGTTGCCCCAGACGGTGCCCTTGACCGTCGCCCTACGATGGAGTGAAAGGGCGATCTTCGCCGGACGATCCGCGAAAAATCTGGAAATCTTCTTGGGATTTTAGTTGCATCGACCCCAGCGCTCGCCTAGCATGGTTCTGGGAGGATCCATGCGTTCGTCGCGGTTCGGGATACGAGGTCCGTCGAAGGCAGCCGCTGCGGACGATCCGATTTGGACCAATCGGCCGATCCTTCTCGAGATCTTTATTGACTCACCAGCGAGGGCAGGATGACGGGCCTCACTCGCGGCCCAGCCTCTGGAGTGTCGAACATCCCTTTCGACAAAGTTTGTCGGTGGAGCCTTGGAGGGCTGCTTCTTTCGTGGTATCTCGCGTCGGCAGCGCCGGCCGGCGAGAGAAAACGCCACGATCCGGCATTGTCTTCTGGTAGCAAGGAGCTTAGCGATTATGTCCACTTCCATTCTGGAACAATCTCGATTGGCCCTGGCATTGCGTCGCAGTCCCATTCCGGCACTGCGGAAATTGACTCTGGAGGAGAGCGAAAGCAGCGTCATCATTCAGGGCCAGGTCAGCAGCTACTATCTCAAGCAGCTGGCGCAAGAAACCATTTTGGCGCTGCTTGACGGACGACAGCTGCACAACCGCGTTCACGTCGTTACCTCCCTGGCGAAGCAAATCCCCTAATCCCTCCAGTAATAATGGTATTTTTCGTTTAGCCGCGACGCGCAGCGGAGCGACGACGCAACACGTCGTCGCCGCCCTGGCGCGCGGCGGCCTTCTTGGCTCGCCGACGCCCGGCAAGCAAGGCGATGTCATCATTTGTAACATCTCGGATTATCGCGAAATCTTTTATCCCGTCGGAATCAATCCTGTCGAGCTTGTCGTCAAGCGCGGGCGCGTGGCTCACCCGGCTTGAGCCGATCGCGCTGCCGGATGCGGAGCATCGACCGGACGATCCGTGGCTGGGAGAGTGCGTCCCTCCGGGCGTGCGCCGCAATCGAGGCCGGCCAGGAGCCGCGGCCCCTCCCTCGGCCATCCGTCACTCCGCTCGGCGAATGTCGCCGTCCGCTGGAAAGCCAACGTCCCTTCGGCTGTCGCGGTGAATAAACTGAGTGTCCCACCACCGCGCGGCCTTCTCGATCAACGACATTTTCAATCCGCTTGGCGATCATGAGCGCCAGGGCCTATTGGTGCTGCCCGCGGCGACGATTTGGCGCACAACTTGCTCTAACGTGCGGTTTTACGGATTGTGTCGCATGTCCGGCTCTAGCGAGCAAAGTCAGGATGAGGGATGTTCCACATCCCAGGGGAGGCCAATGAGGGTAAAAATGGCCCAGCCTTGACAGCGTTGTTGCCTTTCGTGGCGTAGAATTGGGCAGCAAGGCAACCACTGCTTCGCTCGTAGGAGGGTAGCGACATGCTGGTCTTGAGTCGAAAGCTCGGTGAGAAGATTTATATCGGTGAAAACATCTGTATCACGGTCGTGGATATCGACCGGGGCAAGATTCGCCTGGGTATTGAGGCACCGCGTGACGTGCCGATTTATCGTCAGGAGCTTCTGCCCTTAAAAGGCAACGAGGCTCCGCCCTCGAATGCCTCCACGGTGCCCCATTAGACGACGCCCGTTGGCCAAACGCCCAACCGGACGTATGCAAGCCGTCTCGCGCTTCGGCGACGGGACCGGCGCCTTTGCTTGCGGAACAGGCCAGTGGGACCGGCGTCTCGCTGATCGAACATTTTCTTCGAGCAGGCAGTGGGGTGATCGCAGGGGAGCGATACAGATTTAACAACAGAGGGAGTCCCGAATCCTCGGGGCTCCCTCTGTTGCTTTCCGAGCCGCGGGCTAATGTGGCGGCACGTTCCCACCGTGCCGGGTTACCGCCACGTTGTAAACGTGCCGCCACAGCCTGCCTATTCCTTCTTCTCCTCCATCGCCTCCTTGATGGGCTGGATGAAGAACGGCTGCGGGGGGTTCTTGGCGGCCGAGAGCTTGGCGGCGTGCTCCTCGGCCTCCTTGCGCTTGGGATAGTCGAACTTCGCCACGCACTGGTTGGAGTTGTTGTACACGCCCCAAACGACCTTCATGCGCACCTGTTTGGCCGTACGCGAGCGCTTGGGCTTGGCCTCCTTGGCCGCGGGTTTTTTCTTCTTCTTGGGTGGCGCTTCTTCCTCTTCTTCTTCGCTCTCCTCGCCCTCGTCTTCGGCTTCGGCTTCGGCTTCCGGCTCGTCGCGTTCTTCTTCGTCGTCTTCCGGCTCGTCGTCTTCTTGCTTGCGGCGCTCGGCCGCTTCGTAATCGGCGCGGAGATCCTTGCGGTTGAGGATTCGTCTGGCCATGGCATTCCTCCGTGCTGGGCTGTACTGCTCAACGCTTTACAGCGTTCGTGATTTGGGTCCACTCGCTGAGTTAGAATAGCTGGCGGGGCGAAGGCGGACAAGGGCAGCTCCGTCCGCGATACCGGACGGAGGCCCGTGCTCGGACGGCGGCGTATGTCTGCCCTTCACGCGTGCGATTTCCTATCATAAGTCACACAGCATCAAGCAGTTTAGGCAAGGGCGTGTGAAGGAGACATTCATGGCGGACGTGCGGCGGCTCACGTGGGCGGAGGTTGTGCTGCTGGCCGCGATCGTCGCCGCGGCGGCCGGCACGCGCGCCGGCTATCTGATCGTTTGCGCCGACTATGGCCGCAACGACGGTCCGCTGCGCGTCGAGAAGCTGCTGCCGGACCTGGACATGCTGGTCGGCAATCTCAAGAACAAGCAACGCTTCGCCGTCACGTTATCTCCCAAAGCGGAGGACGTGGACATAGCCTCGGTTTCGCCCGGTTATCCCATCCTGACGGCGGTCGTTGGCCGCCTGGTCGAGGATCCGGCGCTGCCCGCGACGATGCGCTGGCTCCAGTGCGGCCTGGGCGCGCTCACGGCGGGGCTGTACTTCCTTTTCGCGCGACGAGCTTTTCACAGCTCGCTTGTCGCCGTCCTGGCCGGCTTGCTGTGCGCTCTACACCCTTTTTGGGTTCTCGACACCCCCACCCGTGCGGATGGCACACTGGCGACCTTCCTGCTCGCCCTGGCGCTCTTCCTTGGCGTCCGAGCCAGCCAGACGAGCGGCCCCCTGAGCAGTCTGCTGTACGGCCTCGCCCTTGCCGTGCTGGCCCTGGTGCGCGCGCCGCTGTTGCCGTTCGCCTTTGTCGCCCTGGCCTGGTTCCTGTTGCGAAGCCGCACGCTCGCGCATGGCTGGCTGGCCGCGCTGCTGGCGTTTCTCGGCTTCATCATCGGCCTGGCACCGTGGACCGTCCGCAACTGGCAGCTGTTCGGCGAGCCTCTCCCGATCGTCGATTCGGCCCATTTTCATCTGTGGGCCGGCAACAAGCCGCCGAGACCTCCCAGTGCGGAAGAGAAGGCGCCGGGGGATTGGAAGACCGCGCCGATCGATCGGCAGTCCCCCGATCGTCATTATGCCGGCGAGATCGTGCGCGAAATCCGCGAGCGTCCGGCGGAGACGGTGCATCGTCGTCTGCGGGCCGGCCTGCATTTTGTTTTCGGCGAGCGCTGGCTCACGTCGGGACAGCTCGCGGAGTCAATCGGCCCGGAAGGGGTTTCGCCGCCCTGGCTGGCATGGTCGTATCCCCTGGTGCTGGAAAGCACGATGCTGATATTGGTGGTGCTGGGACTGCTCGGCTGGCGCTGGACGTATGCCTGGCGAGCCAGCGCAATGCCGTCCTCCCTGGCCCTGATCTGGATCCCGCTCCCGTACATTCTCAGTCACGCCGAGGCGCTGTCGGGGCCGCGTTTGCCTCTCGACGGTGTGCTGCTGTGCTATGCGGCGTTCGCGCTGGCGTGTCTCTTCCCGGGGCGGGGACGTTTGTGGGCGGGCGAGTCGGCGCGCGGATTGGATGCCTGACAGCCTGGTCCCGGAGCCTCGTTGCAGAGACGGCGATGGACCACCTTATGAGCCGAAACCAGCAGGAGCTTGATCCGCCGCGCGTGCAGCGCTACGAAGCACTCCTGGATGCACTGGAGTCCCTCACGCGGCACGACGATCTGACGAAGCTTTTCCACGAGCTGGCACAGCGTCTGCGCAAGGTGGTGGAGTTCGACTTTATCAGCGTCATGCTCCATGACCCGGACGAGAATGTGATGCGGCTGCACATCCTGGAGTCGGAGCAGCCGATGAACATCGAGATCGGCCCGAACCTGGCCCCTTCCGAATCGCCGGGCGGCTGGGTGTGGCAGTCGCAAGAGCCGATCGTCATCTCCGACTACGAAGCCGAAACACGCTTCCCCCACATCACGACAACCTGGCGTCATTTCGGCATGAAGTCGGGTTACTACCTGCCGCTGACGACGCCGCAGCGCCGCCTCGGAGCCATCAACTTCGCCAGCGCCCGGCCGCGCACCTACGACTCGTGCGACCTGGCGCTGTTCGCCCGCACCGCCCGGCTGGTCGCCGTCGGCGTGGACAACGCCTTGAACTTTCAGAGTGCCCAGGACTATCAGCTCCAGCTCGCCGCGGAGCGCGACCGCTTGCGACTCCTGCTGGAAATCAACAATGCCGTGGTCACGCAGCTCGACTTTCGCCAGCTGTTTCAGCAGATTGCCGGCTCGTTGCGGCGCGTGCTGCAACAGGATTACCTGAGCTTGGCGCTCTACGACCAGGAGCGGCAGGCTTTCCGGATCCATGCGCTCGACTTTCCGGCGGGCAAGGGCTTGATGCAGGAATTGATGCAGGAAGAAATGATCGTCCCCTTTCAGGAGGCCCCTGCCGGGCAAGCGCTCAAGGAAGGCCGTCCCGTGGTCTTTGGACGAGCCGACCTCGAACGACTGAACGTTTCCATTTCCCGCACGCTTCTGGCCGACGGCGTCCAAAGCCACTGCGCCGTGCCGCTGGTGTCGCGCGAGCACAATCTCGGTACGCTTAACGTCGGCCGCTTGCAGGAGAACAGCTTTATCCCGGCCGAGGTGGACTTGCTCACCCAGGTAGCGGGGCAAATCGCTCTGGCCGTCGAAAACGCCCTGGCCTATCGGCAGATCGAGGAGCTGAAGAACAAGCTGAACGAGGAGAAGCTGTACCTCGAAGACGAGATCCGCACCGAGTATCGTTTCGCCGAAATCGTCGGCTCCAGCCAGGCCGTCCAAAACATCCTTCGCCAGGTGGAGATCGTGGCCCCGGCGGACACCACGGTGCTGATCCAGGGCGAGACGGGCACCGGCAAGGAGCTGATCGCCCGCGCCATCCACAACCTCAGCACGCGGAAGGAGCGAACCTTCGTCAAGCTGAATTGTGCCGCCATCCCCAGCGGTCTGCTGGAAAGCGAGCTGTTTGGCCACGAGAAAGGCGCCTTCACCGGCGCCATCGCTCAGAAGGTCGGCCGTTTCGAGCTGGCCGACGGCGGCACGCTCTTTCTCGACGAAATCGGCGAAATTCCCCTGGAGCTTCAGCCGAAGCTGCTGCGCGTGCTCCAGGAACAGGAGTTCGAGCGGCTGGGCGGCACGCGAACGCTGCGCGTGAACGTGCGGCTGGTCGCGGCCACGAACCGCGACCTGGCCAGGATGGTCGCGGATCGGCTGTTCCGCAGCGACCTGTACTATCGGCTGAATGTTTTCCCCCTGACGCTGCCGCCTCTGCGCGAGCGTCGCGAGGACATTCCGTCCCTGGTGCGCTACTTTGTGCAGCAGCACGCCCGGCGACTGAAGCGAACGATCGAGTCGATCCCGGCGGAGGCGATGGCCGCCCTCACGCGCTATCCCTGGCCGGGAAATGTGCGCGAGCTGGAGAACTTCATCGAGCGGAGCGTCCTTCTCTCGCCCGGCTCTGTCCTGCGGGTAGCGGTCGAGGATCTCAAGGCGCCCCCGGACCTGGCGAACACTCCGGCGACCACGCTCGCCGACGCGGAGCGCGAACACATCCTCGCCGCGCTAAGCCAGACCAATTGGGTGATCGGCGGCCCGTCGGGGGCGGCGGCGCGGCTGGGGATGAAGCGGACAACGCTCATCTCCCGGATGCAAAAGCTGGGAATCGCCAGGCCGCGATGAAGACCTGTGGAGAGGTAGGCGTTGAGGATCGAGGATGACAGGAGTGCGAGAATACCAAGGCCTAGCCTTTCGGACGAATCATCTGGGGCCTGAACCCTGGTGAGACGACGATTTACGGAATCGGTTCTACGCCGGGAAATGCTGTTCCACCACGCTCGGTGCGCCGGAGAAGAAAGCGGTGAGGCGAGGCCTGGGAGTCTGTCCCGGAACGTTGTGGCGGCACGTTTTCAACGTGCCGAAAGCGAAAGCGCCGGAGACGGCCATGTCGAACGAGGAGATTATTCGCCGCAGGAACCTCCCGCATTGGGATGTGCCGACGGCCGCGTATTTCGTCACCGTCTGTCTGGAAGGAAGCATCCCTGCTCGTGGACTGCTCGACCTACAGTCCTATCGAGCCGAGCTGGAACAACGTCCTCGTCCCGCGTATCAAACTCCCGCGGAATGGGCGATCGTTCAATGGAAACGGGCCTTCGCACGCACGGACCTGTGGTTGGACCGGGCCGAAGCTGTTCGCTTCTTGGAGATCGACGAGTTGGCTCAGATCGTTGTCGATGCCTTGTACTTCTTCGCCGGAGAGCGCTACGATCTGCTCGGCTATGTGGTCATGCCTAACCACCTTCATTGGGTTTTTCAGCCGTTGGAGCAGTGGGTCAACGGTCTGAAGCCCGGCAAGCGTCCGCGCACTCCGCGGGAGCGCATCGTTCACACCATTGACCGCTTCACGGCCTTACGGTGCAATCAGGTGCTTGGCCGGCAGGGAGGATTCTGGCAGCGTGAGCCTTACGATCATTGGGTGCGCGGTCCCGAAGAGCTGGAGCGCATCCTCTTGTATGTAGAAGGCAATCCGGTCAAGGCAGGCTTGGTCGAGTCGCCACACGAATGGCGGCACTCGTCCGCCTGGGAACGGCACCGGGGCGGCTTGGAGCTGGGACAACCGTTGACCCGCCCGAAGCCGGAGTCGTAAGTCGCGGCGGCCTATGTCGTGGCGGCACGTTTTCAACGTGCCGGAGGAGGGCGCGTCGAAAACGGGCTAAATCCCGAAAACGGCGACGCATCGGCACGTTGGAAACGTGCCGCCACAGCCTTCTGAGTAGTCAAGGCAACAGGTTGGAGCGCCACAGCAAGCACATGCCGGCGGCCAAGCCAACCAGGGCCGGAGCAAGGGCCAGGATCATGCCCAAAAGCACCCCGCCGGTGTAACCCCACGCCTTTCGGCCCACAGCAAAACCAATGAGGCAGCCCAGCAGCGTGAAGCCAACGATCATGGGCAAGAAGAAGATGAACATCCCTGATCCCTTCCGTGCTCGCACCTGTGTGAACTGCTGCCCTCGCCAGGCGACCAACATCCCGGCGGGTCTAACTGTCGGCTATTGCAACCCCGCGACGATCCGCCGTCAAGCGAACAAGGCTCCGTCGATAGTTCGACGCGCGCTGACATTTCGACGCACCTGTTTCGACACCTCCGCAATACGCGTCTTCCGCCCAGGCGAACTAGAAGTTCTAATCCTTTAGTCATCTTCGACTTACGCTGCCTTCCTCCCGCAACGCCTGAAATTGGAACACTCCTTGCTTTTCCTTAAGCGTCCGAACAGCAGCAAGAGCGGAGGAGTGAATCATGTGGATCGTTCGATTGGCCCTGCGGCGCACCTACACCTTCGTGGTGATGGCCCTGTTGATCGCCGTGCTCGGCGCGGTCAGCGTCTATCGCATGTCCACCGACATCTTCCCCGAGATCGACATCCCCGTTGTCAGCGTCGTCTGGCAGTACACCGGGATGCCTGCCGACGAGATCGAGAAACGCATCATCCTCGTCAACGAACGGGTTCTGACAACCTCGGTCAACGACATCGAGCACATCGAGAGCCAATCGCTGTTCGGCGTCGGCGTCATCCGCATCTACTTCTATCCGGGAGCCAAGATCGAGGCCGCCGTCGCCCAGGTGACGGCCACCAGCCAGGCGATCCTGAAGATCATGCCGCCGGGCATCAATCCGCCCTACATCGTCAAGTACAGTGCCACCAGCGTGCCCATCGTACAGATTGCCGTCAGCAGCGACACCCTGAGCGAGCAGCAGATCTACGATTATGCCTCCAACTTTATCATTCAGCGTCTGGGCACCGTTCAGGGAGCGCGGGTGCCGCAGCCGTGGGGCGGCAAGTGGCCGCAGGTCATGGTCGATCTCGACCTCGGCGAGCTGTACGCCCGCGGCCTGTCGCCGCAGGACGTGCAGACGGCCATCAACGCCCAGAACCTCATCGTCCCGGCGGGGACCGCGAAGATCGGCGACACCGAGTATTACGTGAAGCTCAACAGCAGTCCTGACCTGATCGCCTCCTTCAACGACATTCCCGTCAAGACCGTCAACGGCGTGCCGATCTACGTCAAGGACGTGGCCCACGTGCGCATGGGCTACCAGGTGCAGACCAATGTCGTCCGCCGCGACGGCCGGCGGGCCATCCTCATGACCATCCTCAAGGGCGAGGGCGCTTCGACCCTGAGCGTGGTCAATCGCGTCCGCGCTGCCCTGCCCGGCATCCAGGCCCAGCTGCCGCCGGAATTGAAGATGGAGTTTCTCTTCGACCAATCGGTGTTCGTCCGCGCCGCCGTCGAGGGCGTGCTGAAGGAAGGGGCGATCGCGGCGGGACTGACCGCGCTCATGATCCTGCTGTTCCTCGGCTCGTGGCGGAGCACCTTGATTGTCGCCATTTCGATCCCGCTGTCGATCCTGACCTCGGTGATTGTCCTGTGGGCGATGGGCCAGTCGCTCAACAGCATGACGCTGGGCGGCATGGCGTTGGCCGTCGGCATCCTGGTCGATGACGCCACGGTCGAGATTGAAAACATCCACCGCAACCTGAGCATGAAGAAGCCGATTCGCCGGGCCATCCTCGACGGCGCCGCCCAGATCGCCGTGCCGGCGTTCGTCTCCACGCTGGCCATCTGCATCGTGTTCGTGCCGGTGGTGTTTCTGACCGGGCCGGCCGCGTCGATGTTTTTCCCGATGGCCCTGGCCGTGGTTTTCGCCATGCTCGCTTCTTATCTGCTGTCGCGGACCCTGGTGCCGACCATGGTGCTCTACCTGCTGCCGAAAGAAGTGCATCTGTACGCCGAAGGCGAGCACAAGGCGGCCGACGGCGGCCCGATCTGGCGCTTTCATCAGGGGTTCAACCGCATCTTCGAGGGCTTGCGTTCCGCTTACGAGGGGATGCTCGGCTGGGCACTCGATCATCGTTTCGTGACGACGGCCGTCTTGCTCAGCTTCGCGTTCGGCTCGCTGGCGCTGGCGCCGCGCATCGGCCGGGACTTCTTCCCGGCGGTTGATGCCGGTCAATTCCGGCTGCACGTTCGCGGCCCGTCCGGCACCCGCATCGAAGAGACGGAGCAGCTGTTCCAGCAGGTCGAGGACGTGATCCGCGAAGTCGTGCCCGAGAGCGAGCGTGCGATTATCCTCGACAACATGGGCATGACGCCGTCCTTTACCACGCGGGCCTACATCGACAATGGCACCGTCAGCAACGGCGACGGCGAGATCCTGGTTTCCCTGAAGGAAAAGCACCATCCCACGGCGGAATACGTCGCCCGGCTGCGCCAGGAGCTGCCGCGCCGCTTTCCTACCTCCACGTTCTTTTTCCAGCCGGCCGACATCACCGGCCAGATCCTCAACTTCGGTCTGCCGGCGCCGATCAACGTCCAGGTGGTCGGCGTCAACCGCGAAGGCAATGAAGCCGTCGCCAAGCGGCTGCGGCAGGAGATGAAGAAGATACCGGGGATCGCCGATGTCCACATGCACCAGATCACCGACCAGCCCACGCTGCGGCTGGACGTGGACCGCATCAAGGCGTCGCAGCTGGGGCTGACGCAGCAGAACGTGACCGGCAGCGTGCTGGTGTCGCTCAGCTCGACCAGCCAGGTGACGCCCAATTACTGGGTCAACCCCGAAAACCGCGTCAATTACGTGCTGGCCGTGCAGACCCCGCCGGATCGCATCGATTCCGTGGAGAGCCTGCTGAACACGCCGATCATCAACGGCGCGGGCCAGACGCAAGCACCCCAGCTCCTGAGCAACTTGACGAAGCTGCGCCGCACCGTCTCGGAATCGGTCGTCAACCATTACAACGTCCAGCCGGTCTTCGAGATCTTCGCCGACGTGCAGGGCCGCGACCTGGGCGGCGTGTCAGCCGACGTTGAGCGCGTCGTGGAATCCCTGCGGCCGGAGCTGCCGCGAGGCAGCACGCTCGTCATCCGCGGCCAGGTCGAGAGCATGAACAGCTCGTTCAGCGGCCTGGCGGCGGGACTGGTGTTCGCGGTGCTGCTGGTCTACTTCCTGATGGTGGTCAACTTCCAATCGTGGCTCGACCCGTTCATCATCCTCACCGCCCTGCCCGGAGCGCTGGCCGGCATCCTGTGGATGCTGTACGCCAGCCAGACGACCATCAGCGTACCGGCCCTCATGGGAGCGATCATGTGCATCGGCGTGGCCACGTCCAACAGTATCCTGATGATTACGTTCGCCAACGACCAGCGCCGCGACGGCCACGACGCCCGCAGCGCCGCCCTGTCGGCGGGAGCGACCCGTCTGCGGCCGGTGCTGATGACGGCGCTGGCGATGATTATCGGCATGCTGCCGATGTCGCTGGGGCTGGGCGAGGGCGGCGAGCAGAACGCCCCGCTGGGCCGGGCCGTCATCGGCGGCCTGCTGGTCGCCACCTTCTTCACCCTGTTCTTCGTGCCCGTGATGTACAGCCTGCTACGCCGCAAGGCGCCGGCGCCGGAGCCTTCCGACGACGACGCGGAGCCGGTGGTGGAAGAGCCGCACAATCGGGAGCCTGTGTACACGGCAAATAGCGAGCCGTCTCTTTGGGAGTAACGATCGTGAGCAACCGGACATTAAGCCAACCAACCGTGGCGGAGCGAAACGGACACTTGCCGGTCCCGGCCTTCATCGAGGCTGCGACCGTCAGCCGAAAACGTGCGGGACGGCGCGTCCTGGCGCTGGCCGCTCTGGCGGTGGTCGCCCTGGCCGGAACGCTGGTCGCCGGCACGTTGCCCCGCCTGAGGCAAACGCACGAGCTGGAGACGGCGGCGATCGAGCTGATTGCCCGCCCGCCGCGCGTCACCGTCGCGACGGCTCGGCGTGCCGCGGCCGGCGCCGAGCGCGTCCTGCCCGGCAACACCCTACCCCTGTTTGAAGCGGCGATCTACGCCCGCACGACCGGCTACGTGAAACGCCGGCTGGCCGATATCGGCGATCGCGTCGAGGAAGGCCAGCTGCTGGCCGAGATCGCCACTCCCGAAATCGATGCCCAGCTGGATCAGGCTCGCGCCACGCTGCTCCAGACCAGGGCTAACCTGATGCGCACCAAGGCGGACGAGGCGTTCGCCCGCTCCGAGGATCGCCGCTATCGCCACCTGGTGCGGACGGGCGGCGCCTCCGTGGAGGAGTACGAGAGCAAGGTAGCTGCCGCCCGCGTGGCCGCGGCGACGGTCCAGGCCACCGAGGCGACCGTGAAGGTGGACGAGGCCAACATCCTGCGGCTGTCCGCCTTGCAATCGTTCGAGAAAGTAACCGCTCCGTTCGCCGGCGTCATCACCGTCCGGCGCGTCGATGCGGGCGACCTGATCACCGCCGACAGCTCCAGCTCGGGGCGAGAGATGTTCCACCTGATGCGCACCGATATTCTCCGTGTCCTCGTGGATGTGCCGCAAGTTTTCGCCACGGAGATCCAGCGCGGCCAGCACGCGGTCGTTTACCGGCGCGAGGAGCCGGACCGGCTGTTCACGGGCACGGTGACGCGCACGGCCGACGCTCTGGATTCCGCCACGCGGACGCTGCGAACCGAGGTGCAGGTGGCCAACTCCGACAACGCTTTGCGATCGGGCATGTATCTGCAAGTGAAGTTCACCTTCAACCGGGAAAAATCGCCGATTCTGATTCCCGCCGCGGCGGTGGTGCCGCGTCGCGACGGCCTGAAGGTGGGCGTGCTGGACGAGCAGCAACAGATTCACTACCGTCCAGTACAGCTGGGCCGCGACTACGGCGCGGAGGTCGAGGTGATGGCGGGGCTGAAGGACGGCGACACGGTCGTCGTCCACTCGGGGGACGTCTTACCGGAAGGTTCCGCTGTCGAGCCGGTCCAGGCACAGAAGTAGTGTCGCTGGCTGCGGAGTAGGCTTTCACGGGCCGAAGGGCGGCGTCAGCCGGTGCGAAGCACGGAACCCCTGGAGCACGCGGGCCGCGTCAGCGGCATCGCTCCCACCTATCCGCCGATTCGCCACAGAGACGGCTCAGCCGAGGGGGCTCCCAGTCAATAGAATACCCCCAACAATTGAACGAGTCTGGTCATCAGCAAGCGCCCCCGCGTTGGAGAGCGGATTCATGATTATTGTCTGGCAAGGCGCTGGGATTCTCGTTGCAGTGATTGCGGTGGCGGCGCTTTTTGCAGGCGACAAAGTTGCAGAAGCCTTGTTCGGGCCAGAAGCCTCGTCTGCCATTCATAACCTGACCGTGCAGTGGTTTGCGGGCACCTTGACTCTAGCACTCGCAGTGCTGCTGCGTATTCCCCGGTTTTTCGAGACCGAGTCCGAGACGAAGCAAGAGGTTGTTGTCCGGACAAAACACACGTTCTTTTTCATTCCGGTGGGTGTATGGGCGGCCATTTTCTTCGCTCTTGGAATTGTCGTGTACTACGTAACGCCTCGCCCTGGTCCCGCGATCTGTGAAGTGACTCCGTCGGCGATAGCAGAAATGAAGCAGAGGGAGCACGCAAAGCCAGGAAACCGGTATGTCCGAATCAAAGCTTACTGGCCGAAGGGAGCCCGTTCCCCACAGTATTCGATAAGACCCGTCCCGAGCGTGAACCCTAAGACTGACTACGAGTTTAATACGAGTGAAGTCAAGATTGTCGTTTTGAAACGACAAGTGGAGATGCTGCAAGGTGCCGAGATAGACTTCGTGGAGGGGAAGTTTCGCGTTAACAACCCAAATCTCGAAGGCGAGCAGTTGAATAAGTGGAAACGAAGCCTGGAGCTGGAAGGCCCCATTGACTGACAGCGCGTGTCCAGTTGCCGTGGGGGCCCTGACGACGGAGTGTAAGCGGAGACGTTTTACAAGACAATTTGGTGGTAAGCAACCATGACCAGCCAACGAAAGACGGCCATCGTGACCGGAGCTTCGCAGGGGATCGGCGCGGGAATCGTGAAAGCGTTTGTCGAACGGGGTTTCAACGTGGTGGCCAATTCCCGGAAGGTGACCCAATCCAACGAGGTTACGGCTTCTGACCGCGTCGCTCTCGTGGACGGGCACATCGGCGAGCCGGCAACCGCCGCCAAGGTCGTCGAGACGGCGCTGTCGCGTTTCCACTCAATCGACGTGCTGGTCAATAACGCCGGCATCTTCTTCACCAAGCCGTTCACCGACTACACGGCTGAGGACTTCAAGTCGCTCGTCTCGACGAACCTTGAGGGCTTCCTGTACGTCACGCAGCTCGCCGTCAAGCACATGTTGGCGCAGAAGACCGGCGGGAGCATCGTCACGATCACGGCGGCCCTTGCCCGCAACCCGGTCCGGGGCGTCCCGGCGGCGGTGCCGATGATCACCAAGGGCGGCCTGGAGACGATCACCCAGCACCTGGCGATGGAGTACGCGAAAGACGGCATCCGCGTGAACGCCGTAGCGCCCGGCGTCGTTGGCACGCCGCTTCACAGGAACACGCCGAAGGACGTGATGGAGAGTCTGTCGCCGATGGGTCGGCCTTCGACGGTCAAGGAGATCGCGGACGCGGTCCTGTACCTGACCGACGCCGCGACAATCACGGGGCACATTCTGTACGTCGATGGCGGCGCGCATTTCGGCCGCTGGTAAAATCCTCTTGGCTGACGGTCAGAACCACTCGAAATCGCGCCTTGCCGCTCATCATGCGGTCGTAGGCTTCGGCGACTCGCTCCAGCGGATAGATTTCATTCATCGATTGCACACCGGTTCGGGCACTGAAGGCGAGCGTGTCCTGGCTGTCGATCGATGTCCCGGAGTACCAACCCTTGATCGACCGGCATCCCGCGAGCAGGAACAAAGGGGATACCTGCATGGACTCCGCTGCGCCAAGGACCAGCAGGGTGCCATTGACGGCCAGGCCGCCCTGGACGGCGCTCATCGCCTCGCCGCTGGTTGCCGTCGCCAGAATCACCTTGGCGCCGCCCAGCTTTTGCAGCTCCGCCGCGGCATCCTGAGCCTGATTGTCGATGTAGGCAGCTGCGCCGAGCTTCCGTGCGAAGGATTCCTTGTCCCTGCCGCGGGCGATGCCCACGGTGTAAAAGCCCATCTTCGCGGCGTACTGCACCCCGAGGTGGCCCAGCCCGCCCAGGCCGAGCACGGCTACCACATCTCCCGGCCGGGCGCCGCTGTTCCGCAGTGCATTGAACGTGGTCACGCCGGCACACATCAGCGGGGCCGCGTCGCTGGGCGGCAGCTCGGCCGGCATCCGCGCGACCGCGCTCACCGGGGCGACCAGGTACTCGCCATAGCCGCCGTCAAAAGTGATCCCGGTGACCTGGCCGGTCACGCAGGCAAAGAAATCGCCGCGGCGGCAATGGTCGCAGTGCCCACAATAGCCGCCGTTCCAGCCGACACCCACGCGCTCGCCGGGCTTCCAGCCGGCGACTCCGGAGCCGACCGCATCGATCACGCCAGCCACTTCATGACCGGGCACCCGAGGGTATTGAAGCCCCGGATAAAGTCCCTCCTTGGTGAGCGAATCGCTGTGGCAGATGCCGCACGCGAGCACCTTGATGCAGACCGTTCCGGCGCCCGGCTCGGGGATCGGCCGTTCAACGATTTCAAAGGGTCCATTGGGACGAGAGACCTGCACTACACGCATGGTCGCCATGAGGCACCTCCAGAGGTGAGAGCAGAGGCAACATCCTCAGGAATCCGTTACGTCTGCGGACACGGCTTGTTGTATTTTCTCCCCTCTCCGTTGGGGAGAGGGGAGGAAAACCTGCCATGTAACTGTGTCCCTCCACTCGCCAGGTACTTAAAAGAAACTAACAAAATGTGGCGGCACGTTTTCAACGTGCCGCCACATTTTGTTAGTTTCTTTTAACAGACAGCCATGGCCGCAAAT
>Ga0335075_10007289_pt1 | contig 17009 bp, 12 predicted proteins | sample Lox_Sample_24_FD_206723 | JGI IMG/M metagenome (GOLD analysis project Ga0335075, IMG submission 206723) | Soil microbial communities from Loxahatchee National Wildlife Refuge, Florida, United States - Lox_Sample_2.4 | ecosystem: Environmental > Terrestrial > Soil > Wetlands | place: USA...
CCTGATCAGGCCCGCACCAATAAGGTGCACACGCCCCTTAGCCAACTGCAACGCTAATCCCAGTTCACGGTCACCCGAATGCCGCCAGACCCCCCAGCATGGCATCATCGCTGAATAGCGGAGGCTAACCTGGCCCCGGGATCCTTAAGGATGTCTGACGTGCGGTCGTAAGCCCTCGCCGCTGCCGTGAGCCTGGCTAGGCTCGGGACGTGACTGCCCCGCCCATGTCAACCGCGGTGCCGTCGGTAGCCGGCGACGCGCCACTCGCGACAGGACGGCGTGGCGAGTGGCGCGTCCTGCTGGTGACCAGCGCCTATTGCCTGCTGGGCGCGCTGGTCGTGACGATGTGGCTGTGGCGCGATCCGGCGTCGCGGATCGTCGCGGCCAACCCCTTCGACAGCGACCAGTTCGCCTGGTACTTCCGCTATGACGCCACCGCGGTCGCGCACCTGCGGCTGCCCGCCCTGATCACGGACGGGATGAACGCCCCGCAGGGGATCAGCGTCATGTGGAACACCTTCATGCTGCTGCCAGGGGTGCTGCTCGCCCCGGTCACGCTGGCGGCCGGGCCGCAGGCCAGCCTCACCGCGCTGATGACGGCGGGGTTCGCCGGGTCGGCGCTCGCCATGATCGTCGTGCTGCGCCGGTGGGGCGCCAGCATCCCCGCGGCCGCGGCCGGCGGCGGGCTGTACGGGTTCTCCCCCGCGCTGATCCAGTCCAGCCTGGGCCACTACGACCTCCAGTTCGCCGTGCTGCCGCCGCTCATCGCCGACGCCGCGCTGCGGCTGGCCACCGGACGCCACCGCCCGGGCCGGTGGGGCGCGGCCCGGTGCGGCGGCTTGCTCGGGCTGCTCGCCGCCGCCCAGCTGTTCATCAGCGAGGAGCTGCTGTTCGACCCGGGGGTGGAGGTCGTCCTGATGGCGGCGGTCGCGATCGCCGCCCGCCCGCGGGCGGTCGCCGGCCGGCTGCCTGACGTCGCCACCGGGCTGGCGGCCGGGCTCGCTCTCGCGGCGGCGGTCGCGGGCTATCCGCTGTGGGTGCAGTTCTTCGGCCCGCTGCGCCAGCCGGGCAGCCCGTTTGCTGCGGACTTCTACAAGAACGACCTGGCGGGCCTCGTCCAGCCGTCCGGCTTCCTGCTGCTGCACACCGCGAGCAGCGCCACGTTCGCCCACAAGTTCCAGGGCGGGCTCCCCGAGTACCTTGGCTACCTCGGCTGGCCGATGCTCGCCGGGCTGGCCGTGGTGGCGGCGCGCTTCTGGCGGAGGCCCGCGGTCCGGGCTACCGCGGTTGCCTTCGCCGTGCTCACGGTGTTCTCCCTCGGCGGGACCCTGCTGGCAGGCGGCGATGAGCATGGCCTGATCAAGCTGCCCTGGTACTGGCTGCAGACGCTGCCGGTCACCGGGTCCGTGATCCCCGACAGGTTCTCGATCGTGGCCGACGGCGCGGCCGCGGCGGTGCTGGCGTTCGGCTTCGACGCGGCGCGCAGCCGGTGGCCGTCGGCGCGCAGGATCGTCGCCGTGCTGGTGCTGGCCGCCCTGATCCCGCTCGTGCCTGCGCCGCTGCCCGCGGCGAAGGCGGCACCGCTGCCCGCGGGCTGGACGGCGACGTTCACCGCGCTGCGCCTGCCGGCCGGCGCGCATGTCCTCGTCGTGCCGATCCCGGTCTCGACCTACACCGCGCCGCTGCGCTGGGCGGCGGACACCGGCCAGCCCGCCTCGATGATCGGCGGCTACTTCATGGGGCCCACCTGGGGCGGCCCCGCCGCGACCGACGGCAACGGGCTCAGCTCGGAGGCGATGTACCTCAACCAGCTGTGGGCGCGGTCGGCCCGGGTCCCCGTCGCGTCGGTGGCGACGTTGCCCGCCAATCAGGTCTACCCGGACGCGCAGCAGATGCGGGCGCAGTTCGCCGGGTGGCAGCTCGGGGCGATCGTGGCGGTCACCAGCCCGCGGTCGGCGCTTGGCCAGTACCTGACCGGGCTGCTCGGCCCGCCCACGGTCAGGGCCGGCCAGGTCCTTGGCTGGCGGCTCGGGCGGGCGTAGCAGGCCGCGGGGAAAGGCCGCCCTAACGCAGCAATGCGCGGCCTTGATCGCGGGCTGCCCTAGTGCACGAGTTTGTCAGAGCAGCACTAGACGGTTGATCTTGGGTACATATACCATACAAAAAATCTAATAGGTGGTGCCTGACAAGTCCCTAGCGCATGCACTGGAGCGAGCCTCATGACCTCATCCGACGCCGCCGAGCAGTGATAAGCGGGTCGTCGGGCGGGCCACCCAACGACTCGGCTGGCGACGCGCGTCGTGACGAGAAGACTATTACCATTTTTGCATACTGATCTTACCGAAGTGAGTAGTTGTCTTACCGAGATCCGTTTGTCACCTTACCGTGGCCGTCGTCACGGTCAGCGAAGGCACCGGGCTCACGGTGGACGCTGCCCCCGCTCGAGCAAGAGGAACTCCCCGCCCACAAAGGAACCACTTCATGTCACAGAACGCGGCCGCGGCATCCGGTCCACCAGCCCCCGTGCGCTCGGACGACGAGGACGCCGGCCGGCTCAATCACGCCTCCAACGCCCGGATCTGGACCATCCTGATCGTGCTGGTCGTCTTCTCCGAGGTCATCCCGGTCCAGTACGCGATGGTCGGCCTGATCATCCCGAAGATCGGCCTGGCGTTCCCCTCCGCGGGCGCCAACTCGACCTGGGCGCTGACCATCGTCGGCGTGGTCGGCGCGGCCACCCTGCCGCTGTGCGGTAAGGCCTCTGACCTGTGGGGCAAGAAGCGGCTGCTGCTGATACTGGCGGTGCTGCTGTTCATCGGGACGCTGCTGTGCGCGCTCACGAGCAACTGGGCGCTGTTCCTGGTGGGACGCGGCCTGATGGCGACCTCCTTCTGCATGTCGGCGATCGCCTACGGCGTCGTCCGCGACCTCATACCGCGCAAGCTGATCCCCGTCGTGATGGGCGTCATCGCCACCGGCTTCGGCGCGTCCGCCATCGTGGCGCCCCTGGTCGGCGGCACGCTCACCGAACACCACAGCTGGCGGTCGATCTTCTGGTTCCTGCTCATCTACGTCGCCGTCACGACGCCCCTGCTGGCCATCGTCATACCCGAGTCCCCGTTCCGGGTGCGGCAGCGGCTCGACTGGCTGGGCACGCTCCTCGTCGGGCTCGGCCTGGCCGGGGTACTCGTCTACGTCAGCGAGGGCAGCAGCTGGGGCTGGGGCAGCACCGATCAGCTGATCTACCTGGTTGGCGGGCTCGTGCTGCTCGCGGTGTTCGTGGTTTGGGAGAACAGCATCTCCAATCCGCTGATGGAGCTGTCCCTGCTGCGCGAGCCCTCGGTGGCGATCGTCATGGCCATCTCCACCTTCGCCACCATGGCGCTCGCCCTGCCGCAGCTCCTGATCCCCTACATGTTCGAGACCCCGACCGCGAGTGCGCTGCGGAGCCAGATCCTGGCGGGTGCCGCGGCGCAGGGACACGTGTCGGTCGCCACCATCAAGACCGTCGCCAGCTTCAGGGGCGACGTCAACTACGCGGCCGGCTTCTCCGTGCTCCAGGTCGCCACGCACGTCACCCTGGTCCTGTCGGTGATCGCGATGATCATCGGCCCGATCGGCGGATTGCTGGCCCGCCGCTACGGCGCTCGCCTGCCGCTGATCATCAGCGGCGTGGCCATGCTCATCGCGTTCGAGCTCTGGACGCCCTGGCACGGCTCGTGGGTCGACCAGGCACTGATCGGCGCCTTCTGGGGCATCGGCACCGCCTGCTTCTACGCGGGCGGGCCCAACGTGCTCATCGACGCGATCCCCGCCGCCCGCCAGGGCATCAGCGCGGCGATGTACGCCGCCTTCGGCTCCATCGGCAGCGCCCTGGCGGTCGCGCTGCCAACGGCCATCCTCGCCGCCCATCCCTACCAGGCGGTCTTCCAGGAGAGCGCCACCAGGCAACGGGTTGAGGACATCCCGCAGGTCTACACCAACAACGGCTTCACCGAGTCCTACCTGCTCGTCGGCGTCACTTGCGGGCTGATCATCGTCATCCTCGCCCTTGTCCTGCGGGCGGGCCGTACCCCGGCCCGCGGCGGCATCGTCGACGGCGCACCGCTGGATCAGGCGGCGGTGGCCGAGGTGCCGGCCAACGAGGCCACCGTGATCGGCGCCCCGGCCGGCCAGGCCACGCTGACCCCGCCGACCACGCAGCCGATCCCGGTACAAGACGGTGCCCCGGCCCAGGAATCAGCGCCCAGGGAGACCTGATCGAGGACCCGCCAGGGCCACCCAGGCGGGCGTTCCTGGGCCGCCGTCGCGGGCGCGACGGCGGCCCAGGAGCGTCACCACGACCGGTACCTGAGCGGTACCAGGGCGCGCGCGAGCCAGGCGCCCGCAGCCGCCTGGAGGAAGGCAAGCAGCAGCGCTATCACCACGGTCACAGCCGCGTAGGGCGGAATCCCTGCCAGCGCCGCGATCACCCGGGCGGTGGCGCCCGCCGGGTAGCCCCGCAGGCTCAAGATCCACAGCGGCAGTCCCCAGCCTCCGGCCGCGCCGGCCGCGGTGGCGAGCACGACCCGGCCCGCGCGATCGGCCGGCGCCAGCCCGGCGACCACCCCGGCCAGGAACGGCACCCACCACAGGCCGGCCTGAGCCGCCAGCGCCACCACGACCGCGACGACGATGAAGACGAGCAGCCGCTTAACCATGGAGCGCCCACTTCGCGTCGTCGCCGGCCGAGCCGGGTGCGGGCATCGGCAGGTACTGACCGTTCCACCACAGGGAGACGAGGTTGTCATACCACGGGCTTGCCGGGTTCTCTGACTGCCCGCCGGGGTAGACGCCCACCGCGGACACGCCGGAAGTTACCGACAGCGTGGCGACCATGCGCCACGAGGGGCCGGCCTCGGCGTCCCGGCCTCCATCGGCGGCGTCCTCGGCGAACGGGTCGCTGCCGGCCGACCGCGGCCCGTAGCCCAGCCCGCTGGCGCCCGCCACCGACGGGAATTCCCTGAAGTGCACCCGGCCCCAGGTCCAGCCGGACGGCGTGTCACCAAGCGGCTTGGCCAGCTGCTCTACCGCCTTCTTGAACGCCGCCACCATCGCCGCGGGGATGTCCGGCGGCCCCTTTCCCCTCGGCCCGCGCACCGCCGCGTCCGCGACCGCCGTGACGGACGGCGTGCTGGCCAGCGTCCAGGCCTGCAGGTCCTCATCGAGCGGCGCGAGGCCCGGGCCGACCTCCAGGCTGGCGGGGTCGACGTTCGCGTGCACGTGCCCGGCGGTCCACCACGGCTGGAACACCTGCGACAGGTACTGTGACCAGAACTGCCACCACACGGTCGCGGCGGCGGAGCTGGCTGACATCTGGTAGTTCCACGACCCGAGCAGGGCCGCCGCCTGCCGCTGCATCGGCGTAAGCGAGGAGCCCGACGCCGCCAGCACCGCCCGCAGGCGCGGCACGATCGATGCCGCCAGGCTGTCCGTCACGCTGTTCTGCAGCGCCTCGACCGACCCGGCGGATACCGACCCGGACGTGGTGAGCGCCCCAAGCGCCTGGTAGGCGTACCCGGCACGGTAGCCAGGGTCGTAGAAGTCGTCGCTGGTCCCGACGTAGTACGGGTAGGCGGCGGTCACCGGGCGCTGGTTGTCCGTCGCGACCACGTGCGAGGGCGGGTCGTACACCTGCGGTATCGCGTTGTAGGGGATGATTCCGGTGATGTCGCACGCTCCGGTTCCCGGCATCGGCAGCCAGGGCTGGCACCCGCTGGCCACCTGCGGGTAGTAGCCTGCGGCGTACACGCCAATGTTCCCCGAGGCCCCCGCCGGGCCGGCCGAGCCTGCCACCGGATCACTGTCGGCGTAGGTGAAGTTCTGCGTCGGCGCGCGCCAGCCCTGCAGCGCCGCCTTGAACTGGGTGAAGTTCGCCGCCTCGTTGACCGCGAGCAGGGCCGACAGGTCGTCCGAGGGAACGTTGCCCATCCAGTCCACGGCCATCGTCTGGCCGAGTTGCGTCATGATCGGCCCGTGCACCGTGATGTCCACGGTCAGGTGCCTGGCTGGCGCGCCGCGTACCGGGATCGTGTAGTGCTCGACCGTCATCGGCCGCCACGCGCCATCCCAGTAGTACTCATCGCCGCGGACCTTCTCGGCATAGTAGAAGGCGCCCTGGTCCTGGGTGTCGGTCAGCGACCAGGCGATATGCGCGTTGTGACCGAGCAGCACGCCGGGCACGCCCGGCACCGTGGCCCCGGCCGCCTGGTAGCCGGGCGCGGACAGCGCCACCTCGTACCAGATCGACGGCAGCGTCTGCGGCAGGTGCGGGTCGCCGCCGAGCAGCGCCCCGCCCCCGGTGACCGCGGGCCCGTTCACCGCCCAGGCGTTGGAGTCCGGCGTCTGGTGCACCTGGTCGAAGCCGAGCTGGCTGACCTCCGCCAGCAACTGTCCCGCCGCCTGCGCCACCCCCTTCGACGCTGCAGAACGTTCCGTCCCCTGTGTCGCACCGGAGGCCGGCGCGGCCACCGCGCCGGTGGTCGCTGCGCTGGTGCCGGCCGGGACGCTGCTGGCGACGTCCGCCGCGACTGGCGTCAGCGGCTCCCTGAGGTACGGGCCGGCGTCGTACGGCGTCGCCGTGCTTGGCACGCCGGCATTGGCCGGAACCGCGGGCAGCCACGCGCCGGCGTTCCTTGCGCCGATGCCGCGGGTCAAGATCGCGCGATCGAGCGGGCTGGTGGTGAAGTCGAGCTCCTGGGTGAGCACGCCCTGGATGACCAGGCTGTCGACCGGGGTCCACGGCCGGGGGTAGGCGCCGGTCAGCGGGTAGATGGCGGGCCAGTTGCCGCTGGCGCGGACCTGCGCGATGTCGTCGTTGACGCCGCGGGCGTAGGCGGTCAGCGCTTGCCGGGCCGCGGCCTGGCCCGGGTCGGCAGTAATGTTGCCCCACTCGTTCCGCGCCGTCCGCAACAGGCCAAGGCGCAGCTCGAACTCGTCGGAGGTCACGTCGGACGGCCCGCCGAGCTGCGAGAGCGTGCCCTCGCCCAGGCGGCGCTCCAGGTCCATCTCCGACAGCCGGAACCTGGCGTGCACGTAGCCCAGCGCAAGGAACAGGTCGGAAGTGTCGCTCGCGCTGATCGAGGCGAGCCCGTCCTTGGTGTAGGAGACCGTGACCGGCCCGGTCAGGCCGGGGACGCGCAGCGCCTGCGAGGTGACCGGCGTGCCGCCGGCCGCCGAGGTCCACGCGCCCCGGCCGGGGTCAAGCGCGGGCCCGAGCGCCGGGATTGTCCGGTAGCCGAAGCCCATCAGGCCAAGCAGCGCGGCCGACACAAGCACCGCTCCGGCCGCGCTGATCAGGCGGCCCGCCCGCCGCCAGCCTGCTCGCATCGCGCCTCCGTCATCAGGGGATTAACTGGCGGGTAACCTATCGGACCCCGGCCACTCTCAACAAGCAGGGACAACAACCGCGGGCGACGCCGCCCTTTCCTCTTCGGCCCAGGGGCGAGACGATAGGGGGACGGAGTTCCTGATCCGGAAGGCGGCCCCCTCGTGCCCGATGTGCTTCCCACGCCTATCACCGGCGAGCTCGACATGTCACAGAACGCCTTCTGGGAGCAGCCGCGCGCGGCGCGCTTCGCCGCGTTCGCGCGGATGCGGGCCATGTCGCCGCCGCCGTTCCTCGACGCGGGGACCTCTCCGTTCGGCACGACGGAGCGAGGCTACTACGCGCTGGTCCGGCACGCGGACGTGGCCGAGGCCAGCCGTAACCCCGCCCTGTTCTGCTCGGGCGCCGGCGCCACGAGCATCTTCGACCTGCCGGCCGAGTTCAACGAGTACTTCGGCTCGATGATCAGCATGGACGACCCCCGGCACGCGCGCCTGCGCCGGATCGTCTCGCGCGCCTTCACCCCGAAGATGATCAAGAAGTTCACCGACGACGTCCAGCGGACCGCGTCCGGCATCGTCGATGACCTGCTGGCGACGGGGCCGTGCGACTTCGTCGAGCAGGTGGCCGCCCGGCTGCCGCTCAAGATCATCTGCGCGATGATGGGCATCGGGGACGAGCACTACGCGATGGTGCTCAAGAACACCAACATCATCTTGGCCGGGGCCGACCCCGAGTTCGTCAGCGAGGACATGAACGAGGCCATCACTCAGGTCCTCACCGCGGGCGGGGACCTCGCTGCCCTGGTCACCGGCCTGGCCGAGGAGCGCAAGGCGCGGCCCGCTGACGACCTGGTCTCCGCGCTGATCTCCGCCAACATCGACGGCGAGCAGCTCACGCCGGCCGAGCTCGCGTCGTTCTTCATCCTGCTGGTGGTGGCGGGCAACGAGACGACGAGGAACGCGATCTCGCACGCCCTGGTGCTGCTGACCGAGCACGCCGACCAGCGCGAGTTGCTGCTGGCCGACATCGAGGGCCGCATCGGGCCGGCGGTGGAAGAGATCGTACGGTACGTTTCGCCGGTTATCTGGATGAGGCGGACGCTGACCCAGGACTACGTGATGAACGGGCACGCCTACGGCGAGGGGGATAAGTTCCTGCTCTTCTACCAGGCCGCCAACCGGGACGACACGGTCTTCGCCCACCCTGAGCGCTTCGACATCACCCGCTCGCCCAACCCGCACGTCGGCTTCGGCGCGGCCGGACCGCACTTCTGCCTAGGCGCGCACCTGGCCCGCAGGGAGATCACCGCGGTGCTGCGTGAGCTGCTTACGCGCGCTGGCGGCATCCGGGCCGTCGGCCCGCCTGACTACCTGCTCTCGAGCTTCATCAACGGGATCAAGCACCTGCCGTGCGACCTGGCCTGAACGCGGATCCCTGTCACGGGCCGATGACCCGCCTGCCAGGGCCGGGCCCGTTGAAGAAGCCCGTTGGCTGCCAGTTGCTCACCAGGTGCACGGTGAGCAGGGCGATCATCAGGCCGGCCAGCAGCGACGCGGCCAGCAGGGCCAGCCGGGGGCCCCGGCCGCCGAGCACCTCCATCGCCCGCCTCGCGTGACCCTCGCCGCTGCCGGGGAGGGCGATCCCGCGCGCCTCCGCCGCCAGCAACCGCGGCAACCGCGGCAGCCGCGGGACGTAGGCGAGCACGTGGATGATCATCAGGCCGAGCCAGGCGATGAACGTCAGCCGGTGGATCGTCAGCCACTGGTCATTGCCAGGACCGCTGACGGCTAGCATGATCCCCGACCCGAACACGACCGCCGTCGACAGCACGATGAGCGGGCCGATCACCCGCAGCAGCGGCGCGGGCGGCCCCTTGCGCCGGTACGGGCCGCGGCCGGCGTAGTAGCGCGCGAAGCGGTAGATGACCGACCCGGCCTTGAGGGTGACCGGGCCGAGCAGCAGCATGCCCAGGAAGACGTGCAGCGTGAGCAGGCGGCCGATCTGCAAGATCGTGTAGCCCTCGACCAGCAGCAGGATCAGCAGCACCGTCCCGGTGATCGCGGTCAGCCGCTCGTTGCCCTCCGCCCCGCCCGAGCGCGGGGCGGCGCCGGCCTGACTCACCGGCGACGGCCGGCTTTCCCGATTCCCATACTGGTCGGGATATGTCACGAGCAGACGGTACATCGCGCCGGGAGGAGATCCGGCCCAGGTAACCGTCTCAATTTCCTATGAAAACGGCGGCGTTGGCGCGGTGCGCTGGTCGGGTTGTTGCGGCGTTCTTGCGGCATTGTGGTGGTGTTGTGGCGGGTTCAGAACAGATGCGCCAAGGAGGTATGCGCTCGGTGCGCTAATGGGTAGTATGCGTGATTGGCGTGCCACGATGCTGTGCGTCTGACCCGCTGCCGGCGCGGAGCAGCACCGGCCAGGCGGAGCACCCGACCTATCGTCCTCGGAGCACTGATGAATACGGTCATGCCCAGTGGGGAACTGCCAGTTCCCGGCCTCGGCGGCGCATCGGTCGACGCGATCGTCCTGCGCATGCTGCTCGGCACCCAGTTGCGGCGGTTCCGCGAGGCGGCCGGCGTTACGCCCGAGCAGGCCGGCGGCGCGATCCGGGGATCCCGGTCCAAGATCAGCCGCATGGAGACCGGCCGGGTGGGGCTCAAGATCCGCGATGTCACTGACCTGCTGGTGCTGTATGGCGTGACCGACGAGTACCTGCGGTCACAGTTCATCGACCTGGCCAGGCAGTCGGCCGAGCCGGACTGGTGGGCCAGGTTCAGCGACGTGCTGCCCGACTGGTTCGAGACGTACCTGGGCCTGGAGTCCGCCGCGTCCACGATCCGCAGCTTCGAGATCCAGTTCGTGAACGCGCTGTTCCAGACCGAGGACTACGCGCGGGCTGTCACCAGGCTCGGCCATCAGGTCGCGCGGCCGGGCGAGATCGAGCACCGGGTGGCCCTGCGGCTCAAGCGCCAGGAACTGCTCAGCCGGCCGAGCCCGCCGCGGATCTGGTCGGTGATGGATGAGTCGGTCCTGCGCCGCCCGGTGGGCGGCCCGCAGGTGCTGCGCGCCCAGCTGCTGCGCCTCATCGAGCTGGCCAGCATGCCGCACGTGACCATCCAGGTCGTGCCGTTCGCCCGGGCAGGCCACGCCGGCGAGAGCGGGTCGTTCGCGTTCCTGCGCTTCGAGGAGCGGACCCTGCCTGACGTGGTCTACATCGAGCACCTCACCAGCGCCATCTACCTGGAGCAGCGCCCGGACGTCGAGCACTACCTCGAGGTGATGGACCAGCTCAGCGCCGAGGCCCTGCCGCCGGCGGCCACCATTCGCCTCATCGAGCAGGCCGCCCGCGAAACGTGACAAGCCGGTACCATCTGCCCCATGGCTGCCTTCGGTGACTTTCAGCTGGAGATCTACCTCGCCGGGCTGAGCGGGACCGTGCCCACGCTGCCGGTGTCCTACGCCGAGCTGGAGGCACGGGCCGAGCAGGCGCTGCCGCCGTCCATCGTGTCCTATGTCGCCGGAGGCGCGGGCGACGAGCACACCCAGCGGGCGAACGTCGCCGCGTTCAGCCAGTGGGGGCTGATGCCGCGGATGCTGGTCGGGGCGGCCAAGCGGGACCTGTCGGTGGACCTGTTCGGGCTGCGCCTGCCGTCCCCGGTGTTCATGGCCCCGATTGGCGTCATCGGCCTGTGCGCCCAGGATGGGCATGGCGACCTCGCGACCGCCACGGCCGCCGCCCGCAGCGGGGTGCCGATGGTCGCCTCCACGCTGTCGGTGGACCCCATGGAGGACGTGGCCGCCGCACTGGGCGACACCCCCGGCTTCTTCCAGCTCTACACGCCCACCGACCGGGAGCTCGCCGCCAGCCTGGTGCAGCGGGCCGAGAAGGCCGGCTTCAAGGGCATCGTGGTCACGCTGGACACCTGGATCACCGGCTGGCGGCCCCGCGACCTGGCGACAGCCAACTTCCCCCAGCTGCGCGGGCACTGCCTGGCCAACTACCTCACCGACCCGATCTTCCGCTCCCGCCTCGCCGCTTCGCCGGACCAGGACCCGATGGCGGCCGTGAGACACTGGGCCGGTGTCTTTGGGAACCCGCTGACCTGGGATGACCTGCCGTGGCTGCGCTCGCTGACCACGCTGCCGCTGATCCTCAAGGGCATCTGCCACCCGGATGACGCGCGCCGCGCCCTCGACCTGGGCGCCGACGCCATCTACTGCTCCAACCACGGCGGCCGGCAGGCCAACGGCGGCCTGCCCGCCCTGGACTGCCTGCCGCCGATCGTGGACGCGGCCGGCGGGAAGCCCGTGCTGTTCGACTCCGGCATCCGCTCCGGAGCCGACATCGTCAAGGCCCTCGCCCTCGGCGCGACCGCGGTCGGCATCGGCCGCCCGTACGCCTACGGCCTGGCCCTCGGCGGCGCCGCCGGCATCCAGCATGTCCTGCGCGTCCTGCTGGCCGAGGCCGACCTCATCATGGCGGTCGACGGCTACCCCGCCATCGCCGACCTCACCCCCGGCTCCCTCCGCCCCGTCTCCACCCGAACGCCCTAGCCCGGACCGCCCGCGCCCGCCTCGCCCCGACCTCGGCATCCTTCATGGGGGATCCTCACAACCGGTGGTCAGGCGACAGCGACGGAGTCGAGGCGCTTGGCCAGGGTCTTCAGGCCTCGGTAGGCGGCGGTGCGGATGGCGCCCGGGCGCTTGCCTGTTACCTGGGCCGCGCTCTTGGCGTCCAGCCCGACGACCGCGCGGAGCAGGACCGCCTCGGCCTGGTCGGGGGGCAGGGTGGCGATGAGGGTAAGGGCGTCGTCGGTGGAGATGGCCTCAAGGGCACGGTCGGCGGTGTCCTCCTGGCCGACGAGGAAGGCGAGGTCCTCGACCGGCACGGGAACGGCCGGGCGACGGCTCGCCTGGCGGGCGTGGTCCATCGCCCGGTGCCGCGCGATCGTGGTGATCCAGCCGCGGAAGTTGTCGTAGTCGCCCGCGAACGTGTGCAGGTCACGGACGGCTTGCAGCCACGTCTCCGAGGCGATGTCCTCGGCCTCGCTGCCCGCCAGGTAGCTCAGGTAGCGCAGCAGCCGGGGCTGGGTCTCCTGGTACAGGATGCGGAACGACTCCGAGTCTCCACGCCGGGCGCCCGCGATCGCCGCAGACAGCTCATCAGGCGCGCTGCCGGGGTCCGACGCCGGGCGCGCTGAAGGCTCGGGCCGAGCGGTCTCCCGCCCGGTTCCCGTGGTCCCGGCGGTGGCCGCCTTGGGATCCAAGATTCTTGTTCCTGCCCGCTCGTGGCCTAGCGGTGTCAGCGAAGGTCTCCTCTATGAGAGCGGGCGGGATGACGCCTGATGGCGCCATCCCGCATGCGTCGGACTCGCTCCCCCCTCAGATGATCAGCCCAGCGGTAGTTGTGACAGGAGTGACGACGGCAGGATGCCCTGCAGGCCAGAGAGCACCGACGAGGGAAGCTTGCCGAGGATCGAGGTCGCGGTGGCGGTGGGCAGGCTGGTGATCAGCTTGCTCACCGTGGACGACGGAAGCGTGGTCAAGATGGTGGACAGGCTGCCGGTCGGCAGGGCGCCAAGGACACTGGACAGGTTGGCAACCGGGAGGCGCGTCAGGACGCCGCTCAGGTCAGCCGCCGGGAGCCGGGTCAAGACGGTGCCGAGGGCCGGGCCGGAAAGGCCGGTGAGCACGGTGCCCTCCGACCCGGCGGGCAGGGTGGTGAGGACGCTGTTCAGGTTGCCGACCGGCAAGCTGGTGAGCACGGTGCCCAGGGCCGCCTGCGGCAGCCCGGTCAGGACGTTGTTCAGGCCGGCCGCAGGAAGCTCGGTCAGGACATCGCCGAGCGCCGCGTTGGGCAGCGTGGTCAGGATGCTCGACAGGTCGCTGTCCGGCAGGGCGGGCAGCAGGCTGGTGACCGTGGACGAGGGAACCGCGGTGAGCACGGTGCCAAGGGCGGTCGCCGGGAGCTTGTCCAGGATGCCGCCCGCCGCGGCCGGCAAGAGCGTGGTGAGGACCGACGACAGCTGCGTGGGCGACAGGTCGCCAAGCGTCTGGGTCAGCTCGCTGGTGGGCAGCGAGTCAAGCACGCCGGCCAGGTCGCTGGCGGGCAGCGTGCCCAGGGCCTGGGTGATGACGCCGACCGGGAGGTTGGTGAACGCACTCGGGACCGGGACGGCCGGGACGCTGAGCAGGAGGCCGCAGTAGTCGGGGACGTTGGTGGCGCTGTTGGCCAGCGATACCAGCTGGCTCAGCGGAGCCGAGGCCAGCAGCTGGGTCACCGCCGAGCTGGCCAGGACCGGTGCCAGGCCGGCCTGGCCGGTCGTGTCACCGACGGCGCCGTTGGCCTGTCCAAGGATCGACTCAGCCCGGGTCGTCAGGTCGCTGCACAGCGTCGTGGCACTGGCCGACGTGCTGCCGGACGAGCTGCCCGAGGCGGGGGCCGAGGCGGGCTGGGCCGAGCTGCCGGGAGCGGTGGCGGCGGCGCCCACGGCGCCGGCCGCGCCAGCGGACGCGGAGCCCGCACCATTGGAGCTGGACGTCGACCCCGAGCTGGTCAGGGCGACTGTCCCCGCAGCCGCCGCGCCGGCGCCTACCACGCCGGCCAGCGACCAGGTGAGGACCTTGACAGTCAGAAGTTTCGCGAGCGGGAGGTTTGCCATCTTCCTTTTCCTGGGGTTAGCGACAGGGCTGAGAGGACTCGCCTCGTGCAGTGCCGCAGCCTCGAACGCGGCCATGGCCGCTTGCCCGCCAGCGAGTTCTCCATCGCTGGCGGGTGCCGTCGCTGCGCGCAGCACTCGGATTAGTTGCTCCGGACCCGGCCCGGTGGTGCCGTCGAGCAGCTGCTCGGCGGTCCGCCGGGTGATACCGGACGAATGGCGTGTTCTCATCTCATGTCCTACAGCGCCAACTCCCAACGGTTTGTCACACCCTGGGAAGCCGGATTGTCCCGTAGGTGGCGTTTTTACTGGCAGACCTCCACATTGTCAAGCACGCCGAGGGCGCTAGGGACGAGGATGGCGGCTGCGTAATAAGTTGATAGCAGGAAGGAACTTATCCCCCTGTCGTCGGTGCCGCAGCGCCGGACGCTCAGCCCGGGCTCTCGCTCGTCAGGGATGCCGGTCTGGCGCAGGCCGATGACCCCGTCATCCTTCAGGCCGGTGCGCATCGCCAGGATCGAGGTGACACCGTCGTCGCTTACCGGGATCTTGTCGCAGGGCAGCACGGGCACCCCGCGCCAGGCCATCACCGGCTGGCCGTCGACCTGCGTGGTGGCCGGGTAGAGGCCGCGCCTGCTGCACTCCCGCCCGAACGCCGCGATCGCCTTCGGGTGCGCGAGGAACAGCCTGGTCTTGCGGCGCCGGCACAGCAACTCGTCGACGTCGCCGGGAGTGGGCGGGCCTGAGCGGGTGTGGATGCGCTCGCTGGGCGCGGCATTGGGCAGCAGCCCGAACTCCGGGTTGTTGACCAGCTGCGACTCCTGCTGCTCGCGCAGCGCATCGATGGTGAGCCGGATCTGCTCCTCCACCTGGTCCATGGGGTCGCCGTAGAGGTCGCCCACCCGGGTGTGGACCCGCAGCAGCGTCTGGGCGACGGACAGCTCCTGCTCGCGGGGGCTGGTGTCGTAGGCCACGTGAGTTCCTGGCAGGTCCGGCTCGCCCGAGTGACCGACGGCCAGGGTGATCTCGGCCTCGCCCCGGGAGTTGCGCGGCCGCGAAAGGGTGGCACGGTAGCCGTCGAGGTGAGGGCCGAGGACGGTCCTGCGGGCGACCTCGGCCACGTGCTCGGCCGACAGCAGGAAGACGGTGCAGTCGGTGGCCGCCCTGGCAGTGAACTCCCAGGTCGCCGCCTGCCCGGCCAGGATCGGGTCGCCGAAGTAGTGCCCCCCGGCCAGCGCGCCGAGGGTCGTCTCAGTGCCGTACCTCCCCGCGCGGGTCCGGGTGACCTTGCCGTGGGCGATGACCCAGACATGGCCGGCCGGCCGGCCGCTGGCGACGAGGACGTCGCCGGACTGGTAGTCGCGGCGCTCCAGGCGACCGGCCAGCTCGGCCAGCACCGCCTGGTCGTCGAAGTCGCGCAGCGGCGGCAGCGCGCGCAGCTCAGAGGGCAGGACGCGCAGGTCGTCACCGGACCCGGACAAGGTGACCAGGCCGTCGGGGACGGCGTGGGTCAGCCGCCGGTTGACCCGGTAGGTGCCGCCGCTTGCCTCCTCCCAGGGCAGCACCCGCAGCAGCCAGCGGGGCGTGCTGGCCTGCGTCTGCGGCCGGGTCTTGGTGACGGTGGCCAGCTGGCGCGCCGCCTGGGTGGTGAGGGCGAGCGGGCCGCTCGTCGCGGCAGGTGGGCTGGTTGACATGTGTCTTCCTCGCTGTCACTGGTAGCGGCCGGTGGAGCCATGCCATTCAAGGCCGCCCGCCATCCACGCCTGGGCGCCCCGCAGGAAGCGCTGCAGCGGGACGGAGGGGACGCCGGACAGCTCGCGCTGGCTGGCCTCGAAGCCCCGGACGAAGTCGTTGTGCAACTCGACGGCACGCACGGTCGCCTCACGGAGCGTCACCTTCTCCTCGGCGGCGATCAGCAGCACCACGTTAGAGTCCGGCAGCTCGTCCGCGGCCTCGCGCTCGGCCGAGTGGAGGTCGTTGACCAGGACGGCGGCGGTGCCCGCCTGCATGAGTGCGCGGTGGAAGGCCCGCTCGTAGAACGAGCTTGACGGCAGCTCGTAGCCGCCGACGACGTCGATGAGCGTCATCGACGTGTAGAAGCTGTCATGCTGCCGGGCCGCCAGGTAGCGCCAGACGGCGGGCAGCTCGCCTAGGTACCGCCAGGCCGCGTAGGCGGTCCAGCTCACGTACATCTGGAACGTGGTGTGGCACGCCCGCATGAGCTGAGCGGGGGTGGCGTGCCGGCTCAGGTGCTGGCGCGCCGAGCGCAGCGCGACCAGGACCGGGTCGGTCGCGATCGCCTCCTCCAAGTGCTCGGTGTAGCGGCCGGCCGACGGCGGCGGGTCCATGGCCGACATCACCAGGGCCAGCCGAGGCGGCAGCTCGGTCGGGGTGGCGCCGAGTGCGCTCTCGTCGGCGTAGTAGTCGTCGGCGGCCCACCATGCCGCGTTCATCCTGGCCGCCACCAGCAGCAGGTCAGGGTCATCGGTGTCCGCGTGGGTGAGCATGGCGAGCCGGCCGAACCCGGTTTCCCTGAACTGCTCCAGCCGGCCCGCGTAGATGCCGACCCGGGCGGCCCAGGCGACCAGGCGCTCGTTCACCACGTCACCAAGCTCCTCGTCGACCCGTGCGGTGGCCGGGATGTACAGCGGGGGGTACGAGCCGTCACCCCACTGCCGCTCTGCATAGGGCAGCGGTAGCAGCGCCTCGGCCGGGCGCAGGACGGGGCGGAGGGTGTCACGAAGGCCGGGGCTGTCGGGCAGGTGAGGGCCCTCGAGCGGGCTGTGGCCTTCCTGAAGACGAGGTTCGTCGGGCGAGTCGGGGGTCACGGGCTGAGCTGGAGCTTCGGGCGGGCGGGGAATGCGCAGCCCGGCGCTGCCAAGGCCGGAGGGCCCGGCAGGCACCGCCTCGCGGCCGCCTGGTTCAGTGGTCATCGCCCCGGCATCCTTTCTGCGAGTCGTGCAGGCCGGCGTGCG
>Ga0335075_10007290_pt1 | contig 17008 bp, 17 predicted proteins | sample Lox_Sample_24_FD_206723 | JGI IMG/M metagenome (GOLD analysis project Ga0335075, IMG submission 206723) | Soil microbial communities from Loxahatchee National Wildlife Refuge, Florida, United States - Lox_Sample_2.4 | ecosystem: Environmental > Terrestrial > Soil > Wetlands | place: USA...
GTCGGTCCGCGCCGACGGCACACCGTTCAATTCGCCGTAGAGAAGTTCCTGGAACTTCGCTAGCTGCACGATCCGCCCGGCTTCGTCGAGCATGGTCGCCACGCGGCAGACGCCGCCGAGCACCGCCCGCGTGCCAAACCGTGCCCGCAGCATATCCATGTGCCGCATTCCGTTGAGAAGCGGCAGGATCATCGTCTCCGGCCCGACCGCCGGCGCGAGATCCGCAATCGCCGCCTCGAGTGCGAACCCCTTGACCGCCAGCAGCGCAAGGTCGAACGGCTCTTTGATCTCTGCCGTGGTGACGAGCTTTGGCCGGAGCGTGAGGTCGCCGTGCGGGCTCACGATCGCGAGTCCTGCCTCCCGGAGCCGCGCTGCGCGCCCCGCGCGCACGAGGAACGTCACGTCGCGTCCGGCCGCCGCGAGCCGTCCGCCGAAGTATCCGCCCGTGGCTCCGGCACCAACGACGAGAATCCGCATCGCGCCCTCCTACGCCAGGCCCGATCTGCCGGCAGAACCCGGGCGCGGTCAACGGAGCGCGCGCCGCCGCCCGGGCACGGCCCCGTCCGCCCCTCCGGCACCGAGGCCGAACCCGGGCCGGCCGTGTTCTGCCCCCTGGCGCGCCGTCACTTCGAATCGGATAGGCTGGCAATCCTCTGGAGATCGGCCATGCCAAAACCCTCTGCTTTTGACCCGCTAACGCTTCCCGAGAGCAATGCCACGGGCTATCCGGAACCATACCGGGCGGCCAACCAGAAGAGGTGGAACCGCCGCCTCGGTGATCATGCGCAGCTTTCCAACTTCGGGGTAAACATCACGCGTATCATTCCGGGCGGACAATCCTCACATCGCCACGCGCACTCGAGGCAGGACGAATTCATCTACGTTCTGCAGGGTAAAATCGAATTGGAAACCGATGCGGGCGTGGAGGTGCTGCAGGCCGGGATGTGCGCGGGCTTTCCCGCCGGTTCCGACAATGCCCACCGGTTTGTCAATCGATCGGACAAGGATGTTCTTCTGCTGGTCATCGGCGATCGGACCGCGGGCGACGAGGTTACCTATCCCGATATCGACATGCATGGTCACATGCAGGCGGACGGGCAGTACAAGTTCGCCCGCAAGGACGGCACCCCGTTTTGAAAAAAGTGCCTCCTAGGCCATGTCCTTTTTCTGTCGCAGCGAAACCACTGCGGAGGGCCGGCCGGTGCGCAGCAGGCCGGCAACGACCGCGAGCAATTGCGCGGGGTCGAGTGGCTTGCGAAGGATCGGCACATCGGGCAATCCTGGCGGCGAGACGTTTTCGCCATACCCCGTCGCAAACGCAAACGGGATATCCTTCCGCGTCAACTCCTCCGCAAGCTCGGCTGTCGGACCGTCTGAAAGGTCGACATCGAGAAGAGCGGCGTCGCAGATCTGCTCGGCAACAAGCTGCCTGGCGGCCGCAAGATTTCCTGCGGGTCCAACCACAGTGTAGCCGGCCGCACTGAGCTCCGCTTCCATTGCCATGGCGACCAGCGGCTCGTCTTCCACGACCATCACCCGTTTGCCGGACGACGAATTGACTGCGGCGCCCGCTCTCGCGGCTTCGGGCGAGTTCGGTGCGGGCCTGCCGCCGGAGCTCAGGTCTTGCTGGCATTCCTCTGGCAGCGGCAATCTGATCTCGCACGTTATCCCACCGCTGTCGTACCGTACCGCGGCCATGCCGCCGCTGCCGGTGAGTGTACGCTCAATGAGCGTCGAACCAAACCCGCGCCGGGTCGGTGCGGCGAGCTCCGGAACGCCCGCTTCCCTCCAACTGAGAAAGAGTTCGCGGCCAGGCGTTGTTGCCACATTCCAGGTGATTGCCAGTCCTCCCGAGGGAACCGACAATGCGCCGTACTTGCGGGCGTTCGTGGCAAGCTCGTGCAAGACCAGCGCCAGATGCACGGCACGTTGGGCGTTGAGCATAACAGACGGTCCGGCGTAGGAAATGCGCTTGTCGGAGACCGTCCCAAGCAGAACCTGCTCCTCGATGAGTTCCGCTACCGTTGAGCCTTGCATCCCGCCGCGAACCAGAAGATCATGCGCGCGCGCCAAGGCCTGAACCCGGCCGTTGAAGCTGGTCACGAAGTCGTCCGGACTGGTCGATCTGCGCAGCGATTGCGTTGCGATCGCCTGGATTATGGCCAGCGTGTTTTTGATCCGATGGTCGAGCTCCCGCAGCAGCAGACGTTGCAGCTCGAGGCCGCGCTTCTGTGCCGTGATATCGCGAGCGATCTTGGATGCCCCGACGACATTTCCCGATTTGTCGCGCAACGGCGAAACCGTCAATGAAACGTCGATCCGGCGGCCATCCTTGGCGACGCGCACGGTATCGAAATGCTCGATACGCTCGCCACGTTGCAGTTTGTCGAGAATCTCCTTCTCTTGTTGGCGCAGCTCCGGGGGAATGATTTGCATGATCGAATGCCCGACGATCTCATCGGCTTCATAGCCGAAGATGCGCCGCGCTCCCTCGTTCCACGTCAGGATCGTCCCGTCCAAAGCCTTGCTGACGATCGCATCGTCCGAGGAGGCTACGATGGAGGCCAGCCGCTCGGAATCCATTTCGGCCCGTTTGCGCTCGGAAAGATCCAGCAGCAGGTTGATTGCTCCTGTCACCCGCCCGGCAGCATCGCGCAGCAGCGTCGGGCGAGCCACGAACGGCACGCGCGTGCCGTCGGGCCTTTCGGCGACGGCCTCGGTCTCCGAGAGAATCCGTCCCTCCCTGAGGGCGACGGCTACCGGGCATTGATCGAGGGGCATCGGCCGGCCATCAGGCAGGTATCGCCGCCATGATCCGCACCATCGGACGGCTCCGATCTCTGGTCGATGCCCCCAGAGCTCGGCCGCAGCCTGGTTATAAAACGTGATCAGCCCGTCTTTGTCCGTCGTGTAGACGGCAACGGGCAAGGCTTCGAGGAGCTCGGTACCGGTGACCATAGGCAACTCCTCTGGAGCATCTCCACTAAAAAATGCCCGGCTGAACAGTCGGAATTTCCTTACTCTCGAGCATCGACGATTGAGAGCGAGCAAGGCGCGCGGCAGAGTGTCGAGGCGCCGCTCCAGGCCGGGAATCCAGGGCTCCCCGCAAGCCTGACGATGGATGGCATCCGCCCGCTCGAACGCGCGAACACGGGCATAGTACTACTACATGGCCCGCAAGCTGCTCCGGGTCAAGTGCGCGCGATCGCGGGTTCGATGCCTGTCGATTTCAGGCGCCGACGCCCGCGAGGGCACACAACGCAAGCCCGCTTGAACTCCGGGAGAGAATGACCTGCCGGCACCAAGGCCGGAGGCAGGGGCTATCGATCGGTCATCCGATCTTCCTACCGCGCTCGGGCGAGGCGTCACAGCTTCCTCGCAGGTGGCGCGGAGTTGCGCTTTGCGGCTCGGCCTGGCCTCGCGAGAGCGTGGCAAATAGCCCCTTGTCGAGCAGGCTTGCCGCAGTCCGGTGCCCCTTCAGATCCGTCGCACCGATAACGAGTCGATCGTCCGCCGACCCTTCCTCCGCGAGCGTCGCAAAGATCTGGTCGAAAACGCCGAGCCGACTCCAGCGGATGAACCGGTTATAGAGGGTCTTGTGCGGCCCGTAGCTCCGCGGTGCATCCTTCCATTGCCGGCCGTTGCGGATCACGTAGAGGATGCCACTCACGACACGGCGATCATCGACCCGGGGAACGCCACGCGAGAGCGGAAAGTGCCCCGCGATTCGCGCCATCTGTCCTTCACTCAGCAAGAATGGCTCGTCCATTGTCCAGAGCTCCTACTATCGTCGGAAAAACGGCGCGCGAATCGAACTTCCGCGTAGCCTCGGGTGACGCAGGGTGGTGGTCTTCTGCCGCCCGCAGACGATCACGAAAGAAGATGCTGCCGTGCTGCAATGTCTTGGCCTGTCGGCTACCATCTCGAAGCCTTGTCCGGTCGCGGCGCAACGGCACGAACCAAGGCCGCCGGTGAGACGCTCACGTAAATCAACGCTTGGGCACGTTCCCGGTTCCATGGTCGCCACACGCCATCTGCACAGCCGCACATTTTCGCCGCGAGGCGGCCGCCTCCGCCGGGCAGAGCGGCTGCTGCGTGCGGCGACGTTCCGCAGGGTACAACTTCGATGTACTCCGGGACCGCCTTGGACGTGATGTTCGCCTTCGGGAGGAGGCGACGGCGGCGTTTGTCGCGGAGCGGCTGTCGGCGCTCGCGGCGGAACGCCGGCGAGCGCGAACCGCGGCGGGTTCAGGCGGTGCCGGCAGCAGCGGCGGCGCGGAAGCCGCCGGTGAGCGCGCTGACCACGACCAGTACGATCACATTGGCCGCGAGCGCGATGATCCCGACATTGAGGTCCCGGATCACTCCGGGCAGTCCGGGCAGAAGCGTGCCGATCGTGGTGTGGGTAAAGGTGAGAAGCGTTGCCACCACCACACCGGTGAGGATGCCGGCAAAGGCACCGGCTGCGGTCGCCGGATTGCGGCGCATCACACTCGCCACGACCACGGGGAAAAGCTGCGTGACGAAGCTGTAGCCGACCAGTAGCATCGTCACGATCGTGGCGCTGCCGGTGATCGTGAAATAGACCGCGACCAGCATCACCACCGGCACCAGCCACTTGGCAAGCGCCACCGTCTGCTCGCCCGTCGCCGCGGGGCGGGCCAGCCCGATCAGATTCTTGGACAGCAGCATCGCTGCGGTCATGGTGATGAGCGAGCCGGGCACCAGCGCGGTAAACACTCCGGCCGCGCCGATGATGCCGACAACCACCGGTGGGAATTCCTTGGTCGCAAGCCTGAACAGCGCAAGATTGGTCGCCCCGCCCTTGAGCCCGGGCACCGCAAGCACCGCGGCGAAGCCTACGAAGAAGACGAACAGCAGGATCAGCTGGTAGATCGGCAGGATGATCGCGTTGCGGCGGAACACGCGCGCTTCGCGCGCCGTGTAGCAGGCGGCAAACGAGTGCGGCCACATGAAGAAGCCGAGCGCCGTCAGCAGCACCGTCGAGACGAACCAGGCGACGCTCTGTCCGCTCGGGCGGAACACGAGGAAGCCTGGCTTGGCGGCGGCGATCTTCTCGAACATCGAACCGACGCCGCCATAGAGATGGAACGGCAAATAGAGCCCAAGGAAGACCACCACGACGAGGATCAGGATGTCCTTGGCAACCGACGTCCACGCCGAGCCATGGATGCCGGAGATCATGACATAGGCGATGACGATCGCGGCCCCGATGAGAATGGCAGCGTCCTTCGGCACGACGCCATACCCGGCGGCGGTGACGATGATCCCGAGGCCGGTGAGCTGCAGGACCAGATAGGGGACGAGGGCGATCAGATCGACAATCGAAACCAGCGCGCCGAGCGCGGGGCTCTCGTACTTGCGGACAAAGAAATCGGGCTGCGAGTGCAGGCCATGCGCGTGCGCATAGGTCCAGATCGGCGGCAGCAGGAAATAGGCAATCACATAGGCAAGCGAGCCGTAGGCGAGAATGTAATAAGCCGGCGCGCCGAGACCGTACGAGTAGCCGGAGGCGCCGAGAAAGGTGAACGTGGTGTAGATCTCGCCGGCCAGCAGCAGGAACACGAAGACCCAGCCGAAACCCCGGCCGCCAACCGCCCATTGCTCGATTTCCATCACCCGCCCGGCGCGGGCGAGCACGCCGAGCAGCAGCGCGGCAAGCGCGGCCAGGCCGATCAGCGCGAGGGCGGCGATCATTGCCCATCCTCCCGGTTCGCCGGGTCGAGCCAATAGACCACCGCCATGACGACCGCAGTGAGCACGACCCAGACGGCGATCCAGCCGAGCGGGAAGGGCATGCCGAGGATCAACGGATAGACGTCGTTATGGACGACGGGACCGATCAGGATGCCGACGAACGGTAGCACAGCCAGCCAATGGAAGAGCTTCATCCGCTGCCTTTCGACTGTTATCCCCACCGCCCGCGCAGATCCGCCAAGCCCGGCTGCGTCCTCAGCTTAAACGTTCCATGATAGAAACGTAGTTGGCCACCCCGGCGCCGCCCATGTTGAAGACGCCGCCCGTCTCCGCGCCCGGCAGCTGCATCGCACCCGCTTCCCCGGCCAGTTGCATTGCGGCCATGATATGCATCGAAACCCCCGTGGCGCCAACCGGATGGCCCTTCGCCTTGAGCCCGCCCGAACGGTTCACCGGCAGGCGTCCGGTCGGAGCGGTCCAGCCATCGAGCACGGCGCGCGCCCCCTCGCCGGGGGCTGCGAGGCCCATCGCCTCGTATTCGAGCAGCTCGGCGATGGTGAAGCAGTCATGCGTTTCGACAAAGGAAAGATCGTCGAGCGTGAGCCCGGCCTCGTCGAGCGCGCGCGACCACGCGATCGCCGCGGCCTCGAAGCGGGTGGCATCGCGGCGCGAAAGCGGCAGCAGATCGTTGACGTGCACCGCGGCGCGGAACCGGATCGCGCGGCTCGGGGCAACCGCACGCGCGGTCTCGGCGTCGGCGAGCACGAGCGCGGCGGCGCCGTCGCTCACCAGGGAACAGTCCGTGCGCTTGAGCGGGGGTGCGACGTAGGGATTCTTCTCCGAGAGGGTGCGGCAGAATTCGTAGCCGAGGTCACGGCGCATCTGCGCGTAGGGATTGTCGACGCCGTTCTTGTGGTTCTTGGCCGCGATCGCGGCCAGCGCGTCCGACTGGTCGCCGTAGCGCTGGAAATAGGCCTCGGCGATGCGGGCGAAAACGCCGGCGAAGCCGCCCGGAATTTCCCCCTCTTCGCGGCGATAGGAGGCGGCGAGAAGATGATCCGCGACCTCGGCCGCGTTCGCCGAGGTCATCTTCTCGACGCCGATCACCAGGGCGAAACGGCCCCGGCCCGCGGCGATGAAATCGCGGCCGCCATACACCGCAGCGGAACCGGAGGCGCAGGCGTTCTCGTATCGCGTCGCCGGCCTGAAGCGGAGCTCCGGAACCGCGTTCATGACCAGCGAGGCGGGAAAGCCCTGGCGGCTGAAGCCGGCATTGAAGGTACCGACAAACACCGCCTCGATTTCACCAGCCTCAATACCGGCATCCGCGATCGCTCCGCCGGCGACACGCGCGATCAGGCTCTCGACGTCGGGGTCCTCGAGCTTGCCGAACGGGCTGTGCGCCCAGCCGACGATGCAGGCCTGGTCCATCGTGCCTCTCTCTCTTTCCCCCCGCCCGCATTATCGGCCGATGCGCATGGCACGGAAACGCCCGCTCGTGCAGCGCGGCCTACCCCGATCGCGGCGCAAACCTTGGTCTGGCTACGAGCCCCCGGTAACCGGCTCGGCTTCGCGGCCCGGAGCAGGCGCTCCGCCCGCCGGCCCTCAGTTCACCATCGTATCACCGGACGCAAGCGCCGATGGATTGAAGAAAAGCGCCCGGCTAACCGCCACTTTCACGGCCTCGACCTGGAACGGCTTGGCGATCAGGAAGGTCGGCTCCGGCCGCTCACGCACGCCCAGCCGTTCCGGATAGGCGGTCACGAACACCACCGGGACATCGAAGCGGCTGCGAATATCGCGGACCGCGTCCAGCCCCGAGCCGCTGCCGTCGGCGAGCTGGACGTCCGCCAACACGAGACCCGGCCGGTCGCCGGCGATCACGGACCGAGCCTCCGCTCGCGTGCGCACGATCTTGGTGACGTGGTGTCCGAGCTCCTCGACGATCGCTTCGAGGTCGAGCGCGATAATCGGCTCGTCCTCGATGATCAGCACGTCGGTCCTGATCCTGGCGCCGATCTCCCGGCCCGCTTCCTCGATCAGGGCGTCGATTTCCCATGCGGGGCGATCCAGCGTCGCCGCGATCTCCTCGATGCTGAACCCTTCAACGGCATGCAAGAGAAACACGACCCTGGACAAGGGTGTCATCGCGCCGAGGCGCCGGTCCGCCGCGGCGGTGATCCGGTCCGGCTCCGGTTCGCCGGGCTCCAGGTTCACGGGCACGGACGCCCATATTTTCATGAACACCTTGAAGAGCGCGACACGCTCGTCGAGCGCTGAATCCAGCATCGCCTGCCCCGACAGGATCGCCTCCAGCGACGCCATCGCATATGCGTCTCCGCCGGAAAGGGAACCGGTCACGGCGCGCGCAAAGCGTCGCAAATATGGCAAATGGGGTGCAATCGCGGCAGAGCTCGTCATGATGCTTCCTCGTCCCTATGTGATCAAGCGGCCAACCGGCCTCATTACCGGGGCAACGCTGCAATGCCGATCTCGGTTCCGTGATCGGGAACCTTTCCGGCCTATCGGCATTTACCTAGGGGTCGGTGACTGTCTTGTGCGTAGCACCGGATCGAAGCTCGGGGGCCGGACTTGGCGGCCGGAGCGGAGCCCGCTTCACCCCGAGGATGTCCCACCTTCAAGAGGAACGGAATGGCGGGTCGGCCGTTGTTGCGCGGTGTGGCCAGCTCGCCGCCTCCATCAGGACACAACCGCTTCATGCCGACGCAACCCTCGCAGACCCCCGGCCGTGGCCCAAATTCCCCTCGCCGGGTCAAAACACCGCCCGGAGCCGGGCTCGATCCCGAATTGCAGGCGAAGATCGGCAGGCAGCTTCAGGAGCTCTACCGGACCATGCTCGAGGAGCCGGTGCCGGAGCGTTTCCTCAGGCTGCTGGCCGAGCTCGAGCGCAAGCAGGAGAACAAAGGGTGATTGTCACACCCGAGCTCCAGCAGGCGCTGCTCGCATCAATCCCCGCGTTGCGCGCCTCCGCGGTATCGCTGTGCGGCCAGCCGGACCAGGCGGATGACCTGGTGCAGCAGGCGCTCGTGAAGGCGTGGGACCACATGGAAACGTTCGAACCGGGAACCAACATGGCGGCCTGGCTCTACACGATCATGCGTAACGAGTTCTATACCGAGTTCCGGAAGCGCCGCCGTGAGGTTCAGGACGCCGACGGCAAGTATTCTGGCGGCATGTCGGCCGGCCCGTCGCAGGACCATCACATGCAGGTGCGCGACGTACAGTCCGCGTTGCTGCGATTGCGCGCCGATCAACGCGAGGCCCTGCTGCTGGTCGGCGCCTGGGGCATGTCGTACGAGGAGGCCGCCGAAGTCTGCCGCTGCGCCGTCGGCACCATGAAAAGCCGCGTCAATCGGGCGCGCGGCCGACTGGCGGAGTTGTTGACCGCACCTGCTCCCGCTCCCGCATCGCAGGAGCAGCGCGTGGACGCCCCGCTCGGCCAATCGGGTTGAACGCGCGCATGGCGGACGGCGCAGCCACCGGCATCGCGATTGAAGGCGGTGCCGCGTTGCCGGCCGCGTCGCCGTGAGCCAGTCCGAAAGCTTGGTCCGTGCACTACACCATCGGACCAGGAACAGTTTCCAGATCATTTCCAGCCTGGTGAGCCTGTTGCGCCGTACCCCGCCGGCGATTCCGCGCACGCGCGACGATCTGCGGTTCCTTGAGGAACACATTAATGCGCTGGCGTCTGCGCACCGCCTGGCGGACCTGCCGCGAGATACGGTCTTCGCCAACGATCTGATCCGCGCGGTGGTGCAAAGCCTGCGCCAGATCGCCGGGACCGAGAGCAATCTGGTGGTGCTCTCCCTCGATGAAGCCGGCCAAAGGCTCGGACTGGATCAGGCCATCGGCCTCGCACTGTACTTGGCGGTGGCCCTGCCGCCGTGTCTCGACCTGGCCGTATCGATGGGTGTGCCCGTCCGCATTGTGGCCCTGCCGGAGGCGCGTTCGCTGAGCGTGTCGGTCGGGGGTGACTGGCCGGCGCCGATGCAGCCGGACGGGTTGCGCCGCCGTTTGTCCGACGCCTATATCCGCCGACTGAACGGCGTGCTCCTCGACGACGGAATACCGGGCACGTTTCGCATCCGTATTCCTGTTGACCGCGCCGAAACGGTTGCCGAGCCGCCTCGCGGGTTGTGAGTGTGCGCCGGCGACTTTGAAAATAAACCCGATCCGCGGCAAGCAAATCTCGCGCCCGCGCTTAACCCGAAAAGATGCGCACCCGGAGACTGCCTCGGCAAATACGGAGACAACACGTGAACCAGCTCTGGTTCGACGATCCCCGCAGCGTCCTTGAAATCGGCGGCGGCTTCACAACCGACGTTCAGGACGGCTCAGAGGTGAAATCGCCCTCGCGCGGGCCGAAATCCGTCGGAACCTTCATCGTCTCGTCGGTGTGGCGAGCTGGCTGCTCGGTGGCGCGCTCATTCTCGCCACCGGCCTCGTCATCGCTCTTCAGGGGCTGGCCGGTATCCTGGCGCTGGCTATTCCGGCCTGGTCCGCGTCTCTCCTTGTCGGTCCGACGGAACCAATATTCGGGCGGTTTGTTCTCACGCCGTGAGCGCATTCGGCCGGGTTCTCGACCTCGATGATTTTGAGCGCGTGGTGCAGCGCCGGCTGCCGCGCGCCATCCGCGAGTACGTCGCGAGCGGTGCCGAGACCGAGGCGACGCTGCGCGGCAATCGAACGGCGTTCGACCGTTGGCGGCTGATCACGCGCGTGCTCGTGGGCGTGGCCGAGCGATCGCCCGAGATCGAGCTGTTCGGCCGGCACTACAAGGCGCCGTTCGGAATTGCGCCGATGGGAGGCAGCGCGCTGGTCGCCTATCAGGGTCATTCGGTCATGGCACGCGCCGCCGCCGAGGCAGGAATTCCTTTTGTACTGAGTGCGAACTCCATTATTCCGCTCGAGGAGGTCGCGGCGGCCAATCCCGGCCTGTGGTTTGCGGCCTATCAGTCGCCTAGCCGCGAGGCAGTGGAAGGGATGGTCGAGCGCGTGACGCGTGCCCGCGTCGCGGTGCTGGTCATCACGGCCGATGTACCGGTCGGCTCCAACCGCGAGCGGGACGCACGCGCGGGCTTCGGCTTCCCGATCCGCCCGAGCCCGCTGCTCGCCCTGGACGTGCTGCAGCATCCAGGCTGGCTCTGCAGCGTGCTCGGGCGAACGCTCCTCAAGCGCGGTTATCCTCACATCATCAATCTGGAACCTGATGGCGGACCCGGCCTCCTTTCACGCAAAGTGAAGGGAATCGCCGCGCACGAGACGCTCACCTGGGAGCATGTGCGGCTGGCACGCCGATTTTGGCGAGGGCCGCTTGTGGTCAAGGGCCTGCTCTCTCCCCGGGACGTCGAGATCGCTCGCGCGTGCGGTGCGGATGGCGTCATCCTTTCCAACCACGGCGGACGCCAGCTCGACCATGCGGTCTCCCCGATGCAGGTGCTCACTCCCGCCGTCGCAGCGGCGCGCGGGATGACGGTGATGATCGACAGCGGATTTCGCCGCGGCACCGACATCATCAAGGCGCTCGCACTCGGCGCAGAGGCGGTCTTCATCGGCCGGCCGTTTCTTTTTGCCGCCGCGCTCGGGGGCAAGCGTGGTGTCGAACATGGCATAGCCCTGCTCGAAAAAGAGCTGAATACCGACATGGCATTGCTGGGCCTCAACCGGATCGGCGAGATCGATCCTCAAATCCTGGCGGACACCACCCTGCCGGTGCCGGAGAAGGAGACGGAGGAAAGGAGGCTTGCATGATACGCCTGCTCGCATCGGCTTCCCTGTTCGGCCTCGGCTACGGAGCCGCTCGCTTCCTGAATGACGGAAAGCGCGTGCCGCGACGAGACGACCGCGCCTGGACCTTGCCGAAGGCACCCTCGCTCGGCGCTCGCGCGGCCGCCAAGGTCACCGAGACGGTGCTCGCGCTCGATCCGCGCTTCAACCGCTACATGCTTGGCAATGCCCAGGTCGAGCGGCTCTGGACCGGCGCACGCTGGGCGGAGGGGCCGGTGTGGTTCGGCGACCTCGGGATTCTCGTTTTCTCCGACATCCCGAACAACCGCCTGCTGAAATACGATGTCGGGAGCGGCCGGATCAGCATCTTGCGCCAGCCCTCGGGCTACGCCAACGGCAATACGCGCGACCGCGAGGGGCGGCTCCTGACCTGCTGCCAGGATACCCGCGCCGTTATCCGCACCGAGCACGACGGCACGACGACGACCATTGCCACGGAATTCGAGGGCGCGCGGTTGAACGGCCCGAACGACATCGTCGTGAAATCGGATGGTACCATCTGGTTCACGGATTCCGGCTATGGCGTCGGCAGCTACTACGAATCACGGCATCAGAAGGACCCGGAACTGCCGCGCGCCGTCTATCGCTTCGACCCTTCCTCCGGCAGCCTCAACGTTGTTTGCAGGGACCACCTGCGGCCGAACGGGCTCGCCTTCGCGCCCGACGAAACCAGGCTCTACATCTCCGATACCGGAATTACTGATGGCCTGGACAAGCCGTCGGAAATCCGCGTCTACGAAGTCCGCGAGGACGGCACGCTCGTCAACGGCAGTATCTTCTTCGACCTGAAGGCGGAGATGCCGGTGGCGCGACGCACCGCCTCGTATCCGTCGGCCGGACCGCTCGAGGGCTCCGAAGATTGGAACGAACCGGCGCCGGGCGAAAGCCGGAACGGAATCGGATTCTTTCGCTATGCCGTGGCGGACGGCATCAAGACCGACACCGACGGGAATGTCTGGGCGGGCACCGGCTGGGGTGATCCGGCGCGCGACGGTGTGACGGTAATCGCTCCCGATGGAATGCCGATCGGCCGCATCCACATGCCCGAGGTCGTCGCCAACCTCGCCTTCGGCGGCCCGAAGCGTAACCGGCTGTTCATGGCCGGAAGCACCTCGCTCTACGCCCTCTACGTGAACATCGCCGGCGCGTGATGCACCCTCGCCGTTCATTTCGGCGGCTTGAAGGGGAATGACCCACAAAGAGTTCAACGCCTTCTGTAAGACACTGCCCACGACAACCCATGTGGTCCAGTGGGGCGGATCGCACGTGTGGAAAGTCGGCGGCAAGGTGTTCGCAATCGGCAGCGGGAATCATGGAGAACCGGGCCTTCGGGCCGCACCCTAGCTCGCATCGCGTGGCATGAACTGGATCCACCACTTCGCAAAGCCAGGGCCGCCGGATCGCGAGCTACGCGACTATATCCGCGAGTCGCACGCGGCCTCTCCAGGAAGAAGCGAATCGAGCTCGGCCTGGAGCGCGCCCAGGCTCACCCGACCGGCGGCAGTGCGCCTTCGGCGACCTGCTTGGCTGTGGCGTTGCTGAGCCCGATATGGCGCACCAATCCCTTGCGTTGCAGTTTCGCCAATGCGGCCGGTGGCGGCTCGATCAAACCCTCGGCGGGCCCATGGACGTTCCTGGAGAGCGGCAGCCGCCGTGGTGCAGGAGGGTTTTTTTGAGCCCGGCTGGAACCGCCCTGGCCATCGCTCCGTTCCATGGCGGCATTGGTTGAAATAGGCGAACGATGAAAGCTGTGGTGTTTCACCGCGTCGGAGGCGCCCGGCTCGAAGATGTTCCCGAGCCGGAAATTCAGGAAGAAACCGACGCGATCGTCCGCCTCACCGCCTCGGCGACCTGCCGAACGGATCTGCACTTCATCCGCGGCACGATGGTGCCAATGAAGAAGGGAACGATCTTCGGCCACGATGGTGTGGGGATTGTCGAGAAGACCGGCAGGCTGGTGCGGAATGTCAATCCCGGCGACCGCGTCCTCGTTCCTTCGACAATCGCCTGCGGCACCTGCGTTTACTGCCGGGCAGGATATTACTCGCAATGCGACCGGGTGAATCCGCAAGGCAGGCGCGCCGGAACCGCCTTCTTCGGCGGTCCGGAGTCAAGCGGGGCGTTTGACGGCCTTCGGGCCGAAAAAGCGCGGATCCCCTTCGCTCATGTCGGCCTCATCAAGCTTCCGGACGAGATCACCGACGACCAGGCGATCCTGATGTCGGATATTTTTCCAACCGGCTATTTTGGGGCCGATCTTGCGGAAATCGACGACGGCGATTCAGTCGCGGTGTTCGGCTGCGGCCCGGTCGGGCAATTCGTCATCGCAAGCGCGAAGTTGATGGGTGCCGGGCGGATCTTCGCGATTGACGCCAAGCCGGACCACCTCCGGATGGCGCAGAGGCAGGCTGCCGAGATCATCGATTTCGACGCCGAAGATCCGGTGCAGACGCTGCTCGCATTGACCGACGACATTGGCGTCGATCGGGCGATCGTTGCAGTCGGCATCGATGCTCCGCATCCGCACCACGGACCGCTGGCGGCAACGGCGCGGGAGCAGGCGGAGGACTCCAGGTGGCGGCAGACCGAGCTCGCGCCCCAAGCCAGGCCCGGCTCCGGGCAATGGAATCCCGGCGGGCCGACCCAGGCGTTCGAATGGGCGGTGGATGCCCTCGCCAAGGCGGGGACGCTGGCAATCATCGGCGTCGATCCATCGCTTGCCGAAAGGTTCCCGTTCGGCAAAGCCATGAACAAGAATCTCACGATCAATATGGGTAACTGCAACCATCAGAAATACCTGCCGCATCTGATCGGGCTCGTGCGCTCCGGCACGGTCGATCCGGTGGAGATTCTCAGCCGTAAAGAATCGTTGACCAATCTGATCGCGGCGTATCGGGCCTTCGATCGGCGCGAGCCCGGCCGGCTCAAGGCGAAGCTCGAGCCCTGACGTGCCCGCTGCCATCGCCGGTTGGTCTTGAACTGAAACGCGGGCAAGGCTGCCATACCCCGAAGTCGGGGCCCGTTGCAGCCATTCGGGGATCCGAAATATTCGTAAACCAAACAAAATGTCGCCATAGTGCAACTCTAGCGTCTTCAAGCTGCTAGATGGAGAATCCTAATGTTGCGGTTGATCCTCATTATCCTTCTCGTCCTTTTGATAGTGGGTGCCCTGCCTGCGTGGCCCTACAGTGCGCACTGGGGCTACTATCCAACGGGTGGGCTGAGCCTTCTTCTTGTTCTGCTGCTGATCTTCGCCTTGATCGGCGTCATCTGAGGCGGGTTCGCCTCGACGGCGCCGCGAAGCGGGCAAGCGCTAGCGATCGATCTCGCCAAGCACGATGTCATACGATCCCACGATTGCAATGGCATCGGCGATCAGGTGGCCCTTGGCCATCGTGTCCATGGCTTGGAGAAAGGCATAGCCGGTGGGCCGGATCTTGCAGCGATAAGGCCGGTTGGTCCCGTCCGCGACGAGGTAGACCCCGAACTCGCCCTTCGGGCTCTCGGTCGCCGTATAGGTCGCACCCTTCGGCACGTGGTAGCCCTCGGTATAGAGCTTGAACTGATGGATCAGCGCTTCCATCGAGCGTTTGGTTTCGGCTCGCTTCGGCGGCGTGATCTTGTGGTCCTGAACAGCGACCGGGCCGGGCCGCATCTTCTCGAGACACTGCTTGATGATGCGTACGCTCTGGCGCATTTCCTCCATCCGCACGAGGTAGCGGTCATAGCAGTCCCCGTGGCGGCCGACCGGGATCTCGAAACTGACTGAGTCGTAGCGATCATACGGTTGGGCGCGGCGGAGGTCCCACGGCACGCCGCTCGCCCTCAGGTTCGGGCCGGCAAAGCCGAAGCCAAGGGCTTGCTCGGCGCTCAACACCCCGATGTCGATCAAGCGCTGCTTCCAGATCCGATTGCCCGTCAACAGCTCTTGGAGATCGTCGACAAACTTCGGAAAGGTTTCGGCCCAAGCCGCGATGCGCTCTTCGAGCCCGGCCGGCAGGTCTCGCGCGACCCCTCCGGGCCGCACGTAATTGGCGTGCAGCCGGGCCCCGGAAGCCGCCTCATGGAATTCCAGGAGCTTTTCGCGCTCCTCGAACCCCCAGAGACTCGGGGTCACGGCACCGACGTCGAGCGCAAACGTGGTGACGTTCAAGAGATGATTGAGAATGCGCGTGATTTCCGCAAACAGGACGCGGATCCATTGCCCGCGCTCGGGCGGCGTGACCCCGAGCAGCTTTTCGACGGCGAGCGCGAAGGTCAGCTCCTCGCACATCGGCGAGACGTAGTCGAGGCGGTCGAAATAGGGAACGGCCTGCATATACGTCTTGTACTCGATCAGCTTTTCGGTGCCGCGATGCAGATAGCCGATATGCGGGTCCACCCGAACGACAGTCTCGCCTTCCAGCTCCACGACCAGGCGAAGCACGCCATGGGTAGCCGGGTGCTGCGGCCCGACATTCATCATGTGCGGCGGAATTTCGACGACGGTCCGGTTCTGGGAGCCGTCCTCGTGTACTGCTTCTGACATCGCCCGCTATCCCTTGCGCCGGGCCGCATCCAAAAAAGACAAACCCCCGGCCGCGCTCACGGGCAGGTAGCTACTCCCTTATCGCGCAGGCTTCAACGCGCCCGTCCGGCCGCTGGAGACGCGATGCGGAACTGTCGCTTCGGCTTTCTCGTTAGGGTGATCATGAAGTCGAGGCTGGTAACGCGCGAAGCAGGCCAACGGACGTTCGTCCTGGTCCTTGATCCCGACGAGGAGGCGGCATCGGCGATCAACGAATTCGCCACGAGAGAAGGCATCGGAGCAGCGAGCCTCACGGCAATCGGCGCGTTCAAGAGAGCGACAACCGGATGGTTCGACGTGGCTTCCAAGGTCTATCGGAAGAATGTCGTCCCCGACCAGTGCGAGGTTTTGAGCCTGGTTGGCGATATTGCGGTTGGCGACGATGGCAAGCCCGCCGTTCATGTTCACGTCGTGCTCGGGATGCGGGACGGATCGACCCGCGGCGGCCATTTTCTCGACGGGATCGTGAACCCGACCCTGGAGGTTACCGTAGTGGAATCGCCCGCCCAACTGCGCCGAAGAAGTCGGCCGGAGATCGGACTCGCCCTGATCGACATCGAGGCCTCGTCCTGACCACCGGGATAGGGCCGAGTGACGAGCCGGCCGGGGCCGGGCCGGAGATCTTGGAGCTGGTGGTGCAATTTCTGGAGCAGGAGGCATCGCCCCGCTGTTATCCCGCTGTTCCGCTCGCCGCCATTCCCCCAAAAATGCGCGGAATCCTGCCCCTTCCGGCCATCCGCTCCCGCTGTTTCCCGCTGTTCTGCCGGCCCGCCCGCGACAGTGATTTCCCTTGCTTTAGTGGGCCTTTCGCCAGCATCATGACGCCATGCTGGATGCACTCGCAACGCTTGTCCTCGCCGCACTTTCGGCCGTCGGCCTGTCCTTTGGGATGGGACGTGCTGTGGCTCGCGCTGC
>Ga0335075_10007291_pt1 | contig 17007 bp, 10 predicted proteins | sample Lox_Sample_24_FD_206723 | JGI IMG/M metagenome (GOLD analysis project Ga0335075, IMG submission 206723) | Soil microbial communities from Loxahatchee National Wildlife Refuge, Florida, United States - Lox_Sample_2.4 | ecosystem: Environmental > Terrestrial > Soil > Wetlands | place: USA...
TGTCCCTTGAGCAATGCGCAGTCGACCGCCGGACGCCTCCTGGGCCGGGTGCTCGATCCGAGCGGTGCCCTCGTTCCGGGAGCTACGCTGACGCTGACCAATGCTGACTCGGGCGTGGCACAGAAGGCGGAAAGCGCAAAGAGCGGCGACTATATCTTTCTGACGGTCCCGGTTGGACAATACAGGCTGCAAGTCGAGGCGCCGGGCTTCCGGTCTTTTATTGCCGAAGGCATTGCGGTGCAACTGAACGCAACTGTGACGTATGACGTTCATCTCGTCGTGGGATCGAGCGCTCAATCCGTTGAAGTAACGGCCGCGCCTCCGATCGTCGATACAACGACGACGCAACTTGGAGCAGTCGTCAATTCGCGGGCGGTCGAGAACCTGCCGCTGAACGAGCGCAATACTTACCAGCTTTTGCAGCTGCAGCCCGGCGTGACGGGCGTAAGCGGATCCGACCTCTTCTACGGCAGCGACCAGGCGGGCGCAGTCTCAGTCAACGGGGGACGTGGACGCTCGAATAACTTCAGCGTGAACGGCGGCGACGGGAATGATCTGTTCGTGAATGCGCCTGGAATCGAGCCATCGCCGGATGCGATCGACGAGTTTCGCGTGATCACCAACACCTTTGACGCCGAGTATGGGCGCAACTCAGGCGCGGTGATCAACGTTGTGACCAAGTCGGGGACGAACGATTATCACGGCAGCATTTATACCTATGTGCGCAATCAGGCGATGGACTCGAAGGGCTATTTCGACCTGTCCACGCCAGACGATTCGCAGCTGCAGTTTGGCGCGACGATCGGGGGCCCGATCCGGAAGGACAAGACTTTCTTCTTCCTCTCCTATGAAGGACGGCAGCTTCGCAAAGGCATCAGCTCGGACCGGGTGCGCGTGCCAACGCAGATGGAGCGCAATGGCGTCTTCGACGATACGGCACCGTTTTCCGGCAACCTGACCGACGCGACGGTGGCATCGATCCTGCAGAATCGTTCCAGCTGCGCGCAGGATATTGCCGCTGCCGGCGGGACACCGCCCGATCCGGTAGCGGTGGCGCAGGGAAATGCGATGCCGTGGAGCGACGTCTTTCCCAACAATGTGATTCCCACGAGCTGCTTCGATCCGGTAGCGGCGAGCATTGTCAACAATTATGTGCCGTATCCGAATACGGCAGGCGACGAGTTTGAGGGCGCGCCGAATGAGCATGCGCGCACAAACCAGGGAACGGTGCGCATCGACCACACATTCAACGAGAAGAATTCACTGACCGGTTTTTATTACGTAGATGACGATTTCGAGGCGAACCCGTTTACGCGTTTCCAGGCGGAAATTCCTAACCTGCTGCCGGGATTCGGCAGTAACAATGCCACGAGAAACCAGCAGATCAATATCGCTGAGACCTGGACGATCAGCCCGACGACACAGAACGAAGTGCGCGCCACGTATTATCGCGAGGGCCAGCAAACATTTCTGCATCCGCAGCGAACGAATCTTGTGACGGCATCCTGTTCGGGAGCTGCCGCCGCTTTCTGCTTCAACGGAAACACGGATACTCCGCTTTACTCCTACGATGACCTTGGCAATGCCACCCAGATACCGAACACTCCGAAGCTGGGAATTACCCCCGCGCTGGGGGCTTCGCACGAGGGCGTTCCTTACATCAGCGTTAGCGGCGGATTCACAATCGGCAACGACAGCGAAGGCGAGCTGCCGCAGACGGGAAATACCTATTCCCTGATGGACAACTTCTCGAAGACGGTGGGACGCCATTCGATGAAGTTTGGCGTGGACGTCCGCAACCAGCGGTTTGACCAGACGCTCTACTACAACATCAATGGGTTTTACGGATATAGCGGCGGAAGCGAGAACGACCTGGGCGCATCGAACCTTTTCGGCAACTACTTCCTCGGGCTGCCGGACAGCTATTCTCAGGGGTCACCGCAGACGGAAAATATCCGCGCCTGGGCCGTTTATCTTTTTGCGCAGGACAGCTTCAAAGTATCGCCCTCCTTCACGGTGAACTACGGCTTACGGTGGGAGTTGAACCAGCCGCTTGCCGATGTTTCGCACCGAGTCCAGACTTTCCGCCCGGGACAGGCGGATACAGTCTTCCCCTGCCAGCTATCGCCAGACAGCCAGGCTTCGCTGGGCACGGATACGGCGGATTGCGGCCCCGGCAGCGCGAACCAGTCTGTCTTTCCCCTCGGGCTGGTTGTGCCGGGAGACAAGGGCATCCCGGCAGGACTGACTGCGACTTACTACAAGGCGTTCGCGCCGCGCGTGGGCATTGCGTGGAGTCCACAGAGCTTTAACGGCAAGCTGGTGATTCGCTCTGGTTTCGGTATCTTTTACAACCCGATGGAGCAACTGGTGCTGGAACAGTTCCAGGGCGAGCCACCATTCGGCGGAAGCAACAGCCTGTCGGCGCCGCTTTTTCAGGCTCCCTTCGTAAGCCAGTCGGGAACCGTATCTCCAAATGCGTTCAATGGCTTTCTTGAGCCGAAGCCGGGGCAACCCGTTGACTGGTCGGCATTCCGGCCTATCCTGATGTTCGGCGAACTTGAGCCAAATCTGAGGACGCAATACACCGAGCAGTACAACATCCAGATCCAGCAGCAGCTGGCGACGAATGTCGTGATGACCCTGGGATATGTCGGATCACAGGGTCACCGCCTGCTGGCGACATATGACCTGAATCACGGCAATCCTCAGACATGCCTCGATCTGGCAGCTACGTCCGCATACAACAACGATTCCAGTTACAACTGCGGTCCGTACGGCGAAGACTCCGAATACGTCATTCCAGGTGGAGAGACGATTGCTCCGCAAGGCCTGCATCTGCCCTATGGCTCAACGTCGTTTCTTCCGGGCGGCACGGTGGTGCAGAGCCCAATCACGCTTGTGGGGCTGCGGAAATATTCTTCGCCATACTGCGATCCGATTTCGGGTTCGAACTGCCCGGCGGACGGCGTGCCGGTCTTCTCCAGCATCTTTGCGCAGAATGTCGTTGCGAACTCGGCGTATAACTCGCTGCAGGCTTCGATTGAAAAGCGCTTTTCACAAGGACTGCAGTTCCTGGGTTCGTATACGTGGAGCAAGTCGATCGACGACGCCTCCAGTTTCGAACAAAGCCTCGATCCGCTGGACTTCCAGCGCGACCGCGCTCTCTCGTTGTTCGATGCGCGCAACCGCTTCGTCTTCAGCGGCGTGTGGGATCTGCCGGTTCGGAAGTACTCCGGCTCGAAGGGAGTTTTCCTGGATGGATGGCAGGCGTCGGGAATCTTCACGGTGCAGACCGGCTTTCCGATCCGCTTCGACTCAAACCTCGACCAGGAATTGCAGGGGAGCGCCGACTTTGAGAACCCAGGGCGCCCGGATCAGGTGAAGCAATTCACGCATCGCAACCCGCGGACGCAACTCAATGGCGTGACGGGCTATTATTTCGATCCGTCGATCTTCGCTGTGCCGGCGCTTGGATCGGCCGGGAGCGCGCCGCGCAGCATCTGCTGCGGGCCACCGATCGACGATACCGATCTGGCGGTGCAGAAGCTGACTCCCGTCGGGGACCGGGGTACGATCCAATTTGTCTTCCAGGTCTTCAATGTCTTCAACCACACGCAATTCCTAAATCCGGACGGCCAGCTAGGTGATGCGCAACTGGACTACAGCACGAATCCCAACGGAGCGCCTGTAGCCGGTGGTCTTTTCGGCGAGATCACCCGGGCACGCGATCCGCGTCAGATCCAGCTGGCGATCCGCTTCCGGATGTAGCATCGCACGTTCTGAGATACGCGTCTTCGGTATAAGTGCAGGAGGGCGAAGATCCGTGCCTTGCTCTAAAAGGTCGGCGGTGTGTTGATCCACAGCAGCACGGCCTGGTGCTTGTATGGGTTGCTCCAGCGATGGGTCTGCGAACTCGAGAAGTAAAGGCTGTCGCCGGCACGAAGACGGTAATGCTCGACTTCGTCGAGCCAGACGTCACAGCTCCCGCTGATCACAAAGATAAATTCCTCCCCTTCGTGGTGATAGGAGCCGCCGCTCGATGTACCGGGAGCAAGCCGGAAAAGGTGCGGTTCCATAGCGGTTGCCCCAAAAGCGAGCAGCTCAAGATGGACGCCTGGCTCGCTCGAAAGCTCGATGCGCTGGGCGGGACGTACAAGCTTGCCCGCCTGCTGCTTGCCGCCGAAGAACGAGAGCACGTTGGTGTTGTAAAAGACCGCCAACCGCTGGAGTGCGGCAACCGAGGCGTGGGCCTGACCGCGTTCGAGGCAACTCAGAAAGCTTACTGAAAGATCGGTCCCCTTTGCCGCCTCAGACAGCGTCATCGAACGCTCTCGGCGCAGCTTGCGGAGGCGGTTCCCGATAGGCACCATGCTTCCGTTGGAGGCGCGGGCTGTGCCGTTGGGCGATTCTCTTCGGCCGGCGTTGTTCATCAGGTGGCGGATCGCGTCGACATTGAGGTTCTTCTCAAAGCGCAGATGCTGGATCGATTTCAGGCGCTCGACTTCGTCGCGGGTGTAGGTCCGGTATCCGCTCTTCGTACGCCTGGGATTGGTGAGCCCTGCGTTCTCCCACTGGCGCAGCGTTGAGGAGCTGACGCTGAGCATCTTTGAAACCTCAGAGATGCGGAAGGAGAGATGGTTTTGGCTGGCGGATTTCCTGGAATCTGGTTTCTTTTGCATGAGGCGAACAAGCCGAGGTGAATCGAAAGTATCTTTTTAGCAGCCCGTGACTCTGAGAGCAATAAGTTGCTCAGGATTACATGGTTTCTGTAGGCTTTCTTTTGCGTTCCCTTGAGGACCAAACAGGAGCCTGCCATGAGCACAGCGGTTGCAACATCAATTCAATTGCCCCACTTCATCAATGGAGAGTGGGTCGCCTCTGCCGCCAGCGAGTGGCTGGATGTCCCGAATCCGGCGACGGACGAAGTGCTGGCACGCGTGCCTTTGGCGGGAGCCGACGAGGTCAACAAGGCGGTCGAAGCGGCCGCGGCAGCTTTTCCGGCGTGGCGCAGAACTCCCCCAGAAGACCGCATCCAACCACTGTTCCGGTTGAAGCAGTTGCTCGAAGACAACATTGAAGAGCTGAGCCGCACCATAACGCAGGAAAACGGCAAGACTTTTACGGAGGCGAAGGCCGAGATGCGGCGAACGATTGAGAACGTCGAGGTCGCCTGCGGCATACCGATGATGATGCAGGGGCACAATCTCGAGGACGTGGCGCGCGGCATCGACGAGATGATGATCCGGCAACCGCTGGGCGTGGTCGCCATCATCACGCCGTCGAATTTTCCCGGGATGACCCCTTTCTGGTTTCTGCCCTATGCCATCGCTACAGGAAACACCGTCGTGTTGAAGCCCTCGGAGCGCGTGCCTCTAACGATGCAGCGGATTATCCCCATGTTCGAGAAGGCAGGATTGCCGAAGGGCGTTCTTAACCTGGTGAATGGTGGACGCACTGCGGCAGAGACTTTGATCGATCATCCCAAGGTACGGGCGATCAGCTTTGTGGGATCGACGCCCGCGGCACGTGCCGTCTATGCCCGCGCAGGCGCGAACGGCAAGCGGGCGCAGTGCCAGGGTGGCGCCAAAAACCACGTGATTGTGCTGCCCGATGCGGATATGGAGATGACGACGCAAATCATCAGCGATAGCGCCTTCGGCTGCGCCGGACAGCGGTGTCTTGCAGTGTCCGTGGCCGTGACTGTGGGCGAGGCGCAGAGCCGCTTTCGGGATGCGATTGCCGAATCGGCTGCCAAGTTGCGAGTAGGTAACGGCCTCGATGAAGGCGTGCAGATGGGACCGGTCATTACACGGCAGAGCAAGTCACGGATCGAGTCGTTGATCGGCCGCGGCAAGGACCAGGGCGCGAAGGTGGTACTCGACGGACGCGGGGCGAAGATCTCGGGCTACGAGCAGGGCAGCTTTGTGAAGCCGACGATTCTGGACGCTGTTCCGGCAACGAGCGAACTGACTGACACGGAGATCTTCGGGCCGGTGCTCAGCCTTGTCCACGCAAATGATCTGGACGAGGCTCTCGCGTTTCTCGAGCGCAGCCCTTACGGCAACCAGGCTTCGCTTTTCACGTCGAGCGGAGCGGCGGCCCGGCGTTTTCGTTATGAGGCTCCGGCGGGAAATATCGGGATCAACATCGGTGTGGCAGCTCCGATGGCCTACTTCCCTTTCAGCGGCTGGAAGGACAGCTTTTTCGGCATCATGCATGCGCAGGGGCATGATTCGATCGAGTTTTTCACTGAGAAAAAAGTCGTGGTCGAACGCTGGGCGAGGGAGCATTCGCGTAAGTTCTAAGAGACCAGATCGACGGCAGTGCCCACTCTGGGCTGGGCGAGTACCTGTGCGGCAAAGTCATTGATCGAGTCGATAGCCCCGCGCGTCGCTTTCTCCTCGCCGGGCGTGAGCTTCAAGGGTTCCTCACGCCATCCTCCGCGGCTCAGCGTGATCGGAATGCCGCAAACCCCGTGCAGGTTGAGCACCTCGGCGTCAAGCAGCACTTGTCCGTGGATGCGGCGGCGATCATTGGCAAGCGCGGCAACAATGCACTGCAGGGTTGCGTTCGCCGTGGCATTGGGAGTGGACTGCATACAGAAGCCCGTGATGAAGGGCTCGATGAAGACACGTGCGTCGGGCAGCGCGCGGCGGGCCACCTCGTACGCCTCAGGAATGCGATCAGCGTGAAGGTGTTCGGCGACTTCGTTGCGCAGCGACACAACTCTTTCGTGGATAGGCACTGCGGCAGCCTCCTCCTTCAATTTCGCAAAGGAGGCGTGCAGTTCGAGACTCGGCACCTGGAATTCGACAGAGCTCCATAGCGGCACCATGGCCTCGCCATGCTCGCCGAGAACTCCGGCTCGCACATCATGGCGGCTGACGCCCAGATCCTTCGCAATGGCCCGGGCGAAGCGAAGCGAATCCTGTTGCGCACCCATCCCCATTACACGCGCACGATTCAGCTTTGCGGTGAGAATACGCACGGCTAATTCGACAGGATTGCTGACCACGATAAAAAGCGCGTCCGGCACGTTGCGGGCACAATCCTCGGCAATTGACTCAAAGAGCTCGACGTTGCGCACGCCCATGTCGCGGCGATTGGTGCACTGCGGAGAAAGGCCGACTCCCGCTGACACCACCACGATGTCGGCATCGACATCGGCGATCCGGGGAACCATCTCGATCTCGATGCGCTCGTGATCGAAGGCGTCAAGCAGGTCGACGCGGGTGGCTAGAAGTACGCGTTCACTCTTGCTTGCACCCCGGCCGACCAGCTGCAGCCGGTCGGCGGGCTCAAGAATTTCACTGCGCAGAATATGGGCGGCGAGGGTGCTGCCTACAGAGCCCGAGGCTCCGATGATCGCAATCGATGTCGGCATGGCAGCAGTATCGCAGAAAGACGATTAATGCGCCGTAACAGCGAGCTCGCCAAGCTCGGACGCAACGGAATTGAGGCTGCTTTCGAGAACGTCGAGGGCTTCGGCAAACTGCTCGTCGGTAATCACAAGCGGCATCAGCAATCGGATGACATTGTCATAGGTTCCCGCAGTAAGCACCAGAACGCCGCAGCGCAGGCAGTGCTGGGCCAGCTTCTTCGCCGGGGCGGCCCAAGGCAAGCCGTCACGGTTGACGAACTCAATCGCCAGCATCGCACCCAATCCGCGTACATCGCCGATAAACGCGTGCTGCCTCTGCCATACATAGGCTCGCTGCCGGAAGCGCTCACCGAGGGAGCGTGCGCGCGCGAGCAGCGAACCATCAGCGAATTCTTCAATGACAGCCAGGGCCGCGGCGCACGAGGCAGGATTTCCTCCGAAGGTTCCACCGATACCACCGGGAATCGGAGCGTCCATGATTTCTGCGCGGCCGGTAACACCGCCGAGAGGCAGGCCGCCGCCGAGCGATTTTGCCGTGAGGATCAGGTCGGGCTCGACGCCGAAATGGGTGCAGGCAAAAAGCTCTCCCGTGCGGCCAAAGCCGGTCTGAACTTCATCTGCAATGAAGACGATGCCATGACGGCGGCAGATATCGGCGAGCGCGGGCAGAAATCCGACGGGAGGCACCACGAATCCGCCTTCACCGAGGACGGGCTCGATAATGACCGCTGCGACGGACTCAGCGGAAACAACACGACGGAAGGTGTGGTCGAAGAGCTGCTCCACGTCCTCGTGAGTCATGGGTGCGCGCTCAGCCAGACGCTCCTGAGCAGGCACGCCATAAGGGATGCGGTAGACATCAGAAAGAAATGGCCCGAAGCCGTGCTTATAAGGATGGGTCTTGCTGGTGAGGGACATGCCAAGCATGGTGCGTCCGTGGAAAGCGTCGTCGAAGCAGAGGACAGCGGGACGGCCGGTGTGGGCGCGGGCAATCTTTACGGCATTCTCGACCGCTTCAGCGCCTGTGTTCACCAGCAACGTCTTCTTCGCGAAGTGACCGGGGGTGATCGCGTTCAGCTTCTCGGCGAGGGCGACGTAGCCTTCGTATCCAGTGACGGAAAAGCAGAGGTGCAGAAAGGCGTCAAGCTGGCGGCGTACGGCTGCAAGCACGCGGGGATTGCGATGCCCCACGTTAATGGTGCCGATGCCGCCGGCGAGATCGATGAAGCGATTGCCGTCCACGTCTTCGAGGAGCGCGCCTTCGGCGTGCCGGATAGAAACAGGTGCAGTGGCGTATACACCGCGCGGAACGGCGTGGCTCCTGCGCTCGCTGAGAGCGCGCGAGGCAGGGCCGGGGATTTCGGTCTTGAGTCTGATCGTGGGCATAACTCTAGTACCAGCCAATGGGTTGTTCGTTGAGGTTGATGTGCACCTGTTTCGTCTCGAGATACTCGTCGATACCATGCACGCCGAGCTCGCGTCCGAAGCCGGACTGCTTGTAGCCGCCCCACGGGGCTTCGACGTAAGTCGGCTGCATGTGATTCACCCAAACGATGCCGGCGCGGATGGCCTTTACCATGCGCAATGCGCGATAGATATCGCGCGACCATACGGCAGCGGCGAGGCCGAATGGGGTATCGTTGGCAATCTTCAACGCGTCCGCCTCGTCGTCGAAGGGAATGACGGCGGCGACGGGGCCGAAGATCTCTTCACGTGCGATGCGCGCTGAGTTGTCGACATCGTAGAAGATCGTCGGCTCGACATAGTAGCCGCGTCCGAAGCCGGCAGGCTGACCGCCGCCGATGGCGACTTTAGCCTCGCTCTTGCCCAGGAGCTGGTACTGGCGGACACGGTCGAATTGGTCGCGGCTCACCAGCGGTCCCATCTTGGTGGTGCGGTCAAGCGGTGCTCCAAGCTTGATAGAGCGGGCTTTCTCCGTCATCGCCTCGACAAATTTCGGGTAGATGGATCGCTCCACGAGCACGCGGCTCCCAGCCGAGCAGACTTCTCCTTGATTGATGAAAACGCCGAAGAGGGCGCCGTCGATGGCGGCTTCGAAATCAGCATCGGCGAAGAAAATATTCGGCGATTTGCCGCCGAGCTCCAAGGTGACTCGTTTCAGCGTGTCGGCGGCCGATTTCATGATGATCTTGCCGACCGCGGCTGAGCCGGTGAAAGCGATCTTGTCGACTTGCGGATGCTCGACGAGACGCGCGCCGACGGTTTCTCCCAGGCCGGTAACGACGTTGACCACGCCGGCAGGAACGCCACACTCGCCAAGCCACCCGGCAAGCTTCAAAGCTGTTAGCGGAGTTTGTTCCGCGGGCTTCAACACACACGTGCAGCCCGCAGCAAGAGCGGGTGCGAGCTTCCAGGCGGCCATCAGCAAGGGATAATTCCAGGGGATAATCTGGCCAGCCACGCCGACCGGCTCTTTCAGCGACAGGCTGAGAGCGTTGTCAGGAACAGGGTTGACGGAACCGGTGATCTTTGTCGCCAGGCCGCCGTAGTATTCGAAGCAGGTGGCTGCGTCGGCCATGTCGAATTCGGCCTCCACGATCGGCTTGCCGGAGTTGCGCGATTCGAGCTCGGCCAGGTAATCGGCCTCGGCACGAATCTTTTCTGCTATGCGGAACAAGATCCGGCCGCGCTCCTGGGCCGTTGTCTGCGTCCAACCGCCTTCGTCGAAGGCACGGCGTGCGGCGGCAATGGCGGCATCGACTTCGCCTGGTGTCGCGTCGGGAACTTCAGCGATGACCTCTTCGGTTGAGGGGTCGTAAACGGGGATACGATTGGTCGACTCGCTTTCCCTGAGCTCACCATTGATCAACATCGCTTCCAATTTGCTTTGCGTTACAGGCATATTCCAGTCCTTCCGATTTTCTTATTCGCCCGAGCCGGAAAGCGCTGCGGCTGGATCACCCACGGTGTCCACGGCCGGAGCGGTTCTCTGCGCGTTGCGATAGAAGAGATAGGCCGACCCGAAGACAAGTACGCATCCGATGATCAGCTTAATCTCGTAGAGCCAGATCGAGTTCACCGAACGCGAAGGGATAAATGCAACGATCAGTCCAACGATAGCGGCGATCAGGCCTCCGACCCCGTTTGCCAACAGGTAGGATCTCGACGCGTTCAGTTGGTCGGCTTCGAGAGCGTGCTTGACGAGCGCGCCAAAGAGATAGCAGGTGGGCAGTAATTGCAGGATCACGGCGAGATCAAGCAGGGTGAGATAGGCCTCGCCGACAGAGACGCCGAGAAAGCTCATCAGCGTGAGGAGGGCTGACAACGCTGCATAAATGATCAGGCTGACATATGGAGTTCGAAAGCGAGGGTGAATTTTGCCAACGATCGGCGGAAGATAGCGATCGATCCCGGCGACGAATGGCAAGCGTGCCGCACCGCTGAACCAGGCGGAGGCGGTGCCCAGAATGGCCAGACACTCGAGGAACGCCAACGGCGCGACTACAAACATCAGTCCGTTGTGGGCGGCCATGACGTTAATGGCCTGCAGGATGCCGGAGAGGATACCGATCTCCTGATGCGGAAGGGCGATCAACATAGCCGCAGTGGTTCCGATGTAGATGAGCGCGGCGGCGAGGCCTCCCCAGAAGATGGCAACGGGAAGATTGCGCTTCGGCTCGCGAATTTCGTCGCCCATGATGGATGCGATATCAAGACCGACGAGGCTGTAGCAGATGGTCCCGAAGACGGCGAAGAGGCGCCAGTCAAATTGCGGATGCAGATCGACGCGGTGCAAAGCGCTTCCGTGATGATGCAATGTGAGCGCGGCCAGAAGAATGACGACGGCCGCGCCGCCAACGGTACCTACTCCGCCGAGATTGTTGATCCACTTGCCGAAAGAGAGCCCGCGAATGTTGAGGATCAGGAGAAATAGCAGGATTCCGATGGCCGTGCTGGAGGTGAAGACCTGGTTATTCTCTAGCTTCTGAATATTTGGCCCGAAGACATAAAGGCCCACTCCAACGCAGGAAAGGACCACCGTGGGCAGATAGAAGACGTTCGAGAGCCAGTAGCACCATCCGGCAAAGAAGCCGTGCTGCTCGCCGAAGCTGCGCTTGGCCCACAGATAAATGCCGCCTTCACCTGGCCACTTCTGTGAGAGCTCGGTGACGGCGGCGCCCTGGGGCCAGAAATAGAAGACCAAAGCCGCGAGCCACAACCACAATGTGATGGCTCCGGAGGCGGAGATGGGCGGCACCATGTTGAGGTTTGAAACCGCAACAATAAACAGCAGGATCAGGTCTCCACGCCCCAGGACACGCTTGAGTCCCGGGACATGATTGCCGTGCCCGCGAGTTGTGGGAGCGATTTTCGCCAACCGCCGCCTCCGTTATGAATTAGACGACTGCATGCACCGGGCTTTCCTGCTGTGCCTGCGCAATGGCCGGCGCCAGTTCTTCAAAGGCCGAGAGGTGGCGGTCGACGTCTGCCAGGGAATGTGCGACCGAGAGGGTCCACTGCTCGTCCCACCAGTAGGGCTGTGGCATGACGCCGCGGTTCACCATACCGAACCAGTAGAGCCGCCAGAGGTCGGTGTCCACCGTCAGCCATTCGCGATAATTGCGAATCTTCTTCGCGTAGAAGAGCAGCGCGCCGTTGGAGCCTGCGCTCTCGACGTAGCCTTCGATGTTGTTCTTCTTTACGATCTGCCTGTAGCCTTCGACCAACGCGTCGCCAATTTTGCCGATGTGCGCGTAGCCTTCCGGGGTCAGGACTTCGCGGAAAGTGGCGAGTCCCGCGGCCATCACCAGCGGATTCGTTGCATAAGTCCCCGCATGAAAAACCTTATGCTGGGCGATCATGTCCATCACTTCCTTGCGGGCTGCGAAAGCCGCGAGGGGGAAGCCTCCACCAATGGATTTTGCCAGAGTGACGATGTCGGCTTTGATGTTGAAGTACTCGCAGGCGCCACCGCGTCCCAGCTTGGCCCCGGTCTTCACTTCGTCGAAGATGAGCAGCGCACCTTCTTCCGTACAGATTTCGCGCAAGCCCTCGAGATAGCCGGGTTCGGGCATGCAGATGCCGATGTTCATCATGATCGGCTCGACGATGATGCAGGCGATCTCTGCGGGATTTTCGGCAAAGAGACGCTTGACCGCGTCCAGGTCGTTGAACTGCGCCACGAGCGTGTTCTTTACCGTGTCAGCGGGAACGCCGCCACCGGCCGGAACCTGCGTGGGGCGATGGGCATCGCCATAAAGCTCGGCTTTGGGCTTCATGCTCACCATGACCGAGTCATGGACGCCGTGGTATGCTCCTTCCATCTTGATGATCTTGTCACGCCCGGTAAATCCGCGGGCGAGCCGGATGGCGTGCATTGTGACTTCGGTGCCGCTGCTACCGAAGCGGGCCTGCTCCAGGGGAAAGCGCTGACAGATCTCTTCAGCTAACTCGTATTCGAGCGTGTGCGGCATACCGTACATGGTCCCGGTTTCAAGGCGCTGCTGCACGGCAGCGACGACGGCGGGATGACAGTGTCCGGCCATGAGAGCGCCGAAGCACATGTTGAAATCAATGTATTCGTTGCCATCGAGATCGCGGATGTGCGAGCCCCTGGCGTCTTTGATGAAGAGCGGCCAGGGTTCATAGCTACGGAAATTGCTGGCGACGCCCAAAGGCAAACGCGGCTCGGCCCTTTTGAGGGCTGCGCGGGAAGCGGGAGTGCGCGACTCAAATGTTGCGAGTTCTTTTTCGAGAAGGGGATGCATTTCAATTCTCCTTGCCCCAGTTCAGTGCCGGAGCGCTCAATATTTCAACAAGACAGAGACGACGGCCAGAAACGAATCGCCAGTCGTCTGCAGCTTTGCAAGCGGACGCGTGCAGAGGAGGGACTCGCTGCGCGCATAGCGCGCAAACCAACGCTGCCGGCAGAACGTGCCGGCGATGCGGAACCAGCGGGAAAGGATTTGCGGATAGATCCGCCTCGGGGCTTTCAAATGGCCAGAAAGTCTGCGAAAAGGACGGCGGCAGGAACGCGGCGGGATTTTACGCGCAGTTCGACAACCTTCGTGATTCGAACAAAAAGCCATTGCTGGCGCGCCCCTTTTAATTCAGCTATTTTCGCCTGCCCGGGCAATTCGAGTCCGCTGATTTGCTGCCTTTTTTCAGTTTCTCAGGAAAGACGTTGCCATGCGGAAAACCTTGTAGTAATTTTGCAAAAATTAGTAAATTTTTGCACTTCGTGTCAAGCAAAAGATGCTTCAGCATTGTCTTCCGTGAATCATCCTTACGAGGAACCCGTTGAGTTTCCTCCGCGATTTTGAGGAGCGGTACTTGTCCAGCCTGCGAAGGAAAACCCTGCGGACCCTGCGCGGGAGGTCTTTTCTCTTAATTGCGCTCGCCGCGATCTGCTTCGTTTCGAGTTGTCGGAAAGCCACGCCAACGTTGAGTCTGCTCGTCTGGGAAGGCTACGCCGATCCATCGTTCCTCCAGGAGTTCGAGGCAACGTGCCACTGCAAGGTGGTAGCCGCCTACATGGGATCGAGCGATGAGCTGGTGGCCAAGCTGCGTGGAGGCGCGGCGTCGAACTACGACGTGATTTCGCCCTCGAGCGACGTTGCAACGATGCTTTCGCGATCGGGGCTGGTTGCGCCGCTCGATCTTGCGAAGATTCCCAACTACTCGCAGCTCTCTCCGAAGCTCACCGGCATGCCGCTGGTAAAGAATGACGGCAAGGTTTATGGCGTGCCTCTTACATGGGGCCCGAATCCATTGCTGTATGACAAGACGGCATTTGTGAAGGCACCCACAACTTGGGCCGAACTTTGGGATCCGAAGTACAAAGACAAGCTTTCACTGTGGGACGATCTTTCGACTGTTTACATGGCTGCCCAGGTGCTGGGCTTCGGCAAGCAGGATCCGTCAGCCATTTACACCCTTAGCGATGCCCAGCTCGACCAGGTCAAAGCGAAACTCATTGCGCTTAAGCCCAACATCCGCAAGCTGTGGAGCACGGGAGGTGAGCTGACCAATCTCTTCCAGAACCATGAAGTGATCGCCGCGATGGGCTGGCCTCTGGTGACAAATCAGCTTCACAAGGCCGGCCTTCCGATCGAAGAGGAGATCCCGGCGGAAGGCACGACGGGCTGGATCGACCACCTGATGATTACGTCGGCGAGCGAGAACAAGGATCTGGCTTATGCGCTGCTGAACTATATGATTTCCGCGCGGGCGCAGAAACAACTGAGTGACGTGACAGGGTATATCCCCGCGAATCCTCAGGCCGCGGCACTGATGACCGCGGATCAACGGCACGACCTGCATCTTGACGATATCGACGACTACCAGAAACAGATTGTCTTCTGGCAGGATGTGCCGCGACGGACGAAGTACACCGAGATATGGAACGAAGTGAAGGCGAGCCAATGAATCTTCACGCTGAAACGCCGGAGGTTGATTGAGTAGTCGACCCGTCGCATCTGAGCACAGCGACGTCGCCGCTGCGGCCAGTCCGCCATTTCTGCGCATTGAAACTGTGGGCAAGAGTTTTGGTTCGCAGCGCGTGCTCGAGTCGGTCTCGCTCGATATCGAACGCGGAGAATTTCTCACGCTGTTGGGCGAAAGCGGCTCAGGCAAGACCACGCTCCTGCGCATCATCGCCGGGTTCGAGCAGCCGACCACGGGGCGGACTTTCCTCGAAGGGCAGCGACTCGACACACTGCAGCCACACCTCCGTCCAATCCATACCGTCTTCCAAAGCTACGCACTGTTCCCGCACATGACTGTCTTCGACAATGTGGCTTACGGCCTGCGTGTACGTGGAACGGACCGGGCACAGATAAGATCACGCGTTGAAACAGCGCTCGCTAAAGTAAGGATGGAGAAGTTTTCGCGGCAATTTCCTCGACAGATCAGCGGAGGACAGAAGCAGCGCGTGGCTCTGGCGCGCGCGCTTGTGAATCAACCTAAGGTGCTGCTTCTCGATGAGCCGTTATCGGCGCTCGATGCTAATCTGCGCGTCGAGATGCAGCGCGAGTTGAAGGTGCTGCAGCGGGACCTGGGCATAACATTTCTTTTTGTCACGCACGATCAAAGCGAGGCGCTCGCTATCTCCGACCGCGTTGTGCTTCTGCACCGCGGCCGCATCGAGCAGTGCGGATCGCCGCGTGAGATCTACGCGAGGCCTCGAACGATCTATGCGGCAACATTTCTCGGCAAGAGCAACCTGGTGCGCGGCACGGTGAAAGCCGGCATCGCTGAATGCGGGCCGTTTTCGATCCCGGCCGGCCTTCCCGACGGCCCGGTAGTTTTCTCGCTGCGTCCCGAGGCGATTGCTCCCGCGCGATCGATCAAGGATGACGATATTGTGGAGTTTCCTGCGCAAGTAGTCGCCGAACAATTCCACGGCGCCAACACCCTGTTGACGCTTCGATGTCCGGGAGGTGCCGAATTGACCGCGCGCATTGCGGCGCTTCCTGGCGGCGAATCACATGGCTTTGCTTTCCGGGCAGCAGATTGTGTGCCGCTTGAAGAAACGGAGCGGGATTAGGATATGCGACGGACGCGATGGAATGCGGCGCTCGTCACTCTGCCACCATTTGCGTGGATTGCGCTCTTTCTTTTTCTGCCCTATTGCCTGCTCTTCTGTTACAGCTTCTGGAGCCTCGGCGAGTTCCAGCAGATCGTTCATCACCCCACGTTGACGAATTACAGGCATCTGCTCACGAATCCGCTCTATCTCACGGTAGTCCTTCGTTCGCTGCGTATCGCATTTTCGGTTGTGGTGCTGTCGCTGCTCATCGGATATCCACTGGCTTATTTTCTGGCTTTTCATGCGGGACGCCATCGCCATCTGCTTTATCAAGCCGTCATCATACCGCTGTGGGTCAGCTACCTGGTCCGCGCTTATGCATGGAAGGTTATCTTCGGCAATGAAGGCGTACTCAATACTCTGCTGTTGTGGTTGCATGCGGCCACTCATCCGCTCGGCTTTCTGCTCTACAGTCCATTCGCGGTGATTGTTACGCTCACGCACATCTATGTTCCGTTTGTCGTGCTGCCGGTGGTCGCGTCGCTCGAAAAGATTCCCCGCGAATTGATCGAGTCGTCCAGCGACCTGGGTGCACGTCCCTGGCAAACTTTCCTCCGCGTGATCCTTCCACTATCACTGCCCGGGGTCGTTTCCGGTGCGACATTTGCACTGCTGCTGAGCTTCGGAGACTTCCTTGCGCCGCTTCTTCTTGGCGGACCAAGCAGTGTAATGATCGCAAATATTGTTACGAACCTTTTTGGAGCCGATTATGACTGGCCGCTGGGTGCGGCTGTCGCCCTCGTCATTCTGATCATTGTGATTTCGATTCTCTCCGTTACGCAACGGCTGGAACGGCGCTGGAGGACTGTATGACCCACGCACGCAGGCCGATCCTTCTCACCGCGTTTGCGGCCTGCGCGTACGGTTTTCTCTATCTACCCATCGTGGTCCTCGTCCTTTACTCGTTCAATCGCGATGGTGTGGGAGGCTTCCCGCCGCGCCACCTTACAGTTGACTGGTATCGCGTCCTCTTCGCCGACTCTGCAATGTGGAGTGCGGTTGAGAACAGCGTCGTCGTCGCACTGGCTGCGGTCGTGATTTCTATCCTCATCGGATTTCCGGCTGCTTACGC
>Ga0335075_10007292_pt1 | contig 17006 bp, 14 predicted proteins | sample Lox_Sample_24_FD_206723 | JGI IMG/M metagenome (GOLD analysis project Ga0335075, IMG submission 206723) | Soil microbial communities from Loxahatchee National Wildlife Refuge, Florida, United States - Lox_Sample_2.4 | ecosystem: Environmental > Terrestrial > Soil > Wetlands | place: USA...
CGGCTTACGAATGACGACTGCTGCGCGCCAAGCGGTGCGCCAGATACCCGGACAACACGACACCCAGCTGCATGTCGGTGCGCAGCGTCACATAATCGATGTTCTGCGACAGACAACCTCGTTGCAATTCGCTAATGAACCCCTCAATCTGTTCGAGATAGCCGTCGCGCAGCGAGCGCGGATCGGTCAGCATCTCCGGATACTGCTCCAGGCCGCGGAACAGCGTCGCTTCCTGAAACGGAAACTCCAGCTCGGCGCGATCGAGAACGTGCATGACGATGACTTCATGCCGCTTGTGCCGCAGGTGCTTCAAGCCATTAAGAATATCCGGCAAATCGTCGAAGAAATCGCTGAGTACGACGATGATCCCGCGGCGCGTGACGCGCTCGGCAAGATCGTGAAAGATCGGCGCCAGGCTGGTGCGCTCGCGTCCGGCCCCCTTGTTCAGGCAGGCGATCATCTGCTTGAGGTGCGACGGCTGGCTCGCCGGCTTGAGCAGCTGGCGGACCTGATTGTCATACGTCACCAGTCCAGCGGCGTCCTGTTGATGCAGGATCAGGTAGGCCAGCGCCGCCGCTCCCATGCAGGCATAATCGTATTTGCTGACGAGCGGCTTGCCGTCGTCGCCGACGGGACCGGAGCCGTACTGCATCGATTCGCTGGCGTCCACAAGCAGCCAGCACGCCAGGTTCGTCTCTTCCTCGTACTGCTTGAGATAAAAACGTCCGGTGCGGCTGTAGACTTTCCAGTCGAGATGTTTCAAATCGTCGCCGGGCACGTACTCGCGGTGCTGGGCGAACTCGACGGAGAAGCCGTGATAGGGACTTTTGTGCATGCCGGACAGATAGCCCTCGACGATAAGCCGGGCCTGCATCTCCAGGTTGCGGACCTTCGCCAACGCGATGGGGTCCAGGTATTGATGGGTGTCTTGCATGCGTATTCCCAGTCAGTTCATAGCAATTTGCGGAACTCTTCCTCCGTCAAACCGGCCGCACGAGCGATCCCGCTCATGGTGAACGCATTCACGGGATTGTGCCGGGGGATCATCAGCTTGCGTGTGCCGTCCGTCATGACGATATGTCTGCCCTGCCGAAGAATCCGGAATCCCGCCTTCTCCAAAGCACGCACCGCGTCCAGGTGGTTGACGCCTGGGATTTTGGGCACGACTACGCCACCTCGACTTCACGAATAATCGCCCCGTCGGTTGGGTCGATCTCGGCCTCCAGATATTCCCGAATTGCCTCGGCGATATTGGCCAAAGCTTCCTCTTCCGTGGCCCCCTGCGACCAACATCCCGGCAGCCCCGGGACATTGACGCTGTAACCTTCTTCCGATGGGTAAAGAGCAATCTTGAATTTCATATTTGCCTCTCGTCTTTTCTGACCTCAATGACTACTTGGCCGCCATCCGGCACGTCCCTGGTCCGCGCCGCCATGTAACCAGAGAATGAGATAAGCTCCGTCAGTGAGATGGTCTCAAAATTCGTCGCTTCGTAACTTCCACCGATCACGGACGGAACTTTGAGGCAATAACATCGGCCATCCGGAAGTGGGCCCAATCGTTGTTTTGCGAGTTTAACCAAGCGAGACATTTCCCAATCCATCCGAAACTCATCATCGTTCCATCGGGTGGCGAAGTCATCCGCGTTGCGAGCGATCTGTTCACAAGACCATTCCTCCGGGCAGATTCTCCAAAATGCGCCGTTGATTGCTCGAACAATTAGGTTACCGAAGGAGCTGATGGCGATCACCTCGGTGGGTTCGAGGCCAATCCAGCCCCAGGCTTTACGAATTGTTTCGAGCATACGGAAAGCTCCCAAGAACAAAAAACGATTTCCTAACTTCCCGTCTGCCCCGCACCAACCGCGACTTGCTCGTTGGGATCGCGCGGAATGCGGTCGATGAGACGACGAACGATGTCGTCCGGCTTGCACTCAACTACCCTCATGGATTTACGACTACTTCGCCAGCGGATCCCCGGAACAGGATTTCCAATTGATTGAGAACGTCTCGACCCAGGATTCGTTCGTTGCCGACGAAGTCCGCTTGCAGCCGGCAAGGATACTCTTGACCGTCTAAATAGACCCAGACGCGAAAGAAGAGCGTCGGTGCCGTCCCGCCCGCGACGCCGCTCATCCAGCTTGGTCTACCACTGGCGGGAGTGAGTTGCAACTGCTGGCAATCCACCCAGGGCAACACGCTCGCATCGGCTCCCGTGTCCGCAATGACTCGATCCAGAATCAACCCTAGCGTTCCGCTCATCGGACGGAACTCCATCGTGAGGATTGGCAATGCTTCACCGGGGTATGACGTATCGTAAGCAAAGCTGGCGCGGCGTATACGACAGGGTTCATTTTCCCTGCCAACGCAAGTGACGAAAGGGTGCCGTCCGGATGCCTCGGCCGCATGGAACACCGCAACGGGGCTGGTGCCCGACGCTATCACGACGCCATCGGCAAAACCAATCCACTGGCCTTGGTACTGGCTGAGCAGTTGGTCACGCACAGCCCAATAATCCGCCTCGTTCTTGCGCCAGTCAGGATGGATCTGTCGAGCGACCTCCGGCGGCAACTGGTCGGCGATGCTTTTCACGGAACACCTCCCTAACTCCCCATCTGCGCCGCGCCGACCGCCGCTTGTTCGTTGGGATCGCGCGGAATGCGCTCAATGAGGCGGCGAACGATGTCATCCGGCTTGATGCCCTCGGCCTCGGCGTTGAAGTTGGTGATGATGCGATGACGCAGCACCGGCGCGGCCACCGACCGCACGTCTTCACAGGAGACGTAATAGCGGCCATGCAGCACGGCGCGGGCCTTGGCGGCGAGGATCAAAAACTGCGAGGCACGCGGACCGGCGCCCCACGTCACGTAATCGCGGATGAAATCGGGCACCTCGACTTCCTTCGTCTTCGCTCCGCTCAACTTGTCCGCGGCGACGCGGCTGCCCTTGCGCGTCAAACGCGTGAACTTCATGGCGTAGCGGATCACGTAAGGAGCCACCGGCACCTTGCGAACGATGTCCTGCATTTCCAGGATGTCCGTCGCCGACAGCACGCGCTCGATCTGCGGAACGTGCGTCGTCGTCGTCTGCTCGACGATGCGGAACTCCTCCTCCTCGTCGGGATAATCGACGAAGATGTTGAACATGAAGCGGTCCTGCTGCGCTTCGGGCAGTGGATAGGTGCCTTCCTGCTCGATGGGGTTCTGCGTCGCCAGTACGAAGAACGGATCGGGCAGCTTGTGGCGCGTGCCGCCGACGGTGACCTGCCGTTCCTGCATGGCTTCGAGCAGGGCGGCCTGCGTTTTCGGCGGCGTGCGGTTGATCTCGTCGGCTAGCACGACGTTGGCGAACAGCGGGCCGTGCAGGAACTTGAACAGACGTTGTCCGGTCGTCTTGTCTTCCTGCAAAACCTCGGTGCCGGTGATGTCCGACGGCATCAGGTCGGGCGTGAACTGAATGCGGCTGAAGCTCAGGCTGAGTGAGTCGGCCAGCGTGCGGATCATGAGCGTCTTGGCCAGGCCCGGCACGCCGACAAGCAGGCAGTGGCCGCGCGCGAAGATGGCGATGAGCAGCTCTTCGAGAACTTTTTCCTGACCGACGATGGCCTTGCTCATCTCCTTGCGGATGCGGCGATAGCCGCTGTTGAGCCGTTCGATGGCCGACAGATCGCCCTCGATGCGCGGCCAGCTCTCGGTCGGGGCGGCTTCGAGCACCGGCAGCTCTTCCTCAGGAAGCGTCTCGGCGACGGGCATGGCGTCATCGCCCGACAGCCAGGTGCCGCAGCCACACAGTCGGCGCCCGCCGGCCGGCACCTGCACCATCAGACCACAGGTTTTGCAGCGAATATTTGGCATCGTGGTGTTGTAACCTCAGAATCGTGAGGGCAAGATTAACGTTCCGCGCTCGCCGCGGCATCCTTGTCACTCCGGGCTGCGGTCAATCCCCACACCTCGCCGCCGAGCGCGACATAGGGCCGCGGGGAAGCGAGCTGGATCACGGGTCCACGCTCGCTCGCCAACAAGGAAGACGTTCGCATGATCCGCACTCGACCGCTCTCGTGCGGCATTCTTCGTGTTGCGAACGCCGTTCTTAGCGGCGATTCGATCCGAAAATTCAGGCGTTGAACCAGTTGCCCCGTCTTCGGATCGTACCAGGACACTGGGGAGATGGCATCGGGCGCCAGGAGAGAGCCTAGATCCCATTGTACCGCTCCCAGCGGCGAGCGGAGCTGGAATCGTGCCGCCGTCGTGCCGCACGCAAAGACGGCCAGATAGTCGCCGATGCGCCGCGCTTGCCAGACATCGGCGGATGGTAACGCTCGACGCCACAGCACCTTGCCATCCGTCAGCGAACGAGCGATCAGGTAACGATCCTCGATGCCGTAAAGCGCCTGGGAATCGAAGGTCCAGGCGCTGAGATCGAGCGATTTCGCGGTCAATACCCGCGGCCGGGGCCACAGGGGGTTGCCGGTCGCGCGGTCCAGTCGCTGCAAGTAATAGCCGACGTTCGCCGGCTGCACGTAAATCAGCACATCGCCGCGACCCAGCACGGACGGCATTTCGCCGCTTAATGTCGTGCTCGCGTCCGACCGATGAGTCCACAGACATTTGCCTGTGCAAGCATCGAGGAGCCGAAGATGCCGGCTATCGGAGATCACACACAAGGTACGCTCGTCCACTTGCAGTGGTGAGCGTTGCCAGAGGTCGCGGCTGTCGGCGGCTTCGTGGAGGGGCTGGCCGGTCGCCGCGTCAAGGAGCCAGCGATGACCGGATGCTTGCAGGAGGACCGTCTCGGCGCTGGCGTGGTAACAAGGAGAAAAGCAGCTTCGCGGCCAGGAAAGACGCAACGCGCCGTCCGGCGCCCAGCGATCCCAGAGGACGACACCTGTTTCGGCGTCCAGGGCGAACAGCCGTCGTTGACCTTGCAGGAAGAACAGGCGGCCTGCGGCGAGCCGGAAGTCGCTCAACGGCTCCGGTTGTTGGGGATCGAGAACGACGCGCAGCTCATCCACGGGAGCGCGGGGATAGCGTCCGGGCGCGGGAGCGGGGAAGTGCCAGAGGATCTCACCGTTGTCGCGGCGAAGGCAGGCCACGCCGCCCTCGCCGCCGGCGAGAATCGCGTCTGCATGAGAACCCGCCCAGCGCAGGGCGAACGGCAATCGATGCTGCCAGCGAATGTCTCCGGTGGAGGTGAGACGGCATGTGAAGCGCCCATCCGGCGAGCCAGTCAGCAGCAGGTGCGGATCGCACTCCTGCCAGCCGGCAAGGATCCATTCGTCTGTCTTCAGGCGGGCATGCCAGGCGCGGAACAGAGGCAAGGGCGGTGCGTGGAGATCCGGTTTTCCAGCCGCTTGCGGCTTAGCGCTAAGCCGCAAGCGGCTTTTCTGACCTACTTGCACGGCGGCGCAGGCGGACGCCGACGCCGGCTTGCCGTTCCGGTCGATCACCTGGATTTGTCGCAGCTGCGCATCGCCGAGGATCGTCTCCCAGATGGCACGCGCGCGGGCGGGTTGGCCGGCATCCTTCCAGATCTGAGCGACACGCAGCAGGGCGTGGAGCCGCCCGCGCGGCGACAGCGGTACTGCGATGGCTCGCTGAGCGGCCGTGTCCGCATCGTCCCAGCGTTTCGTTTCCGCGGAGTCGCGAGCCATTTCCAGCAACACTCGCTGCCGTTCCCGCAGCGCGGCGGAGGAATCGGGATGTCGCCCCGCCTCCGGCTTGCGCTCGTTCAAGAGCAGCCGCTGTGGAACAAAGACGGTGAGGGTTCGCTGGTCGGCCACGGCGAGGCAGCCGTTGGCATAAGCGAGATTGCCCGCCGGCAAGCGGTGCAGCTTCGCCGGATCGTCGGCGGGCCGGCCGTCGCTCTGGCGGAGAGCGTATACGACTGTCTCCGTGAAGCCGGAGCCGCGCTGCTGCGTGGTCGGAAACAGCACTAGGTCGCCGATGAGCAGACCGCGCCCTGCCGGCGTCAGCGTGCCGCTATCCGGCACGGACCAGGCCAGGCTGCCATCGTCCGCCCCCACCGCACGCAATCCCCTGGACGTGGTGAAGATCAGTTGTCCCTGGCCGACCCCCAGCAGATGCACGACGTTAACCGGCTCCAAATCCCAGAGCTTGTCCCCGGAGCCGGGCACGCGAACAGGCTCCAGCTCCCAGAGAAGGCATCCCGTGGCGGGATCGAGGCACAGCAAATTGTCGGAGTCCGCCGGCGCCACGTACAGCCGGCCGGCCGCGAACAGGACCGGAGCCACGTCCCGCAGCTTCCCTTCCTCGCCGGACGTTCGTCTTGGATAGCGAACGGCCCAGCTCGTCCGCCCGGTCAAGGCATCGATAGAGACGACGGCACCGTTATGGGTGCAGTAGACGATTTGCGAGCCCGCCCGCGTCAGCAAGTGATGGCGATAGCGCGGCTGGCCGGCTTTCGGGGCGGGAGTCTCGCACACGTCTCGCCGCCAGCGCAACGGCGGCGCGGTGGTGTCCTCGCTGGTGTAACAGTCGATGGCGGTCAGGCAATGTTCACCGTGGTAGCGCGTCGAGGCGACCCACAAGAGTCCATCGCCGACCAGAGGAGATCCCTCGAAAAAGGCATTGTCCTGAACAATGCCCCGAATCTCACGGCGGCGGCGCGGCTGGCGATCCTCGGCACGCAGTCGCAAAGTGGTGAGGAACGTCTCCTTGTCGCGTTGCGGCTTCGGCTCGGCGTTGCGCGGCGGCGCCGGAGGCGCCGGCGCCGCGCGGCCGAGATCCTGTGGCCCCAGGCGAACGTAGACGTTGTCCTCGGCGACGGTCAGCGTGTAACGCAGATCCGGTAGGGCCGGCAGCTTCAAATTCGGCCGGACGACCCAGTTGTCCTTGGCCACGTCATACCATTCCTCGCTCTTTCCGTTGCGGACATCGAACGCCGTCACATAGCGAGCATCCGCCACCAGCACGTGATGGCCGGCGATGACCGGATAGAAAGCCAGCGTCCGCGCCTGCTCCGCATTGACGGCCGGCGAAGGGATCCCTTCCTCCTGAAGGGCGCGTTTCTCCAGGCTGAAGGTCCACGACGGGCCCTCGCACAAGGCGCTGAGGCGATCAAGAATGTCCTCGGATGCGGGAATCACGCGGCCGCGGCTGGGGTCGCCGCCGAAGGTCAGCCAGTCGTCCCGATCGGTGTCTCCTCGTTTTTTCCGCTGCGCGGCCAGCGCACGCAGCAGATCGATATAGCGTCCCTTGCGTCCGGCCAGCGTGCCCTCGGCTTTGCCATGTCGCTTGCCGTAGGTGTCCAGCGCCGCCGTCCACTCGCTGTCCGAGCCGCGGAACAAACGAGCCAGCAGCTGCTTGGCCTGCAAGCGGGCTGGATCGAGGCTGAGATCGGGATAGACGAGAGAGAGGCCGCGCACCGCCGCATCGCGCCGGCCATCGGGCAAGGGCGCGAGCAGCCGCCACCACTCCTCGGCCTCGGCAAACCGTCCCCGCTCAAAGGCGAGATCGCCCAGCAGGTCAAGGGCCTTCTCCGCGGCGCGCGTGCAGAACGCGTCCTCAACGAGCTTGCGCAGCTCGGCAACGTCGCGCTCGGCCTGCGCCCGCTGGAGCTTCTTGCGAGCCTGGTTTTCGTAGCGCCGGCGATAGACACCCAGGGCCTCGGCAGGCAAGGCGGCGAGCTGAATCTGGCAGAGCCGGCCAGCCCGAACGCTGTGCGTCGGCGTGACGGCAACGAGATCGTCGCCGGCGGTGTTCAAGATCGTTTGCAGCGCTTCGATGGCCTCAGACCATTTATGCTCGTCGAGCTTTTTGCGTGCATCGCTGAGACGGATGGCAGGGGCAGCGCTCTCTCCGAGGATCTTTACGGGAGATCCGTCCTCCGCGAGCATAGGCCCGGCCAGCAGCAGGAGAAGAGGGAAAGCGGCAAGAGTACGGCTCAGACGCGGGGTGTGGCAAGCCATTATGCCATTCCTTGGGAGAATGCGGGGCGATGCGTGTCGCGCAATTATAAACAGCCCTCCGCGCGGCTGCCAGCGTGGGGCGATGTCGCGGGCCGTTTTCGCCGCTGCTCCTCTTGACGAGCGGATCGGCTCACTTATCATGACTTTTTCGGCATTGAGGTTGCTACGGTTGGCGAATGAGCCGGCCGGAGATTGAAACAAACGACGAGATGGAAGGACGAGTATGTCCACCTTCATGGCCAAGCCGGAGACGATCTCGCGGCGTTGGTTGCTGATCGACGCGGCGGACCAGGTCGTTGGCCGTCTGGCCGTGCAGATCGCCAATATCCTGCGCGGCAAGCATCGCCCCGAATACACGCCGCACGTTGACACCGGCGAATTTGTCATCATCATCAACGCCGACAAGATTCGCTTCACCGGCAAGAAGATGCAAACCAAGACCTATTCCTGGTACACGCGCTATCCAGGCGGTCTCAAGACGGTGCAGGCGCGCGACGTGATGAAGAAACATCCGGAGCGCATTCTGGAGGAGGCCGTGCGGCGCATGGTGCCGCGCAACAAGCTCGGCCGGCAGCAGATGACCAAGCTGAAGATCTACGCCGGCTCGTCGCACCCGCACCAGGCGCAGCAGCCTGTCGAATTCAAATTGGTTCCCTGATCCGGAGTGAAATCGTGGCCGACACGAAAACCAAGAAGACCTATTACCTGGGCACCGGCCGCCGCAAGACCTCAGTGGCGCGCGTTCGCCTGTGCGAAGGCAGCGGTCAAATCGTCATCAATGGCCGGGGCCTCGACGACTTTTTCACCGAGGACAAGGACCGCACAGCCGTCCTCGGACCGCTTGTGCTGACGGAGATGCGTAACCGTCTGGATCTGTTTGCCAGGGTCCAGGGCGGCGGCATCACCGGCCAGGCGGGTGCGGTCTGTCAGGGCGTCGCCCGCGCGCTCAAGCAGATGTTCGGCCTGAGCACCACACAGCAGGAAGGCGCGGACGGCACCGACCACGTCGGCAGCATGGCCAAGAAGCTGCGCGATTCGCACTACCTGACCCGCGACGGCCGCATGAAAGAGCGCAAGAAGTACGGCCGCAAGGGCGCCCGCAAGAGCTTCCAGTTCTCCAAGCGTTGAGAGCCTGGTTGGTCCGAGCCTGAAGCGAAAGCGTAGACAGCTTGGCGCGCGAAGCCGCAAGCGGCCTTGTTCTCTTCGGGGTCAGACGCTAAGATCGCGCCGCTTTCTTCCGGACCACGGCGGGACGGAATTGCACCTTTCACGGACGAAAGGGGCGCGGACACGTGCAGATCACGGTTACGCGACTGGCGGAGCTGGTCCAGGGACGCGTTCACGGCGAGGAGCGGACCATTGTCGCCGCTCGCCCCATGAATGAAGCCGGTCCCGACGACATCACCTTCATCGAAAGCGATCGCCACCTTCGTCATCTCAAGAAGTGCCGGGCGCAAACGGCCCTCGTCCCTGCCGCGCTGGTCGGCCGCCGCGACGAGCTGCTCAGCTGCGACGGGACGCCGCTGACACTGATCGAGGTCAACGATCCGCTGACGGCCTTCGTCGCCGTCGTGCGACACCTGCACGGCCAATCCGTCGAGCTGCCGCCGGTCATCGATCCCGGCGCCATCGTTCATCCGACCGCGCAGCTTGGACCGGATGCCGCCCTGCATCCCTTCGCGGTGATCGGCGAGGGCAGCATTGTCGGAGCGCGTTGCCGGCTGTACAGCGGCGCGATCGTCGGTCGCAATTGCCGGCTCGGCGATGATGTCGTTCTGCATCCCCATGTCGTACTCTACGACGGCACGGTGCTCGGCAATCGCGTCATTGTCCACGCCAATGCCGTGCTGGGCGCCGACGGCTTCGGCTACCGCTGCCAGGGCGGCAAGCACGTCAAGACGCCGCAATTCGGCAGCGTCGTGGTCGGCGATGATGTGGAAATCGGCGCCGGCACCACGATCGATCGCGGCACCTTCCAGGCCACGCGCATCGGCGAGGGGACCAAGATCGACAACCTCGTGCAGATCGGCCACAATTGTCAGATCGGCAAGCACAATCTCTTTGTCAGCCAGGTAGGCATCGCCGGCTCGTGCAGCACCGGCGACTACGTGGTGATTGCGGGTCAGGTCGGCGTGGCCGATCACGTCCACATCGACGATCAGGCCGTCATCGGCGCGCGCTCCGGCGTTGTCCGCGACGTGGCGGCCGGTGAGCGCCTGCTCGGCGCACCCGCCAGGCCGGAGAGCGAGGAGAAGCGCATCCTGCTCAGCCTGGGACGCTTGCCGGAAGTGTGCCGCGATGTCCGGCAGCTGAAGCAGCGGCTCGGTCTCGATCGAGGGGCGGCATGACACCAGGAAATAGCGCAGCCGCTTGCGGCTTAGCGCTAAGCCGCAAGCGGCCCATCGGTTTGCTCGCCGGCTGGGGACGATTTCCCATCGCCTTCGCAGAGAAAGCACGCAGCCTGGGATTGCCGGTCGTCTGTATCGGGCTGCGCGGCGAGGCGTCGCCGGAGCTGATCTCCCTGGTCCATCGCTTCTTCTGGGCGCGTCCGACGCAAATGGGTCGCATGATCCGCTCCTTCAAACGCGAGGGCGTCGAGCAGATCGTCATGGCCGGCAAGCTACACAAGGCCAATCTGCTGCATCAGCCGTGGAAGCTGCTGACGCTGCTGCCGGATTGGCGGACGGTCTGCTGGTGGTACTTCCGCCGGCGGCGCGACAACCGCGATGATACCGTGCTGTTGTCCGTCATCGAGGAATTCGGCCGCGATGGTTTGCGTTTTGAAAGCGCCTTGACCCTTTGTCCGGAGCTGCTGGTGAATCCGGGAGTCCTCACAAGCCGTTCGCCTTCCTCCCACGAAGAGCGCGACATTGCCTTCGGCTGGGAGCTGGCCAAGGAAATGGGCCGACTCGACATCGGCCAGAGTGTCGCCGTCAAGGAACGCGCCGTGCTGGCCGTCGAGGCCATCGAGGGCACCGACCGCGCCATCCTCCGCGCCGGCGAGCTGTGCCGGGCCGGCGGCTTCGTCGTCGTCAAGGTGGCCAAGCCGCAGCAGGACATGCGCTTCGACGTGCCCACCATCGGCTGCACGACGGTCGAAAGCCTGCATCGCGCCCGCGGCCGCGTGCTCGCCATCGAGGCCGGCAAAACCATCGTGCTCGATCAATCGCAAACGCTGGCCCTCGCCGACCGCTACGGCATCACCATCGTTGCGCTAGCGTAGGGGTTAGGGTTTAGGGCCAGAAAAGTAGCGGACGGAAAAATGATTCTGTATAGTTGATATGAGGTTCCCGTGGGAGAGCCAAGGCGGTTTAGTGGATACTGCCGTAAACCCTAAACCCTAAACCCTAAACCCTAAACCCTAACTTCTTATGGGTACCATGACGTTTCAGCTCCCGGCCAATTTTTCCGCGGATGCCGCACGGGAGTTGAAACGTAGCTGCATGGCCGGCGGGCCGGACAACATGCCCTGGCCGACCGAATTGCACTTCACGCCCCATCAGCTGAGCGTCAGTCGCCTCGTCGATGAAAGCGGCTTTTTGATGGTGCCATGGAGCATCGAAGGCTACGGCCGGCTCATGGGTACGTCCGCCACGCTCATCGAACGGCCGCATCCCTACAACCTGCTCGTCGAGCTGGCCCGCGGCAAGGTCAACCAGGTCCGCTCTCAGGCGTTCGACTGGCGGGTCGGCGGACTGGTCCTGCCGCCGGATCTGGAGCGGCGCATCCACGAGGTCAGCCTGGCCTTCGCCCACGCCGTCGCCGGCGTTGCTCCCGAAGAGGCCGCCGCGCAAGCCCAGAAAGTGCTCGACCTGGCCTACCAGGCCGCCGAGCAGCTGGTGCAAGCCTACGTGTCGCAGGTCTTTCACATCCGCCATCAACGGCACACCCGGCTCGATACGACACTGGCCTGTCGTCTGGATACGAGCGTTCCGCCGCCGGGCCTTACCGATCAGCTGGTGCCCGCTTTCAACAGCGTGTGCTTGCCCTTCTCGTGGAACACCGTCGAGAGCGAGGAAGGCACCTATCGCTGGGAGGAAGCCGACGCCCTGGTGAGCTGGGCGCAGCAGCAGCACCTGGCGATCTCGGCCGGCCCGCTCATCGATTTCTCGTCGGCGCAGCTGCCGGCCTGGCTATGGACGTGGGAGCACGACCTACCCAGCCTGTCCGCCTTCATGTGCAAGTTTGTCGAGACGGCGGTGCGGCGGTACCGCAATCGCATTCGACGCTGGCAGCTGACGGCCGCGAGCAACTGCGCCAGCTTGCTGTCGCTATCGGAAGACGATTTGCTCAACCTGACCTATCGGCTGACCGAGTCCGCCCGGCAGATTGATCCGTCGCTGGAGCTGGTCCTCGGCATCGCCCAGCCCTGGGGCGAGTACATGACCCTGGCCGACCGTTCCCATTCGCCGTTCATCTTCGCCGACACCCTCATCCGCTCCGGACTGAGCCTTTCCGCCCTGAACGTCGAGCTGGTCATGGGGGTTTCGCCGCGCGGCAGCTATTGCCGCGATCTGCTGGAAATCTCGCGCTTGCTCGATCTCTACGCTCTGCTGGGCGTGCCTTTGCGAGTAACGCTCGGCTATCCCTCGTCGGCCCAGCCCGACGCCGATGCCGATCCCGAGCTGCACGTCGAGGGCGGCCACTGGAGCAGCGGCTTCACCCCCGACGTACAGGCCGCCTGGGCCGCGGAGGTGGCCGCCCTGGTTCTATGCAAGCCCTACGTCCAGGGCGTCCAGTGGACTCACTTGCGCGACGTGCAGACGCATCAATTTCCCCATTGCGGCCTCGTCGATTCCCGCGATCAAGTCAAACCCGCCTTGCAGAAGCTCCGCGAGCTGCGCGAAACTCATCTGAAATAATTCATCTCGGCCCTCGCCTCGAACGTGCATCCGCCTCGATCGCGTTCTATTCTTTCCTTGATGGCCACAATCCTTCTTCCCTCGGATCGCTGGACGCGCCTGCTGCTGGCGCCCGCGCTGGTGTTCATCGCCACCGCCGTCGATCGCAATTATCAGACGGACCTGTGGCACCATCTGGCGCGCGGCCGGGCCATCGTCGCCGAGGGCCGGCTGCTCAACGAGGATCGTTTCACCTACACCGTCCCCGGTCGTCCACTCCAGGACGTGAATTGGGGCTGGCAAGTGCTGTTCTATCGCCTGTACGCGCTGGGCGGTCTGCCGCTGGTGCAGACGGTGAACTCCGCCATCCTCGCGGTGACGATGACACTTCTCGTTGTGCTGGCTTGGCGGTACTGCGGCTCGCTGCTCGCCGCCACCGGCGTTTGTCTCTTCGCTTTTTTCGGACTGTGGCAGCTGCTCATCATTCGTCCGCAGACCTTCTCGCTGCTGCTGTTCGTGCTCCTTTACGGCATCCTGGAAGAGAGCATCCATCGACGCTGGCTCCTCTTTGTACCGCCGCTGATCATGGCGATGTGGGTGAATGTGCATGGCGGCTTCCCCATTGGCCTGGTGCTGATCGGCGCTTATGTCGCGGCTCGCGGCATCGATCAATGGTGGACCAGCCCGGAGCGCAAGCGAGGGGATCTTCACTTATGGCTTCTTTGTTTACTCGCCAGCTTCGCCGCGACGCTGGCCAATCCCTACGGCTGGCGTGTCTATGAATACGTGGTCCTGACCTCGAAAGCGGCTTCGGGACGCCCCATCGACGAATGGCTGCCGCCAAGCTTGAACCTGCTGACCGGCAAGGTCTGGGCGCTGTCGCTGCTGCTGCTTGTCGGCCTGGCGTGGTCGCCTCGCCGCCCCACCGTGCGAGAGATCTGCCTGCTGTGCGGCTTCCTTCTGCCGGCGTGCGGCTCGGTCCGCATGGTCGCGTGGTGGCTGTTGATCTGCACTCCCATCCTCGCCGCGCAGCTAACGGCATTGTGGCCGCGGTCGCGGCAGCTCGATGCCGGCGACAATCGACCTTCCCTCGGCAACACCCTTGCTTGCGGCCTCCTTGTCGTCGTGATGATTCTCAGCTTGCCGTGGCTGGAAGCGTACAATCCCATCCTGTCCCGGCCTGGGCGTGCGCATCGGACGGAGACGGATCTGCAAGCGCTGGCCGATCGTCTGCGCGCCGCGGGACACGGCAGCCGCATCTTCACTCGCTTCGCCTGGGGCGAGTATCTCGGCTGGAGCTTGACGCCCAACTACACCGTCTTCATGGATGGCCGCATCGAGATCATTCCGGATGCGGTTTGGCAACAATACGTCGCCGTGACGCGCGGCCGTGCAGACTGGGAGACGATCCTTGCTGCTTACGATGTCGATTATCTCCTTCTGGATACGAGTGGATACCATCACGATTTGTTGCCGTTGGTCGAGCGCTCCCCGTCCTGGCGACTACGGGAGCGTCAAGGCGATGCCGTCCTGTTTGCCCGTCAGAATGCGGGATCATTCCGCATTTCACCCAATGGCGACACGGAATGATTCCGTTTTTGCTTGAATCACCACATGGCGGCCGCATGCCAGGTGATCCCCGGAGGGACCAAGCGGCGGAAATACACGATGTCCCTTCTTCCCGTTTTGCGAAGCGGCGATGTGGCGGCCTCATGTGGCACTTGGCGGCCCTTCGTCTGTATCATGAAGGCCAACGGATCGCCCGTCAGCACTTCGGACAGCTCCGGACGGCGGAGCCGGCCGTTAGGGTTGCCGGCTATTCCCTTCAAGGAGACACATCATGCGTATCTGGTCCGGCCACCCCTATCCCCTGGGGGCCACCTGGGATGGGGCAGGGGTCAATTTCGCCCTGTTCTCGGAGAACGCTACCAAGGTCGAATTGTGCCTGTTCGATTCTCGCGAGGCCAAGAAAGAAAGCCAGCGCATCGTCCTGCCGGAACAGGATGAGTTCGTCTGGCACGTCTATCTGCCGGGCATTCAACCGGGTCAGCTTTACGGCTACCGGGTCCACGGCCCTTATGAGCCGGAAAAGGGCCATCGTTTTAATCCGAATAAAGTGCTGCTCGATCCCTATGCCCGCGCGGTCGGCCGGGACTTGCAGTGGGACGATTCACTGTTCGGCTACACAATCGGCGATCCGGAAACCGACCTGTCCTTCGACAAGCGCGACAACGTCGCCTTCGCGCCGCTGGGCATCGTGCTCGATACTGCCTTTACCTGGGGCGACGATCGTCCGCCGCGCGTGCCCTGGAACCGCACGCTGATCTACGAGGTCCACGTCAAGGGCTTCACCATGCGCCATCCCGGCGTTCCCGAGGCGGTGCGCGGCACCTACGCCGGACTGGCCACCGAGGCGGCCATCGAGCATCTCAAGAGCCTCAACGTCACCGCCGTCGAATTGCTGCCGGTCTATCACCACATGGACGACAAGTTCCTGCTCGACAAGAAGCTGAGCAACTACTGGGGTTATAACACCCTGGCTTATTTCGCCCCGGACACGCGCTATGCGTCGCGGCGCTCGCCGCGCAAGGCGGTGCAGGAATTCAAATTCATGGTCCGCACGCTGCACCAGGCCGGCATCGAGGTGATTCTGGACGTGGTTTACAATCACACCTGCGAGGGCAATCAAAACGGTCCCACACTATCATTGCGCGGCATTGATAACGCCAATTATTATAAATTGGCGCCGGAAGCGCGCTATTACATGGACTACACCGGCTGCGGCAACAGCATGAACATGCAGCATCCGCGCGTGCTTCAGCTCATCCTCGACAGCCTGCGTTACTGGGTGCAGGAGATGCACGTCGACGGGTTCCGTTTCGACCTTGCCAGCACGCTGGCGCGCGAGCTGTTTGCCGTGGACAAGCTGAGCACGTTCTTCGACATCATCCAGCAAGATCCGGTGCTGTCGCACGTCAAGCTGATCGCCGAGCCGTGGGACGTCGGCGAGGGCGGCTACCAGGTCGGCAACTTCCCGGTGCAGTGGTCGGAGTGGAACGGCAAATACCGCGACTGCGTTCGCCGCTTCTGGAAGGGCGACGGAGGCACTTATACCGAGTTTGCCACGCGGCTGACCGGCAGCTCCGACCTGTTCGGCGACGATGGCCGCAAGCCCGTCGCCAGTATCAACTTCATTACCTGCCACGATGGCTTCAACTTGCAAGACCTTGTCAGCTACAACGAGAAGCACAACGAGGCCAACGGAGAGAACAACAACGACGGCGCCAACGACAACAACAGCTGGAGCTGCGGTGCCGAGGGACCGACCGATGACCCAGAGATCAAGGCGCTGCGCGAGCGGCAAAAACGCAACCTGATCTCCACCCTGCTGTTGTCGCAGGGCGTGGCGATGATGCTGGCCGGCGACGAATTGAGCCATACCCAGAATGGCAACAACAACACCTACTGTCAGGACAACGAATTGACCTGGCTGAATTGGGAGCTGAACGCCGAACAAAAAGACTTTTTGGATTTCGTCCGCCGCGTGGTGGCCTTTTGGAAGGAACATCCGGCTTTCCAGCGGCGGCGCTTCTTCCGCGGCAAGCTGGTCCGCGGCACCGGCGTCAAGGACATTGCCTGGCTGGAGCCGAGCGGAAAGGAGATGTCCGACGCGGCCTGGGGCGCCGGCTACGTTCAGTGCATGGGCGTGCATCTCAGCGGCGAGACCGGCGAGAAAGACGAGTTCGGCCAGCCCGTGCGCGACGATCATGTGGTGTTGCTGCTCAACGCTCATCACGAGCCAATTCCGTTCACCCTCCCCACTCCCCTCGGTAATTCCGTGTGGGAGAGAGTGTTCGACACGGCCAATAGCCGGGCCGACGCTTCCTCTCATCCGGGTGGCGAGACGTATCCGCTGGAAGGCCGTTCCATGGCGGTCTTCTGCGCTCGCCGGCTGGAGAAGCCGCGTACGGAAATCCCGAAGATGCAGAACGAGCAGCCGAAGAAGGACGGGGCCAGCCCGCCGCCCCCAGCGAAAAAAGCGATAGTGGTGGGATGAGATCTTCTGGTTCCCAAACGCTGTTGCAAAGCTTCCGGGAATTCCGACAGCCGCTTGCGGCTTAGCGATTCCGCAGCTCCGCTAAGCCGCAAGCGGCTGTCGGAACAGACTCTGAGTCCAGCATCGCAAATGTTATTGCTGGCGAGCGGGGCTGCGTAAGCGCCCCGAGAGACCCACTCGGG
>Ga0335075_10007293_pt1 | contig 17004 bp, 17 predicted proteins | sample Lox_Sample_24_FD_206723 | JGI IMG/M metagenome (GOLD analysis project Ga0335075, IMG submission 206723) | Soil microbial communities from Loxahatchee National Wildlife Refuge, Florida, United States - Lox_Sample_2.4 | ecosystem: Environmental > Terrestrial > Soil > Wetlands | place: USA...
CAACGCCGAACGGCGCGGCGATCTGAGACAAGAGCCGCGCGATGACCGGCGCGGATTGGGCGCTCACGCCCTCGGCGGCGACGAAGCGCGCGCTGTCGCTCACCGATTTGGCGAGCGCGGCTCGAATCGCGAAATAGCCGCTCTCGAACGCGGCCTCCCCATTCCCCTGACCGCCGAGCGCGAACACTTCGAGGCAGGCGAAGGCGGCGTCGGGCGCGTTCAGATCTTCTCCTTCCTGGCGCGCGATCTCGGCGATCGAACGCAGAAGGATGGTGGTCGAGATCGGCAGCTCGATGGGTAGCGCCGCCAGGCCGAGGGCGCCTCCGAGCGCGCCGGACGCGGCGGCGGCGAGCTTATGGGCGCGGTTGGCGGGCCTGGCCTGCGCGTTGAGATCGAGCGTGCGCAAAGCAAGCTTGAGCGCGCCGCGCAAGGCCGTCTCGCTCGCGTGCGCGATCACGCGCCGCGCGGGGTAGGGCATCGTGCGGCGCACGATTCCGACCGGCCGGCCGAGCGCCTCGGTCAGGCGCTGCGCGAAGCTCGTCCCTTCGAGGCAGGCGACCGCGCGCCTGAGCTCCTCGGTCTCCTGCGCCGTCAACCGCGCCGGCATGAACTCGATCGTCACCATGACCGCCTCTTCGGGAGCGCGGCCAAATTCCGCCTCCGCGGGTCGAAATATGGGGCGTCCGGGGCTTCGGCCAAGATCTCGCGGTCAGGCGAAGGCGATGATCCCCAGGCTGATGACGCCCGCCGCCCAACAATAATAGGCGAACGGGCTCAGGGCCTCGAACTCGTGCTTGTTGAAATACCGCATAAGGATCGCGAGGCTCAGATAGGCGACAATGCCGGCGACCGCCCCAGACAGAACCGCCATCGGCCCCAGCGTCGCGCCCTGCTTCAGGAGTTTCGGCGCCTCGTAGACATTGGCGGCGAGAATGATCGGCGCGCCCATCAGGAACGAGAACCGCGCGGCCTCCGCGTGCTTGAGCCCGGCCACGACGCCGGCCACGATCGTCGAACCGGAGCGTGAGATGCCCGGGATCAGCGCCAGGCATTGGGCGAAGCCGACCGCGAGCGCGCCCTTCCAGTTGAGCTGATCGAGCATTCCTACCGATTCCTCGCCGATCCGGTCGCCGAAATAGAGCATGAAGCCATTGACGATGAGGAAAACCGCGGCGATCACCGGGGCGGCGAAAGCATCGCCCAGGAGCTTGCGGAACAGCGCGCCCGCGACGACCGCCGGGATGGTCGCCAGGACGACGTGGAAGAACGTCCTTCTGCCGGCCGCCGCGCGGCTTCCCGAGGCGCCGACGATGGAGAGCGCGAAATTGAGCCAGTCGCGCCAGAAGAAGACGAACAGCGCGATCGAAGTGCCCAGGTGCATGACGGCCAGATAGGCGAGCCAATCCGGCGCCTTCTCGTTAACTCCCCAATGCAAAAGGCGCGGCAGGATCACCGCATGGCCGAGGCTCGAGACCGGGAAAAGCTCCGTCACGCCCTGCAGCACGGCCATGATAATCGCTTGCAGTGCGGTCAAGGCGGCCCTCGCCGGTCAGTAGGAATAACGCCGGCGGCGCGCTCAGCAGGTCGCGTGTCCGCACTTGTGCACGGAATCGACCTTGTCTTTGAGCTGGTCGTAACCGACCGCGCCGACGACGACGTCCTGGCCGACGACGAAGGTCGGCGTGCCGTTGATCTGCAGGGCGTCGGCAAGCTGCATGACCTCGTTCAAGCCCGTCTTGACGTCGGGGCTATCCATGTCCTTCTCGAGCTTGTTCATGTCGAGGCCGAGATCGCGGGCGACCGAGAGCGCCTCGGCCTTGCCGATGGGCCCATGCATCCCGAGCAGCTTGGAGTGGAAAGCCCAGAACTTGTCGCCCGGCAATTGCTTGCGCGCGGCGAAAGCGACCTTCGCCGCCTCGACCGAACCAGGCCCCAGAACCGGATAGTCCTTGAGAACAAGCTTGAGGTTCGGATCGTCCTTGAGCAGCCTGGTGACGTCCGGCAGCGCGCCCTTGCAGAAGTGGCAATTGTAATCGAAGAACTCGACCAGCGTCGCAGTGCCCTTCGGATTGCCGATCGTCGCCTGATATTTCGAGCTGAACAGGGCGCCGGCCTCACTGGACACGACTTTCTGGCGCTCCGCTTCCGCTGCTTCCTTGTCGTGCTTGTCGAGCGCTTCGATCGCCGCGCGTAAGACGTCCGGGTTATTGACCAGATAATCCTTGATGAACGCGCCCAGTTCCTGCTTCTGCGCCGGAGTGAACTCGTCAGCCCTCACCGGCGCGGCGGCCAGGCAGGCGATCCCGACGAACGCGGCGGCAAGCAAAGCGGTGATCGACTTCATGCGGCTCTCCAGACTGTAACCCATGGGCCAACGCCCCGTTCATGGCGGCGCGGCGGATAAAGCGACAATTGCAGCTTTGTTATGTCCTCTGAAACCCGATCCTAGCGGATTTCCGGGATCGTGTCTTCCCGCGCGATGCTGCTGAACCGGGTCACTTCGGCGTCAAACTGAAGTTCGATCGTGCCCGTCGGCCCGTGCCGCTGCTTGCCGATGATGACTTCCGCCCGGCCATGCGCGTTCTCCATCTGCGCCATCCAGGCGATATGCTCCTCCGTGCCCGGCCGCGGCTCGCGGTTCTTGAGGTAATATTCCTCGCGATAGACGAACATGACCACGTCGGCGTCCTGCTCGATCGAGCCTGATTCGCGCAAGTCCGAGAGCTGCGGCCGCTTGTCGTCGCGCTGTTCAACTTGGCGTGAAAGCTGGGAGCAGGCGAGGATCGGGATGTTGAGCTCCTTGGCGAGCGCCTTGAGCCCGGTCGTGATCTCGGTCAGTTCCTGCACCCGGTTGTCGGAGCGCGCTCTCGAGCCCGACAAGAGTTGTAGGTAGTCGACCACCAGAAGATCGAGCCCCCGCTGCCGCTTGAGCCGGCGGGCGCGGGCCGTCAACTGCGCGATCGAAATGCCGCCGGTCTGGTCGATGTAGAAGGGAACCTGCTGCATCACCTGCGTGGTGTCGGCCAGGAGGTGGAAGTCCCGCTCGGTAATCTCTCCGCGGCGTAATTTGTACGAGGCGACGCCGGACTGCTCGGCGATGATTCGCGTCGCCAGCTGCTCAGCCGACATTTCCAGCGAAAAGAAGCCGACGATGCCGCCGTTGGCGGCCTCGACCACGCCGTCAGGGCGCGTCCTGCCTTCATAGGCGTTGGCGACATTGAAGGCGATATTGGTCGCGAGCGCGGTTTTGCCCATGCCTGGACGGCCGGCGAGGATGACGAGATCGGACGCCTGCAGCCCGCCCATCTGTCGATCGAGGTCCGCCAGTCCGGTCGCAATGCCGCTCAGCTTGCCGTCACGCTGGTAGGCGCGAGCGGCCATGTCCATCGCGGTCTTGAGCGAATCGGAGAAGCGCTGGAAGCCGCCGTCGTAGCGCCCGGCCTCGGCGATCTGGTAGAGCCGCCGCTCCGCCTCCTCGATCTGCTCGCGCGGGCTCGAATCGACCGGCGCGTCATAGGCGACGTTGACGACATCCTCGCCGATCGAGATCAGCTCGCGCCGCATCGCGAGGTCGTAGACGCCGCGGCCGTAGTCGTAGGCGTTGATGATGGTCGTCGCTTCGCTGGCGAGGCGGGCGAGATATTGCGGAACGGTCACGCCGCCGAGGTCATGTTCGCCGAGGAAGGTCTTCAGCGTAACCGGCGTCGCGAGCTTGCCCGCCCGGATCAGCGATCCGGCGATTTCGAAGATGCGGCGGTGAATCTCCTCGACGAAGTGCTCGCTCCTGAGGAAGTCGGAGACGCGGTCGAACGCGTCATTGTTGATGAGGATCGCGCCGAGCAGCGCCTGCTCGGCCTCGAGGTTGTGCGGCGGCGTGCGATAGGCGGGTTCTTGAGCCTGGCGCTGCGGGAATTGCTCGATAGTCGCCATGGGCGTCAGCGCGTCTCCGGGCGGTTTGACGAAAAAAGGGCGAACGCGAACGACGCGAATCACGCGCGATCATGCGACCGAGAGGCGAGCCGCGGCAAGTTCGCGGCGTCGCTCTCACGTCAATGGGCGCTTCGATCCCGAACCTCCTTTAGCGCAGGCGAAGCGTCCGCCGCCAAAGCTTCCCGCGCTTTTCCCCGCTATCCTTGGACGCGCAGGACAACCTCGTTCAAAGCTTGACTGTGACATATCTGCGCGCCGCCTGGCTCACGCGCAGACGCGCGCCTTCGCCTCGGCATATTCGCGCTCCAATCGCGCGACGAGTTCGGCGACGGGCTGCACGGATGCAATTCGTCACGCCATGCCAAGGAAGCTCAGCCTTTATCGGACGTAATACAAATTGCGGCGACGCTTTTCGAAAATCCTTTCGTCAGTCCGGGCGCAGCGGCAAGGATGCTTGTTTCCGTCCGCATGATCATTTGGAAGGAGACTGCCTTTCGAGAAGTTGGGATAGGCGGAGCGCACTCTCTCCCATATTTGCGCCGCGGTCAGTTCTTCTCCCCGACTGGCCACCATCGCGTTCGCGATCATCTGATGGTTCGTTAGAGTAGCCACTGTGGCGGCCTCCATCTAGGCGCTTCGCTCAATTGCAGACGCGCGCCTTCGCCTCGGCATATTCGCGCTCCAGCCGCGCGACGAGTTCGGCGACCGGCGCGACCTGCTTGACCGCGCCGATGCCCTGCCCGCTTCCCCAGATGTCCCGCCACGGCTTCGCCCCCGAGGCGCCCGCGGAGGCGAAATTCATCGCCTTGGCCTCGCCTTCAGGCAGGCGGTCCGGGTCGAGGCCGGAATTGACGATGGAGGGCTTCAGATAGTTGCCGAACACGCCCGTAAAATAGGTGGAGCCTACGATGTCCGAGGCGTCGCCGTTGACGATCGCCTGCTTGTACTCGTCGGCCGCGCGCGCTTCGGAGGTGGCGACAAAAGCCGAGCCGATATAGGCGAGATCGGCGCCCATCACCTGCGCGGCGAGAACAGCGCGCCCGGTCGCGATCGCGCCCGACAGCAGAAGCGGCCCGTCGAACCAGGCGCGAATATCCTGAATGAGGGCGAAGGGCGAAACCGGGCCGGCGTGACCGCCGGCGCCGGCCGCGACGGCGATCAGCCCGTCGGCGCCCTTCTCGATCGCCTTGTGCGCGAAGCGGTCGTTGATGATGTCGTGCAGGGTCAAGCCGCCATAAGCATGCACCGCCGCGTTCACGTCCTCGCGCGCGCCGAGCGAGGTGATGACGATCGGCGCCTTCCACTTGACCGTCAGCGCCATGTCCTCCTCGAGCCGCGCGTTGGATTTGTGGACGATCTGGTTGACCGCGAACGGCGCGGCGGGGCGTTCCGGGTGGGCGCGGTCATGCGCGGCCAGCGCTTCCGTGATTTCATGCAGCCATTCGTCAAGCTGGGAAACGGGGCGTGCGTTGAGCGCGGGAAAAGCCCCGACGATCCCCGCCTTGCATTGGGCGATCACCAGCGCCGGGTGCGAGACGATGAACAGCGGCGCGCCGACGACGGGGAGCCTGAGCCTGTCTCTGAGAATGTTCGGCAGCGACATCCAACCCCTCTGCGACCGCTCGCGACCGCGAGCGCTTGTTGTCGGCGCTGGCTTCCGATCGCGTAATGGTTCACATATAAACCGACGGGTCGGCGCGGGCAAGCTCGCCCTCACTTCGGCTCGGTCAGCCAGGCGCAGAGATGCCTTCCTTTTCCGTTGCGGCCGAGCGTTTGCGCGAGCCACGGCATGAGCGTCCGGGCTTCGTCGATGAGCGTATGGGGCGGATTGACGATCAGAAGCCCGGCTCGCGCCAGCGGCGCCTGGCCGTGCTCGCCGACCGGGCCGGGGCCGACGTCCAGTTCGAGCCGCAGGATGTTCGGCATGGCCAGCGCGGCGACGGAATTGAGAAAATGGGCGTCGGCTTCGGCTTCGCGGATCGGGCGCCAGGCGATGTAAATGCCAGCCGGCCATTTGCGCAATGCGCGCTCGAGCGCTCGCTCGACGGCGACCATTTCGCCTGGCGCCTCGAACGGCGGGTCGATCAGGACCAATCCGCGCCGCTCCTTGGGCGGCAAATAGGCGTTGAGCGCGACATAGCCGTCCGTGCCGACGATGCTGAGCCGCGCATCGCGCCCGAGCGCCGCGATCAACGCCTCGCGTTGGTGCGGGTTTGCTTCGCAAAGCGCGATGCGATCCTGCGGGCGCATCAGGCTCTGCGCGATCGCCGGCGACCCCGGATAGGAGAGCGGCAGGGCCTCGCCGTCGAGCGGGCCGACGGCTTGCAGATAGGGGCTGAGCAGCTCAGCGACCGGCGCAGGCGGGGAGCCCGTGAGAACGCGCGCGATTCCGTCGCGCCATTCCGGCGAGCGCTGCGCCTCGTCGCTCATAAGATTGTACCGGCCCGCCCCGGCATGGGTGTCGATGAACCGGAACGGGCTTTCCTTGCGGGTCAGATAAACGAGGATGCGGGCCAGCACGGCGTGTTTCAGCACGTCGGCGAAATTGCCGGCATGAAAGGCGTGGCGGTAGTTCAAGAACGGGAAACCGAGATCCCCACCCGAACGCCGAGCCCCTCAGCGCACCGGCGCGACGGCGATCGAAGCGCGCTGGCAGGTGTGTCGCGCGACCTTGCGGCAGACCGCGTAGGACTTGAGGTCCTTGGCGATGCAGAAGCGGACGTCCGTCAGTTCGCCGTAGGCGCAGGTGACGGCCATGTTGTCGGGGCGCAGATTGGGATTCGCGTCCATGAAGGCTTTCTCGACCTGCTCGGGCGCCATGTGCAAAGGCTCCTGGGGCGCCTTGAACATGGGCGGGACATTGAGCCGCGCCTTAACTTCGCGGACGGTGGCGAAATAGTCGTGCGCGCTCAAGCCGGTGCAGGTTCCGTGTTTGCGGTACTCGTAGGCGGCAAGGCGATCGTTGGGATAGACGCCGTGCTCGAAGGCGAGATCGGCGGGGGTCGCTTCATGGCCGAGGCACGCCTCCGGGTTCGGGCGATACTCGTTGTCCGGCCACAGGCCATGGACAACGAACCCGTCGCTCGACCCCGCCGCGCACTCCGGCGACGACGTCTCCTGACCGCCGAGATCGCAGAACCCGGGCGCCCACGACAGCGTCATCACATAATAGTCGAAGACTTCGGTCGCGACGGGCGGAGCGGGCGGCGCGGTCTCGGCGGCCGACACGGCCGGCGCGCTTAGCCCCGCGAGGGCTAAACTCAAGGCCAGTTTGAGCGCCAGACGCGGCATCGCGGCCTCTCCGCCTCCGTCAGGCGTCGGTCAATAGCCCCCTTTGAGGCCGTATTCGGCGAGCCACTTCGCCTTGCCGATTTCCCGCTCGAGTATGGGCCGGATGACCTCGCAATCGGGGGCATAGGCGAGGGTCGGATCAATGCCGACGACGCACCACTCGACGCCCCAGGTGTTTCCGATGATTCCAGTCTGCGTCGCCACGGCGTAGGCGACGGTTCGATACCGCTGATCGGTCATCGCGGCGCGGGCGATGCAATAGCGGCGGGGAATATAGGAAAGGCCGTTGGAGCGGAAGCCGATCTCGCGCACCCGGTCGATCCCCTGGATCGCCAGATTCGAATTCCAGAATTGGCGCTGGGTCTCACCGAACCGGTTCATGATCGTCGACAGCACGCCGCTGTCCTGGCAGGCGGGCATATCCTGGATAAACGGCGCCCAGCGCGCCTCGGCCGGGGTGTCATAGAGATTGAGCTGAGCCGGGCCGCCGCCGGCGCGCGCGAGCGGAACGAAGAAGAAAAAGGCCATGAGGCCGACAATCGCTCGCTTCAACGCCGCTCTCCCCTTCTGGCGAACCAAGCCCCGCCCCGCGCGAGCCGCTCGGGCTTTACGCCACCATGCGGCGCGCTGCGCGGCAAATCAAGACGGGCGCCCGAAGGCCTTCGACCGCTATCCGGCCCGCCCCCTCGGAAAAGAGGCGGGCGCCGCCTCAAGAGAGGCGGCTTTTGATCTCCCCGATCTCGCGCGTCACCAGATCGGCGCCGGCCGAACCCCTCATCTGGTCGGCCAGCACGATTTCCGCCGCCCTGGCCGCGTGTTCGGCCGCCGCGGCGCGAACCTCCGCCGCCGCCTGCGCCTCGGCGAGCGCGATCTTGGCTTCGGCCTGCCTGGTGCGGCGGGCGATGAATTCCTTCAGCCGGTCGGCGGCCTCGACCGCCAACTGGTCCGCCTGGGCTCGCGCCTCGGCGACGATGGCGGCGGCGCTCGCTTCGGCTTCGGCGGTCCTTTTTTCAAAGCTCGCCAACAGCGCCGTCGCTTCCTCGCGCAGCTTCGCGGCCTGGGCGAGTTCGGCGGCGATCGCCTCGCCGCGCGCGTCGAGCGCTTTGATGACGACGCGATGCGCGCCGAAATAAACGAGCACGCCGATAAAGACGAGGAAGCCGAGAAGAACGAAGAATTCCGCGTCGAGATCCATCATGGAGCTCCGCTGAGCGAACTGACGGACTTCACCGCGGCGGCGACGGCCGCGGGATCGGCCGGACGCCCGCCGAGGCGCTCGACGATCGCGCCGGCGGCGTCGCGCGCAACCTCGGCGACATTGGCCATGGCGGCGGCGCGGGTGGAGGCGATCTCGCGTTCGGCGGCGGCGAGCTTGGCGGCGAGTTCATCCTCAAGCGCCTCGCGCTTCGCCTGCGCGTCCGCGGCGGCCGCGTCGCGGGCGGCCTGGGCGAGGCCCTGGGCTTTCGCGCGCGCTTCGGCCAATGTCCTCTCATGCGCGGCGGCGGCCGCGTCGGCCTTCTGCTGCATCGCCGTCGCGTCATCGAGGTCGCGCGCGATTTGCGCCTTGCGGCCTTCGATCACCGCGCCCAGCGCCGGCAAGCCCCGCTTGGACATGTACCAAAACAGGAACCCGAAGGCGATCGCGAACCAGACCAGCTGAGAAGCGAACGTGCTCGAGTCGAACGGAGGAAAGCTCGAATGCGCAGCCCCGTGCTGGCCGACCTCAGTCTGCGTCGTCCCGGAGGGCGTCGGTTGCGCGGACTGCGCCATCACGGACCTTTCAGGAAAGCGAGCCGGGAAGGCGGCCGCATGCGCCTTCCCCGCGAGCCACGGCAAGCCGGAGTCTGAAACCTCAGACCGCAAACAGCAACAGGAAAGAGATCAGCAGCGCGAAAATGCCGAGCGCCTCGGTCACCGCGAAACCGAAGATCAGCCGCCCGAACTGGCCTTCGACCGCGGAAGGGTTGCGCAACGCTCCATTGAGGAACTGGCCGAACAGCGTGCCGACGCCGATGCCGGCGGCCCCCGTTCCAATTGCCGCGAGGCCGGCGCCGATATACTTGGCGGCGATGGCGAGCTCATGCGGTTCCATTGGTGCTCCTGTTTCGCTTTGGAATTCGTCTTGGGTTTAAGGGGTCAGTGACCCGGGTGAAGGGCGTCGTTGAGGTACATGCAGGTCAGCATCGCAAACACATAGGCCTGCAGGAACACGACCAGGAGTTCGAGGGCTTCAAGCGCGACAATCCCTATGAACGGCATCACCGCCAGGCCCTTGAAGATCGCGCCGGCGCCCGCCAGCATGATGACGAAGCTGCCGAACACGTTGAGCGTGATGTGGCCGGCGAGCATGTTGGCGAACAGACGCACCGAGTGGCTGACCGGACGGGTCAGAAAGGACACGACCTCGATCGCCACCACCAGCGGCAGAATATAGATCGGCACGCCCGGCGGGACGAACAGCTTGAAGAAATGGAGGCCGTGCTCCTTGACGCCGATGACGACGACGCTGAAAAAGACGATCAGCGCCAGGGCGACCGTGATGATGATCTGGCTGGTCGAGGCCATGGAGAACGGGAAGAAGCCGATCAGATTGGCCAAGAGAACGAAAAAGAAGATCGAGAACGCGAACGGGAAAAACCGCATGCCGGCGTCGCCCGCGGCGGAGCGCACCATGCCGGCCACGAATTCGTAAGCCATCTCCGCCATCGCCTGCATGCGGCCGGGCACGCCTGGGCCGCCTCGCGCGCCGATCGCCACCAGAAGGCAGCTCAGCGCAACGGCGAGCAGCATGAAGAGGCCGCAATTGGTCAGCGAGACGTCATAGCCGCCGATGTGAATGGGAACCACCGGATGCAAGGCGAATTGACTGATCGGATCGACCGCCGGTCCAGACTCTGTCGCCACGTCCTCTAGTCCTCGTCGTCGTCCGCCCCGCCAGCGGCTCCGCGCCCCCCCAACGAGGCGTCCTGCTCGGCTCGGGAAGCCGAGCGCGGCACGTCTTTATCCGGCGAGTTGGCGCGAGACAAGGGCGAATTGCGGGTCGATGACGCGCCTTTTGGCGAAGTGACCCGGATCACGTTCAACACCCCCGCCGCGACGCCGATCAGGAAAAACACAATCAGAAACGCCGGATTTGTGCCGAGCGCGCGGTCGAGAACCCAGCCGACGCCGACGCCGACGATCACCGCCGAGACGAACTCGCTGCCCGCGCGCAAGCCGAGCGACATCGCCGATCCGGCGCCGCTCGCGCTCGTTTGCGCCGCGGGCTTGGGCTCGGCAGGAGGGGGCGGAGCGGCCCGGCTTTTCAGTTCGGCCGCCAGCCGATCCAGGCGCGCGCGCAAACGCGCGGCCTCGTCGTCATGGTCTTCAGGGTCCGAACCCATGCGTCTCTTCCTCCCGCGAAACCGAACAAGAGGTTTCGCGCGCCCTGTCAGATGGCCCCGTTCGCAGCGCTTTGCAAAGCGCTTGGCGTCGAAGCGGGCGGCGGCGCCGGCGCGCTTGACCCTCGCCTGGGCCTCGGGCAAGGCCATGGCCCGTCCCCGTCCGAGCGACCTTCGCATGCCCAAACCGCCGCGCCCCCCGAGAGCCGACAAGGCGCCCGGAGCGCCCAAATCGCCGCCCCCCCGGAGCGCGGAAGGCTCGCCGCAACCGGTCGTCGCTGACCTGTGGGACACTTTCACCCACCGCCCGCGGCTCCTCGTCGGCGCCCTCCTCATGGTCGCGACTTACGTCCTCTTGCGGCTCGGGGTCGACCTTCGCGAGGCGACCCGGCTGCTGATCGCCTGGAACGTCGGCGCCTGGGCGTTCCTCATCCTCATTTTGCACATGGTGAGAAATCCGCGGCGCGAGGCGAGCGTCCAGTCGAAGCCCGAGGACGAGAACCAGTGGGTGCTGGTCGCCCTCGGCATTGTCGCGTCCCTCGCGGCGATCGCCGCGATCGTGTGGGAGCTCGGCCCGGTCAAGAACCTGAGCGGCTGGCCGAAGACCGGCCATCTGACGCTGGTCGGCTTAACCGTGCTCAGCGCCTGGACCTTCCTGCAGGTGATGTTCGCGCTGCATTACGCGGGCGTCTATTTCCAGCGCCACAAGGGCGGCGTCCAGGGCGGTCTCGAATTTCCCGGCTGCGCTCAGCCGGGCTGGATGGAGTTCTTCTATCAGGCCTTCGTCATCGGCTGCACGTTCGCCTCTTCCGACGTCAACGTGACCTCGATGCGGATGCGACGGATCGTCGTCATTCAGGGCGTGGTCGGCTTCTTCTTCAACGCGATCATCCTGGCGCTGACCATCAACGTCGCCGCGAACCTCTTTTGAGCGAAGCGCTTGCCGGATATAGAGCGGCGATGACCGAGACCGAAATTTCCCCCCGCGTGCGGCCCATGCTGCCGCGCGGGTTCGCCGATCGCGACGCAACCGACATCGCCGCCGCCGAGGCGATGATGGCCAAGATTCGGGAGGTGTATGCCCTCTACGGCTTCGAGGCGGTCGAGACGCCGTTCGTCGAATATACCGAGGCGCTGGGCAAGTTCCTGCCCGATCAGGACCGGCCGAACGAGGGCGTATTCTCGTTCAAGGACGACGAGGAGTGGCTCTCGCTGCGCTATGACCTGACCGCGCCGCTCGCGCGCTATGTCGCCGAGAACTACGACCGCCTGCCCAAGCCCTATCGCTCCTATCGCGCCGGCTGGGTGTTCCGCAACGAGAAGCCCGGGCCGGGGCGCTTCCGCCAGTTCATGCAGTTCGACGCCGACACGGTCGGCAGCGCGTCGCCGGCCGCGGATGCGGAAATCTGCATGATGGCCGCCGACTGCCTGGAGGCTTTGGGGATTGCGCGCGGCGACTATGTGATCAAGGTGAGCAGCCGCAAAGTACTCGATGCCCTCATGAAGGCGATCGGACTTGGCGGCGAGGAAAACGTCAAGCGCCGCCTGGTAGTGCTACGGGCAATCGACAAGCTCGACCGGCTCGGCGCTGATGGAGTACGGGCGTTACTTGGATCGGGCCGCAAGGATGAGAGCGGTGATTTCACCAAGGGAGCTGAACTCTCGCCAGAGGCGATTGACTACGTCGTTAGGTTCTTCGACTCGAGAGCCCAAGGCATTGCTCGCACTCGCGAGGCGCGGGCGTATGCTCCCATCTCCGATATGCGTGAGGCACTGGCCCCGGATCTGAGTTTCAATCAACGAACAGTCGACGGAGCTCTAGTCGATAATCACGCGACGATTGCGCATTGGCTTAATATGGTTGGGGGAGCAGAGGAACCGAATAGCTGGTACGAAGAACTCCGGGCTTTGGCTTCTTGCTGCTACGCGGCTGGTTACGGTACGGCCCGCATTGTGATTGATCCCTCCGTCGTGCGCGGGCTCGAATATTACACCGGCCCGGTCTTCGAGGCCGAGCTCACCTTCGAAACGCCGGACGAGAACGGCAGGCCGGTCCGCTTCGGCTCGGTCGGCGGCGGGGGCCGCTATGACGGCCTCGTCGCCCGTTTCCGCGAAGAGCCCGTTCCGGCGACCGGCTTCTCGATCGGCGTCTCGCGCTTGCTCGCGGCTTTGCGCGCGATCAAAAGCCCGATCGTCGCGGCGGCCGAAACGCCCGGCCCGGTCGTCGTGCTAGCGCTCGATCGCGACGCGTCGTCGATGGCCAACTATCAGAAGCTGGTCGCGAGCTTGCGCCGCGCGGGGATCGCGGCCGAACTCTATCTCGGCCAAGCCGGCATGAACGCGCAGCTCAAATACGCCGACCGGCGCAAAAGCCGCGTCGCCGTCATCCAGGGCTCGAACGAGCGCAATGCGGCGGGCGGCCCCCAGGTCACGATCCGCGACCTCAAGCTCGGCGCCGAGCTCGCCAAGACCACCAAGGACCGCGCCGATTACCTCGAATTGCGCCAGCGCGCGCAAGTTTCCGCCCCCGAGGCTGAGCTGGTCGCGCGGGTGCGCGAGGTGCTGGCAAGGCCCTGAGCCGCATTGCGCCTGGGTCCGAAAGACCCCTGTCCTTCCGGACTGGCTTATGCCGCCCGGCAGGGCAATGGACTTTTTCTTGACGAGCCGGCGGCCGCCTGCTACAGTTTTTCAGAATTGAAGGGCAAGGCCGAGCTCGCGTCTCATCGGCCGGCGATTTTGGGCTTTCGCGATTCGCGCGAAACGAAAACGGGGTCAAGCCATTGAAAACAAACAATCCCGCGAAATGAGCGATTTCGCGCCCCCAACAATTTCAGTAGCTTACGGAGAGGGTGCGAAACGCTTCGTTTCGCTTGGCGAAATGAAGCCTGTTGATTTTACTGGTTTTTCGTTTCGGCGAAGCCCAAACGAAGCACCCGCGAAATCGACGAGGCCTTCAGCATCGCGGCCGGACGCCCGCGCCTCGCAAGTCATTGGAATCGCTTAAAATCGAGTCGCAAATGGCGGCGTTGGTCGGAAGAATCGATCGGGCGATTCCCCCACTATTCGCTGCTCCGGCGTTGCGCGCCGTTTCGCTCCCGCGCGATCACCGCGACCGGGCCACCGCCGGCGCGGAGTGGTCGAGAGACATTCAAGCGACGCTATCGGGAGCCGGGCCAAGCGGTCAATCCGCGCTGCCGGCGGCGCTGTGTTAAAACGGGATTGTTTCAGGTCGATCCGGAAGCGTCATTGCGAGGAGCCATAGGGCGTCCGGAAGGACGCCCGTCTATCGACGCCCTCATGGCGACGAAGCAATCCAGGGAACCGCGCGCACCCTACGGCCACTGGATCGCTTCCCCCCGGGACCAAAAGCCCGGGGGTCGCGATGACGACCTGCTTCGGCCCAATCGGAGCACCGGATGCCGCTCGACGCGATCGGCGCGCGCCTGCGCGCAATCTGCCTCACGCTTCCCGAAGCGAAAGAGGAGCTGATGCGGCGCGGGCCATCGTACCGCGTCGCGGACAAGATCTTCGCCCTCGAACGGGCCTGGAACGGCCGGCTCGCGCTCTGGTGCAAGGTCCCGCCCGGCGCACGCGAGATCATGCTCGAAGCCGAGCCGGCGCGGTTTTTCATTCCCCCCTATTTCGGGGCCAAGGGCTGGATCGGCGTCGGACTGGACGACGAGGCGGACTGGCGCGAGATCGAGGCTTTCGTGCGCCGCAGCTATCGGCTTGTTGCGCCAAAGCGGCTTGCGAAGTTGGCGCCGTGAGGCAAGGGCTCGCGGGCCTCGCGGGATTGCAAGCGGAACGCGCCTTACGATAGCGTCGCGCCTGAACAGGATCTTTGAGGAAAAGCCATGTCGCAAGCCGCCCTCGCCCGCCGTCCGGCCGCCGGCGTTCCGCACTCCTCGATCGATCCGTTCTCACTCGATTTCCTGCGCGACCCGCATCCCGCGCATGAAGCCTTGCGGGAGGCCGGGGCGATCGTGTGGCTCGAAAAGTACGGCGCCTATGCGGCGGCGCGCCATGCCGAGGTGAGGCTGATCCTCAATGATCCCGCGACCTTCTGTTCGAGCCGCGGCGTGGGCTTGGCTGACTTTCAGCGCGAGAAGCCGTGGCGCCCGCCGAGCCTGGTGCTGGAGCGCGATCCGCCCGAGCATGACCGAGCGCGGGCTGTGCTCAATCGCGCTCTATCGGCAACGGTGATGCGATCCCTGCGCGGCCGTTTCGCCGAAGCGGCCGACGAACTCGCGAGCCAGCTTGCGCGAAAAGGGCGTTTCGATGCGGTCGCCGATTGCGCCGAAATCTATCCGATGATGGTTTTGCCGGACGCGATCGGGCTCTCGCCCGAGGGCCGCGAGCACCTGCTGCCCTACGCGGCGACCGTCTTCAACATGTTCGGCCCCGACAACGAACTGCGCCGCGCGGCGATCGCGCAGATGGCGCCGCATGTCGAGTGGATTGCGTCGCAGTGCAAGCGTGAGGCGCTGTCGGACGACGGCATCGGAGCTGCGATCCATGCCGGGGCGGACACAGGCGAGGTGACGCGGCAGGAGGCGGAACTCTTGGTCCGCTCGCTGCTGAGCGCCGGCTTGGACACCACCGTTCACGGCCTCGGCGCGGCGCTCAGGCAGCTCGCGCTCAACCCCGATCAGTTCGCCGCGTTGCGCGCCGATACGACGAAGGCGCGCGCCGCGTTCGAGGAGGCGGTGAGGCTCGAAACGCCCGTGCAGACGTTCTTCCGCACCACGACGCGAGAGGTCGAGATCGGCGGCGCGACGATCCCCGAGGGCGAGAAGGTGCTGATGCTGCTCGGCGCCGCCAACCGCGATCCGCGCAAGTGGCCCGATCCTGACCGCTACGACATCGACCGGCCGACCGCCGGCCATGTCGCCTTCGGCGCCGGCGTCCATATGTGCGTCGGCCAGTTGCTGGCGAGGCTGGAGGGCGAGACGCTGTTGGCTGCGTTGGCGCGCGCGTTCGTGCGCATCGAGCCGGATGGCGAGCTGACGCCGCTCTTGAACAACACGCTGCGCGGCTGGACGCGGCTGCCGGTGATCGTCACGCCCGCCTGATCCTTGAACCGCTCGCGACGTCCTCACGTCCCCCTCGGCTTCGCTCGCGCGGTCGGCGCGGCGGCGGCCGGGTCCTCGGGCCAGAAATGGCGGGGATAGCGGCCGCGAAGGTCGGAGCGCACGGCGGCCCAGGAGCCGCGCCAGAAGCCGGGCAGGTCGCGGGTGATCTGGATCGGGCGATTGGCGGGCGAAAGCAAATGGAGCGTGAGCGGAATGCGTCCGCCGGCAATCGACGGATGCTCGCTCAGCCCGAACAATTCCTGCACGCGCAGCGCGATCGATGGGCCCCCTTCGGCTTCATAGTCGATCGGCGCTTGGGTTCCGGTCGGCGCTTGAAAGTGGGTCGGCGCCTCTTCGTCGAGACGCCGCTTGAGCGCCCAGGGAAGCGCCGCATCAAGGGCGCGCGCGAGATCGTCGGCGCCGATCTCGTCGAGCTTGGTTTTGCCGGCGAGGAACGGCGCGAGCCAGCCGGGATCGGCGGCCAGCGCCTCGTCGGACAGGTCGGGCCACGGCTCGCCTTCGGCGCGACGCAGGAACATTACCCGATCCCGCCGCTGCTTGAGCGCCTTGGTCCAGGGCAGGCGCTTAAGCCCAAGCGAAAGGATTCCCCGCGCCAGCGCAAGCGCGGCCGCTCCGTCCTGCGGCTGCGGAAGCGTGTGCTCGGCGAGCGTAAGCGCGCCAAGCCGCCGGCGCCGGCGCGCCCTTAAAGAGGCCGAGGCGCGGTCGAAGCCGAGGTCGTCCACGGTCTCGATCGAGGCGCCTGCGATCTTTTCTACGTCGTCGAGCGTGAGCGGCGCGGCGGTGACGACGCGCGCCGAGGCGGCGCGGCCGGCGATTTCGCCGATGGCGAGGAACGGCTCGCCGGCGAGCGCGTCATGCGGCTCGACTGCGGCTGCGCGGCCGTTGGCCATGAGGAACTCGCCGCGCCGGCCCCGAGTCATCGCGATGCGGTCGGGATAGGCGGAAGCGAGCAGCGCGCCGACAGACGTCAGGCGCTGGCCCTCATCCGGCGCCATAGTCCGTCCGGAAGGACGGGCGTCCTTCCCGGGCGCCCTATTGCGCCACCTTCCCCCAGAGGGGGAAGGAGAGCCGGCGGCGCCGTCGGTGCGCTCCCCTCTCCCCATAGGGCGTTCGGAAGAACGCCCGTCTCTCGACGGGCTATGTGGAGAGGGGCTGGGGGTGAGGGCCGCCTCCGCTCGCGCCGCCAGACCGCGCGCCAGGCGCCGCGCATCCTGGGCCCGCGGAGAGCGGTCGCGGCGGAAGGCCTCGATGCGGGCCGCGAGATCGACCGCATCGCCGCCGAGTCCGCGTTCGGTCAAGACGACAGCGAC
>Ga0335075_10007294_pt1 | contig 16998 bp, 18 predicted proteins | sample Lox_Sample_24_FD_206723 | JGI IMG/M metagenome (GOLD analysis project Ga0335075, IMG submission 206723) | Soil microbial communities from Loxahatchee National Wildlife Refuge, Florida, United States - Lox_Sample_2.4 | ecosystem: Environmental > Terrestrial > Soil > Wetlands | place: USA...
CGGGGTCTTCGATGGCGAAGGTGGCGTTGAGATCCTCCTCGGACCGGCCCTGCGACCGGAGGAAGTTGTGCCATTCTTCGACATCCGGCACCGGATATCCGAGGGCGGCGGCCCAGAACGTTCCCACTCGGGCCGGATCCAGGCAGTCGAACGTGATCTGAAGTCGTCCGGGCTCCTCCGGCGCGCCAGTGTTCACACCTGAAAACGCTATGCCCGTCACAGCCGAAAGAATAGGGCGTGATTAGGCCAGCATCTGTCCTATTCAGCGGATAATCTTTTTCGATGCGCGCCGACCGTTTGCTGCGCTTGATGCGTTTGCTGCAAATCCACGGACGGGTGACCGCCGCCGAGCGGGCCAGGAAGCTCGAGGTCTCGGTGCGTACCGTGCAGCGCGATCTTGAGTCCCTGAGCGCCTCCACTGCCAGAGGTCACCGCCAAGCCGTGTGAGCCGCCCCGACCGACGCGCACATCAAAGCGCCGGTCACTTCGGTACGAGTCGGCATGAGCCCTCGGACGGATCTCATACCGAAGATCAACCCGAGGGCTGATGTTGCGCAGCCGGGCTGACCGTAGCGTCCGTGCTGCCTGGTGAACTGGCCGGGGGTCGGAGGGAACAGCCAGTGAGCATCGTTATCGACATCGTCGTGCTGGCTTTGCTGCTCGCCAGGCAGGTGATGACCCGGCCCCTTTCGGGTGGCTACCGGCTACCGTTGATCCTCCTCATCGTTGGCCTGTTCGAGTTCGCCGCGTTCCTGCTCGGCGGAGGGCAGCAGCTCGCCCAAGTCCTGAAGGGCCAGCGGCCGTTCGTGACCATCCATGACGGTTCGACCGTGGTCGCGGCGCTGGCAGGAAGTCTGGTCATCGCCGGGCTCAGCGCTGCGGTGCGCGCCCCGACGTTCCGGCTGTGGTGGCAGGACGGCCAGTACTGGCGGAAGGGAACCGCTGTCACGCTCGTGCTGTGGATCGTGTCACTGGCGGCCCACCTCGTCTACGGCGACCTCATCTCTCACAACTCGGCAGTCAGAGGGCTCGGCAACGTCACGATCCTGCTGTACTTCGCGGTCTCGCTGGGGATCCAGCGCATCTTCCTGGCGGCCCGTGCATCGCGGATTCCCCGAAGCAACCGGGCGTCAGGCCTCTCACGGACGGGAAGCATCCGTTGACCAGGACATCTATTGGTCCTGATGCTCACCGGGCGGCTGGGCCAGCCAGGCTATTCGTGAGAATTGGCCTGTCGCCGCAATTTGCTGCATCGTCCCGCTGCTGCTGCTTAGGCGGGCCGCTTGCGCAGGTGCCGGTGTCCTTCGTTGGGGAACTTCGGCGGCATCGGCGCGAGCACCGAGTCGAGGAAGTAACCGCACTTCTGCGCGACGCGGCATGACCCCTCGTTGCCGACTGTGTGCAGCAGCTCAACCTCGTCGGCGGGCATGATGTCCTGCCTGCTGAACAGCCATTCCGTAGCGGTCTGGACGCAGCGCGAGGCGATGCCCCTGCCGCGGGCTCCGGCCACCGTCCAGTAGCCGACGCCGGTCGCGAACGTCTCCGGCGGGTCGGCCGCCTTGATGTCGAAGTGGCCGACGACCGTGCCCTCCTCTTCGATAGCCCAGCTTAGACGCGTGCCGTCCGTCCAGCCCGCGTCCTGGCGGGCGAGCATGGCGCGGGCCTCATCCTCGTCGTTTATGGAGCTCACCAGCCAGCGGCGCATCGCCTCGTCGCGGAAGGCGGCGACAATTGCCGGGATGTCTGAGTCCTGCCAGGGACGTAGGGTCAGGGCCGAAGCGGCCGCGGTGGGTTCCACGGTCAAAGTCATGGGCGACGTCATGCAGATCATCCAACAGCATGGCCACCCGGTTGTGCGCCCTGGCGCCAACTGCCGTGGGGTGAGTCCGAAGGGCCAGCACAGCCTGGGGACGGCACCACCTGGCCGACTTGGGACTAGCGATCCTCGGCCGCTAGCGGCCGAGGATCGCTCTGGTGGGCGTAGGGCAGCCGTACTTCGAGATCATTGGCAGGGCGGTGGTGACGGCGCGGGCCGCGAGCGAAGCAGGCGTCCTGTCCGGCTCACCCAGTTACTGATACGTGCACTGAATGCTGAACCGGGCCGGGCGTTGTCGGAGCACCGCCCGGCGTGAAAGTGTCGCCAGGGGGCGGGGCCGAGACCGACACGAGCGCCCCGAAGTCACCGAATGTCATCTCGACCGTGGCTCGCTCGGCCGGGGCCGATGCTATGGCTGGCCGCGCGAGGTCGGCGTCGATCTGGCGCACCCGTCCCTGCTGGTCGACATCAATGGTGCCGGTGGCGGTCCCGGTGGGCAGGCCGCTCCCGGCCGGGCCGAACGCGATGCTGACGGAGAACGCGTACCGGGTCCCCGTCCAGCCGGATCCGGACGCGCTGCCTTCTTTGTCCACCGTGCTCACCGACTTGAGCAGCGCGAACAGATTCTGCGGGCTGGTTTCCGCCACGCTCAGCAGCCCGGCGCCGAGCCTCAGCTGCTGACCTGCAGTTACGGGAGCCCAGAGTGGGAGCGGGCCGGGAATCCTGATCCAGGACTTGCCGCCGGGAAGCTTTTTCTGGCCGGCCGCGCTGCCCGGGTTCACGTACACGGATCCGCCGGTGAACCGGGTCTGCGCGCCGGTGCTCGTGCTCTCCTCGCCGACTCCTCGCGCCGGGTCGAACGCCCCGGAGGAGTCCGTCCGCACGGTCGTTGCCGTGCCGTTGCTCTGCACCGCCACGTGGGTCGTGATCGCGGCGAAGTGGTAGCTCTGTCCCGCCGTCATCCGGGATACCGCGCTAGTGAGCTGCGCGAGCGCGGAGGGCGCCTGGACGACCGTCAGCGTGACCAGCGTGACGGCGGCCGCCACGGCGACGGCGGCCGCCGAGAGCGCCGCCCGGACGCGGACAACGTGTGCCGCCCGCCGCGCCTTCACGCCGCGCAGCAGGTCGATGCCCGGCGGGATGTCATCGGCCGCGGCGGCGAACAGCGTGCGTACTTCTTGTTCTGTCTCGGACATGTGTGGCTCCTTCATAACAGGTTCACCTCCTGTCACCCTCCCGATCCGGTATCTGGTTGACCGCAGACCGGGGCCACTCACCGCCGAGCAGCTCACGGAGGGTGCGCAAACCCCGGTGCGCATGGGTCTTGACCGATCCGGGCGAGCAACCGAGAAGCCTGGCGACCTCGGCCACGGGCAGGTCCTCGCAGTAGCGCAGCACCAGCACGGCGCGCTGCTGGCGGGGCAGCCTGGCGAGCGCCTGCCTGACGAGCGCGCCGGCCGCGTGCCGGTCGGCGATGCCCTCACCGGAAGCACGCTCGGGCAGGGCCGCGGCCGGGATCTCCCGCCGCCACCGGGCACGCCACCACGAGCGGTGCGTGTTGATGACGATGCGGCGCAGGTAGGCGTCGGGATCAGTGCTGGTGTCGAGCCGGGGCCAGGCCCGGTAGAGCTTGACGAGGCTGGCCTGGACAAGGTCCTCGGCGGCATGCCAGTCGCCGGTCAGCAGGACCGCTACCTGCAGGTGGCGTTCGCCGTGCTCGCGCACGAAGGCAGCGAAACGCTCGTCGAGGTCGCTCGTGTCTCGCCGCATCGCAGCTTCTTCCTGGTGGCGTCGATCCCCTAACGCTCACACGCCCCCGGTCCCGCCATACGTTGACGGCCGCCGCCAGTAATTCCGGCAAGTTGAACCGTCTGCTCGGGCTCGGGCATCCCATTCGTATGCAGGAATCCCCGCCGCGGGCAACGGTTGTGACGCTGTGCAACATCGCTGGGCGAACCCGGGCCCATGCCCATCTGGATCGTCCGGGTCTCCTGGCCGCATGAGTCAGCCTCGCTGGGGCAGATCACCGCTGATCGGCACGGGCTTGCCGCTGTCCTGGTCGCCTGGGCAAACCCTCGGCCAGCGTTGCACGCAGCGACAGGCGGCCAGATGCCAGGAGAAAATCGCGGGATGAACGATGAGCAGACGCGCGAGCCGTCATCGGCCAGCGGCGCGGCAGCCAAGGCTGCCGGATGGTCGCACGGCCACCGGGATGTTTCCGGAGGCTGGCTGCGGCCGACGGTGTTCGGTGCCGTTGACGGCCTGGTGACGAACGCCTCGCTGATCGCGGGGGTTGGCGGCGGTGGGGTGTCTGCGCGCGCGATCGTGCTCACCGGTACCGCGGCGCTGGTGGCTGGTGCTTTTTCGATGGCGACCGGAGAGTACATCTCGGTCACCAACCAGAATGAGCTGGTCCATGCCGAGGTTGCGGTGGAACGCCAGATGCTCGCCCGGTTTCCCGCCGCCGAAGAGGAGGAACTCGCGGGCTACTTCCGCGACTACGGCGCCGACCCCGACACAGCGGCGCGCATGGCCGCCGCGGTGTCACAGGATCCGGCGACCGCACTGCGGGTGCACACCCGTGAGGAACTTGGTGTCGATCCGCGTGACTTGCCATCGCCGGTGCTGGCCGGAGTGGCGTCCTTGCTTGCTTTCTCACTGGGCGCCGTGCTGCCGCTGCTGCCGTACTTGCTGGGCTTCGCGGTGCTGGCGGCGACGCTGGTGATCGCTGCGCTGGCCCTGCTGGCCGGCGGTGCTGCTGTTGGCAGGCTCACGGGCCGGTCCATGCTGCGCTCGGGACTTCGCCAGCTCGCGCTCGGCGGCCTGGCTGTCGCAGTGACCTTCGCAGTGGGCAGTCTTATCGGCAGCCACTCCGCTTGAGATGCCTGGCCTGGCGGGAAGGGCTGGGCTGGCGTCGTCTGCCTAGCTGGCCGGGACGGTGACCAGGGTCTGGCTGCCCGCGGAAAGTGGTGCCACGCCTGTGCCGCCCGTGGCGCACCAGCGCTGCGGCTCCGGCGCACCGCTCGGCGGCAGGCAAGCGGCCGGCTGGGGAAGGAGCGGGATGATCCCCGGCCGATGCGAACAGCCAGGCTTGCCATGCCTGCTGACACGTCTGGCCAGGCAGGCCGGTTCACTGGCAGCTGGTCGGGGCCCGGCTTCGCGCGGCAGTTAGACGGCCTCCAGGACGAAGAACAGGAAGCACAGGAACCTCGGCTTGGCTTCGATCTCGGCGGGAAACAGCTCGATGGCGCCTGGTGCGGGGGATGGTTCGCTGATGACTGAGACCCGGAAGCCGGCCGCGGTGAAGGCGTCGGTCATCGCATGCAGCGGCCGGGTCCAGAAACGCAGCAGTGCGGTCTGGCCGTCCGCGGTCCACTCAACGACGTAATTGTAGGTCGCGAAATAATCGGGCTCGAGGCCGGCCTCGCGGTGCCACAGGTTCTCTGCAAAGGGATGGTTAACGGACACGATGAGCCGTCCGGCGGGCTTGAGCACGCGCCGCAGCTCGGCTAGTGCCGGTCCCCAGTCCTCCAGGTAGTGCAATACCAGAGAAGCGGTGGCATCGTCGAACGTGTCGTCGGGGAAGGGAAGCGGGCTGCCCAGCTCGGCCACCAGCAGGTCCGCGCCGTCACCAAGCCGCCGCCGGGCCAGCTCCACCATCCCGGCGCTCTTGTCGAAGCCGGTCACGACGGCGCCCCGGTCGCGCAGCGCCGCGAGCAAAGGACCAGAGCCGCAGCCAGCGTCGAGAATCCGCCGGCCAGTCACGTCCTCCGCCAGCGCCAGCATCACGGGGCGCTCGTAGTAGCCATTAACGAGGTTGTTCTCATTCGAGGCCGCGTACGCCTCGGCGAAGCTGTCATAGTCGTTGACCCCCGGCGGATCTGCAGAGTCATCGCAGAACGAGACGAGCCTGGTAGAGATCCCTCCGGGGGGATTGTGATCGTCAGGCATACGGCCCATGCTGACATACCTGGCCTGTCCCGCATCGCCTTGTCTCGCTCTATAGTCTGAGTTTTATGATGCCTCGCCATTGGTTTGTTGCGGGCTGGCTATTCATTGCCGCAACGGCAGGATTAGCAGTCGCCGGCGGCGTGTTAGTGCTGAATGCAGTCAGCGGGGGCTTCCACGTCTACCCTGCATCCTCGCAGATCATCATCGGCCCAAGTCAAACCCCGTTCGGCTTGATGCTCGGCGTTGTCCTCGCGGTGCTTGCCGGAGTCGCGTTCTTCAGCGGCATGGCCTGCTTCTTCTGGGGGGCGATGTTGGACTCCAGGCAGCGGATGGCTGAGATCCTGCAGTCTCTGCACCAATCCGAGTAAGCGCGGCGTGAAACCGCAAGCTCATTCGGTGTCTCAACGCAGGCTCGTCGACCTAGTGTCGGCCTCGGCGGGCAGAGCCCTATCCGCGCGACGTTGTAGGGGCGGTTGCGAAGCATAGACCGGGGGTGAAAGCTGTCCGGCGTGGACTACTTCCTGATCATCGCGGCCGAACGCAGAGCCATGGCCGACACGCTGAACGGGCTCACCCCGCAGCAGTGGGAAACCCAGAGCCTGTGCACCGGCTGGACGGTCCGGCATGTGGCCGCGCACCTGAGCGTGACACTCACCCACGGCATGGGCACGTTCCTGGTGGCAGCGATCAGGGCCGGCGGTAACCTGCACCGCGCCAACCGCATCGTCGTCGCCCGGGAGGCGGCCCGGCCCATCCCCGACATCATCGGCGACCTGCGGGCCAATGCAGACAGCCGGTTCACTCCCCCCGGCCTGGGGTCCGAGGCGCCGCTCACCGAGGTGCTGCTGCACGGCGAGGACATCCGCGTCCCGCTCGGCATCGCCGATGGCCGGCCCGCTGAACGCTGGCGGGGGGCTCTCGACTTCCTGCTCTCGCCGAAGGGGCGGCGCGGGTTCGCGGCCAAGGGGGTGCCGGAGCTGCGTTATGTGGCCACCGACACCGAGTGGGCGCGCGGCAGCGGCGACGAGGTGCGCGGGCCTGCCGCGGCGCTCGGGCTGACCATCTCGGGCCGCCCCGCACGGCTCGGCGAGCTTGGCGGGCCTGGACTGGCTGCGGTCCGCGCCTGGGCGGCCGGATAGGCCAGCAGGGACCCAGTTGCGGGTCAGGTGGGAACCCACCTCTGCTGTTCCGCATTCCACGCCAGCCGATGGCCTCGGATGTTGTCAGCTACCTCCCATCGCCAGAGCGAGCCCAGATCGCGCGGCGAGGCACTGCCCTAGCCTGTGATCACGCTCCGGGCTAACACCGGTAACCCGCAGCAACCTGCGCTACGCCGTCCCGCGGCCAGGGTCAGCTGAAGCTGGATCAACCGATAAGATCCTGATTGGTATCTTGTATCGGCGATCCGATGGCATATAAGATCCTACTTAGTATCTAAATAGGGGAGCAGTTCATGTCGACAGCGACGACTCAGTCGACCGGGAAAGCCGGGGCTCTTACGCCGGAGGTGCGGCGCGCCGTGCTGGCGCTGATCATCGGCGGGATCGCCGCGATCCTGGACACCACGATCGTGACGATCGCGCTGCACACGCTGGTGATCAGGTTGCACTCCACGGTCGGGACGATCCAGTGGGTCAGCACCGCCTACCTGCTGGCGCTGGCGGTGGCTATCCCGGTTACCGGCTGGGCGGAGGCGCGCCTGGGCGGCAAGCGGGCGTGGATGGCCGCGCTGGTGATGTTCGTCGGCGGGTCGGTTCTGTGCGCCGCAAGCTGGAACGACGCGAGCCTGATCGGATTCCGCGTGCTCCAGGGATTCGGCGCCGGCATGATCTTCCCGCTGATGCAGACGCTTGCGGTGCGGGCCGCGGGCGGCCGGGCCAGCAGCAACCTGATCGCGACGATCAGCCTGCCGCTGGCCATCGGGCCGATCCTCGGCCCCGTCCTCGGCGGCCTGATCCTCAACTGGCTCAGCTGGCGCTGGCTGTTCCTGATCAACGTGCCCGTGATCGCGGTCGGCCTCGTGCTCGCCCGGCGGTTCCTGCCCGCAGACCGTCCCGCGCGCGGCGCGTCGCGCGCACGCTTGGACGTGACCGGGCTGGTGCTGCTGGCCGGGGCTCTGGCGGGCATCCTGCTGGGCCTGTCCAATCTCTCACAGGACGGCGGGATCGGTCACGCCAGCGTGCCCGGCCCGCTGCTGGCCGGCGTCGCGATGCTGGCGGTATTCGCCTGGTGGGCGCTACGACGCGGCGAGCACCGGCCGATCGTGAACATCCGGCTGCTGGCCGTGCGCTCGCTCGGGAGCGCCTCGGCCGTGCTGTTCACCGCCGGCGCGGCTATGTACGCGGGCCTCTTCCTGCTCCCGCTCTATTACCAGGACCTGCGCGGCGAGGATGTGCTGGTAGCCGCGCTGCTGCTGATCCCGCAGGGCGTGGGCGCGCTGGTCTCCCGGTTCGTTGTCGGAAGGCTCGTCGGGCGCTTCGGCGCGAGTGCCGTTACCATTGCCGCCTTCCTGCTGGCCGCGGTCGCAACCGTGCCCTTCGCGTTCGCCGGCCCGGGCACCAACCTGTCGTGGCTGGGCGCGGTCCTGCTGGTACGCGGCTTCGGGATCGGCGCCGTCCTCATCCCGCCCTTGTCGGTGGCCTATAACGACATCGGGTCGGCCGACATCCCGCACGCCACCATGAACACCCGCATCGCCCAGCAGGTCGGCGCGTCCTTCGGCGTCGCCATCGTCGCCGTCGTGCTGCAGTCCCTGCTCGCGCACGGCGCCGTCGACGCGTTCCACACCGCGTTCTGGTGGGCGTTCGGCATCACCGTCGCCGCCTTCATCCCCGCCCTCGCGCTCCCCGCCGCCCGGACGGCGGAAACGCCCGCTGCCGCACGCCCGGCGGAAACGCTCGCCGCCGCACAGCCGGCGGACAATGGCTGACGTGAGCACGGACCCGGCCCCGAATGACGGCCGCAAGCAGGAACGCCGGCGCGGCGCCGACTTGGAAGACGCCATCCTCGACGCCGCCTGGGAGCAGCTGACCTCCGAGGGATACGGCCATTTCACCATCGACACCGTCGCCGCCCGCGCCCGCACCAGCAAGCCCGTGCTCTACCGGCGCTGGAAGACCAGCGACGAACTCCTCCATGCCGCCATCCGCCACCGCGGCACCGTCACCGAGGTCCCCGACCCCGACACCGGGACCCTGCGCGGCGATTTTCTCGCCCTGCTTCGCCGCGCCAACACCCTTCGCAGTGACATGGCCGCGCTGCTGTCCAGCATGCTTGGCAGCTACTACGACCAGACCGGCCTGTCTCCCGCCGACCTGCGCAACGAGTTCCTCAGCGGGCGCACCTCGGCTACCGAACGCGCCATCGAGCGCGCCGTCAGCCGGGGCGAGATCGACCCCGCCCGGCTGACCCCCCGCATCGCCAACCTGCCGTTCGACCTCTGGCGCCACGAACTGATGATGACCCTTAAGCCCGTCCCCGACCACGCGCTGCGCCAGATCGTGGACGACATCTTCATCCCCCTGGTCGCCTGCCGCGAGGAACCGTGTAGTTAACGCGCTGAACCGGGGCGGCCGACGCCAGACGGCTCAACGGATGGAAAACCCGAGCCAGCTGCCGGCCGGTCACGAACGCGCCAAAGACGCTGTCGTCACCGGTCCCGGGCCTTCATGGTCAGCGGCGTCTGGGCTGGGGAAGGTGACCGCCACGGCGAGTCCTCCTCCGGGCCGGGGACGGATCGTCAGTGAGCCGGTGTGGGCGTTGACGATCGCCTGGACGATCGACAGCCCGAGCCCCGAGCCGTCCGGATGGCCGGTGCGCTCGGTCGCCAGGCGCTCGAACGGCTGGGTGAGCCGGCCGACCGCGCTGGCGTCGACGACGGGACCGGTGTTGGTGATCGACAGAACGGCGACGCCGCCTCGTCGCTCCGTGATCACTTCGACCCGGCCGGGGTTCGAGTTGTACGCGAGCGCGTTGTCGGCCAGGTTCGCGACCAGACGCTCGACCAGGCGCGGATCGCCGGTCACCGGGGCGGGTTCGAGGACGGAGCGCAGTTCGATCGAGCGGGCCCGTGCCCTGGGCTCGCGGCTGAGGAGGACCTGCTCGGCCACCGCCGCGAGATCGAACGGTTCGCGCTTGGTGAGTCCCGCCTGCCCGCGGGTGAGCGTGAGGAGCGATGTGATGAGGCGTTCAAGCTGCGCCCCGGATACGAGCACCTGCTCGTGTGCGGCGCGAAGGGACTCGGAGTTCGCGTCGGGGTCCGTCAGTGCCAGCTGGATGCACGTCCGCTGCACCGCGAGCGGCGTGCGCAGCTCGTGAGAGGCGTTAGCCACGAACTGGCGCTGGGACCGGATGAACTGCTCCAGTCTCGAGAGCAGGTCGTCGAAGGTGTCGCCGAGCTCCTTGAGCTCGTCGTTCGGGCCGCTGAGCGCCAGCCGCTGGGTCAGGTTGGTGGCCGAGATGTTGCGGGCGGTGGCGGTGATCGTCCGCAACGGCCGGAGCACCCTTCCGGCGATGAGCCAGCCGAGCACCACCGACAGCACCACCATGATCGCCAGCGCCAGCCAGGAGTACACGAACAGGTTGTGCAGGTCGGCGGCGTTCTGGCTGTCGGCGAGCAGTTTCAGCGCGTTCACTTGCCGTGAAACAGTCCCTCCCCCTACGCGGTCTCCGCCGTCGCTGACGTCGATGATGCCCAGGCCCTTGCCGTGACGACCCGCAATCGTGCAGATCACAGAGCCCTTCGAACCCGCGTAGCACGTGCCTGCGCTGGTCGCGCTGCGCACGAGCACGTTCGTGATCACGAGGAGTGCCGCGCCGGAGAGCGTGAACAGCAGGCCGTATAGGGCGGTCAGCCGGAGCCGGATCGTCCGCCGGGGCAGATGCGGCCGATCGGCGATCCGGAGCAGGTAACGCAGCACGGTCATCGGTCAGGCCTCGATTCGGTAGCCGGAGCGTGACACGGTCTCGATCAACGGCGGATCGCCGAGCTTTGCGCGCAAGCGGCTGATGGTCACGGCGACCGCATTGGTGAACGGGTCGGCGAGTTCGTCCCACACGCGCTCCAGCAATTCCTCGGCTGAGACGGCCCTGCCTTCGGATGCCACCAGAAGCTCGAGGACGCCGAATTCCTTCGGCCCGAGCTCGAGCGATTTTCCGGAACGGGACGCCCGCCGCTTGGCCGTGTCGACGACCAGGTCGGCGGCGCGCAGCACCGGGGGCGCCGCCGGGTGCGAGCGGCGCGACAGGGCGCGGACACGGGCGACGAGGACCGGGAAATCGAACGGCTTGCCGAGGTAGTCGTCGGCCCCGAGGCCGAGCCCTTCCACCAGATCCTCGGAATCGGCCGCGGCGGTGAGCATCAGCACCCGGCTGCGGCGCTCCGCCGCGATGAGCCGCGTACAGACCTCGTCACCGGGCAGGCCCGGCAGGTCGCGATCGAGCACGACGACGTCGTAGTCGTTGGTCAGCGCCCGTTCGAGGCCACCAGGCCCGTCGAGCGCGACGTCGACCGCCATCTGCGCGCGCCGCAGGCCGGCCGCCACCATCTCCGCCATCTCGGCCTGGTCCTCGACCACGAGCACCCGCACATCGATCTCCCTCGCCCTGACCAGGTGTTCAAGCAAGCATGACTCATCCACCCTTTCAAAAACATTTCATCCGGCAGCCGGGCTGAGGGCGGATCTGCCAGGGGGACGACGGCAGCGGCGACGTTAAGTTTCTGAAAGCGCCGGCCCCGTAGAAACGACCCCATGACACGAACCAGCCAGTCAGAGGCGTCCCGGGGGCCGGACGGCAGCCTCTATTTCACTTACCTTCGTCTCGAACTCCGCCACCGGCTGCGGCAGGCGGTCTTCATCGCGGCCGGCCTGGCGGTCGGTATCGCTCTCGTGATCACGGTCAGCGCCGTCGCCGCCGGCACCAGCAACGCCCAGGCCGGCGTGCTGAACAAGCTGTACGGGATCGGCACCGACATCACCGTGACCCGGCCCTACACCCCCGGGGCCGCCGACGCCGGGAAGGAGGACCACGAGATCAACCCCGGCATGACGGGATTCGAATACCTCGACGACGCGAACCAGGGCATGTTCGGCGCGGCGACGGCCGCGTCCATCGCGTCCCTGCCGGGTGTTCGCGCCACGGCCGGCATGCTCGCGCTGGGCCAAACGACGCCCAGCACCGGACGTGGCAATCCGGCCATTCCGGAAAGCCAAGCGCCGCCCACCACTCTCATCGACGCCGTCGACACCGCCGACCGGCAACTCGGTCCGCTCAGCGAGGTCCGGGTCATCTCCGGGCGCGACCTGACCGCGGCCGACGCGGACGCAGATGTGGCCCTGGTGTACTCCGGCTACGCAAAGGCTCAGCACTTGCACGTGGGGTCGGTTATCACGCTGGCCCACCACGACGTCCGGGTCGTCGGGATCTTCAGCAGCCCAGACGTACAGGGCAACCTGCAGGAGGGCGGCGAGTTTCTCGAGCCTGCCGGATCCGTCCCGAGCATCCTCATCCCGCTCGGCGCCGGGCAGGCCCTGGCCAGCCTGCCCAGCGAGATCACCGAGGTCTACGTGGCCGCCGCGAGGACCGCCGACATCGGCGCGGTAGCCAGCAAGATCAAGGCGCAACTGCCGTGGGCCGACGTAACCACCTCGGCCAGCCTGGCCACCGAGATCAGCGGCTCGCTGGGCACCACCGCCAAGCTGGCCAAAAACCTCGGCCGGTGGCTGGCGATCGCCGTGCTGGCCGCGGCGTTCGCCGTGGCGGCCCTGCTCATGGTGGCGGCGGTCTCCCGGCGGGTCCGCGAGTTCGGCACCCTGAAGGCATTGGGCTGGCCGGCGCGCCGCATCACGGCCCAGGTACTGGGTGAGTCGGTGACCATCGGCGCCGCCGGCGCCCTGGCCGGCATTGGCCTCGGGTACGCCGCCACGGCGCTGATCTCCGCGCTGGAGTCGACGCTGACCGCCACGGCCGCCGCTGCCCCCGGCACTTCAGAGCCCCACGGTTTCTTTGGGGGCGCAAATCTCCGGACTGGGCAGTCCTTCCACCAGACCACGCTCTTCCCGGGCACCTACAGCTCTACGCCGGTCCACTTCAGCGCGCCGGTGGCGCCCGGCGTGGTGGTTCTCGCCGCCGGACTCGGCATCGCCGGCGGGCTGCTGGCCGGCGCGCTGGCCAGCTGGCGCGCGGCCCGGCTCCGCCCGACCGTCGCCCTCGCGCAGGCCGGATAAGCCCGGATACCTCAAACCACCAAGCAAAGGACCACCTACATGTACACGCTTACCGGCGTCACCAGGATCTACCGCAAGGGCCGGGAGACGGTCACCGCGCTGGCCGGAGTCGATGCCGTGATCGCCGACCGCGAATGGCTGGCGATCCAGGGCCCCACCGGGCACGGCAAAACCACCCTGCTCCAGCTCCTCGGCGGCCTCGACCGTCCCACCGCCGGCACCATCCTGCTCGACGGGAAGAACCTTGCCGCAATGAACGAGGCCGAGCTGGCCCGGGTGCGGGCCGCCTCGATCGGGTTCATCTTCCAGACCTTCAACCTCATCGCCACCCTGCCCGCCGCCGTGAACGTCGAGCTCGCCCTGGCTCCGCTGGGGCTCGACGCGGCCGAGCGCCACGCCCGCGTCGCCCAGGCGCTGGACGCGGTCGGGCTGACCAATCGGGCCAGGCATCTGCCCGCGGAGCTGTCCGGCGGCCAGCAGCAACGGGTGGCGATCGCCCGCGCCCTGGTCAAGGAGCCGACGGTGCTGCTCGCCGACGAGCCGACGGGCAACCTGGACGAAACCACCCGCGACGACATCATCGGCCTGCTGGAAAAGCTGTGGCGCGACCGTCGCCTCACCCTGGTGATCGTTACCCATGACAGCACGGTCGCCGCACGGGCCCAGCGCACCGGCCAGATGCGCGACGGCAGGCTGCTCTTCAACGGCACCGCAGCCGCCGCCAGCGACGAGCAGCCGTGAGCCGCGGGACGGAAGACCGGACGCTTCGCCTCACCTACCTGCGTCACGAACTGCGCCATCGGTGGTGGCAGGCCCTGGCGACGGCCGCGGGCCTGGCGGTCGGCGTGGCCCTCGTGATCACGGTCAGCGCTGCCGCATCCGGCACCAGGGCCGCCCAGGCGCAGGCGCTGGACAGCCTTGGCCACGCGGCGTCCTCGAGCGCGGCGGCATCCGAGATCGGCGGCGCGGTGGCGACCGCCTCCGGTCTCGCCGCCGACCTGGGCACGTGGGTGGCGGTCGCCGCGCTCACCGCATCCTTCGCGTTCGCCGCCCTGCTCACCCTGGCATCGGTAACCCGGCGGGTCCGGGAGTTCGGCACCCTCAAGGCGCTCGGCTGGTCGGTGCGCATGGTCACCGTCCAGGTCCTCACCGAGACCGCCGCGGTCGGCATCGCCGGAACGCTGGCCGGCGTGGCATTTGGCTACGCCGGCGCCACCCTGGTCTCCGCCCTGGGCCCCACCCTCACCGTGAACGTCACAGCACTTCCCGGCGTCTCCCCGTCGCCAAGTGCCGTGCCGGGAGCCCCCGGCCACGACGGTGCCGTCCCCGTGCATTTCAGCGCCCCGGTCTCGGCCGGCATCGTCGCGCTCGCCGTCACCCTGGGCATCCTCGGCACCCTCCTGGCCGGCGCCCTGGGCGCGTGGCGCGCCGCCCGCCTCAGCCCCGCCACCGCCCTGTCACAAATTGGCTGACCGCTAGGACACGACCCTGGCCGACGTGGCGGCCGCCCGCGGCCCCGGCCCGGTAGACGCGGCCCTGGAGGCACCGCTGACCGCTGTCAGCCGGTGGTGGTTATGGCTCGCTCGGGGCAGTTCAGGACCGCCTCCTTGACCTTGCCCTCGTACTCCGGGGGGACGTGCGGGGCGATGACCACGGAGAATCCTGCCTCGTCGAGGTCGAAGACCTCGGGGCAGATCAGGTTGCACCGGGCGTGACCCTGGCACAGGTTCTCGTCCACCGAAACGTCCACCGATGGGACCTCCTCATCTGGGTTGTCAGCGCGGCCTGACCGACGCCGCGGCCGCGCATCCGGCCAGGTAACCGAAGGTCATTCCGGGCCCGAGGGTGGCCCCGCTGGCGGGCGCGGTGTCGCCGAACAGCTGCGCGGTGATGTTACCGGCCGCGTACAGGCCAGGTATCGGGGTTGCGGTGGTGCCGACCACGCGGGCTGCGGCGTCGATCCTCGGGCCGCCGGTGGTGCCCGAGCAGCCCGCGTAGACCCGGGTGGCGTGGAAGGGGCCGCGTTCCAGCGGGGCCAGGCAGGAACGCGCGCCGTCCTGGCTGGTGTCGCCCCACTCGCGGTCGACCGCGTCCTGGCCCCGGCCGAACTCGGGGTCGAGGCCGTCGGCGGCCGGCTTGTTGAACCGCTCGAGCGTCTGAGTCAGCGCGTCGGGCGGGACGCCGATGAGCGCGGCCAGGTCGGCCGGGGTGCTCGCGGTGAGCCAGTGCGGCGGCTGCAGCGGGCGGTCGCCGAAGCAGGCCTGCCGGTAGGACTCGACAAACGCCTGGTCCACGATCAGCCAGGCGGGCCGCCGGCCCGGGGCGCGGCCCGCGAGCGCGCGGCCGAAGTCCTGGTACAGCGTGGCCTCGTTGGCGAAGCGCCGGCCGCCAGAGTCCACGATGATCGACCCGGGCAGGTTGCGCGCGGGGCTGGCGTCGGCGAACAGCGGGGCGCCCTCGAGCCGGTCGTCGGACAGGCGCAGCAGCGCGTACCACTGCGCCTCGCCCATGGCGCTCAGCCGGGCCCCGGCCGACTGGGCCATGACGAGGCCGTCGCCCTCGTTGCCCGGGCAGCTCCAGGAGCCCTCGAGGGCCGGCCCGACCCACTCGCGCACCAGTTCCGGGCTGAACTCGAACCCGCCGCTGGCCAGCACCACGTGGCGGGCCCGCACCGGCGCCGGGCCATCCCCGGAACCGGAACCGGAGCCGGAACCCGAGCCGGAGCCGGCCAGGACCCCGGCCACCGCGTCGTCCTCGAGCAGCAGCCGGGTGACCCGGCAGCCGGTCCGGATCTCCACCCCGGCCCGCACGCACGCGGCCACCAGGTGCGCGACCACGGCCATGCCCGCCGTCCACGGCACGGCCTCGCTGTCCCGGTACGGCGACCGGCGGATGCGGGCGGCCAGGTCACCGAGCGACGCGGGGTCGAACGGCTGAGCGGCGATGACGTGACCGGCCGCCACCCCCGGCGCGTTCCGGTAGTAGTCGAGCACGCCGGTGAGCCTGAGTTCGACTCCGGAGCCGAGCAGCTCATCGATCATGCGCGGGGCGGCATCCAGGAACGCGCCGAGCAGGGCCTGGTCGATCGGCCGCCGGGCCACGGACTGGAGATAGGCCTCCACGCCGGCCCGGTCGAAGTCATGCCCGGCATCGGCGGCCAGGCGCGAGCCCGGGGCGTAGACCAGCCCGCCGGACATGGCCGAGGTCCCGCCGATGGCCTCGGTGCGCTCCAGGACAGCCGTGCGCAGGCCGGCCCGGGCGGCGGTCAGCGCCGCGGCCAGCCCGGCCGCACCCGACCCCACGACGATCGCGTCGAACGATTCATTCGCTGTCATGATGGCGCCTTCGTATCGCCCGCGGCGTTATCCGGGTCATTACCGGCCGGGACCTCGTCGCGGTAGGCGGGCGGGCGGCGCTCGCGCAGCGCGGTCACCGCCTCCCGGGCGTCGGCCTGGGCGACCAGGCGGCCGGTCATCCGCTGCTCGAGCTCGTAGCCGCTCTTCAGGTCCATGAACTCGATCGCGTTCAGGCTCTCCTTGGCGTGCCGCAGCGCCGTGCGGCTGTGCCGGGTCATCCGGGCCGCGAGGGCCAGCGCGGCCGCCACGACCTGGTCGTCATCGACCACCTGCACCACGGAGCCGAACCCGGCCAGATCGGTGGCGGGCACCGGGTCGGCGGTGAAGTACATGAGCCGGACGAACGACTGCGGCACCAGGCGGGCCAGGTGCCGCGCCCCGCCCATCACGCCCACGCCGACCTCGGGCGTTCCGAAGCGCGCGCTGCGCCCGGCCACAACCACGTCGCAGCAGGCGGCGATGGCCAGCCCGGTACCCAGGGCGGCGCCGCGCACGGCGCCGATGACCGGGACCGGGCAGTCATAGATGGCGGCGAACGCGTCGCGGACCAGGCGCATCCGCCCGGCCGCGTTGATCTCGTCCAGGGTGAGGAACTCGTCGAGGTCGTTGCCCGCGCAGAAGTGCCGCCCGGCGCCGGTGAGCACCACCG
>Ga0335075_10007295_pt1 | contig 16998 bp, 15 predicted proteins | sample Lox_Sample_24_FD_206723 | JGI IMG/M metagenome (GOLD analysis project Ga0335075, IMG submission 206723) | Soil microbial communities from Loxahatchee National Wildlife Refuge, Florida, United States - Lox_Sample_2.4 | ecosystem: Environmental > Terrestrial > Soil > Wetlands | place: USA...
ACTGGCCAGTGGAGTCTGGGGTGAACCCGGAAGGAGGCAGCAGATTTGGGAGTATTGTCCCGAAGTAAAGATCACGCTGGGCATGGACATGGCAAGCTTCATGCCAGGGTTATGTGATGCTCAATGGTGAAGACTAGGCGAATAGAGGTAGCCGGTAGACATTATGAGCAACACTATGTATCAAGCGAATTCCGGCATCAGTTCATCTGCCTGGGGCAACGCTTTTGGGAGAAAATGAGGCTAAGCGGTGGCTCTTGGAAGATTCCTTGGCACTCGGCCCCTTGTTCTCAGCCGCCCGGCAACAAAAATGCGGATAAACGATCAGTGAAATTGGGGCCAGCTTTAATGGTGCCAGACAGGATCAGACGCTTAGCGCGATGTAACCCGCTGTACCCTCCCGGTGGTACTACTAGTGTTTGAGCCCTTACTGTTTAGAAGAGTCGGTTTACGCCAGCTAGAGGACACCTGACCGATGGACGGTTTGTGTACTATAAGTATCAGCTCGCCACTCAAGTAGACAGAGGACAAGTTTATCTCTCACAAAAGTTTTACAAGCGGTTCTGCTCGTCTCCTCGGTGGCCCTTCTTCATTGACTTGTGCGGGGCCAGCGGGCTCCTGCGTTGGCGGGGCGGCAGCAGGACGGTTAGCTGCCGCAATGTGGGCTTTCTTCATGGGCACTCTGTCCTGGTACTGGAAGACAACGACCCCTTGCTGATGATTGCGCCAGAGCTCCGCGTCGGGGCGTTTGGCTTGCGAGAGCAGTTGGGTGGTTTGGGTGAGGATCTGAACACAGTTGCAGTATTCGCTGCTATTTGGATCGCAAGGGGAGAACAACGGCTTGACGCTGTGCCAGTAAGTGTTGCTGTTGACGAAAACGTGCTTGTCTGACTTGGACGGCCATCTGGACGACAGATGTTCCAGACATGGCAGCGTTGCCGCCATCAAGTTCAAACCCAGCGGAACAGCCGGCCAATGGTTGCTTTGAGGTCGAGCCATGAGTTCAGCAGTCGGGATGATGACGTCTTTCGAGAATCCTTCATACAGGACGATTGGAATGAGACCATCTAGCAGATGTGCCCAGCCCTTGCGGGTAAGCCCGAGAGAGTGCGACTTCAGTATGAATGGCTCATCTTGAACTGCGATGCTCATAAAGTCATGTCCATATATGAGAGGCAGCAAAGCACTGTCCCTTGGTCGGTCACCATCGTCGAAGTTCAGTGCTTGCCAGAGCAACTTTATATAATCCTCCAAGGTTTGCTTTTCGCTTTCCAGAACTATTTCATTCCTGTTGTTCAATATGGTGTTTAGAGCTGCACCGCCTCCGTTTACTTCAAGTTGACTGAAAGGAATATTCCACTTCGAATGTCGTCCATATCTTTCGGCTTTGCCGGATAAGTAGGTGGCCCTCGCATGCGCGAGATGGAGTAAAACACTCGTCATAGGCACCATCCAGGCCCGCTTCTCCGAACGAGAATACAAAATAACTGGACTCTCGGCTGCAGAAGTCAACCGATCTTCAAAGGACATTTCTACATGTCCTTGAACTCCGGCAGGATTCCTTCTTGTGCGTATGATTTTGTACGACCGTGAAGCGGTGGCGCTGATGAAGCCTTTGAAGCCCAGACTGAGAGAGAACCCAGTAGCATCTTTACGCGATATTTCTGCCTTCTCGTCCGCAGTGGTCCACCTGATGGCTGAGTAACTATGCTCTTTCGTGCCGAGCGTAATGTGTGCTTCGGGCCAGAGGCCAAGGAAGTGTCTCGACTTATTGAGTAGCACTTCAGGGTGGCAAATGCTGTGTGGTTGCTGTGAGCCCAGCCGATCTTGCTGGTCACCGTCCAATTCACCGAATGGGTCCTCCCGTTTCGCACGATATCTTAGATGCCATTGAAGGCCCCCACCAACGGCAAGGACCGGATAGAGAGCTGTGAGCTCACCACGTAGCACAAAATCCTCTCCATGGAAAGCCGAATACTCGATTGCGCAGATGTGGCTCATGAGACGGAAAGACAGTTCGAGGCCCTTCATTTCAGTGGGCCTAGGTGGGATAGGGAAGCCCAAAGCCACTACATAGTGTGGAGTAAATGGAAGCCAGCAACCTGGAAACGAAGATCCTGGGTCATTCAGGTCGTACTGATCCAAAAATGTTCTCTCAGCTCTCAGCGGAGCTTTGGCATTGACCCCCTCGCCTTCGCCTTCGGTGCAAAATTTCACCGTGTGTTGAAGCATCTTAGTTTCATCGGAGACACTTAGGACGGTACAGAACCATGCGAGCGATTCAATGATATCGAAAAGCAGAAGAAAGTATCCGTCGGCTAACAGTCTCGTCCGATCTAAGACCGAGAATACTAATAGCTGACCGGAGGAATTGTCGGGGTCCCACAATAAGTCTCCTTCTATGGCCGAAGAGTCAAGCTGCTCCAATTCAGGTCTTGAGCCTCTTTTCTGAGTGATCGCATACCTTTGAGGCGCAGGATTCTGATCGTGATTGCCACATTGGAATCCAACAATGGTATCAATCAACAGCAGAATGCATTCGGGTGCCCATGGCCATCTCCAAGACACGTATTCTTCACAGGTTGCTGCCCAAACATTGGGCAGCTTTCCGGTGAGCGTCACTATTTCTCGGACAGATTCAAAGCCTGCAAATTCATTTTCCATGAAAGCAGTAAATTGGTCGGGTAGCATGACGTGGCAACCTGGGGAACGTAGCGCTCTCCTCATGGTTACATGGTGAATCTGATTTACCGTTAAAGTGTGGTCTGGCCGGTCGAGCAGCCAATCGATATAGTCCTGCTGCAAAGTCTCTATTGTCGCTATGCTCCCTGAGAGAAGGTCAGAGTGCACCACCCCCGGCACTTCAAAGCGTTGCGTGCAGACACCTGCCTGCTCCACCAACGAGGCACCAATAAAACATGCGAAAGGCAGTGAAGAGTCGACAACAATAAAATCGTCATCGTACTCATACTTTTCTGAAGTCGTGCTTGCGCCTTCAAGGATCCGGATACGTAAACGTATGGAGCCACGAATCTTGAAATCACGATACATGCTTGGGCCTTGGCGAAATGCCTCTATAATGTCAGAGAGGTTGCGAGTATTGACGTCGACGTTGTCTCCAAGACGCTCTAGGAAAACGGACGCAACCATGTTAGTCTTACTCTTCATGCTAACAAAGGCAGGAATCTCAGTGGCTATAGCTGGGAATTCGTCTGAACTCTTCTCAAGAAGAACCTTCAATGTAAGCCTCTTATTCGCATATCCAGGGAACCACATCGATTCGCTAGGATGACGCTGCAGTGCGCCATCATCGTACAACATTTCAGCCACCCCTAGAGAAGGAGGCCAGGATAACCGACGCCCGTACTTCTCTTCCAGTGCCGCAAGTGGATCTAGGTCGATCTTGTCTTCTCGATCGAGGTCGTGCCAAGATCGTTGCTTGCTTGGGCGAACAAATAGTTGGGTGGCGCCTTGAGCCGGAGCGTGAATTTGCGAAACGGGCCAGGCCATCTTATCTAGCGGTGGTTCTTCGAAGGCGGGGTCAGGAGTTATTGTAAGCTTAGGATTAGGACGGAAAGAAGTGTCTTCTTCTGGTGGCAGCCTCCCCGGTATTAGGACGCCCGATGGAGACTGCTGAGTTACCCCATCGCTTCTCCCGGCTATTGTTGTCTGCGGTCCTGAGGCTTTGGAAGCCTGTGGGCCGGGTGGGGTATCGGAGGTTGACTCGAAATTGAGTGACGAGATACTCGGTGTCCTCCTTCGAGATACCATGTCGCTTTGTCTTCGCGGGTCCAAACGCAAACCCAGCCGCTTGATGAACGACATCGTTGCAACACAAAAACTGAGCGATATTAGGGAGGGAACGTAAGATTTTCAGTCGATTGGTGCCTCTCGACAAGAGAAGACAGTCCGAACGAAACAGGCCAAGGTTTAAGGGAATCTTCGTCCTTTTCCACTTGCTCTTTTTCTCGAGTCAACTGACCAGCGCCTAGAGCGGGGCAAGCCTTCCAGAATCGCCATTGTGGCCTGCAGCAACTTTTGCCTGGACGCCCGCCCAATAGCTTTTTCAGCCTTGTTTGACGTCTGAGTTCGACCTAGCTTCACTAGTGTTTAAGTGTCGGGGCGACTCCGGAGGGTCACTCTTGGCAGTCACTTGCTGGGAGGGTCGCATGCCTTTCCCATAGTAAATTGGGTGTGAAAGCCACAATGAATCCCCTTACCGTCACTCTATATACATATGAGAGCTGACCTCGCCGCCTGAGAGATACTGTGAAGGGGTCGGGTCGTGGAGGACAACATTAATAACAACTAGCCCTTGGGGAGGAAGGGGACTTTGCCGTACGGCAAAGTCAAGGCCGAGCCCAACGGCAATCCTAACGACCAACAGAGGAAAGGGAAGAGAAAAATGGTTCTTTCTTGCCCTAGCTGGGCTGTCTAGCTACCTATGTAGGCTGTGTCCTATGTGTGTCAGTCTGTCTAAGCTAGGGTGTGGTATCCACCCACTACAATACATGCTTATGAGAGATGCACGCCTATAAGATATATATCTATCGCGGGCGTGTATCTCATAGGCGTGCATCTTCGAGCCTTTCATCTTATTAACGCCAATAGTCGAATCTCCTACCCCGAGCCTTCCGTTAGGGCTAGCTCGTCCTAAAGATTCTTGGAGTTTAGCGACGGCGAGGCCAGCTCTCATATGTAGACATAGAGTGGCGGCAAGGAGGGATTCGTTGTGATTCTCACACCAAATCTACTATGGAAAAAATGACTGCCAAGAATGACCCTCCGGAGTCACCCCGATGATTTATCTACGAGTCAGCGGCGTGAGTAAGTGAGTAGATATAAGGAGTGCGACAGGACGAAAGAATAGAGACGATTTCGCATTTATGATACTGTGAATGAAGCCAAGAAACTATTAACCTGCCCTAACCCGGACGGTTACGGTGGCGAAGTCCTTAATAGAATGGTGGGATCGCACATTAATCTTTTCTCCTCTGAGAGAGTCTCGGCTCTCCTACGGCGCGACGGCCTCCATCCTTGCTTAATCTGCAACAGAATGTCGATCAGAGAACATATAGGCCCCTCCTACTCGTTTTCTCTCTTCTCAGAGGGGTCCTCTCGAACGAGATGTTCGGACTGGCAAGTTGGCGACTCAAACTGGCCCGTACAATATTGCCTTAGCTAGCCGTTCCAAGATCACTGCAAGTTGGAGGTCAGCATTGGCATCTTAGTGGCGGTTGCAGTATGTAACCTAGCCAAGGTGCTTTGCATGTTAGCCGCGCTTCGGGTTATCCGGCGGTCGCCTTTGATTCAGTCGGAGACCCAATTGCTCTTTCCTCGCCAATTGGATCAGACAACAGCTCAAAGGTGCCTCTTATCGAGGCGAGATGTGCAGCGCGGCAAATGGAAATTCGTCACAGCTCTCATGTAGTGGCATGGATCGAAAGAAAATACCGTGCGGCGCGTGGCTAGCTGTAAAGCGAGATGCTTCTAAACTCTTGTCTTGTGAGTAACCTCAGTTGAACAGCCCCATGTCCGCCCGGTAAACTCAGCTTTCATACTAACGAATCATCTTTCGACGACCTCAGATGCCTCATCGTCTGGATCGCAGGCATCTACCTCCTATCGCAAGCTATTCGGGGCATCTCCCTCTTCTCATCCGCCCCCACGAACCTCTCCGCCATCTGGAACATTGGCTTCGGCGCCCCGAACCCCTCCCAGTTCATCGCCAGTACCTCGAACCGCGGACACCTTGCCAACGTCCTTCTCGCCAACCTCCCACAGCTGATTGTCTCCCTCCTCTACTTTAACTACAACGGCGTCTTCACCTACATGCTCCTGTGCGAGGAATGGGCGAGCTTCACCCCTTTCACCGCAATGGCCTTCAAGTCAGCGAACCCCACGGCCCGCATCAGCGGTCAACTTACTTTCTTCAACTCCCGTACAGCTGCGCGGTACCAATGATGGTGGCCGTCGCAACGCTTCACCGGCTCATCTCGCAGAGCCTCTTTGCCGTGCAGATCGCTGTTGTGGACAACAATGGTACCACAATCCCAGACAGACAGATAGCGACGTGTGGATACTCAGCCATTGCGCTCATCTTCGTCCTCATTGTGGCCGGCCTGGTGATTATCGCGCTACTGGTCTCTACTTTTTGGAAACTACAAAAGTCCCGTTGTTTCATTCTGCAGCGCGGCCACCAGTGCTGCATATCACCCGGGAGATCAAGAAGGCGAGCGGCTCGCCGAGCTGCCGCTGATGTGAGGCGTTGTTGGGAGTTGCGATGACGTCGGACATGCGTCATTCGGCAGAGGCAAAGTGCCCCCTTGATTACAGGACTTTTTACAAGTAACCACTTCATGAGGCAAAGCATGTAACAGGGCGGCTCTCAGCATCATTCAAGGTAATTCGAGACAAGGCGTGAGAGTTGGCATCCACTGCGTCCTGCAGGGGGTCATCGTTCAGCTGCTAGGAGCGCCGTCCCAGCCTGAGATCGCTACAAATCGCTCAAACAATCACCCTGAGAGGATGAGCGTACCCAAACCTTTGTGCTCTGTCCCGACTACGGGCATGCTTGGCGTCGGTAATCCCTTATTTTGAGACGCCAACACCGTCCCTGACAGCTCCAACTCTTATCCGTGTGTCTTTTCCATTTACTCGAACTTGCCTTGATCAATCAGCTGTCTTGTCAGGTGTCGAAGGATACTGCTTTCCCTGCACCGTTTCACACAGATTTAACCCTTCTCGACATATCTCCTCTACCTGTTCACACCTGCCTTGATCGTCCAACGCCAAAGCCAGGGTGGCAGCACTGTCTAAAGCCATGGCAGCGTCAAGCCTTATGGAGAGCAAATTCAGCCTTCCCCTGGAAAGAGTTCTTAGCTCCCGAGCAGTTCATATGTGATCACAAAGTTTCGATGTTTCAAGATACACGGGCAAGCGAGTCACCGGGCCGCTGGGGCAAGACGGTAGAATTCAAGGGCAGAATAACTGAACCACATGTTCACGCCTCAACCATTCCGATTGCAAGCCTGGACTTTCTATTGAACCCGTCAAAAAGCGGCAGAAAACGGTGTTGTTTTCCGACACTCTTTTACCGCGGACCAACCAACGCGCCCGGCCGCTTTAAACCCCGTGATATCTAGAAAGTTGTCGCTCGGCTAACAACTTCCATGTTCTCGACTACTGTTTGTGCTGGTACATAATAGCTGAGTAGCTATTCCATTTCATTGCCGTTAGCTGCGGAACCTGTTGCAGGACTACCTGAGAATGGGCACTTACGCAAGGATCCCCGAGATTGCGAGAACAATCCCAAACAAAGATCGATCACTTGCCTTCCTACCACTCATCGCCCAGCCAAGGGCCACGATGGAGCATGTCTTTATGTGTCCAACAACTGTGCTACTCACAGCGCCTGCACCGGCCACGATGTAAAACTGCGAAATGTTGATCAAGCTTGCCAACACGCCACTCTTTGAGGTGTCAGCAGACAGACTAGCATCAAGATTGGGAAAAGCCAAAACCCTTACCATAGCAATCAATTTCCACTTATAAACCGGCACTTCTGACCACACCGGCGGTTGATCGGTGAAAGGGATAACATATAGTAGAAGAAAGGCACTGATCGGCGCTTGGTTGAAGAGAAGCTGCATGCTGCTCATGTCGAACTTCTTCTGGTAATTACCAATCCACACGGTGTAAAAAGAGCTCGCAATGACACCGGCGAACGCGAAAGCCACTCCTGCCGTGGAGGTGGATTTTACGTGCGCCCCTTCGACACTTTTGGTGTCGTAGTACGATACAAGCGCAACGCCAACACATATTGGAGCCAGCGTCCATACTGCCTTCTTTGGGACCCTTATTTCATATACGATAAAGTTGATCCCTGCAACCAATGGGGTGAGCAGTACCCTGACAATTTGGTAAAATGCAACTGTGGAAAAAGCCAGAGAAAAATTCGGTAAAATGACGTTCATGCACATGGCCAGTGCCAGAGGCATCATGTCGAAAATCCTTGCTCTGCGTGGCACGAAGATGGCGATGGATGGTCGCGAGATTGCATAAAGTGTGGCGCTGGTCACTGAGAAGTGGAATGCTGCAAAGGTCGATTGGTTAAGCCGGAGTGAAGCATCTTCAAAGATCGCTTTATTGGTGAAAACCTGGAATTTGTCAGCGAACAGATCACATACGGGATTGCACACCGACGATGCCAATAGTTGCCAGCATGTTGACAATCGTCCATGCGAAGAAATGTAAGCTGTTTTTCTTATTCTCCTTCTGCAAGTGCAGTAGAGCATTTCCCCCTTTCTCGATATCCTCTTCCTTTTCTGTGAAAGCCTGTTCTTCCTTTTCGTCTTCCTCGAGCAAACTGGTCCCTTCGTCGCCGGAAAGCGATGTCTTAGATGTCGAAAGTGACTCAGACTCAGCGGCTGCGAGCAACCTATGAAGGTCGAACTGAGGTTCCTCCATTACTTCTAACCTGTTCAGAATGTCAATGTTGCATTGTTGCATAGCTCACATCCTGGAAGTTGAAGATGCTCTAGATCGTTAGGAAGGGAGCATTCCTCGACCATATGACTGCCCCACCCCTTGCTCACGTCCTCTCCGACCTCATTCGTCTCTGCCCCTTTTGTTTACACTGTCGATTGACCCTTCTGCCCATGAAGTTCATGCTCAAGATGCCCTCTTCAATTCCACAAATGAAAAGCGATTGTGTCTATGACGAGTCCGCACTGCCTGAGAGGTCGCCCGTGTATGCTGGTTCTACCAAATTCGAGCCGTTGGCTGGAGTTCGAGTCATTTTGATTACTGGGGGAGCTGGGTTCATCGCTTCCTGGTTGGTTAGACATCTCTGTTTGGCATACCCAACCGCCTACCACGTCGTATGCTTCGACAAACTCGATTACTGTGCCTCACTGAACAACATCCAATGTGTGCAAGGCAAGAAGAATTTCTCTTTCTTCTACGGCGACATCACCAACAAGACGGAGGTCATGAGATGTCTGAAGAAATACCACGTCGATACTATCTTCCACTTTGCCGCACAATCACACGTCGACTTGAGTTTCGGCAACTCTTTCCAGTTTACTGCAACGAACGTGTTGGGCACCCACGTGATGCTCGAATGTGCAGTGGACCACGGCGTTAGACGGTTCATACATATTTCGACCGACGAGGTTAACGGCGAGGTCAACTTCGGGGATCCTGACCTACTTGAGAACAGCCTTTTGGCACCCACGAACCCGTACGCTGCAAGCAAAGCAGCTGCGGAGATGTTCGTGAATGCATATGCCAAAAGCTTTAAGTTACCTGTCATGATTATCCGAAGCAACAATGTGTATGGGCCACATCAATTTCCTGAAAGTAAGTGAATACCTTTCATGTCTTGAAGCGGTTCAACTGATCTTCATCCTGCAGAGATAATCTCGAAATTTGCTTGCCTGCTACATCGCGGTTCTCCAGTCGTGCTGCACGGAGATGGAAAGAATACACGCCGCTACTTATACGCCGGCGATGCAGTCGATGCTTTCGACACAATTTTGCACAGAGGCCAGATCGGCGAGATCTATAATGTCGCTTCACAAGATGAGATCTCAAATTTCGACCTGTCGATGAAATTGTTGTCTCACTTCGACATTTCCACCCCTTCCATGCGCACGTGGATTGAGTTTACCAAAGACCGACCCTTCAACGACAAGCGCTATGCAATTGACTCAACGAAGCTACGGTGTTTGGGCTGGGAGCAGAAGACTAGTTTTAAGGAGGGTTTGAAGATTACTGTGGACTGGTATCGAGAATTTGGAAAAGGGTGGTGGGGAGATGTGGAGAGTGTATTGACGCCGTTCCCGGTAGTACGGGAGGGTGAGGTGCATGCCGATGGAAACACGATGCTAGGTGTTGAGGTGAAGGTTAGTGGTAGTGTTACTGGAAAGGGCGCGGGTATGTCGAAGAAGCGGGCGCTGGATGAAGACGATAAAGAAAATGCTGACGGCCAGGTGAGGAAAAGGGCCATCCTAGGCGATGACTTGGCGAACGGAGATGATGATACTATTTCGTAAGACCCAACCCGGTTCAACAATAGGAGGGAACCCGAGATTCACGAATGAGGATCAGGATTTCCCAATACTCGGGTATGATCTGTGGACAATATGCCACATACCCAGAACACGAGGAGGCCAATGAGCAATGGCTGGGTGGATGCTGTGAATTCTGCTCGGAGTCTGGTTAGAAGCGGGTGTTATCTGTCCTTCTGGGTTAGTTTTTCTCTAAATTGATCCCATAGCCTTCAAACTATGTCTCCAACGGACTTTAGAACTGGAGATGATTCACAAAATCTAAATTGGTCGTACGCAAGGGATGAGGGTATGCGCTTGGCATCTCGAAGTGACGAGAGGGGCAGACCTCGTATTTCTTGGAATACTGCCAGCATATTCCATGAAGGTAGCGAGAAGTACGCGGATACGGCCCAGTTATATCAAAGACATCCCCTGATGGAAACTAGCAAAGTCAAAATTAGATGGCTCGCACAAGAATACTGGGAGAACCAACCCTTCTGCCCATGCTGATTGTCCTTGGCTTGATGTAAGTACCTCATTCGTATCAAGGCACGCAAATATGTCCTGACAGATCGCAGCTACTTACTTCCACATACTTCCATCCCCTCCCTCCTGCACGCCGAAGTCTCGCAACACTACGCTCAGCTCCCTAGCATAATACTCGATCTTCACCCAACCCGCACCTTCCTCTCGCGCTACTCCGCCAACAAGACCGCCCTCTATATTGAAACCCGCCAAAATATCCGTCACATCACGCCCCTCCTGCTCCACATGATGGAGGTGGTTCCGCCAGAATGGCGCTTTGTCTTCCTTGGCACCGAGGATACGGCCAGCAGAGTCAATACCTCGAGTCCCGTGAAGCGGTACCAGGAATGGGGGAAGTTACGGGTGGGTACTGTTGAGGCGTGGGCGCGGGCGTGGGGGAAGGAGGATGTGGGCATAGATGAGCTGCATTCGAGGTTGTTGACGAATAGTTCATTTTACAAGATAGAGTTGACGGGTACGGAGCATCTGCTGGTATTTCATAGCGATGCGATGTTTTGTGCCAATTCGAATCGGGATGTGAATGAATTTCTGGAGTGGGATTGGGTGGGTGCACCGTGGTGAGTGATGACGAACTGGTGGTCGAATTTCTGAGACGTGTTCCAATGCTGATTCACGTTTGTGAACGATAGGAATTTGGAAGATCGCTTTGGAGGGAATGGCGGTCTTTCATTGAGGCGTGTGTCAAAGGTGCTTGAAGTGCTGCAGTTCCAAACCAGACTGGATAACACATTCAGCGAGGATCAGTGGATGGCGTCCCGCGTCGGCCTTGTTCCGGGTGCAAACATGGCACCTCCAGCAGTGGAGAAAGAGTTTGCTGTCGAAGACATCTGGACAGAGCGCCCAATGGGTTATCACATCAATCCCACAGTCGGTCCGGGGAACTCACAGGATGTTTGGGATGATCCAGCTAAACGAAAGATGATCTACGAGTATTGTCCGGAGATCAAGATAATCTTGGATATGCGCTTGGATAGAGAGCAGTGTCCGCTATCTGATTACGGACCACCTCCGGAAGACTGGATAGAAGGAACAGCCTGAGTACATTCTACCAGACTCACAATAGGTGTTTGAAAGACAGGCGCTCAACATCATGGCTGATCCTTTGGCAGGTTCAGAGCTTCCAGGATTGTGGAATTATGAAAATGTGCCTGAAATTGTGCCTGATTCAGTGGGAGGCAAAATTTGAACCGGTTATGCAGGCGGAAAAAGGGATAATGTTGCAGAACAGAGGCTATCATGATCTTAGGTTTGACGAGTCTGGAAGAGAATTCGTCACGGAGATACATGCTGCGGCATAACAGTTGAAAGAGAGGTTGGATTGCCTGTAGAACTTGAGGCAACAGAGCTTTGCATCTCCGAGAGGAATCTCAATGGACTCCAACGTGGTTCCCTCCATTGTAGACAATATTCTCGAGAGTGTTGTGCCGTGTAAACGTCGCGTACCGCTTATCTCGCAAAGTTGCACTCACCTGTCAGCGCAAGCAGATTTTGGGTGCTGTTCGGGTATGTCACTTGAAAGGTGGCCCGATGGACGTGTACGGGGCGCAATAGGGACCACCTCGCAACCAGCGGAAAACCTCGTACGTATTTTTGCAACTTAGATCTCGACAAATCGACCACCGCACCACCGTTTATAAGGTGGGAGATCTGGAGGTTTCTCCCAAAGCCTTTTTGGATTTCAATGAATGAACTTCTCTCTATCGACGACAGTGGCAAGTTTGGGGATAAAACGAGCCAGAAGATTATTGTGATTATTGAACTCAGGCACACATACTCACACATACAAATCAGGTGTCGGAGGGTTGGATTGGGGCAAGACGAGGAGAGTATTGTTTGAGCAGCAGGACTCGACTAGTCTCATGAAGAGAAGAATGGAATGTGAATGCACTGTCTCACTGCCTCCAGCCAGACCCGCCAGAGACCTCACCATCGACCACTTCACACGAGTCGCCGCGTGGTAATACGATAGACCCCGCCCAGCGGCCAGTCTGGCCTCAGGCGCGAAATCAATTCTTGATGGTGAGGTTAGTTGAGGGCGGCTGCGCACCAGCGTCGTGTGTGGCCACTCTCTCATTGACCGCTTCGTTTAGCTCGACGGCCGACTAAACCCGTCCACCATACCTATAAGTAGGTACATGCAAAATGTCTTCCACAGAGAACAGACAAGGAGCGCAGTCAGTAATGCGGCCAACACAGACTTACCTCAAGAGATGGGATGTCGAGAAAGCGATTGCGCGGTGGGGGCTGCGCCAGGCTATAGACGAACGTCGTTGCACAAGGTGGAGCCTACTGTATAGGAGGACATGCGGAACATAGGAGCGAAAGGGCACTCATAGGGGCGGATTGTCAAGAGGTTCCGTCGTCCGACGTTGGTCTTGCGTCCCTACATTGGCTCTTAATCGTCATTGGCGCAATGGATCACACAACCATATCGCCGGGGGGGTCCAGTTCCAGCTATCGTATGGACAGTGTACCTCAATGCAATTGACCGCAGAGAAGGCGCAATGTTGCCAACAGATACTATTGTGGATCCCAGTCTACATACTATTTCATTTGGACGCCCAGACAACTTATCGGTAAATGTTTGTCATTCCCAGATTCGACCGATGGCGCCATCTTAGCGGCGAATACAAAATCAAATGCACTAGGAAAGGCGATAGAATGGCGTCTTCTTTTGACAGCCCAAAAGTGGGGTATATATCTATCTACCTACCTTAGGGCTGTCTAACCTCGAGTCAATCCGTCGCTGCTCCCGACTGCCTTCTCCCGCCGTTCATCCATCTGCTGCCTTCTTCTGTAAGTACGATCAAGATTCATTTCAGTAGCATATAACTCATGCTGTACAATCGCCCCAAGATAACAGAATGTCACTCAACGTCAAGGAAGTCGACGCTCTCGTCGTCGGCGGAGGGTTTGGCGGCATACAGCTCGTCAACCTCCTCCAGAACAAACTCCGTCTTAATACCGTCGTGGCCATCGAAAAGGGCAGCGCCCTGGGCGGGACCTGGTATTGGAACCAGTACCCCGGTGCTCAGACCGATACTGAGAGCTGGGTCTATCGCTTCTCCGACGATCGCGATCCGCCCAAGTGGAACACGCGCTACATGAAAGCGGAAGATATCCAGGAGCAGATCGTCGACACCGCCAAGAAAACCGACGTCTTCAGGAATTACGTATTCGAGAACGAAGTCGTCTCCGCGCACTATGATGCTGCCCGCAACCGCTGGGATATCGCGACCGACAAAGACCTCCACTTTTCCGCGACCTACTTCGTCACGGCCCTCGGAATCCTGACCAACCCTTATACTCCAAAATTCCCCGGAATCGACTCCTTCAAGGGCCTCTCCTTCCATTCGGCCAGGTGGCCCAAAGGCCTCGACGTCGCCGGAAAACGCGTCGCCGTCATCGGCACCGGGCCTTCGGGAAGCCAGATCACAGGAACCATCCATCCGCTCGTGAAGCAAATCACCGTCTTCCAACAGCGCGCTCAGTATATCGTCCCCGTCAACGATCGTCCGGTGAGCGAGGAAGAGAAAAAGGAGATCTACAAGAACTACGACGGGATCTGGGACACAGTGTTCAACTCGCTTTTCGCCATGGGATTCGTCGAGAGCAAGAAGTCGGCCCTCGAAGCGTCGGAGGCCGAGCGCAAGGAAGTCTACGAACGCATCTGGAACAAGGGAGGCGAGTTTCGATTCTTCTTCGAGACGTTCAACGACATCGGAACGAACATCGACGCGAACGAGGCGGCGGCGGCCTTTGTCCGCGGCAAGATCGCTGAGATCGTCAAGGATCCCAAAACGGCCAAGCTCCTCCAGCCCAAGGGACACTACGGCGGTCGTCCGCTCTGCACCCAAGGTTACTATGAAGCCTTTAACGAGCCCAACGTCTCCCTCATCGACATCGCCGATAACCCGATCGCCAAGATCACCCCGACCGGTCTGGAACTCGAGGACGGGCAAGCGTACGAATTTGACATCATCGTCTACGCTACCGGCTTCAACGGGGTCGACGGCGCGTACCGCAATATCGACATTAGCGGACGCAACGGTCTCAGGTTAACCGAGGCGTGGAAGGGCAGCGCGAACGCGCTATACGGCGTCAGCGTCGCCGAGTTCCCCAACTTCTTCACGGTCACCGGGCCTGGGGGCCCGTTCGCGAACATGCTTCCGTCGATCGAGTTGCAGGGCAAGTTCATCGTCCAGCTCATCGGAGAGGCGAACAAGAGGGGTGACAAGACCGTCGAAGCGGACGCGAAGGCCCAGGCGCGGTGGGCCCAGACCGTTCAGGCTATCTCCAGGGCGACTGTGTTTGATAAGGTGAAATCGTGGATCCAAAATGATAACGTCGATGGGAAGAAGAAGTATAGCGCCTTCTTTTTGGCGGGACTGCAGAATTATTGGGCCAAGTTGGCTGAAGAGGCTGATGCAAAGTATCCCTCGTTCGTGTTTGCGAAGTAAGACAGGGGGGTGAAAAGAGGCGACGACAACGACGAATTGGAGCGTCGCGAACGAGGACAGGACCCTTGTCTAATGACTTGTCTCACGCTTGCTCTTCTGTATCAGGATCATGACCAGTGATCGCAACAGTCCGTCGCCTTTCGACTATTGCTATAGCAAATTGGACGTAGTTGAAGCCTATAGAGGCCGACTAGTAGGATATAGCAGGGCGTGCAAGGAGTGCTCCTACACCTAAAACAGTAAGGGGTTGCTAATATAGCTGGTTGCTTTTTCCCAATCCGACTAATAGAAAGTTACTTCCGCGCTCACATCTCCTATCCGGCCACCTATCCCATTTTGCACAGCCTTCGCAGCTATGAGGGACGACGAGATACTCTCTGATGCGTCCTCGACCTTAAGCACAGCTCTTGATACAGCCTAACTCTAGACAGTCTTTACCGCAATCAAAAGGACCTACTGGGCTTCCTTCAGGCTCTTTGCCTTGGTCCAAGATCATCTTAACCTATAGTTAAAGACACCTGACTTGGGAGATTGAAGACAAACTTATTGCAATCTCCAGAGTTGCACATCAGATATGTCAACGGAGGAAGGTTAATGAAGCAGAATACCTTGCCGGACTCTGGAGGGCAACTCTTCCGCTGAGCCTTTTGTGGCGTGTCTCGGCTACACTGATCCTTGAACGTCACCGATACTCGCCGAGTTCTGCTCCACCGTGGTCTTGAGCATCTGTTTCTAGACATGTTACCTTTGAATATGCTGACGAGGTCTTTGAGGTTAAGGTCATTGAGGCCTCAATTACCCCAGTGGCTGACCATCTCGGCCCCAAGTCACCGGTGGACTTATTTGCTTGGTAGAACGCCTTTTGCATGCAAGGCCCACTGTTCTGTTGCCCACCGGCCTGTGGTCGACTTGGTATGCTGTCCCACATAACTCCGCGCCTGCTAAAGTGATAGGGGCCTTCGGGACGCTTTACGATGGCAAACCTAGAAATGGAAATAGTTTGCCAGGAGCTTATGCTTTGCTGATCGGGTCCGGGCGGGCTGGGAGATCTCCTGTCAAGGCGGAAAAATCAAAGTGTGTGATGCTTAACATCTGGGTTGCAAGTGCCCTCGAGAAGAAGTGAGGGTGACAGTGAAAGCCCTATTTGGCACCATAGTGGCGTATATCCTGACAGTGTATAAGAGAAGGGCCAATCTGAAACTATGATCGAATGCTGTTTGATGTTAGGAGAGCTTGGTTGAAGGCTCAAGTTATGTTCCGGTAGGTTCAGGAATCTGCGAAAGACCCGAGCTTTACTTCCTCAGATCTTCCCGTGTAGCCATCTCCTCCAGCAGATCCCCCATCTCCTCATCACCCTCGTTTGCTCTCCTTTTGATCTCTGGCAAGTTCTGCTCAAACCAATTTGGAGCGTTGGCTGTCTGTCGAGACTCAGCTCACTGTTCAGGACATTTCATACATACGCACTTACCTCTCTCCCAATGCCACTTGTAGGGCTAATCACAAACCCCGCCTCTCTCCCCGTCAGGCGTCCTCCATTGATCAGCACCGCCCTCAACTCCTTGCCCTTGCCCGTCCCAACAACCTCGTACCACGCTTTCTCCAACTGCTCTGCTAAGTCATCGTACATGTGTACTGGCCGGCCCGGCCCAACACGCAGGTTGGCTTGGATACGGCTGGAGAGCTTTCTCTTGCCTGCTATGTATGTGTTGTCCTTTGAGGAGTCGCGAAACTGGACATTGACAAGCAGAGCAGGAACCGTGAATGTGCGCGTGTGAAGGTAAGTGACCTTCTCAGCTAGGGCGTCGCATTGAGCTGGACTCAAAGGGATAGCGTGCTCGATGTCGTACCAAGGCATTGTTGGCAGGCACGAAGGGCTGAGAATCGGCAGGAGAAGACTAGGCTAGGTTGAGAAAGGAAGCGTTGTGGAGAAGGGGTAGAAG
>Ga0335075_10007296_pt1 | contig 16998 bp, 18 predicted proteins | sample Lox_Sample_24_FD_206723 | JGI IMG/M metagenome (GOLD analysis project Ga0335075, IMG submission 206723) | Soil microbial communities from Loxahatchee National Wildlife Refuge, Florida, United States - Lox_Sample_2.4 | ecosystem: Environmental > Terrestrial > Soil > Wetlands | place: USA...
GCGGCGCCCGAGTCCTCAGCAGAGGCCGTCCCCACCTTCGCGATCAGCCCGGAGTCACGCGCGGCGCTGTGGCGCCACGCCGGACTGGAGCGCGACGGTGAGGGGTTGCGCCGCCTCGCCACGGATCCCCATCCGCTGGTGCGGCTCATCGCCGCCGGGGCGCTGGCGCGCGAGGAGAGCCGCGGCGCTCACCAGCGCCTGGACTTCCCCGAGCGATCGGCGCTTTTCGACGGCCGCCATGTCACCATCACCAGTGGGTCAGAGCCCACTCTCCACACCTGGTCCTAGACCCGGCGCGTCTCGACGCACCAAGATTCCACTTAACACGGAATTAATAAATGCGGCGGGGCGAGCTTCACACGGCGACGGGATACTCGTCGGTAGGTAACCCCTTGGCTTCAGCTGGCCGGCAGGGAGCCGAAAGGAGTGGAGAAACCCCGTATGTATCGGTTCAGTCGCGCGATCTACCGGGAGATCGCGAACGAGATCACTGAGGATCCGCACGCCGGTTGTCCGCACGCGAACCATGAGCGCGTTCTGCGGGCGTGTGAAGCCACCGTGGAGCGGATGGCAACCGATCGGCACTACTTCGCGCGCCCGGCGCGGACGCTGTTTCACGACATCCGCGCCTATTTCCCCATGAGCGCGCAACCTCGCATCCTGCGTGTGATCGAGCAGTATCTGCGGTTCGCCGACGAGTTCCTGAGCGCGCAACCGCACAATGGGTTCGACCTGTACGGCAACCCACTGCAATGCCGCGCCAGCACCCGCAAGGGCACACCGTGCCAGCGGATGCCCCTGCCCCACAACGGCTACTGCCCGTCGCATCAGCACCTGGCCGAGACCGAGGAGCTGCCGGCGCTGGCCGCATAACAAAGATCACGGCGCCGGGCCCGCCGGCGCGCGCGCTCAGTATGCGTGGGCGGCGCGTCGGTAGGGTGCGGTGAATGCTCCTGGGGGTCGACGTCGGCGGCACCTTCACCGATGCGGTGCTCGCCGTCGACGGGCGCCTGATCACCGCCAAGGCGCCGACCACCCCCGAGGACCAGTCCGAGGGCGTCCTGGCCGCCGTGCGGGCCGTGCTCGAACGGGCGGGCGCCGACGCAAGCGCGGTGGCCGAGTTCTCTCACGGAATGACGGTGGCCACCAACGCCCTGCTCGAGGGACGGGGGGCGCGCACCGCCTTCATCGCCACCGAGGGCTTCACCGACATCATCGCCCTCGGGCGCCAGGACCGGCCCGAGCTCTACCGGCTCTGCGCCGCGCGCCCCGAGCCACTGACCGCCCCCGAGGCCCGGTTCGGCGCGCCCGAGCGCATGACCCCCGACGGCCCGCTGCGCGAGCTGGACGCCGACGCGGCCGCCGAGCTGGCGCGGCAGGTGGCCGACTCAGAGCCCGAGGCGGTGGCCGTCTGCCTGCTGCACGCCTATCGCCACCCCCAGCACGAGCAGGCGATCGCGCAAGCCCTGGCGCAGGCAAGGGGTGGGCGGGGCCGTCTCCACGTGTCGCTGTCGCACGAGGTGGTCGGGACCTTCCGCGAGTTCGAGCGCGCCAGCACCACCGAGGTCGACGCCGCCCTCTCCCCCCTGCTCGGCGGCTACCTGCGCCGGCTGGTGGAGCGCTGTGACGAGGCCGGCCTCCCCGAGCCCGCGATCATGCAATCCAGCGGCGGCCTGATCGATCTCGAGTCGGCGGCCAGCCATGCCGCGTGGACGGTTCTGTCGGGCCCCGCCGGGGGCGCCGCCGGAGCGGCCTACATCGCCCGGGCCAGCGGCGCCGCCGACGCCGTCTGCTTTGACATGGGGGGCACCTCGTGCGACGTGTGCGTCGTCGACGGCGGCGCGGTGCAGGAGGAGAGCGCGGGCACCATCGCGGGGCGGCCGCTGGCCCTGCCCATGGTGGCCGTGCACACCGTCGGCGCCGGCGGCGGCTCGATCGCCTGGCGCGATCCAGGCGGCGCGTTGCGCGTCGGCCCGCGCTCGGCGGGGGCGGACCCGGGACCGGCGTGCTACGGGCGCGGCGGGACCGAACCTACTGTCACCGATGCCAACCTCGTCCTCGGCTACCTCGCCGGCGACGCGCCGCTGGCGGGCGGCGTCGAGCTTGACCGCGAGGCTGCCGAGCGGGCCATCGGCGAGCTGGCCGGCACGCTGGACCTCGAGCCGGCGGCGTGCGCCGAGGGCATCATCCGCGTGGCCAACGCCGAGATGATCCGCGCGCTGCGGGTGGTGACGGTCCAGCGCGGGGTCGACCCGCGTCGCTATGCGCTATTGGCCTTCGGTGGAGCCGGACCGCTGCACGCCGCCGCGATCGCGGCCGAGCTCGGGATCACCGAGATCGTCTGCCCGCGCGCCTCCGGCGTGCTGGCCGCGCTCGGGCTGGTGGTGTCCCCCAGGCGCCGCGACGTCCAGCGCAGCGTGTTCCTCGGCGGTGACGCGCTCACCGCCGCCGCCGTGGCCGAGGTGGCCGCCGAGCTCGGCGTGGCCGCCCGCGAGCAGCTGCACGAGCCCGACGCCGAGCTGCGCGCCGTCTATGAGTTGCGCTACCGCGGGCAGGCCTTTGAGCTCGCTGTCGAAGGCCCGCTCGAGCCCCGGCCCGCCGAGCTGCGCGAGTCCTTCGAGGTGCTGCACGAGGAGCGCTACGGCTACCACGACGCCGACCAGGAGCTCGAGTTGGTGACATTGCGCGTATCGGCCACCCTGCCCGGTGCCGACGTCTCGCTTGGCGAGGCGCGAGAGGGAGCGGGGCCGGACACCGAGCTTGAGCGGGGACGGCGGAGCGCCACCCTGGACGGCGGGCAGATCGAGCTCGAGGTGCTGCGCGGCGCCCCGCCCCCCGGGACGGCGATCGAGGGGCCCGCGGTGATTGAGCTGCCCGAGTCCACGCTGCTGGTCCCGCCCGGCTGGGCCGGCGAGGTGGACGACACCGGCACCGTGCACGTGCGCGCGCAGGACGTGAGCTGATGGACCCCGTCGAGCTCCAGGTCCTCACCGGCGCGCTGCACGCCATCTGCGAGGAGATGGGCGCGGTGCTCATCCGCTCGGCGCACTCGGCCAACATCAAGGAGCGCCGCGACGCCTCGACGGCCCTGTTCACGCCTGACGGCGAGATGGTCATGCAGGCCGAACACATCCCTGTGCACCTGGGGGCCATGCCGGCGGCGGTGGCCTCCATCCTGGATGAGGAGCACGCCCCCGAGCGCTCATGGATCCTCAATGACCCCTACCGAGGCGGGACCCACCTCCCCGACATCACGGTGATCACGCCGGTGTTCGCGGGCGGGGATGGCGGGGAGCTCATCGCCTTTGCCGCCAGCCGCGCCCACCACGCCGATGTCGGCGGGCCGACCCCCGGTTCGATGCCCGCCGACAGCACCACGCTCTCTGACGAGGGAGTGGTGATCGAGCCGCGAGTGCTCGACGAGGACGCCATCGCCGAGCTGGCGGGGCAGATGCGCCGGCCCGACCAGCGCCGCGCCGACCTGCGCGCTCAGCTCGCCGCCGGCCGCGTGGGCGCCGTGCGCGTGGCCCAGTTGGCCGAGCGGGTCGGGGTCGCCGCGTTGCGCGAGGCCTATGGCGAGGTGCTGGACTACGCCGAGCGCCGGACGCGGGCCTGCCTGGCTGAGCTCGACGACGGCGAGCGTCAGGCCGAGGACGTGCTCGAGGCCCGTGAGGGCGACCTGCGCATCGCACTCCGGGCCACCGTGTCCGGGGACGAGCTGACGCTCGACTTCACCGGTACCGATGAGCAGCACGAGGGCAACCTCAACTGCCCGGTGGCGGTCACGCGCTCCGCCTGCTACTTCGCGGTCCGGGTCCTGTCTGACCCCGACATCCCGGCCAACGCCGGCGCCTACCGCCCGATCAAGGTGATCGCGCCCGAGGGGTGCCTGCTCAACGCCCGGTCGCCGGCGGCCGTGGTCGGGGGCAACGTCGAGACCTCCTCACGAGTGGCCGACGTGGTCCTGGGCGCTTTCGGGCGCGCGTTGGGCCAGGGGACGATGAACAACGTCACCCTCGGCGATGAGGAGGTCACCTACTACGAGACGATCGGCGGCGGGCAGGGTGCGTGCCCGGACGCCGATGGACCCAGTGGCGTGCACGTGGCCATGAGCAACACCCTCAACACCCCGGTCGAGGCGCTGGAGCTCGAGTTCCCGATGCGGATGATCGAATACTCGCTGCGGCGTGGCTCGGGAGGGGCCGGGCGCTTCCACGGCGGCGACGGGGTGGTGCGCGAAATCGAGGCGCTCGCCTCCTTGCGCTACTCGCTGATCACCGAGCGCCGCCGCCACGCCCCACCGGGGGCCGATGGGGGCGAGCCGGGCGAGCCGGGGCGCAACCTGCTGGACGGCGAGGAGCTTGGGCCCAAGTCGATCGGAGAGCTGACGCCCGGTCAGCGGCTGCGCATCGAGACCCCGGGCGGCGGCGGGTTCGGCCGCCCGGAGTGACCAAGTGGCGTACCATTCAGCACAACCACGCTGAAGCCACCGCAGCTTGGGGGCCAGGGACTTCGTTCCCGTTCGCCCGAGGGAGATATACAGAGCCGTAGGTTCAGCCCGCTTTGCGGAAGGAATGATTCCGCGAATTTGCAGGCAGGTTTGGCGATTTCGGGTATCTCGCCTATTATCCGCTGCGTCCTGACGCTGCCGTTGCAACGTAAAGGCTGCGCGCGCAGGACTCCTGACAACCCAACCGTCTCCCCCTTTACCTCTATGCCGATTGCTTTCAAAGAATGGGCCGTCACTGTGCGGGCGCTCGCCGAGGGCGAGCAGCTTCTGACGCTTCGCAAGGGCGGCATCCGTGAGCCAGAAAAACATTTCAAGCTGGACTACGAACGGTTCTTTCTGTACCCGACGTTTGACCACCAGCGTTCCGACCTGGTGCGCGAGTCTCATCGTCCCGAGCTGTCCCGCGCGCTCGAGGAGGGCGTGTGGTCCGATGGCGAGCCGCATCCGCAGGCGCTGCACCGCGGAGAGCCGCTCAATCAGCCTGACCGGGTCCGCATTCGGGCCTGGGCTGAGGTCGCGGGACACTTCACGATCACCGACCGGCGTGCCGTCGATGCCCTGTCCCCGTTCTACGTGTGGACGCCCGACTATGCCGAGAAGCGCCTGGCGTGGAAGCGTCGCCACCCGCTGCATGTGATCCTGCTGCGGACCTACCGGATTCCGCGTCCGGTGACCGTCAAGGTACGCGAGGAGTACGGCGGTTGCCGTTCCTGGCTGGAGCTGACCCGCGACCTCCCGTTCGAGGGCACCCCGGTGCTCTCCGACGAGGAGTTCGACCGGGCGTCCGAGGAGATCGCGTCGATCGCCTCCGACCGCCAGCCGGTCCTCGCCTGACGTCGTTTAGCTGCCGGAGTCGCCGGGTCCGCGTACCGCGCGGGCCCGGCGGATCCGCGCCGGCCAGCTGGATAGAGCGATCTATCCAATGACCTGGGTGGAGTCCGTCTCCGCCTCGTTCACGGCACGCCACGACGAGGCGGCGACCGACGACGCGCGACACGTCCTCCAATCGCTGGAGCGCACCCGCCGCTACCTGGAGGGGTACTTCCCCCGCACCCCTGGCGAGGTCACCCTCGTCCTCCATGGCGGACCGGTGGGGCTGGTCGCCTCAAACCCGATGATGCCCCTGGTGTGGTTGGCCACCGCGCCGGCCGCACGGCGCTACGTCGTGGGCTGGACGGGGCGCAGCGTCATCCACATGCTCGAGCCCGAGCTGCTCCGCGGCCGCGCGTCGAACGTCCCGGGCTCGGCGGAGATGCTCGAATACGGCGCCGCCTGCCTGTACGCGCGGCGGGTGGTCATCGCCTCCAACAAGGACCTGGCCCCGGTGATGCCCGCGCTGCGCCTGCGCCGCGAGCTGCGCTGGGCCTGGCTGCTCGAAGGCGCGGCCCGGTGGTTCGGCGGCCAGACCGGTCACGCCCGCCCGGCCATCGCGCGGCGCCTGCGCGAGGGCGGCCCGCCGAGCTTTCCGCCGGGTCCCCGGGATGCCGCCCTCCTCGGCGGGACGGTCATCGACCTGCTGGCTCGCGAGGAGGGCGCCCAGGCCGCGGCGCGCTTCGCCTGCCGCCTGCACCCGCAGGGACCGCGAGCCGCGCTGTCGCAGGCGTTTGGTGGGCGCACCCTGGCCCACACCGAAGGGGCGTGGCGCTCACACCTGGCGCGGCTGGCCGGCGCACAGTGAGCGGCGAGCCGGTCCGCCCGGTCCCATCGCTCAGTGAACGGCGACCCAGAGCAGCCACACCACGAGCGCGCCCAGCGCCAGCGCCACCACCAGCCCGATGAGCAACCGCCGCGGCTCGACCGGCCGGCCGGCCGAGCTCGGGGTGATGACGTCCGCCTGCAACAGGACCTCCCGGGCGGTCTGGACACCGGACATCGGCACCATCACGTCGCGGGGACCGGCGGCGAGGAAGTCGGGCACGTCGAAGCCGGCGCTGCGGCGCAGCATGCTGGGGACCCCCTCCTCGAGCAGGAGGCCCTGGATGAACTCGCCCTCGGCCTCGTTGCGGGCCCAGGCCACCTTGACCAGGTCCCCCTCGGAGAGCTGGGGCTTGACCTTGCGCAGGCGGCGGTGACGCTCTGACTCGTAGTCGGGCTCCTCGCCGCGGCTCTGCAGGACCAGCGGAAGCTTGCAGTCTGGACAGAACCGCTGATCGGTGGCGAACTGCGACGCGCATTGCGGGCAGACGAGCGTGGACTCGTGCACCCGTTCGGCCATGATCAGAGGATCTCTAACTCCGCGTCGGCGACCTGACCGTCGCGGATCTCGTAGGTCCTGACCTCGGGGTCCCCGTTGGCCAGCCCGATGATGATCCAGAGCACCCCGGGCCAGTCCTTGGCGAAGTTGATGTCGGTCTGCGACGGATAGGGCTCTGAGCGCGTGTGCGAGTGGTAGATGGCACCGAGGTCCAGGCCCGCGTCCTCGATCTCGTTGTAGATCCGCAGCTGCTCGGAGGGATCGATCACGAAGCGGAAGACGCTGGCCTCGGTGTTCGTTGTGCGGTACACGGTCACCGCCTCCCCCTCACCGCTGGAGACCAGGCCACAGCACTCGTTGGGGTTGTCCTCGCGCGCGTGGGCGACCATGTCGTCCACGAGTGCCTGGGAGATGCGCATCGCGCTCACTGTAGCCCCTGCACCAATCCGTACGGGACGGCTCGCGCCGGCGTCCCCTTGGGCATCGAGAGCCCGATCATCGCGTCGTGCTGGGCCTCGTTGGCCATGATCTGGCACACCAGGCTGATCAGCTTGGTGTCGTTGACGTTGATGAGCGCGACGAAGTAGGCGCCGATGGTCGTCTGCTCGAGCCGGAGCAGCAGGTTCAGCGCATCCTGTGAGCCCTTGAGCTGGCCCAGCCGCCCCGCCACGTCGCGGTGGCCGAGATAGCGGTTGGCCGTCTTGACGCTGTCAGGGCCCGGCGGGGCGGTCCCCCCGCGGGCCGTCAGATGGGTCTGGAGCGCATCGATGTGGGCTCGCTCATGGTCCACGAACGGCGTCAGCGTGCGGCGCGTTCCCGGATCCAGGATCGACGAGCTCAGCACGTAGCGGTAGCAGTAGACCAACAGCAGCTCCAGGCCGATGAGCCGCTGCAGGCGTTCGGTCTCGGTGAGCGGCTGCTGGCTCGAGGTCGATCCGCTGGTGGTCGCGGTTGCCGCGGCGGCGGTGGCCGGCAACGCCACGAGGCTCGCCGCCCCAGCGGCGCCGGCGCCGAGCAACTCCCGGCGGGTGGGCACCCGTCGGGTCACGCCGAGCCCGTCACGAACGGCCCGGGGACGGGATCCTGGCCCTGCAGCACGCGGCACATCGTCAGGTGCTGGGCGTCCACGGTCAGGACCGTGGCGACGGCGGCGCGCACCGGCCCGGGCGACAGCTGCGGGATCCACTCCAGGTAGCTGGAGATCTGCAACGCCTCCAGTGAGTGGATGACGGCCAGGGCACCCGGCCCGTCGGTCGGGTGTCCGATCCGATAGCTGTCGGCGCGCGGGGGCGGCGTGCCCCCACCGGCAGTGATGAGTGACGCGATCTCGCCCGTGTGCTGGAGCTCCTCGTTGAGGAACTGCCGGAAGGCCTTGCGCTGCGGGCGGGTCAGCAGCGGGATGCAGGCGAGGTAGGCGCTCACCGTGCGCCGCTCGAGCTCGAGGGCCTGTTCGAGGATCGCGATGTCCCGGCGGCGAAGCGGCATCGGGGCCTTCTTGACCGCCTTCTTGCCGGTCGCCACCGAGCCGCAGCCGGCGAGCGCCAGCGCTCCGCCGGCGAGCGCCGTGCCGGTGCCCGTCAAAAGGGCGCGCCGCGAGGGCGCGCGGTCGCCGCTCACCACCAGACGGTGGAGTCCAGGTTCTCGATCTCTTCGACCGGTCGCGTGTAGATCCCCGACGACAGGTACTTCCAGCCGTCGTCACACACGATGAAGACCACGTTGCCCTCGTCCAGCTCGTTGGCGATCCTGACCGCGACGCGAGCGATCGCGCCCGACGAGACGCCGGCGAAGAGCCGCTCCTCGTCGAGCAGCTTGCGCGTCCACACGATCGCGTCGTGGTTGGTGACGAAGATCTTCCGATCCAGGAGGGAGAGGTCGATGATCGGCGGTATGAAGCCGTCGTCGAGCGAGCGCAGGCCCTGGACCGGCTCGCCCTGCATCGGCTCGGCGGCGACGATCTTGACGCTGTCGCCCAGCTCCTCCTTCAGGCGCCGGCCGTTGCCCATCAGCGTTCCGCCGGTGCCCAGCCCCGCCACGAAGGCGGCGACCTCGTCGAGCTCCTCGAGGATCTCCAGGGCCGTCCCGTTGTAGTGCGCGTCGGGGTTGGCCTGATTGCCGTACTGATAGGGCATGTAGTACGACGCGTCGGACTGGGCCATGTCCAGCGCCTTCTCGACCGCCCCATTGGAGCCCTTGGACCCCTCGGAGTAGACGATCTGCGCGCCGTACATCTCCAGCAGCTGGGTCCGCTCCGGGGTGACGTTGTCGGGCATGACGACCTTGAGGTTGTAGCCCTTGCGGCCGCAGATCATCGCCAGCGAGATGCCGGTGTTGCCCGACGTCGGCTCCAGGATCGTCTGCCCGGGGCGGATGAGGCCCTTCTCCTCCGCGTCCTCGATCAGCGCGCGAGCGACGCGGTCCTTGACGGAGCCCGTGGGGTTACGGCTCTCCAGCTTGGCCCAGATCCTCACGCCCGGCTTGGGGCTGAGGCGTTTGAGCTCGATCAGGGGCGTATGCCCGATCGACTGGACGATGTCGCCGTAGCGTCCCCCGCAGGGCTTGTTCTGCAAGCTCTCGGCGGCCATTGCTTCAGGAAGTGTAGCGAGGTGCCCGTGCGCGCGGGCCCAGTAGCAGCGGACCCCCTCGAGGACCCCCTGCCGATAAAACCCTCGCGCTCAGCCGCCGGCCATCGCCGGCAGGATGACCAGCGTGTCGGCGTCGCCGACGGCCGTGTCCAGCCCGTCGAGGACGCGGACGTCCTCGTCGTTGAGGTAGACGTTGACGTAGCGGTTGAGCCCCCCGTCGGCGGCGAACAGCTGGGTCTGGGTGTCGGGGTGGTCCTCGGCGACGGTGCGCAGGATCTCCCCGACGGAGGAGCCCTCCGCGCTCAGCTCCTTCTCCCCGCCGACGGCGGGGCGGAGCACCGGTGGGATGCGAATGGTGGCCATGGCGCGCAGCCTACCTAGTGCGCGCCGGCGCAGAACGCCTCGTAGTCGGGGAAGACGCCCATCTCGTCGTCGGAGATCGCCTCGGGGTGGCGCGAGCAGATCGGGCACTCCGGGTCGCGCCGGATCTTCACCTCGTTGAGCGTGGCGCCCAGCGCGTCATACAGCGCCAAGCGGCCGATCAGAGGGTCGCCCTCGCCCAGGATGAGCTTGATGACCTCGGTCGCCTGCAGCAGGCCCATGGTGCCGGGCAGCACGCCCAGCACTCCGTTGGCTCCACAGGACGGCGCCAGCTCGGCCGGCGGCGGCGTCGGAAACAGGCAGCGGTAGCACGGGCCGTCGTAGGGCTTGAACACACTCAGCTGGCCCTCGAAGCCGAGGATCGCCGCCGACACCACCGGGATCTGCAGGCGTACGGAGGCGTCGTTGAGCAGATAGCGCGTGGGGAAGTTGTCCAGCCCGTCGACCACGATGTCGTAGCCGGGCAGGATGTCCATGATGTTGTCGGGCCCGAGGCGCACCGGATACTTGTTGACCTTCACGTCGGGGTTGAGCGCGGTGATCGTCTCCTCGGCGGAGTCGACCTTGGGCACGCCCACCCGATTGGAGTTGTGGATCACCTGGCGCTGAAGGTTGGAGAGGTCGACGGTGTCGTCGTCGACGATGCCCAGGGTGCCGACGCCGGCGGCCGCCAAATAGAGGCCCGTCGGGGAGCCCAGGCCGCCCGCGCCCAGCAGGAGCACCTTGGCGTCCAGCAGCTTCTGCTGGCCCTCGGCGCCGACCTCGGGGAGCAGCAGGTGGCGGCTGTAGCGATCGCGCTGCTCGGCGGTGAGCGTGCGCGGCGTCTCGACCTCGTAGCCGCGGTCCTTCCACAGGGTGAAGCCGCCGGTCATCGACTCGACGTGCTCATAGCCCAGGTCATCGAGCAGCGTGCGCGCCGCCCATGCGGAGCGGTTGCCCGACTGGCAGTAGAGGACGATGTGCTGCGAGCGGTCGGGGGCGGCGCCCTCGATCCGGGACTCCAGGTAGGACTTGGGCACGTGCTTGGCGCCGGGGATGTGGCCGGTGCCCCACTCCTCGGGCTCGCGGACGTCGATGAGCAGCGTGCCGTTGGAGGACTGCTCACGCACGGTCGCCGGATCGACCTCGTCGATCCTGCTCTTGATCTGGCGGAGGACTTCAGCTCCGGACGGACTCATCGTGTGAAACTCCTCAAAGGCGACATGGATTCCAATACTTCACGGAGTATAGCGCCGGTGGAGCTGCCCGTCCGGGCGGTTGCGGCTAGTCCGGAATCGGCGCAGTTGCAGGAAATCCGCGGCGCTTGTACTCATCGTAACGAGCCCGCCAGCTGTCCGGCTTGAACGAGCGCTCCGCGACCTCGCCGGCGAGCACCGTCTTCAACCTATCCAGGCTGTCATCCCAGCCCGCCGAGTCCCGGGCCGCCTTGTCAGCGCTGTCGAGAACCACGCTGAAGGAGAGCCGACAGGCCTCCCCGGCGCCGCGGTCCTCGAGCTCGAAGGTCAGCACGTCGTCGCCCCAGGTGAAGGAGAGCCGGCGTGGCGGCGTCACCTCGAGGAAGGTCCCGCGCATCGGCTCGATGGGATGGTCGGTGAAGCGGAAGGTGATCGGGGCGCCCGCGGTCAGCGCCTCGTACTCCACCGTCGTGGGAAACCAGGCGGCCAGCCGGGCCGGGTCAGTGAGCGCGTCCCACACCTGCGCGGTGGTGTGAGCGAACGTGCGCTCGAAGCGGACGACAGGGCTGCCGTCGACGTGCTCGTAGGTACCGGTGGCGGTGGGCATGGGTGCTCACTCCTCTCTGTCGGGGTCATGGGCGGTCGCGTCGAGGTGGGCGCCCAGAGCATCGAGGCGCCGGTCCCAGAAGCGCCGGTAGGGCGCCAGCCAGTCGTCGAGCTCGGCGAGTGGCGCGGCGTTCAGCTCATACACCCGGCGCTGACCGACCACCCGCACGCGGACCAGGCCGGCCGTGCGCAGGGTGCGCAGGTGCTTGGAGGTGCCGGGCTGGCTGAGGCCGAGCGCGGTCGCCAGCTCGCCGACGTCGCGGGGCCGCTCGGTGAGCAGCTCCAGCACGTAGCGCCGGTGGGGGTCGCTCAGCGCGCTCCAGGTGGCCGTGGATGCCATACGGGAAATATAACTGATTGGCGATGTACGGCGCGTCTAGCATCGAGCACCCCCACCATGCGCCCCCCCGTTGACCACATCGAGGCCCCCGCCTTCCCCGCGCCCCTGACCTGGATCAACGTCGCGCCGCTGCGCATGGATCAGCAGCGCGGGCGTCCGGTGCTGGTGGAGTTCTGGGACTTCTGCCGCCCTAACTCGATGCGGACGCTGCCCTACCTGCGCGCCTGGCATGAGCGCTACGAGCCCGACGGGCTGCGCGTGATCGGGATCCACTCGTCAGGCTTCCCGCCGTCGGCCGACGCCGAGGCGGTGGAGGCTGCGGTCAAGCGGCTGGAGGTCGCGCACCCGGTGGTCGTCGACGCCGACCTGCAGATCTGGCAGGAGTACGGCAACCTCGGCTGGCCGGCGCGCTACCTGTTCAACCAGGAGGGGCGGCTGTTTGACTTCCACTACGGCGAGGGCGGCTACGACGAGACCGAAGCCGCGATCCAGGAACTGCTGGGCCTCGAGCGCCCGCCGCTGGAGCCCGTCCGGCCCGAGGACGCGCCGGGGGCGATCCTCGTGCCCCAGAGCGACGAGGTCGCGGGCCCGTACTCCGGGCCGTATCAGGCCGGCGGCGTGTGGGCCGTGCTGGAGGGCGACGGCACGGTGACCGCCAACCGGCGAGAGATCGAGATTGACCATCCCGGCGCCTACGAGCTGATCACCCATCCGGTGAGCACCGCGGGCGTCCTCGACCTTCACGTCCCCAGCGGCGTGACCTGCCACGCGGTGTGCTTCACCCCGGGTCTGGACGATCCGGATCCAGCAGGTTGACCAGCCGCGGCGGGTTCGGCGGGTCGGTGTCCTCCACGATCACGCAGAAGCCTGTCCGGTAGGGGCTCTGCGACGCGTCGGGGCCCATGAAGGCCTCCTCGTGCACCCAGCAGCCGCTGTTGATCAGCCGGCTGCCGGCGGCGGTGCTCCACTCGGCGGCGTCGTTGCCGGGCAGAGGACCGGCGCGGTGGGTGTGGCCGAAGATGACGTAGGGGGCGGTCACCCCCAGCCGGGCGCACACCTGGTCGATCCCGTGCAGCCCCGAGCGCCGCAGCGCGGGGCCGGAGATCTCGGCGCGCAGCGGCCCGAGCCCGGCGCGATTGAGCGCAGCGATGACCAGCGGGTAGGCCGCGGCGGTGGCCCGTCCGCGCAGGCTGTGTCGCCGCGGGCCGTTGAGCGCCTGCCAGCCCCGCACCGACCCGCCCTGCAGCCCGCTCCCCCGCCCGGGCGCCGCGCCCTGGGCCACCGCGTGCAGCCACGCGTAGATGGGCGAGAGGATCGCCTCATAGTCCTCGGCCGCCGCGGGCCCCGAGCCCGGCGTGGTCACGATCCGGCGCATGACGCCGGCGCCGAGGCGCTCGATGCTCGGCACGGTCATGTGCACGTCGAGGTAGTGGCCGTGTGTGGCCCAGACATCGGGGCGCAGCCACACCCCCGGGTAGGCGCCGCGCACCCGCGCGGGCGCGAGCATCGCCGCCACCTCCGCGAGGGGGTCGCCGTCCACCCAGTCCACGGCGGTCTCTGACCCGAGCACAGGCGCGGGACCGCTGAGCGCCCGGCGCTGCAGCCACGGGTGCACCAGGTAGTGATCGTGGTTGCCGGCCAGGACCACAACCTCGCCGGCGGGGCCGAGGGCCGCGCCCATCTCCCCCAGCGGCTCACGGGCCGCGGCCAGCGCCTCGTGCAGCGGCCCGTGGCGCAGCTCCAGCAGATCGCCGAGCAGGACGAGACGGTCGCAGCCCGCCAGGGCCTCCAGCAGCGGTGCCCGCCGCGACGGGTCGCGCAGCACGTCGCTGGCCCCGTGCGAGCCGAAGTGCAGATCGGAGACGACCAGCGTGCGCAACGGCCCGCCTCCTGGAGCCGGTGCTCTACGCCGCGGCGGCCGGTGGCGCCTGGCGGATCGTCTTGGGGAGCATGAAGCGCACGTCCTCGCGGACCACCTCGAGCTCCCGCACGTCGTCGGTCCCGCGATCGCGGAAGAACTGGACCAGGCGCTGCACGAGCTCCTCTGGCGCCGAGGCGCCGGAGGTGATCCCCACGACGCGCTTGTCCACCAGCCACTCCTCGCAGACCTGGCTTTCGTTGTCGATCAGGTAGCTGTCGGCACCGAGCTCGCGGGCCACCTCGACCAACCGGTTGGAGTTGGACGAGTTGCCCGAGCCGATGACCAGCACCAGGTCGGCCTGCTGGGCCAGCTGCTTGACCGCCGCCTGGCGGTTGGTGGTGGCGTAACAGATGTCATCGGTGCGAGGACCGACGATGGCGGGGAAGCGCTCGCGCAGGCGGGCGATGATGGCGCGCGTCTCATCCACCGAGAGCGTCGTCTGGGAGACGTAGGCGACCTTCTCGGGGTCGGCGACCTCCAGAGCGTCGACCCCGGCCTCATCCTCGATCAGGACGATGTGATCGGGGGCCTCCCCCATCGTCCCCTCGACCTCCTCGTGGCCGGCGTGGCCGATGAGGACGATCGTGTAGCCCTCGGAGGCGAATTTCAGGGCCTCGCGGTGGACCTTGGTGACCAGAGGGCACGTGGCGTCGATGGTGTGCAGGCGGCGGGCCTGGGCGTTGGCGTGCACGCTCGGCGCGACGCCGTGGGCCGAGAAGACGACCGTCGCGCCCTCGGGCACCTCGGTCTCGGCGTCGACGAACACCGCGCCGCGGTCGCGCAGCTGCTCGACCACATGCTTGTTGTGGACGATCTCCTTGCGCACGTACACGGGCGCGCCGTAGAGCTCGAGCGCGCGCTCCACGGTCTGGACGGCGCGGTCGACGCCGGCGCAGTACCCGCGCGGGGCCGCGAGCAGCAGGGTTTCTGGGACGTGTCCCACGGTCCGGAGTCTAGAACGTCGGACGCGGCGTGGCCGGCGGGCAGGGCTGGCCGCGACCGGCGGGCGGCACTGGCCGCGACCGGCGGGCGGGGCTGGCCGCGACCGGCGGTCAGTCGTTGGCGGTGGCCGCTTCCAGCAGGTCGGCGAACTGGCGGCGAGCCGCCTCGCGACGCGCCGGGATGAACTCCGACGGGATCTCGTCCGCCGGGGCCTCGAAGCCGCGTAGCACCTGGCGCGCCACCGAGGCGCGGTGGACCTCGTCGGGACCGTCGTAGATGCGGGCGGCGCGGGCGAAGCGGTACATCGCCTCCAGCGGCAGGTCGGTGGAGTAGCCGAGGCCGCCATGGGCCTGCAGCGCGCGGTCCACGACGTCGTGGAGCACCTTGGCGCCGTAGAACTTGATCAGCGCGATGTCCTTGCGCGCGGCCATGACGCCCTGGGTGTCCATCTTCCACGCTGCGTGCAGGGTCATCAGCCGGGCCGCGGTCATCTCCGCCTCAGAGTCCGCGATCCAGTTCTGGATGGTGCCGTGCCCCGACAGCGTCGAACCGTGGGCGTAGCGATAGAGCGAGCGCTCGCACAGCATGTCGAAGGCCCGCCGGGCCACGCCCAGCCACCGCATGCAGTGGTGGATGCGTCCCGGGTACAGCCGCTGTTGGGCGATGAGGAAGCCGGCCCCCTGGGCGCCGAGCAGCGCTGAGCCGGGAACCCGGACGTCCTCGTAGCGAATCTCGGCGTGGTTGCCGTAGCGCCCGAAGCTCTCGTAGGGGTGCTCCATGGTGGCGACGTCGCGGATGATGTTGACGCCCGGGGTGTCGGTGTCGACGACGAACATCGACGCGCGGGCATGGGGGCGCGCCTCGGGGTCGGTGACCGCCATGACGATGAGGAAGTCGGCGATCGAGCCGTTGGAGGTGAACCACTTGTGGCCGGTGATGACCCAGTCATCACCATCGCGGACCGCGTGCGTCTTGAGCAGCGTCGGATCAGATCCGGCACTGTCGGGCTCGGTCATCGAGAACCCCGACTTCAGATCTCCGGCCAGCAGGGGATGCAGGTAGCGGTCCTTCTGCTCGGGGGTCCCGGCCATGGCCAGAACCTCGGAGTTGCCCGAGTCGGGCGCGGCGTTGCCGAACATGAGCGGGGCGATCGGGCTCGAGCCGAGGATCTCGTGCATGAGGCCGAGCTTGACCTGGCCGAAGCCCTGCCCACCCAGCTCGGGGTCCAGGTGCGCAGCCCACAGGCCCTGCTCCTTGACCTGATCCTGAAGGGGCACCGCGGCGCGGCGCAGACCCTCCCAGCCGAGCTCGTCGAGGAGTGTCTCCAGCGGCCACACGTTCTCGCGAACGAAGCCGCGCATCCACTCAAGCTTGGCCTCGAACTCGGGCTCTGTCGAGAAATCCCAGGGCATCGGCGCGTCGGGCTCACACGCTACTGCACGGAGCTACCTTCGAGTAGGCTTGGGTCTCGGAGTCATCTGTCCGGGAGCGGGAACTTGCCTCAGCAGCACCTCGACCGCCTCACCTCGATCGACGCATCGTTCCTGCACCAGGAGGGTCACGCGTCGCATATGCACATCGGGGGCGTGCTCATCTTCGAGGGCCCGGCACCGGCCTTCGAGGACTTTCTCGACCACGTCCGCGGGCGCCTGCACCTCGTGCCGCGCTACCGCCAGAAGCTGGCCACGCCGCCCCTGGAGACCGGCCGTCCACTGTGGGTGGACGACCCGGACTTCAACCTCGAGTACCACGTGCGCCACACGGCGCTGCCGCCCCCGGGCTCGGAGGAGCAGCTGTTTCTGCTCGCGTCGCGGATCGCCTCCCAGCAGCTGGACCGCTCCAAGCCGCTGTGGGAGAACTGGCTGGTCGAGGGGTTGGAGGGTGATCGCTTCGCCCTGATCTCCAAGACCCACCACGCGCTGGTGGACGGCATCTCCGGAGTGGACCTGGCGTCGGTGCTCTTTGACGCCGAGCGCGAGCCCGAGTCGGCCGACGGCACCGAGCTCGAGCCGTGGCGCCCCGAGCCCGAGCCCTCCTCCGCCGATCTCGTCCTGGCCGGCGCGCGCGGCGCGGTCACCACCACCGCCTCGCTGGTGACCCGGGCGGTCGCCGCAGCCACCCGGCCGGCGACCTCGCTGAATCTGGCGCGCGACGTGCTCGAGGGTCTGGGCGAGCTGGTGTGGGCCGGGCTGAACCCGGCGCCGGAAACGCCGCTGAACGTGCCCATCGGGCCCCATCGCCGCTACGCGGTGGTCCGCCAGCAGCTCGCCGACTACAAGGAGATCAAGGACGCGCTGGGCGGCACCGTCAACGACGTGGTGCTCTCGGTCGTCTCCGGCGCGCT
>Ga0335075_10007297_pt1 | contig 16995 bp, 17 predicted proteins | sample Lox_Sample_24_FD_206723 | JGI IMG/M metagenome (GOLD analysis project Ga0335075, IMG submission 206723) | Soil microbial communities from Loxahatchee National Wildlife Refuge, Florida, United States - Lox_Sample_2.4 | ecosystem: Environmental > Terrestrial > Soil > Wetlands | place: USA...
AGCGTGTCCGGCGGCACGCCGGGGCCGTCGTCGCGCACCTCGATCGTCATCTCCTCGCCATCGCCGTAGGCGGTGAGCACCGCGGCGGTGTCCGCCGGGGTGTGCACGAGCACGTTGGTGAGCAGGTTGTCGATCGCCCGGCGGAGCAATTCCTCGTCCCCGGTGGTCACCAGGCCCTCGTCGATCCGCACCTGCCACGTCCTGGCCGGGGCGGCGATTCGCACCCGCTCGACGCACGCCTGGATGACGGCGGTAACGTCGACCGGTTCCCGGCCCTGCCCCGGGTGCAGGCCGAGACGGGCCAGCCGGAGCATGTCATCGACGAGCCGCCCCATCCGCCTGGTCTCGATCGCGATCCGGCGCATCACCTCATCCACCTGATCCGGGCTGGTCAGCGCCCCCTGCTGGTACAGCTCGGCGTTGGCGCGCAGCGAGGCGAGCGGCGTGCGCAGCTCATGGCTGGCGTCGCCGAAGAACCGGCGCACCCGCTCCTGGCTCGCCTCCCGCTCCTGGACGTCGGTCTCGATGCGGGCCAGCATGCCGTTGAGGGCCGAGCCAAGCCTGCCGACTTCGCCGCGCGAGTTGTGCGGGGTGACCCGCTCGGTGAGGTCGCCGGCGGTGATCCGGTCCGCCTGCGCGGCCATCGACTCGATCGGGCGCAGCCCGCGCCGGAGCACCAGGAAAACGCCGGCGCCGATCAGCACGACCACGGCGATCGAGCCGACCATGATGATGAGCTCCACCCGGTCCATGGTCTTGTCGACCTGATACAGGCCGGTCCCGGCGACCAGCGTGCCGCCGGCGACCTGGATGTCGTTCAGGCGGATCTGGGACCGCCCGTTCTGGCCGAGCACGGTCCGCGGGCCCGACGCCGCGTCGAGCTCCGCGACGTTGGCCGGCAGGGTCAGCTTCTGCCCGGCGGGCCCGTAGGCGCCGACCTCCAGCGGGAACATCTTGCCGTTCGGCAGGATGTAGGCGATGTCGAACTCGCCGAGGAGCGAGCGTAGCGGCGGTGGCACCTTGGGAGGCCAGGCCGCGGTCCTGGCATCGCGTGGCAGCACGTGGACGATTGAGTTCCGGCCCTGCTTGGTGACGGCGGCGACCTGGGGCGGGTAGCCGGGCACAAGCCGCGGCAGTTGCACCCGGGTCATGTCGAGCGCCACCTGAAGGTCCTGGTCGGTTTGTGCGATCAGGTACTTGCGCATCGTCGCGACGGCGCCGATGTCGAACGCGACGATCGCGAGCAGCGTGACGATCACCACGCCGGCCATCACGCGCAGCCGGAGCTGCGCGCGCCACAGCCGGCGCAGCAGCGCGCTAGATTTCATCGCCGTCCTCCGGGCGGGGCAGCCGCAGGCTGTAGCCGACGGCGCGCTGGGTGTGGAGCAGGTCCGGTCCCGCGGTCGCCAGCTTGCGCCGCAGGTAGGCCACGTAAGTGGAGACCACGGTGCTGGAGCCGCCGAAGTCGTAGTCCCACACGTGATCGAGGAGCTGGGCGCGGGTCAGCACCCGTCCCGGGTTGAGCATGAAGTAGCGGAGCAGGCGGAACTCCGTCGGTGACAGGTCGATGACGGACCCGGCCCGCCGGACCTCGTAGGTGTCCTGGTCCAGCGTGAGGTCCGAGAAGATCAGCAGCGAGTCCGCGACCGCCGGGCGGGTGCGGCGCAGCACGGTGCGGACCCGGGCCGCGAGCTCCTCCAGGCCGAACGGCTTGGTCATGTAGTCGTCCCCGCCGATCGTCAGCCCGATGATCTTGTCGTCCTGGGCGTCCTTGGCGGTCAGGAAGATGACCGGGACCCGGTTGCCGTCGCGCCGCAGCCGCCGGACGATCTCGAACCCGTCGATGTCCGGCAGCATCACGTCGAGGACCACCAGGTCGAACTGGCGGTCGCGGGCGAGGCGGAGCGCGTCCGTTCCGTTGCCGGCGGCGGTCACCCCGAACCCCAGGAAGCGCAGCGACGCCGTGACTGCGTCCCTGAGGAACTGCTCGTCGTCGACGACCAGCAGGTGCGCCTCGTCGGATGTCATCGTCCCAGCGCAGCATCCCCGGGTGAACATGGCGCATGAGATACCTGAAAGTTCTGTGTGAACGGGGTCTGGGAGACTTTCGGAATGGATGTGCGGGACAGCACTCATCCGGTGGTCCTGAGCGCCGGGCGGTGGCTGGCCGCGGTCAACTCACGCCACCCGTGGAATCACAACGAGCACTTCCACGGCTGGATCCTGCGCAACCTGCCCGCCCGCCGGCAGGCGGCGGTGGACGTCGGCTGCGGGACCGGCGTGCTCGCCGGGAAGCTAGCCCCTCACTTCGCGCGCGTCACCGGGATCGATGCCGATGAGGGCATGTCCGCCGCGGCGAGGGCACGCCTGGCCGGCGATCCGCGAGTGCGCATCGTGCGGTGTCGCTTCGACGAGTTCGCCGCGGCGGCAGGCGACAGCGAGGCTGACCTGATCACGATGGTGGCGGTACTGCACCACGCCGACCTCGGCGACACCCTGGCGCGGATCCCGGGACTCCTGGCGCCTGGGGGCCGGCTGCTCGTCGTCGGCCTGGCCAAGGTGGACTCGCTGGCAGATGCGGCAGTCGACCTCGTATCGTGCGCCGCGAACCCGGTCATGGGCATGATCAAGCACCCGCGGCCAGCCCGCCAGCCCGGTCCAGCCGCGGACGGTCAGCCTGTCATGCCGGTCCGGGATCCGACCGAGACGCTGGCCGAGATCGCCGCGGCCGCGCACGCTCGCCTGCCGGGCGCCACGATCCGGCGACGGCTCTACTTCCGCTACACCCTCCGGTGGGACAAGCCCGGCTGCCTATGAGCAGTGGCGGTGCCACGCCTCGTTGAACTCCTGCTCCGAGATGGGCCAGACGTACTCGGCCACGTCGGCCATGTCGACGGCGACCGGATATTCGTCGAACCCGATACACCGTGTCACTCCATCGGAGATCTCGATGCTGCGCCTTATCGTCCCGTCCACGACCTCGGCGATGATGTCGTCACCGGCACCGGGCTCCGAAGGCCCTCGGTAGTACAGCGTTGACATGGAGCCAGACCCTATCCCTGCCGCCGCCGCAGGAACCGCTGCCAGCCTTCCTCGTCTCTGGACAGATCCTGCGGCTCCAGCATCTGGCCGTCCGCACCCACGGCAGTGACCGATACCAGGCCCTCGGCCCGCGGAAGCAGCGTGGCGAAGAACAACACGCCGAGATCGGCTCGGTATGCAACGGGCGGCAAGTCGAGTACTTCTCCGCTAGCCAGTTCCACGCGCACCGTTGCTACGCGCGGATCTGCCCGCACCACAACGCGGCGCAGCCCCCGATCCGAGCCGCCTGTGTAGGTGTTCATCAGGCTGCCCGGGCAAAGCGGCGGGCCGCCCATGCCGCCTTCATCGCGGTGGCCGTCCGGGTGGATCGTCTCAAGGAACGTGTAGAAGTCGCCGTGGGTGCCGCCGGCCTTGAGGATCCAATGCTGGCCAGCTGGCAGGTCGCCCTCAGCGAGAACAACCAGTTCTGGTTGCGCCATGTTGGCGACTCCCTGCCTATGGGAACGATTGACCGCATCGTCTCAGATGTTCTGGCGCCTCGTTGCAGCATCCAGCCGGGCAGGTCACAGGCTGGGCTGTCGGCACCTGGTGCGGAGGACAGGCGTTGGCCCTTCACTGCCGCCGGTTACATTTCGTAGATGGTGGGCCGGGTGGTGTAGACGCGGCCGGAGGGCGTGGTCCAGCGGAACAGGCCGGGTTCGGGCTGCTCCAGCGTCCAGCCGGGGGCTTGCTTACACCGATGGTGCCTTCTGCAGGGCGGGCCGATGTTGCATTCGCAGGTGCGTCCGGCGGGGTAGGCAACGGTGTGGTCGAGGTCGTTGTGGCAGGCCTGGGCGCCGCAGCCGGGGGCGGGGCAGGTGGCGGTGCGGGCGCGGGCCAGGTGGCCGAGCTTGCGGCTGGGGCGGTAGCGGTCTTCGGCGTTGCGGTGATCGCAGCTGCCCTTGGCGATCGGGGTGAAGGTGACGTTCAGACGTCGCAGCAGGTCAGCGAGCGCGGCGGCCTGCCCCGGGTCTGGCCCCTCGCCAGATGGTGGGCCGTCGCGGGTGCCCGGGCTGCCGGGCGGGCCGGTGCTGCCGGGGCCGTCGAGGCGCGGGGGTGTCCAGGGGTGGGGGCCGCGGCCGCAGCCGTGGGCGGCGGCGGTGCCGTCGGGCGCCAGCTGGGTGAAGCACCAGCGGGTGCGGGGGTGGCGGGAGGCGGCCTGGAGGAGGCGGCGGGTGTCGTCGGGGTCCAGCAGCCCCCAGCCGTCTGCTTCGCCGGGGGCGGTGCCGAAGCCGAAGGCGGTGCCGGCCGGGATGGTCAGGTTGATCAGCGCCGGGAACGGCGCCGGCGGCCCGGCCGGCGCTGCCGGGCCGTCATCCGGGCCATCGCAGCCGTCGTCGGCGCGGTGGCCGCGGCGCTCGTGCTGCCAGTCGGCCAGGTCGGGGTAGCCGTCCCAGCTTTGGTCGTCGTCGCCGTCGTCTGCCTCGTCGCCGATGCGGTCCGGGCCATCGCCGGCCGCGTCACCCGCGTCATCACTGGCCGCGTCGCCGCGGGGCTTAGTGCCGGGCGCCGGGCGGTCTTGGCCGGGCTGGCCACCGGGGCCGACGTCGGGGGGCTTAGTGCCGGGCGCCGGGCGGTCTTGGCCGGGCTGGCCACCGGGGCGGGTGTTGCCGGGGGGCTGGCCGCCGGGTGCCGGGCCGCGCCGGGAGGCGTCCCGGGCGGCGGGGCCGGGCGCGGACGGGCTGGTCAGGCGGGCCAGCGGGTCGCGGCCCTGGGTCAGGTCGGTGAACGCCAGCACCCGCAGCCGCTGCAGGGTGCCGGGCAGCCCGCCGCGGCGCAGCGCGACCGCCAGCGCGTCGATGTGCGCCTTGCCGGCCAGCGCGTCCTCGATGGCCAGTTCCCGCCCCGACAGGTAGGCGTTGCCCGATTCTTCCCGCCCGGCCGCCACCCGCTGCCGGTCCCGCCGCGCCTGCTCCTTGCCCCGCTGGCAGGCTTCGGGGTCGAGCTTCATCGCGGTCGCGGCGGCCTTGCGGGCCAGCTGGTCATACCGCAGATGCGGCGCCAGGCCGGCCAGCAGCGCATCGGCGTAGGCGGCGTCTTCGCCGGACAGGCAGCGGGTGGGCTTCCAGATCAGCCGCGCCCGGTAGCCGTCGATGACGCCGGCGGCCAGCGCTTCGCGGGTCTTCGGCAGCCGGGTCTCCAGGTCCACCGCCATGCCCATGGTGTCACCGGCCGCGTTGGGGGAGGTGACCAGCTCATAGCCGAGTTCGGCGTCGGGGAACTCCCCGTCCCGGCAGCCGGGCGGCACCCCCGCCGCCGTCGCCGCCTGCAACTGGGCTTCGCGGCGGCGGGTGAACTCCGCGATCGCCCGCAACTCCAGGTACTCCGCGCGGGCCGCCAGCCGCCGGGCCGCCGCCATCGCTCCCAGCAGCTCGTTATCGCCCAGCCGGGCCGGGTCTCCGGCGGCCCGCTCGGTCAGCGCGCCCAGCAGCGGGCCGGGCCGCAGCACATCGGCGGGCCGGTCCCGCGCGAAGATCTCCCCGCCGAGCCCGTCCGGGCCGAGCATGACCACTAGCTCGGCGGGGTCGACGTCGGCGGCGTCGCCGAGGCTGATGGTGACTGGCGGGCGGGACTCGATTTCCCATTCCTCGGGGATCCGCCTGCGGCCCGCGTCCAGGTCGGCGAAGTAGGCCGCCAGGTCCGCGTCGCCGTCCCAGTCATCCTCTGGCACGCCGGCCGGCATGTCAGCGGTCTCGTCCCGCGCCGGAACGGCGGGCGGCGGCGGCTGCTCGCCGTTCCGCCCGTCGCCGGGGAACGAGACCTCTGGCATCTTAGGTCCTCCGTTCGATCTGAAATTGATCTTGCCGCCTTTATGCGAACAGTTTAGCATAAGTACGACCTTAGTGACACCGAATTCGCGGACGACTTCAAGATCTTTTTGGTCAGACAGAACTCACACAGATTTCCTGCAGGTACCGCAGATCCACCCAAGAGGATGGGCAGCCGTCGGCATCCAACCTGGGAGGATCTCGTGACGCAACTTGGCTCTCCGGCGAAGGAGAGCGGCCCTTCTGAGCGCGACCACCAGTCAACGGGGCGACGATCGAGGCTTTCCCGGCGCCGGAACGTGCTCGTCGGCGCGGGGATCGGTGCCGGGCTGCTGGCCGTCGGCGGCGTGATCGGCGCGTCGTTCGTGAAGTCGCCCGCGCAACTCGCCGCGGACACCGCGCCGCCCGCTTCCACGGTGACCACGGCCCCCGTGGTCTCCCAGATCCTGACCTCGTCGGTTCAGATGCGCGGCGTCGTCTACCCGGGGACCGAGTACGACGTGTACGCGACCGCGCCCGCTTCATCCGGCGGAAGCTCGGCTGGCGGCTCCGCCTCAAGCGCTGGCTCCTCCCCGGTGTACATCTCCAAGCTGGACGTCGCGGCGGGCGACACGGTCAGCAGCGGCGAGCAGCTCGCGGAGATCGACGGCGAGCCGCTGTTCGCGCTGTCCGGCGCGGTGCCCGCGTGGCGGGACCTGACGCCTGGCGAGAGCGGGCCTGACGTGGCCGAGCTCCAGGCGGCCCTGGCCAAGCTCGGCTACTACGACGGCGACGACACGCCCGGCTATTACGGCGCCGCCACGGAGTACGCGGTCGAGCTCTACTACGAGCACCTCGGCTACACGCCGCCGTCCGACGGCGGCGTGCCCGCGTCGGATGTGGTGTTCCTGCCGGCGCTGCCCGCGACGGTGATCGCGGTGAACGGCGCGACCGGGCAGCAGCCGGGGCAGCCGTTCCTCGAGCTCGCCGCCCGCGGCTCGCTGGCCCTGACCGGCGAGCTGCCGCCCGGCTACGCCGCGCAGGTGAAGGCGGGGCTGGCGGTGACGATCTACGACGAGGTGACCGGCATCCGGGCGACCGGGACCGTCGCGAACCTGGGCACGCCGACCACGACAGTCCCCACCGGCACGGTGGTGGACATCGGCGGATCGGGCTCGGGTAACTCATCCGGCTCCTCGAACTCGGGCGGCTCGTCCAGCTCGTCCGGTTCCTCCAGCTCCTCAAGTTCCTCCGGCTCGTCGAGCTCATCGAGCTCGTCGGGCAGCTCGGGCGGTACCCCGTTCGTGCCGCTGGCCGTCCGGCCGTCCAAGCCGCTGGCCGCCGCCCTGGACGGCGAGAACGTGCTGGTCACCGTCGAGACGGGGCAGACCGAGGGGCCCGTGCTCACGGTTCCGGTCGCGGCGATCGTCACCAGCGCGTCTGGCACCAGCTACGTCACGATCGTCGGTGCGCACGGCAAGCAGACCGAGGTCCCGGTGACCCCCGGCATCTCGGAAGACGGCTATGTCCAGGTCACTCCGGCGACGCCGGGCGGGCTCAAGGCGGGCGACGACGTGGCGGTGAGCGGCTGATGACCCCGCCGGTGATCGAACTGCGCGGGCTGGCGCGCACCTACCCCGGGCCGCCGCCGGTGCACGCGCTGCGTCCCGCCGACCTCGTGATCGAGGCGGGCGACTACGTGGCCGTGACCGGGCCGTCCGGGTCGGGCAAGTCCACGCTGCTGCACCTGCTCGGCCTGCTCGATACGCCGACCGCGGGCAGCTACCTGCTCGACGGCCTCGACACCGGAGCGCTGGGCGACCGGGACCGGTCGGCGCTGCGCGGCAGCCGGATCGGGTTCGTCTTCCAGGCGTTTCACCTGCTTCCCTACCGCACCGCGCACGAGAACGTGCTGCTCGCCCAGCTCTACAACCGGGCGCCGCGGGCCGCCAGGACGCGGGCCGCGGCGAGCGCGCTGGACAGCGTCGGCCTCGGTCACCGGCTGGACGCGCTGCCGACCACGCTGTCTGGCGGTGAGTCGCAGCGGGTCGCGATCGCGCGGGCGCTGGTGAACCGGCCCAGCCTGGTGCTCTGTGACGAGCCGACCGGCAACCTCGACTCGGCGAACGCGGCGACAGTCATGGAATTGCTCGGCGCGCTCAACGCGGCCGGTTTCACGATCGTGGTGATTACCCACGATCCGGCCGTCGCCGCCCGCGCCCGCACCGCGGTCGCGATCAGGGACGGCGTGCTATCCGAGGCCGCGTCGCCTACGGTCACCCGGCCGCCAACGTCGGTCGCGGCCGCGATCGGGGAGGCCGGTCATGCGTAGCGGGCTGCGCGAACCCGTCGAACAGAGCGTGAAGGGACGGCGCGCTGGGCTGCCGCGGTCCGCGATGTCGGCCCGGGACACCGTGGGCGAGGCGGTCGCGGGAATCGTGCAGCGCCCGGGGCGGGCGGCGCTGACCATGCTCGGCACCGTGCTTGGTGTCGGCGCGTTCGTGGCGGTCCTCGGCATGACGGCGACCGGCGCGGGGCAGATCTCGCAGCAGTTCACGGTGCTCGCGCAGACCACGGTGACGGTCGAGGACAACGGGCCGGCCAACAACGTCGCCGACCCCGGCACAAACCCGCCGATCGGTTTCCCCGCGGACGCCGACCAGATCGCCGAGCACATCAACGGCGTGACCGCGGCCGGAGTGTGGTGGCCGGTCTCGCTTCCCGATGGCACCAGCGTCACCGGGTCGCTCGCGCTGTCGGCTTCCGCCCTCCAGACGGTCACCGTGCTGGCCGCGTCCCCCGGCGCCGTCAAAGCCATGGCGCTGTCCATGGTCGCCGGCTCACCGCTGACCGCCTACGAGAACGACACCGCCCAGCGCGTCGCGCTGATCGACGCCACCACGGCGCAGCAGCTCGGGATCTCGCCCGCCCGGCTGGCGAGCCATCCCGCGGTGTTCGTCGGCGGGGTCGCCTACACCGTCGTCGGCATCTACAACTCCGCGCAGCGGGTGGTGACCGACGAGAGCGCGCTGCTGATCCCGGAGAACACCGCCCTTGCCGACTACGGGAACCCGCCGCCGGGCATCGGGAACCAGCAGGAGGCCCAGCTGGTCGTGGCGACGAGGATCGGAGCGGCGAAAGCGGTCGCGGCGCAGATCGCCGCCGCTGAACTGCCCGCGGATCCCAGCCGGCTCGTCGTGACCTCGCCGCCCAACCCGCAGAACCTGCAGAGCGAGGTGACCGGCGACCTGGCCAGCCTGTTCCTCGTCCTCGCGCTGATCAGCCTGCTGATCGGGGCGGTCGGGATCGCGAACACCACGCTGGTCGCGGTGCTCGAGCGCACCGAGGAGATCGGCCTGCGCCGGGCGCTCGGCGCCCGGCCGCGGCACATCGCCGGCCAGTTCCTCGCCGAATCCGCGGCCCTCGGCACGGTCGGCGGGCTGATCGGCACCAGCGTCGGCGTCGCCGTCGTGGTGATCTCCGCCGCCGCCAAGGACTGGACGGCCGTCCTCAACCCGGCCTACACGCTGCCCGCCCCGCTGATCGGCACCGTCGTCGGCTTCCTCGCCGGCGCGTACCCCGCGCTGCGCGCGGCCCGGACCAGCCCGCTGGCGGCCCTGCGCCACGCCTGACCTCGGGCGAAGCCTGAAAGGAACCACCATGCGTATCCGTACCGGCGCCGGCCTGCTGCTCACCGGCATCTGCTGCGCCAGCCTGGCCGCGTGCACCGCGGCCGCCTCCTCCGGCCCCGCCGTAACCGTGACCGATCCGGCCGTGGGCAGGCCCGCGCCGCCCGACTCCGTGCAGGCGGCGCTGTCGCGGATGGCGTTCACCCCGTACGCGGCGCTCGGCCTGTCCAACAACGACGGGCTCGCGCCCGGCGAGTCGCCCGACCAGCTATCCAATACGTGCATGAGCGCCGCCGGCTACCCGGGCAGCAGCGGGCTCGCCCCGTTCGGCGTCCCCATCTCGGCGGCGGGTCTCTCGTTCTCCCAGCCCTGGGGGTCGTGGGGCTACCTGGGGCTGGCCACCGCGGAGCAGTACGGCTTCCTGCAGCCCGCCGGGTCGGCGCTGAACTCCCTGGGCATCGGCGCGCTGGCGCCGGGCACCAACCTGACCAGCCTCCCGGCGGCCGAGCAGACCGCGATCGGCAAGTGCGGGACGATCGTGGAGGACTTCACCAACGAGGTGAGCAACGGTCCGCTGGCCGGGATCCAGACGCTCACCAACGACATCTACAACGACATCCAAGGCGACGCGCAGGTAAAGACCGCCACGACGGCGTGGTCCGCGTGCATGGCGAAGAACGGCTACAGCTACCCCGATCCGCTGACCGCGTTCAAGGACGAGCTGCGCAGCGTCTTCGGCGGCCACGGGAAGCAAATCGTCGTAGGCGGGACGTCGGTGAGCACCAGCCAGAACCAGGCGCAGATCGCGATGGCGGTCACCGACGCCAACTGCACTCAGTCCACCGATCTGGCCGGGATCTACTTCGCCGTGCAGGCCAGCTACGAGCAGCAGCTCGTCGACGCCAATCAGCAGGCGCTCGGCACCGCGGTGCAGCAGTACCGCGCCGACTATCAGAAAGAGGTGCGCACACTGCCGGCGCTGCTGAAGACCGCGAAGGCGCAGCCCTTCAAGAGCCCGGTACGCGTTGTGCAGGGAACGAAGGCCGGCTGACCGCACCTGCCGTACGATCGGCAAGCACGCACGGACGAGCCGAATCGAGGCAGGCATGAGTTCGCCACCTGGCGCAGGACAGCACGGCCCGGTGCCGCCCGCTCCGGCGGCGTACGGTCCGCCGCCGTCGGCGCCCCGCCGCGGCGGCCCTGGCGCCCTGATCGCGGTGGTGATCGTGGCGATGCTCGTTGTCGGCGGCGGCGCCTTCGCCCTCGTCTGGTCGCTGACCGGCAAGCACACCGCGTCGGACGCGGCTGGCCAGGCCACGCCGCCCGCCTCCCCCGCCGGGACGGCCGGGACGACGCCAAGCGCCACGCCTACCGCGAGCGCGGGGACGGCCACCGTGGCTGTCGCGCCGGCCGCGGCGGCCAGCCCCGCCGCCGCGCAGGTTCAGGCGCTGCTCGGCCGCTACTTCGCCGCGATCAACGCGCACGACTACCCGGCTTACAGCGGCCTGCTCGACGCGCGGCTGCGCAAGCTGGACCCGCCGTCGGCGTTCAGCTCCGGCTACGCGACGACCCAGGACTCGGCGGAAGAACTGACCGCGATTTCGGCCGCGGGCGCGGGAGAACTGGCGGCGGCGGTCACGTTTACCAGCCACCAGAGCCCCGCGAACAGCCCCGACGACAGCTCCTGCGATAGCTGGCGGATTACGCTCTACCTGTTGCCCAATAGCGGCAGCTACCTGATCGGGTCCGCCCCGCCCGGGTACCGCGCCAGCTACCAGAGCTGCTGATCCGGCCCGGCCTCGCCACAGGAGACCCCCATGGTCGTACCCCTCGCCGCGCGCTGGGTCGCGGCCGCGATCGGCGTGCTGATACTGCTCACCGCCTGGAGCAGCGTGATCGGCACGCTGATCGTGCCCCGGCCGGTCAGCTCCTGGCTGACCCGCTGGGTGGACCGGGTGGTCGTCACCGCCTACCGGTTCGTGAAACGGCACTTCACCGATTTCCGCACCAGGGACCGGATCCTCGCGACCGAGGCGGCGACCATCCTGATCACGCAGCTGCTCGGCTGGCTAGCGCTCATCTTCGTCGGCTACACGTTCCTGCTGTGGCCGATGACCGGCCGCGGCATCGCTTCCGCCTTCATCGACGCTGGCTCGTCGATCTTCACGCTCGGCTTTTCCGAGCCGACGGGTCCGGCGCCGGCCGTGATCGTCTTCCTCGCCGCCGGCTCCGGGCTGGTCATCGTGGCGCTGCAGATCGGCTACCTGCCGACGCTGTACAACGCGTTCAACCGGCGGGAGACCGAGGTCACGCTGCTCAACGCGCGGGGCGGCTTTCCCGCCTGGGGGCCGGAATTGCTCGCCCGGACCTATTACGGGTTCGGCGCGGGCGTTTCGACGCTCAACACGCTGCCCGAGCTGTACATGAGCTGGGAACGCTGGGCCGCGGACGTCGCGGAAAGCCACAGCACCTACCTGCCGCTCGTCAGGTTCCGCTCGCCCGGCGGCTACTCCTCCTGGGTGACTTCCCTGCTCTCGGTCCTCGACTCCGCGGCGCTCATGCTCTCACTCGCTCCCGAGGAAGCGCCGACCGTGCAGGCCAGGCTGTGCCTGCGCGGCGGGTTCCTGTGCTTCCGCCGCATCGGGCGGGCGATGGGCTTCGACGTGCCGGACGAGGTCGACCCGGAAGCGGGGATCACGCTGACCTTCGAGGACTTCATGGACGCCGTGAAGACGCTGCAGGACGTCGGCTTCAAGATCACCCGTGATCCTAAGGACGCCTGGCCCGAGTTCGTGGGCTGGCGGGTCAACTACGAGCAAGCGGCCTACCGGATCGCGGACGCCGTGGACGCGGTGCCCGCCCTGTGGTCGGGACCGCGCCACCACCCGGTGGAACCGATCCGGCCGATCCGGCCGCCCCTCGGCCGGGTGCGCGACCACCACCAAGGCGCAGACGCGGGCTCCGCACATACATGAGCCGTCATTGATCCCGGGCTATGCTGGGGCGCATGACCGGCACGTGGCTCACCGCAGACGAACAGCGGGCCTGGCGTACCTACCTGCGACTGAACTCGCTGCTTCCGGCGCAGCTGAACCGCCAGTTGCAGCACGACTCCGGGCTCACTCTGCCCGAGTACGAGGTGCTCGTGCAGCTCAGCGAGGCGCCGCAGCACCGGCTCCGGCCGTTCCAGATCTGCGAGGCGCTGAACTGGGAGCAGAGCCGCCTGTCCCATCAGCTCACGCGCATGCAGCAGCGCGGGCTCATCGCGCGGGAAGAGTGCGAGGCCGACGGCCGGGGCGCGTTCGTCGTGCTGACGGCGGCCGGGGCCGACGCGATCCGCTCGGCCGCTCCCGGACACGTGGCGGCGGTCCGCCGGCTGATCTTCGACCGCCTCGGCGATGACCAGCGCGCCGCGTTCGAGCAGGCGTGCACCACGATCATCGACGGGCTGACGGAGTTAGTGCGAGAGCCCGTTTGAACTAGCCGGCTGGCTGTCTTGGAGCCCGTCCTGGGCTTTCGGGGTGTTTTGAGGTCCCGCGGTGTTCTCGGGTCCCGGGGTGTTCTGGGGTGCCGGGGTGGCGGCCTGGGCTCCTGAACTACCCTGCGATCCCTGCTGGTCATTGCCCTGGTTCGCGGTGCCGTTGCCAGGGGCCGCGGGGTAGGGGATGAGCTTGGGCGTCCACTGCGGGAACAGACCGCCCAGGTACGGGAAGCAGTATTCGTACACCTTCCGCGGGCTCTGGCTACCGGCCATCGTGGTGAGCTGCTGCCAGAGCGATTTCTCCGTGACTAGGGACTGCGGGTGCATGTAGTCGCTGTAGTACTCGCGGCAGATCGTGCTGGCTTCCGACCCCGCTGGCCCGGTCGAATGGGTTGGGGGCGGGGCTGTCGTCGGTTGCACGGCCGCGGACGAGGTTTCCGTCTTCTGCCCCTGGGAGTGCTGCGGCGAGGCGGTGGCCGCGGACGGCTTGGCAGTCGGCCCCAAGTGCGCCAGCCGCTCGAGGTTGGCGGGCAGGTTGCCGGTGAACGCGACGACGATCACGATCGCGGCGGCCGCCGCGATGCCCGTCAGCGCCCCGGCCCAATGGTTCACGAGCGGCCGGGTGGTCTTCCGACGGCCGCGTCGCCGAGTCGGCCGCCGGCGCCGCGGCGAGGGGCCGTCAGGCAGCGCTGACAGCGGCCGGGTGGGCGCCGGCCCCATGGGACCCGCCACGCCGCCTGGCCCGTGCGCGCGGAACTCCGCCATGACGTTCGCCTCGCCCCACAGCTCAGCGGGTGCGGGGGACGCGCGGAGCGCGGCGAGGACATCCGCGACCGGGCGCAGCCCGATCGGGATGTCGGCCATCTGGCCGGCCAGCACGGCATCAAGGTCTCGCTCCTCGGACGGCGCGGGACCCCACCCGGACGGCGGCAGGTTGTCTGGCATGTCATCGTCCGGAACGCCGAACCTCGTCATAGCGTTACACCCGCCCCCGACAGGAGCGACGCGAGCTTCTTCAGGCCCCGGTGCGCGGCCACCCGGACCGCCCCCGTCGACGTCCCGAGTATCTCCGCGACCATGTCAGTGTCCAGCCCGGCGACGACGCGGAGCAAGATCACTTCTTTCTGCTGGTCCGGCAGCCGGGATAGCAGTGCCATCGCCGACTCGGTCGCGATGTTATCCATGGCGAGCTGCTCGGCGTCCGCGGTCCGCGGCATCTCCGCGGCGCTGATCCCGTCAAGCGGCTCGGCCGGGTGCCGCCTGCGCAGCCTGGCCTGGTCGAGCAGGCGCCGGCGGGCGGTCGTGAACAGCCATGCCCGCCAGGCCGCCTCGTCGCCGGTGAACTTCGCCAGCCCCCGCACCACCTGGACCCAGGTCTCCGACGCCACGTCTTCGGCGTGTTCCGCGGCGACAACCCGCAGGTAGCGAAGCAGAGCCGGGTTCGCGTCCCGCCACAGGACCGAGAACGCGCGCTCGCTGCCCCCCTGGGCGGCCGCCAGCACCGCCGCAAAGTCCTCGCCCACCACATGCCGAGTATCGACACACACGGCACCATCGCGCAGCAAAATCGGCATCAATATGGCAACCAGTCACACAGAGCACACGGCTCGCTGACTACCCGTGCCGACCCGTGCGGCGGTCGCCGTAACCGGCTGCCCTGGATGAGCGCGGCGAGCAGGGTCTTCGTGGCGGCGGTCAGCTGGCGGTGGGCGCTGACGGCGGCGGCCAGGTTCCAGCGCATTTGCGGGTCATCGGCCGCGATGGCCCGCAGGTCCTTCGCGCGCTCGTCCTGGACGGCCGACGCGGGCACGAGCGTCGTACCGAACCCGGCCCGCACAAGCTTGAACATCAGCGAGTAGTCAACAATCTCGAACGCCGACTGCGTGACGCCGAGCGTGTTGTCGACGATGGCCCGCACACCCCAGCCCGGCGGGAATCGCAAGATCATCTCTTCCCTGAGGTCCGCGGCCTTGACCCGGTCCCGCTCGCCGAGCGGATGGTCCGGGCGGCAGACGAAGACCATCGGCTCGCTCCAGAGGTGGTACAGGACGACTCCGCGCGAGAAGTCGCTGGTGATGCGGTCACCGGCGCTGGCGCACAGCGCGATGTCGGCCGAACCGTCGCGGACCGCCTGCAGGTTCCCCGCGGAACCGGTCGAGGTCTGCCGCAGCTTGACGATGACGCCCGGATGGCGGTCCCGGATGCCCGCGAGGACTTCCGCGAGGTCAAGCGTCCCCGTGTTCAGCGTGCACGCCAGCGTGACCGTGCCGCGTACCTGCCCGGATACCGCGGCCACGTCGTCCCTGGCCGCCTGGACCGCCTCGAGGATCCGCAGGGCGCCGGCCTGCAGCGCCGCGCCGTGTTCGGTCAGGGTGATCGGTGTGATGTTACGGTCGAAGAGGGGGACCCCGAGCTCTCGCTCCAGCCGGGCGATGGCGCTGGACATGGCCGACTGGACGATGTGGGCCTGGCGGGCAGCGGCCGTGAAGCTGCCCGTCTCGCAACACGCCAGGAAATAGTCCAGGTCGCGGATGTCCACGGCGCCATGCTAGGCCCCATCAATGCGATCGATTGCTTGCTTCGAAAACAACCGTAAGACAAGTTCAGATAGCCGGTCCGATGGTTGTTCCTGAGCTTGTACTTTCAATTGCGAAGGAATTCCGCTGGATTGCCTTTTGGGTAACCGGAGGAGTGCAACGGGGATGTTTCACGGGCAGGTGCGCGGATCCGAGGGCGCACCCGGGGCCACGGGGGCCTTCGGGTCGGGGTCGGCGGCAGCGGCGGAAGCGGCGTGGCCATCTGGGACCGCTTCGTGGGAAGTCATGCCCACGCCGCTGCGCCGGTTCAGCCTGGGACGATACGACGTGTCCGTCCGGTACGTTCCGGCGCAGTCCGGCGGCCGGGTAGGCGGTGACTGGTACGACGCACGGCTGGGCGCCGACGGCAGCGCGATCGTCGCGATCGGCGACGTGTCCGGCCACGGCCCCGTCGCGGCGGCGGGCATGGTCAGGATCGGCAACGCGCTGCGCGGCCTATCCTTCACGGGCCAGCCCGCCAACACGGTCCTCGGCTGGCTGAACCGGGTGGTCTGCGCGGACGAGTACCCGGAACGGATCGCCTCGGCCGTGGTCTGCGTGCTGGACCAGTCCCGCCCGGCGCTGCGCTGGGCTCAGGCCGGGCATCCGCCGCCGGTGCTTGTCTCCGGCGGCCGGGCGCGACTGCTCCTCCGCCCGGCCGGGGTGCTGCTCGGCACGATGCCGGGCGCGGAATACGGTCTGGCACACGAGGAGCTCACGGCGGGCGACATCGTGTTCTGCTACACCGACGGGCTGATCGAGCGACGCGACCGGGGCCTCAGCGAGGGTCTGATCGCGCTGGTCAACGCGGCCTCCGCGTGCCACCGCGAGAGCGCGGAAGAAGCGGTCGCCGCCCTGCTCGACCGCCTCGACCCGCCGGGCACCAACGATGACGTGTGCGTCCTGGCCGTCCGGGTGAACTAACGAAACGGCCGGCGTGACGACGAACTGGCGCAAAGACAGGTCGCGGAACGTGACCGGGCCGCGCGGGCCGGGGACCGCGTCGATGTTGATCCCGGTCTCGGGCACCTGGAGCAGCTTGAAGCCGTCGAGCAGCCGGGTGGTCGCGTTCCAGAACGCGCCGGTGCCCGCGTACGCGCCGAGGAACTCCGCCGCCGCGGCGGCGTCGGCGGCCGCGATCCCCGCGGCGAGACCAGACGTCTCCTCGTTGGCGATCGCCGCGGCCTCCGCGGGGCCGCCGGCCGGGGCGATCGTGACCGTCGCCTCACGCTCGGGGTCGAGCGCCCATTCGTAGCCGAGCGGGTGGTCGTGCGGCGGCAGCGAGGCGGTGATGCCCAGCGCGTCCAGCCGCGCCGTGATGTCCGGCAGCCAGTCGTCCCACAGCTGCCGGTCAAGGAGCAGCAGGTTAAGCCGGTTGCACACCCCGAGCCGGTCCAGGCTGTCGGCTATCAAGGCGAAGGCCCGCGTACGTTCGGAAGAAGGATGAATGTAGAGCACCCCGCCGCCGTCAGCGTGCGCCA
>Ga0335075_10007298_pt1 | contig 16995 bp, 16 predicted proteins | sample Lox_Sample_24_FD_206723 | JGI IMG/M metagenome (GOLD analysis project Ga0335075, IMG submission 206723) | Soil microbial communities from Loxahatchee National Wildlife Refuge, Florida, United States - Lox_Sample_2.4 | ecosystem: Environmental > Terrestrial > Soil > Wetlands | place: USA...
ATCCGGGCTACCTGACCCAGCTGCCCGGCAGCGTCTCCGGCATGCGCTCCTACCTGCTGGGCAATGACGGCCCCAACGGGCCGGCCGCCTACCGGGTCCTCGGCAGCATCGTCAACAACAGCTCGGCATCTGGCGACCTGGTGCCGAACGCGAGCTACGCGCTGATGTACCGGGCCGCGCTCACCGTCAAGGGTGTTTACCTGGTCCGGCACGCCACCACCATCGCCGGGACACCGGGCATCGCAATCGCCGCGTGCGTCCCGGCCGCGATCAGCAAAGGCAGCATGCCCGGCTTCCGCGGTTGCCCCTACCGAACCGAGCTGATCTTCGACGCGAGGACCTATCAGCTCATCGGCGTGGACTACGTGCCCGCCAAGGGAAGACCCCGGCTGCCGGGCAGGCCGAATTCCGCGCTGCTGAATATCGCCGTGGTCAACAAGATCGGCCAGATTCCCTGACCGCCCCGGCCGCTGCCTGCCTGCTTGGCCGGCCAGCGCGTACGAAGCGCCATCTCCTCATGCTCGCCCGCTGCTGCCCGGCGGCGCTGTGGTGGGCTCCTGCTCATTCCGATTCGAACCCGGGGAGCCGTCCCTGTGTGGACGCTCGGTGCCGGGCGACAGCTTCCTCGGTCGACAGGTTGGCGGCGGCGAAGCGGTCCGGGAGAAACGGCTCCAAGTCGACGAAGGGAGGTTCTCCCCGGACGAGCTCAGCACCTGCCCGTCCCATGCCCGGGCCGTGCGACACGCCGCTCTCGTTGTCGCCGGCGACGACGACGGCGTTGTCGAGTCCGCTGACGTGGCCGATGCAGAAGCGCTGGTCGGCGGTATAGGTGACGATGCCCTGGAGCCACGAATTCACGCCGGCGTCACGGAGGCGAGGGAAGATCTTGCTGATAGCCGGCTGAGTGTCAAGGACCTGACCGAGGAGCCGTTCGCTGCGGGGACGGCCCCAGCCGAGGGCATCCTCTCTTTGCTCGAAGAGGTAAGCCGGCTCGTAGCCGGCGACGGTCCCCCAGGTGAAGGCGCCGTCCATCTCCCGGATCCACAGTCCCGCTTCGGGGCATTGAACTGTCGGCAGCGTCGCCGGTACCCCGACGTCGTCGGTCACAATCCGGGTGGCCACCACTCGAACGAGAGGCAGCCAGCGATCAAGATGGCCCAGGATTTGGTTTGTCCACGCTCCGGCCGCTATCACCACACCGGCCGCATCGATGTCCCCGGCTGGTGTCCGCACCGACCGGACCCGTCCCTGCGCAGCCACGAATCCCTCTACCGGCGCCGCCTCCAAGATCGTCCCTCCGGCGTCGGCGACGAGCTGCTTGATGGCCTGCACGGCCTGACCGGCGTTGACCTGGATGCCGCTCGGCATCAGCGCCGCGCCGACAATGGCGTCAGGCGCGATCACGCTGGCTCGGGCGTGAACCTCCTCTGGGCTGAGCCAGCGGGTGCCGGGCGACGCCTCGGAATGGGACAGTATCGAGGCCGGTCGCCCGCCCGCCCCGGCGTCGCTGAGGGCGAGGACGAGGTTGCCGTTGCTGCGGTAGCCAATATCGGCGCCGGAGGTAGCGAGCTCCCGGTAGAACTCCAGGCCATACCGCTCAAGCTCGATCCCGCTCCGCCCCAGCGGAAACTCTCCCGCAGCCCACAGCGACACGAAGCCGGCACCGGCGGGTGTAGTTCCCCCTCCGGGCTCGGTCGCGTCGATGAGGGTTACGTGGCGGGCCCCTGACCGCAGCAGGTGGAACGCTGCCGAGCAGCCCATGATCCCGGCTCCGACCACGACGATCGGCTCCTCGGGTCCCAAGGTCGTATGTGGGGTGCTGCTCACGATAGGTTCGCTCCTCCCAGACTCGGCAATCGATCCCCGGCGCGGCGGCTGGCCCCTTACTTGGCGGCCTGGGCCCGGAAGTAGGCCGCCGGGGTGAGACCGGTTTCCTGGCGGAACGCGGCGACGAACGCGCTGGGTGTCTGGTAGCCGACGTGCCGGGCGACGGTCCCGACCGCTAGTCCCGTGGCTAGCTGGGGCAGCGCGGCTTGCAGCCGGGCCAGGCGGCGCCACCGGCCAAAGGTGATTCCGGTCCCGTCGAGGAACGCCCGGGCCAGGGTCCGGCCGCTGGCGCCGACCTGCCTGCCCCACTCGGCCAGGGTTCGCCGGTCCGCGGGGTCGGCCAGCAGCCCCGCCGCCACCTGCGCGGCGCGTTCATCACCGGGCATCCGGACCGCGATGGCGGTCATCGGCACTGGCCGCAGCAAGTCGCCGAGCAGCGCCTCGGCATGGGCGCGCGACCCAGTTTCCGGCGGATCGCTGTCCAGGTAGCCGATGAGCTCGGCCAGCAGGGGAGTCACCAGCACCGGCACTGGTTCGGGCCAGCTGACCACAGAGCGGTCCGGGCGCAGGTACAGCGAGCGCATGGTGGCCGCCCCGGCGGCCAGGGTCTCATGCCTGAGCCCGGCCGGAATCCATAGCGCCCTGGTCGGTGGCAGCACCCAGTCCGTCGCTTCGGTCCGCACGGTGAGCACACCGCTGGCGGCCCAGGCGAGCTGGTGGTCGTCGTGGGTGTGCCAGTTGAACACCACGCCGGGCGGCATCGGGAAGGTGGCGGCGATCACCGAGCCGGATGCATGCTGCCACGGGTCGTCGCATTGTCCGTCCTGCGACATGGCTTGTCATCCTACGCCGTTGGCGCCAGGCCGCCGGGCTCGTAGCGTCGCGTTCATGAACCCCGATCACGAGAAGTTGTGCAGCAGCCCGGACTGGGCCGCCTACCTGCAGTCCGAGATCCTGCCGGCGGTGACAGCCGGGATCAGGCTCGGCCCGGACATGCTGGAGATCGGCCCAGGTCCGGGTGCGGCCACCACCTGGCTCAGCCAGCACGTCGCGAGCCTGAGCGCGCTGGAAGCCGACCCGGCCGCGGCTGCCCGCCTGGCCGCCTTCTGCCCCGATGGCAACGTCACCATTGATACCGGGGATGCGACCCAGATGCCCTATGACGATGGGTCGTTCGACTCAGTGGGCTCGTTCACGATGCTGCATCATGTGCCGACGGCAGCGGCGCAGTACCGGATCCTGGCCGAGGCGCTGCGGGTGCTTCGGCCAGGCGGGACGCTGCTGGGCTCCGACAGCCTGGCCAGCAACGACCTGCACCACTTCCATGCCGACGACACCTATAACCCGGTCGAGCCCGCCACGCTGCTGGTGTGGCTGCGCACCCTGGGCTTCAGCACCGTCACCATCACCGTGGACGAGGTGCTGAAGTTCGCCGCCCGCAAGCCGAGCCCCGGCGACGCGGCCGATGCCTGTGAGTCATCAGACCACGAGGAGCCCGCTTAGCCATGACGGCTGTCACTCAGCTCCGGTCTCCATCCGGTTTCCACATCGGGTGCGCGTCGCGACCATGCCCCTGCGCTATTCCTGCGGCATGGTTTGGCACGCTGCGGGGCCCTCCGCGTTACAAGACTGCGCATCGCAGGTGGGCTGGGGAGGTTGCCATTTCGGTCCGTGTAGGAGACGCGCATGTCTGCTATATCGCACGTCGTTGCGGGCGTGAGCGGGTCACCGCGGGGCTTGCCCGCACTGCGCTACGCCGCAGCGCTGGCTCGCGGCCACGGTGCCGCCCTCATTCCCGCGCGTTGCCCGGTGGTGGCCGTTCCGCCATCGCCGCTGCGACTAGAAGCCGGGCATGGCTTGCGTGGCTGGATGTTCCGCCACCGCGGGCTGAGTCCCCGCGAGCTGACCGCCTCCGGAACATGAGCGCCGACAATCTGATCGTCGCGGTGCCCTGGCTGGTATTTGCCGCTGGCCTGGCCGCGATCGTCTGGAGGCTGGGAGCGGGCCACGTTCGGCGCCGCGAACGCCGTCCCGGACCGCCCGGCAAGGGTGCCCGGCGTGGTGGCCGCCGGGCCGACCGGCCGGCCAACGGCCCAGCCGACCGGGAATCCGCCCGCTGACCGCCGCCCCTGCCGCGATTGGCGTGGGCTGGCCTGACTGGAACCTGCCGGTCACAATGCTGGGTAGTCGCTGCCCGAGAGATGGGTGCTGGCCATGCAGGGTGAAGGCAACACTCGCGGCGGTAGCAGGTGGGCTGGCTGGGGAGACCTGCGGGCCAGGGCCCATGCCGGCCAGCCCGCCGATGCGGGAGCGGGCCAGGGGCCCAGCCGGGGCCAGCGGCCGGTGGGGCTGCGGCTGGCGCTGGCATTCGTGGCGGTCGCGGTCCTGGCCGTGGCGCTCGTCGCCATCCTCGCCGTGCTGTTCACCGACAAGGACATCGCGGTGCTGGTGCAGCAGCGCCGCGACGACCTGATCAGGTCGCTGGCGGCGGACGCGATCTCGACCTACAACACCGGCCAGCCTGGCTGGACTGACGTCTATCTCAGCCCCGCGCTGGAACTGGCGGCCAGCGACGGCGCGCAGGCTGCGATCTTCGACGCACGCGGCAAGCTGGTCGCCTCTACCCTGCCCACATCGGGCGGCACCGCCGGGCTCGACCGCCGGCCGTTGACCCTGGGCGGCCGTCGTATCGGCACCTTGCTGGTCCGGTTCACCGGTCAGGGAGTGGGCGCCTCGGCGAACAATCTGCGCGTCTCGCTGATCCGTGCCGTCATCGGTGCTGCCGGGCTGGCCGCGGTGCTGGCGCTGCTGGTGGCGCTGGCAGTCTCCCGGCGGATCACCCGGCCGGTCATCCGCCTGATCGAGTCGGCCCGGGCGATGGGCCGCGGCGACCGGCAGGCCAGGGTCGGTGATGTTCCGGGCGCCCCGGCTGAGCTGCGTGAGCTGGCCGTCACCTTCGATCAGATGGCAGACACCCTGGTTGCCCAGGAACAGCTGCGGCGGGACCTGGCTGCCGACATCGCCCACGAGCTGCGGACCCCGGTGGCGGTGCTGCAGGCCAACACCGAGGCGCTGCTTGACGGCGTCCTGGCCCACACCCCCGAGCAGACCGCCTCGCTGCACGAAGAGGTGCTGCGGCTGGGCCGGATGGTGGGGGACCTGCAGACGCTGGCCGCCGCCGAGGCCGCCGCGCTGCAACTCAGCCTGCGGTCATGCGATCTGGCCCAGATCGCCGCGGCCGCGGCCGAGGACTGGGAAGCCAGCTTCGCTGCCGCCAGGATCAGCTTCCAGCGCGAGCTTGAGCCGGCCCCAGTGCTGGCCGACCCGGGCCGCCTGCATCAGGTCATCGGCAACCTGCTCAGCAACGCGCTCAAATTCACGCCGGCCGGCGGGCGGATCGAGATGCTCCTGTCCCAGGCCGGCGGTCAAGCCCGGCTCGAAGTCCGCGACACCGGCGCCGGGATCAGCCCAGAAGACCAGCCGCACGTGTTCGACCGGTTGTGGCGTGGTGCCCAGGCCACCCAGATCACCGGGAGCGGTATCGGACTGGCCGTTGCCGCCGAGCTGACCCGCGCGCACCAGGGAACCATCGAGCTGACCAGCGAACTCGGCATCGGGTCACAGTTCACGCTGACCCTGCCGCTGGCACCCGGCGTCGCCCAGTAGCCGGGACGTGCCCGGCATCTACACGCCATCTCCATATTGCCTGCACATTTCCGCCAACCAGGTCCGGTGGACTCGCCGCGAAGTCGCGGGCACTCGCGCAAAAGACGTTAGGACCAGGAGGGCACATGGTCTACCAGCACCTGCCGAACCCGTCCGGCCATACGCCTGATCGCATGTCGGCCAAGGCGCGGCGCAGCCGTCATGACAGTGGCCAAGAGCCCTCAGCACCGGGGAAAACGGCCGACCGGCGGGACCGGCCCGGCCCGATCGGGCTCATCGCCGGAAGGCTCAAGCGAGCGTTCCGGACCCACAGCTGAGCCGGCCCTGCAGCCCAGCTGCTGAGCTGGCTCAGCCCTTCCACATTCCCCACCAGCCCCGCTACCTGGCTAGCGCACTGTTGCGCGCGCATTATGGGGGCCTACGCGCAATCGGCGGCCGCCCGCCGGCCACGCGGGCGCGAGGGAGGTGGGCGTAGTGGCGGCCACCGTGTTGCTGGTGGAGGACGAGCGGAAGCTGCGGGACCTGGTTCGCTCCTACCTGGAGCGGGCTGGATTCACGGTGCTGTCCACCGAATCCGGAGCCGAAGCAATCACGCTGGCCGCCACTGCGTCCCCCGACCTGGTCGTGCTGGACCTGGGGCTGCCAGACGTGCCTGGCGAAACGGTCGCTCGTGAGTTGCGCTCGGCCGGCCCGGTCTCGATCTTGATGCTGACCGCCAAGAGCGCCGAGGAGGACCGTATCCGCGGCCTGGAACTCGGTGCCGACGACTACGTGACCAAGCCGTTCAGCCCGCGGGAGCTGGTACTGCGCGTGCAGGCGATTCTGCGCCGCGGCGGCCCGGCCTCCGAGCACGGGGTCGACAGCTATGGCAACGGGATCGTGGTCATCGACGAACCGCGGCGCCATGTGATCGTGCGCGGGAACGCTGTTGACCTGACAGCGACCGAGTGGGGGATTTTGGTGGCGCTGGCCACCGTTCCAGGCCGGGTGTACTCACGGTTCGAGCTGATCAACCGGGTGCGCGGGTACGAGTTCGAAGGCTACGAGCGGACTGTCGACTCACACGTGAAAAACCTGCGGCGCAAGATCGAGGAAGCCCCCGGCAGCCCTCGGATCATCCAGACCGTCCTGGGCGGCGGCTACCGGCTCGGGCTGACTCGCGACAGCTGACCCAGGCTGCATCCCCTAATGGCAGGCGGCGGTTGCCGCGTTATGCCGGTTCTGGCAATGTTTCGGGCGTGACCGGCCGCCTGCCCGTTCCGCTGTCGGTGCTCGACCTGTGCCCGGTGCCGACCGGGGAATCGGCTGGCGAGGCGCTCCGCCGGAGCGTCGACCTGGCTCGGCACGCCGAGCGATGGGGCTTCACGCGGTACTGGGTCGCCGAGCACCACAGCATGCCGGGTATCGCCAGCTCGGCGCCGGCGGTCCTGGCCGGCCAGATCGCGTCGGCGACGTCGGCGATCCGGGTCGGCTCGGGTGGGGTGATGCTTCCCAACCATGCGCCGCTCACCGTGGCGGAGCAGTTCGGGACGCTCGAGGCGATGCACCCCGGGCGGATCGACCTGGGGATCGGGCGGGCTCCTGGCACGGACCGGGCGACGGCGCGGGCGCTGCGGCGCAGCGCGGAAGGGCTGCCGCCCGTCAACTTCGCCAGCCAGGTCGCCGAACTGCGGGCCTACTTCGCTGGCCGGGCCGCTGAGGGCGGCTCGCAGGGCCCGATTCGCGCCATACCGGCGGAAGGCAACGAGCCGGCCGTGTGGCTGCTCGGGTCCACCGGTTACAGCGCCGAGCTGGCCGCACGGCTCGGCCTGCCGTTTGCGTTCGCTTACCACTTCAGCGCGGCCAACGCCAGGCCCGCGCTTGCCCTGTACCGCCGGGCCTTTACGCCTTCGGCGCGGCTCGCCAAGCCGTACTGCCTCATCAGCGTGTCGGTGCTGTGCGCGGAAGACGCCGCGGCGGCACGGTGGCTGCACGGATCGTGGCGCCTGTCCATGCTGCGTCGTCGCGCCGGGCGTCCTTCGACCCTGCCGAGCCCGGAAGAGGCCGCCCAGCGTGCCTACTCGCAGGCCGAGCTGACCGTGATCGCGGAGGCAACCGGGTCCGATGTCGTTGGTGACCCCGGCACGGTGATCGAGTCGCTGGGCCGGCTCATCGCGAGCACCGGCGCCGACGAGCTCATGGTGACCACGAGCACCTTCGCCCACGCCGCCCGGCTGGCCAGCTACGAGCTGCTCGCCCGGGCCGCCGTTGGCCCGGGCGAGCAGCGAGCATCACCTCTGCTTGGCGTCGTTCCCGCGGTAACTCCGCAACAGATCCTGCATGCCGGAAGTCCCGGTCAGACCGTCGATCCCGCCGAAGGTCTGGGGTAGCGCCGGGTGGTTCACCGGCGGCGGGGACACCGACTGCACGCTGTCGGCCGAGCAGATGTCGGCTGGGTCGTAGGACGCGGTCCCCTCGAGCACCTGCAGCAGGGACTCCGACGGTGGGCTGATCGCCGGGCCGATCACGTCCGAACTCGTCGGGATGGAGGACGGCTGCACCGCATAGCGGGCGGGCACGGGATAGGGCAGCAAGATGTCCCTGAGGTTCAGGGCGTTCCGGTCGCGGGCGGTCAGCGGCGTCAGGCCGAACGTGGACTCGATCAGCGCGAGGCTGGAGCAGTGCTCGAACGGGCCGTCGTGCACGACCTGGTGCGGCCGCGCCAGGTTGGACACCACGATGCCCGGGACCCGGAAGCCAAGCTGCCGGTAGTTGGGGTACAGCTGGCCGTCGGTAGGCGTGGTGCTGTCGCCGGAGTGATTGACGTCGGCGGGATTGGTGTCGTCGATGACCTGCGGCGGAGGCACGTGATCGTAGAAGCCGCCCCATTCGTCAAAGGTCACGATGAAGATCGTGCTGTCGAGGTAGCCGTTGTCGGCGAGGGCGTGGTAGGCGTCGGCGATAAACCGCTCGCCGAGCCGGATGTCGCCCAGCGGGTGATCGTCCCCGGAGGTACCCGTGCCCTCGTTGTCGAAGGCCGGATCGATGTAGCAGACGTTCGGCAGCGTGCCGTTCTGGCAGGCGTCGACGAATGAGGTGCCGGATGAGAGCGCGGCCGTGTCCGCGTTGGCGTCGGAGAAGGGGTGCATGAACGCCTGGTACTTGAACGTCGCCCCCGGCTCAATGGCGGGGCTGGCCCACAGGGCGAGGAACGGCGCGTCTTGGTAGTAGTAGCCGCCGGTGGGGATGCCGTTGGAGTTGGGGATGGGGGAGAGCTGATCCCAGATCGTCGGCAACGTCGACGCGACCTCGGAGTTGTGGTCCCGGTCGGTCTGGCCCGCGTGCTGGTAGAAGCGGTTCGGGTAGGTCTCTCCCGCGAACGCGCAGAAGTAGCGGTCCAGCGTCATGTAACTCTCGGCGAGCGCGCCGGTGACCGGCAGGTCGGGCAGCGCCTTGCGCCTCCCGTCGAAGTGGAAATTCGTGTAGTAGCCGATCGGGAACGTGTTCGCCGCGGCGAGAGTCACGCCCGGGTTGTCCGCCGGCGTGGTCGGCCGCTGCAGGAAGCCGTTCATCTTGCCGTAGTTGTGCTCGACGAGCCAGCCTTCCCAGCTGTGGTCCGGGTCGCTGTACCCGCAGCCCTGAAAGTCCGGGGCGAGTGGGTAGTTCGGGTAGGTGTTGCCGTCGACCGCGGACACGTAGGTCAGGTCGTGCCGGCCGTCAACACCGGGCACCCAGCCCAGGAAATGGTCGAACGAGCGGTTCTCCATCATCAGGATGACGATGTGCTGGATGCCTTGCGAGCCGTTGGGACGAATCGTGCTCGTGGCGTTGGCAACGGCCTGGCTAAGCAGGTCGGTGCCGGTGATGGCGAGGCCGGACGAAGCAGCCGAGATCAGCAGGAACTTGCGGCGAGACAGCATCTTACGAAGGTAGGCGTCAAAGGCGGACGGTAACCCGACGGTTGCTGAAATTATGGAGAAATTCGCAGGTACTCTGCTCCCGGCCGGGACCGCCCGCGGGCGCCTGATGACACGCCCGCAGAACTCGGTGGTCTCACTGTGACTACCAGTCTAAACAGCGACGGAACCGGCGCCAAGGGGCGGCGGATCGGGTGCGGACCGGTAGGTCAGCAGGGTGGGGATGGCCAGGCCGATCAGCGCGGCGCCGGCCACCACGGATAGCCCGCCGCTGACCGCGCTGACGGTGGGCGAGGTGAGCGAGGCCACGGCGCCCGCGCGGAAGTTGCCGAGCGCGGGGGCGCCGGCGCCCACCGCGAACTCGACCGCCGAGACCCGGCCGCGCAGGTTGTCCGGGGTCAGGCCCTGGACCATGGAGGTGCGCAGCACGACGGAGGTGACGTCGGCGGCGCCGGCGAAGGCCAGGCTGAGGCAGGCCAGCCAGAACGCGCCGGACCAGCCGAAGGCGGCCAGGCCGGCTCCCCAGGCTGCCCCGGCCACGAGCATGCCGAGGCCCTGCCGCCGGACCCGGCTGGCCGGGCCGGACAGGGCCGAGCCGAGCAGGCCGCCGGCTGACACGGCGCTGATCATCAGCCCGAGGGTTTGCGCGTGGCCGCCGAAATGCTCGGCGTTGATCGCGGGGAACAGGGCGATGGGCATGCCGAAGAGAGTGGCACTCGTGTCGGCCAGGAGCACGCCGAGAATCATTCGCCGGCTGACGATGAACCGGAGGCCTTCGCCGATGGAGCGCAGGCCCGGCCGGTCCTCATGGCCTGCTGCCCGCATCCTCGGCAGCCGGGCCGCCGCATAGATGGAGAAGGTGAAGCTGACCGCGTCCAGCAGATAGCAGACCTTAAGGCCGAACGCCGCGGTGATGATGCCCGCGAGAGTCGGGCCGACCAGTACGGCGCCGTGCATGACGAGGGTCTGGAGCGCGGCCCCGGCGGACAATTGGTCGCAGCGCAGCAGGCTTGGCATGAATGTCCGGCGGGCCGGCGAAGCCACGCCGGCCACCATCCCTTGCACGCCGACCAGGAGATAGAGCAGCCAGACCTGGCCCAGGCCCATGAACGCCTGGGCGGCCAGCGTCGCCGAGACCGCCGTCTGGATGAGGTAGGTGATGAGCACGATCTTCCGCCGGTCGACGGCATCCGCCAGCGGGCCGCTGAGCAGGGCGGCCACGATCATCGGCAGGCCGCTCGCCAGCCCGACGATCCCCACGTTGAGCGAGCTCCTGGTCAGTTCGTATACCTGGAGGAGCACCGCGTAGTTCGTCATCTGTCCGCCGATGCCAGACAGGGCGCTGCCGGTCAGGAGGCGGCGGAAGGCCACCGATTCCCGCGCTGGGGTGATGTCTACCAGGAGCCTGGAGAACAACTGGGCCGGGTGTCTCCTGGTTTTACCGGCCGGGCCTGGACGGTGGTCGGATGCGCGATTCCCCGTCGTCTTGGTCACGGGCTGAATCGTACGGCGAAAACGCGCCGGAAATCAAAAAAACTGCAACTCAAATAAACCGTTCGCTTTTAGAGCCGCAGCTTCCGCTAGCCCTAAGAACTCGGCTACAAAAAGACTAATGGGCACCAGCACATAAGCGCAACCCCCTTCGGGCCAGGCCGGCTAGCTCGTGGCCCGTTCAGGAAAGTCAGGAGACAACCGCTGAGCCGATCTGGCGCTGGGCGTCGGCCAGGATGTGCCCGATCTGCCGGCCGAAGCGGACGTCACAGGGATGGCTGACCAGTCCCGACCGGGCATTGGCGGCCAGTTCGGTGAGGGCGGTCCGCAGCGGGATCACCGGCTGGCCGGTCTCCAGCGGAGCCGCTGACCGGCCTGATTCGCCCCACAGGTACAGCTCGGAGAACTCCGCATTCTGTGGCTGGCCCAGGGTCACCGTCACCGTGCTGGTCAGCCCGGCCTCGTGGCGCAGGATCAGATGGGTGACGTCGCCCCGGCCGGCGGCGGCGGTGACCGATTGCACCGGGCCGAGGCTGGCCCACAGCAGCGAGATCAGGTGCGGGGCGACGTCCCACAGCCCGCCTTGGTCCCGGCGCCACGGGGTGTTGAACGGGCTGCCGGACCGTAAGGCCGAGCCGAGCCAGGCCGCCCATCCGCCCGCCCAGCCGCTGGCCGCCAGCACCGTGGCCAGCCAGGCCCGCACATCGGCCTGGAACCGGGCGGTGAAGAAGACCACGGAGGCTACCTGTGCGCTCGCCGCCGCGTCGGCGAGCGCGTCGGTATCCGCCGGTGAGATGGCGACCGGCTTTTCCAGGAGCAGGTGCTTGCCCGCGCGGGCGGCTCGGGTGGCGATCGGCGCCTGCACGTCCGGTGGCACGGCGAACGCGACCGCGTCGACGCCGGCCAGGAACGCCGCGAGGTCACGGTGCGCCGTCGCGCCGTAAGTGGCGGCCAGCCGGGCCGCGGCGTCGGCGTCACGGCCCCAGACCGCGGCGAACTCGATGCCGTCGGTCGAGGCGAGCGCGGGGGCGTGGGTGATCTGCGCCCAGTGACCGGTGCCGACCAGGCCGAACCGCAGCGGCCGGTTCACCGGGTCGCCGCTCACAGCAGGCCGATCCCGCGGCGGCCGGTGCCGTTCAGGTCCTGGGGCTGGAACCGGCTGGCCCAGGTGCGCTCGTAGTGCTCGGCCGGGAAGTCGCTGGGGCTGGAGCCGGTAAGGAACGCGTCCCGGACGCTGGAGGCGTACTGCTGGTTGCGGGGGCACCACGGCGCGGCCGGGATGTACATGACGTTTCCCCAGCCCTGCTGGTTCTCGACCGGCGCCACGCTGTGGATCATGTCGCAGTGCCACCAGACCGAGTCGCCGGCCCGCACGTCGGGGATGCCGCTGAGCGCCCGCAGCAGCAGGGGGTGCCACGTCTTGCTGGCCGGGAACGCCTGGCTGATGGCGACCCCGCACATGTCGTCGTCGGGCACGTCGGCCAGCAGTGGCCGCAGCATGAGATAGGCCATCGCGCCCGGGATCGGGACGGTGTGCAGCACACCCTGATCGTGGGCCATGTCGGACAGCGCAGTCCAGCCCTGGAAGGTGCGGAAGGCAGAGCACATCGTGGTGCCCGGGTACTGCGGGGCGGCGGTGCGGTAGGCCGCATCCCAGGGATCATAGTGCTCGACCGTGCCGTCGAACAGGTGGCGGAACGCCTTCTGGTAGCCCTGGGTCAGCCACAGGTCGAGGGTGCCCGGGTCGAGGTGCGGGCCAAGGCCAGCGGAGCCGGTTCCCGGTGGCCGGCGGCGGATCCGGTCGGGATACAGCAGGTACCGGGCGGGGTCGAACCACTGCGTCCCGCCTGATTCGTGCTTCCAGAGGCCGTTCAGGAACGCCTGGACCCGCGCCATCCGGTCATGCTGCCGGGCCTGCATCTGCGCTGGCGACCAGTAGATCGGGTAGATCTCGGGCCTGGAGTTGACGCTGGCGAAGAAGTCGTCGCCGGGGCCGCGGTAGTGCGCGAAGAACTGGTTGCTGTCGACGTAGCCGACGATGTCACTGTCCCAGGCCAGGGCCTGGTCCCGGGCGAAGTGCCCGCGCACGACCAGGCAGCCGCGCCGCCGCAGCCGCCGCATCGTCTCGCCGGGCACGGTCCCGGCCTCGATGTCCGCGTAGTCGACGACAGGCCAGACCGTTCCGCCGCGTTCTCGCTCCGCGGCGATCTCGCCGACCTCGGCTTCGATCTGCCGCGCCACAACGGCGAAAACTTCCTCGGCGGTGCGGCCCGAGGCAGCGATCCGCGCCCGCAGCGCCGCCTTGACCGCTCTGATGGCGGCGGGGAGATCCGCCGGCGGCTGCTCCCAGTGCGGCAGCGGGGGCAGCGCGGCGGTGCCGGGGTGGAGCTGGGCTGACACGTCACCGCTCCTTCTAGTGAGGCTTCCTTACTTATAAAGCCTAGGACGGCCCTGCTTTCTGGTCAACAGTCCTGACTAGAATCGGCTCCGTGGATGCGGCCCGGCCATCGCTGGAGTTGCTGCGGTCCCTGACCGACGAGCATGTCCTGCGGGCCCTCATGAAGCGCCGGCGGCTGACGCGAGCCGAACTGGCCAGCGAGACCGGCATCTCGAAACCGACCGTGGGCGACAGCGTGCGCCGGCTGGCCGAGGCCGGACTGGTGGCCGACACCGGCGAGCGGACCGCGGGCGGCCGCGGACGCGGACGCGTCGGCGTCTACTACGCCCTGGCCGCCAGCGTCGGTGCCGCCCTGGCGGTGAGCATCGCGCCCGAGGGCATCGTCGCCGAGTGCGTCGACGCCAACGGCGACACCGTCTGGCGGGCCGGGCAGAAGGCCAGCCGGCCAGCCCGGGCGCAGCAGGTTGCCCACACGCTGCGGGATGCCGCCGTGACGGCCCGCCGCGGCGCCGGGGTGACCCTCCGCCTGGCCGTCGTGAGTGCCGCGGGACCGGTGGACCGGGCCACCGGGCGGCTGACCCAGCTACCCGACGAGCCGTTCCTGCTCGGCGACCTTGATCCCGTCCGGGTCCTGTCCCCGCACGTCGGCGGGCCGGTCATCGTGGATAACGACGTGAACTGGGCGGCGCAGGCCGAACGCGGACACGCCCGGGCCGTGGCCCTGAACGACTTCGCCTACGTCTTCCTCGGCGAAGGACTGGGCGCGGCCATCGTCAGCGACGGCCAGGTCGTCCGCGGGGACACCGGCCTGGCGGGCGAGATCGCCCACCTCATCACGATCGGCCCGCAGGGCCAGGCGATGCGCCTGATCGAGGTGTTCAGCGCTCTCGGGCTCCGGCAGAACCGCTCCACGGCCATCGATGCCGGCCGGCTCCTCGCCGCGGCGGACAGTCCGGCACCGCAGGCGGCCGCGCTGCGCGACGCCCTCGGCCAGGCGGTCAGCGGAGTGCTCGCCGCGGCCACGGCTCTCACCGACCCCGAAGTCATCATCATCGGCGGTTCATGGGGCAGCCACCCGCTGATCCTCGAGGCCATCTCCACCGCCGCCGCACGCCTGCCCCGCCACGTCCCCATCCAGGCCGCCCAGGTGACCGCCGAACCATCCCTGGCCGGCGCGCGCGCCGACGCGCTCACCCGCCTGCGCTCAGACATCATTGCCGCTGCGCGCTAGCAGCCGGCCGAAATTCCCGCGACTTAGCTTGAACGGGTCGCCGAGTTGCCCGAGTGGTATCGCCCAACTTCTCGGATTTGTGCCATGCCGTACCCTCGGTCAGCGTGGCTACCCCGCAGCATCGAGCCGACATGTTCCTCGATCCCGCCGCCGACCCTCGCCGGGAAGGCCCCCCGGGGATGGGGGATGAACGGGCGACCCTGAACGAGTACCTGCGCGGTCAGCGGCTGACGCTGCAGCTCAAGTGCGATGGGCTGGACGCCGGGCAGCTGGCCCGCCGGGCCGTGGAGCCGTCCACGATGTCACTGCTGGGCCTGCTCCGGCACCTGGCCGAAGTGGAGCGCGCCTGGTTCCGCCGCCGGTTCGCCGGGATCGACGTGCCCAAGCGCTACCAGACCGAGGCCGACCCCGACGGCGATTTCAACGGCGCGGTGCCCGACCCGGCAGTGGCGGAGGAGGCGTGGGCGGCGTGGCGCGAGGAGGTCGCCTTCGCCGAGCGGTTCGTTCAGGATCACGACCTTGACTTCGTGGGCAGCAACTCCGCGGGTGAGCCGGTCTCGCTGCGCGAACTGCTGGTGCACATGGTCGAGGAGTACGCGCGCCACAACGGGCACGCCGACCTGCTCCGCGAGCGCATCGACGGGCGCATCGGCGAGTAGCACCCGCCGGTCATTGCCCCTGGCGGAGCAGTTCCCTGGTCGCGTCCCACAGCCGGCGCTCCCGGGCGGGATCGGCCGCGATGGGCATGACTTCACGTACCTCGTCGATGATCACGAAGTCGCCGGCAGACAGATGCGCCCAGCGTTCGTCAAGAGTTACCGACGCGAGCGCAGGTCCGGACTTCACCGGCGAAGCGATGCCGGGAATGGGCAGCCGCTGTATCGCCCGTCCCATCCGTTGCATCCCGGGGCCAGCCTGCCGTCCGAGGCCCGTGCCTGGCATGAACCCGGGCTCGAACACGGCCACGCTGATTCCCGCGGGCACGCGTCGCTGCAGCTCATGCGCGTAGTAGAGGATCGCGAGCTTGGAGTTGGAGTAGGCGACGCCCGCCGCCTTCCAGGTCGGCGGCACGTCGGGTCCGGCCGGCTTGGCCATCTCGAGCGGGTCCGCCCACTCCGCCGCCGGAACCTTCAGGAGGCGGCGTACCCAGTTGGCGTAGTACGTCGCGGATCCCACCAGCACGATCCGGGCCGGTACGGTGAACGAATCCAGCAGGCCATCGATGAGCTGGGCATGGGCCAGGTAGTTCACGGCGAAGGTGAGCTCGTAACCGTCGGCCGAGGCGTTGCGGGTGTCCGCGGCGGTGAGCCCGGCATTGGCCACCAGGGCCCGCAGTGGCCGCACCGCCCCGGACGTGACGATTTCCTTCACCGTGGCACCGGCCGCGCGGGTGCCGGCCAGGCTGGCCAGGTCGCAGCCGATCTGACGTACCGTCGCTCCGGCGGCACGCGCCTCGGCGCCGATTTCCTGGAGCGCCTGTCCAGGCCGGCCGACCAGCAGCAGATCGGGCCGCTCCCCTTTTGGACGGTTCGCCATCGCCATGACCGCCGAACGCCCGAGACCTCCGGTGGGGCCGGTGATCAGGACGCTCCCTGATCCGGTCTCACTCATCGCAGCTCACCACGCGACTGGGCCGTGGCTGGAGACGAATGTGCCGGTCGGGCCGTCGGGCCCGATCTGCGCCATCGCGACGATGATCGCGGCCCCCTCCTCGACGGTCTGGGTCCCGGTACTGCCGTTCAGGTCGGTGTTGGTGTAGCCGGGGTCGACGGCGTTGATCCGGATACCGGGGAACGCCTTGGCGTACTGGACCGTGATCGCGTTGACCGTCGTCTTGGATGCCGGGTAGCCGAGGGCCGGATAGAAGTGCGTGTAGCTCTCGGGGTTGCTCAGGCCCGTCAGCGACCCGAGGCCACTGGAAACGTTGACGATGACCGGCGCGGCGGACTTCTGCAGCAGGGGCAGGAAGGCGTGGGTCACGCGCACCAGCCCGAAGACGTTGGTCTCGAACGTCGCCCGCACCGCGTCGGCCGTCTCGCCCGCGGGTGTGGGGATGGCGTTGCCGGCCAGGCGCGGCTCGATGCCGGCGTTGTTGACGAGCACATCGAGCCGGCCGTCGGCCTCGATCTGCGTGCAGGCCGCCGCGACTGAGGCGTCGTCGGTCACGTCGAGCTGGACGAAACAGGCGCCTAGCTCCGCGGCTGCCGCGCGGCCGCGAGCCTCGTGCCGCGCGCCGAGGTAGACGGTGTGCCCGGCGGCGATGAGCTGCCGGGCGGTCTGTCTGCCGAGCCCCTTGTTGGCTCCGGTGATCAGTGTGGTTGTCATGCTCCTAGCCTGCGTCGCACGCCTGCCCGCAGGAAGTGGTCCCGTTTTCGTAGGACTGCCAGGGCCACCACAATGCGTGCCGGGTAGCGCAGACTGAATACGTGGAGTCATGGGAGTTCGGGCAGGCCGTACGCCGCTGGCGTAACCGTGCCGCACCGCAG
>Ga0335075_10007299_pt1 | contig 16994 bp, 16 predicted proteins | sample Lox_Sample_24_FD_206723 | JGI IMG/M metagenome (GOLD analysis project Ga0335075, IMG submission 206723) | Soil microbial communities from Loxahatchee National Wildlife Refuge, Florida, United States - Lox_Sample_2.4 | ecosystem: Environmental > Terrestrial > Soil > Wetlands | place: USA...
AGTCGTCACGCGGGAACAGCAACGGCTGGATCGAGATTCGATCACCCGGCTTCACGTGGCTGACGGCATCGCCTACCCTCTTCACCCGCGCCGAGAACTCGTGGCCGAGGATCTGCGGATTGGTCGCACCGGTATAGACGTGCGGGACTGCGGGCGTAACGATTGGCCCGGCGACGTATTCGTGCAAATCGGTGCCGCAGATACCGGTGCAGAACGGCTCGATCAGCACGTCGTCGGGGGCCAGCGTGTCGGGCGGTGGCGCGACATCATCGACGCGGACGTCACGGGCGGCGTGGAAACGAACGGCTCTCATAGCCTGGTCCTCTCCTCCTCGTGTTGTGTCCGTTTCGCACGGACCTTGGGTGGGCGGCAGCCGCAGGGCTGCGCCCATGATGGTCGTCTGCCCGCGCGCCGCAGGCGGAGCGGCAGCGAGGCCAATTGACCATGAACCATGGATAACAAGCCCGACCACCCCGCGGCCTTGTCTTTTTATCCATTCTGGATCATTGCAATCAATAGCGGGGGGCAACGCTTGGATATCCTGTTGACATGGTCCTGCTTGGAGAACGAGGGGCCGTGATGGGCTGCAGGGATATCCAGAATGGGATCGGCTGGATCGGCGTGGGCAAGATGGGCAATTCCATGGCGACGCGCCTCCTCGCCCGCCTCCCGGCAGATACGATCCTCGCCGAGATGTCGACCGTCTCGCCCCAGCTTTCCGAGCGCGTCGCACGGGACCTGGAGCGGCAGGGCGTCGCGTATCAGCGCTGCCTAATGCCGGGCAGTACGACACTGGCACGGGCCGACACCCTGATCGCGCTCGCCTCGGGCGACGCTGCGGCTTGGGAGACCGTCTCGCCGCTGATCGACCGCCTGGCCTGGCGCAAGTTCTATCTCGGGCCGCGCGAGGAGGTGCGCTAGATGAAGCTCGTGCTCAGTGCCCTGGTCGGCGCGACGTCCTCGATCCTGGGCGAGGCGCCGGTGCTCGCTGAGAGGGATGGGCTTTCCCCGGCGCAAACGCTGGAGATGATCGTCGAAAGCACGGTGGCCTCCCCGCTCATCGGCGACAAGCAGGACATGATTGGCCGGATGGATTTCAGCCCGGCCTTCTCGGTCGTGCAGATGATGAAGGATTTCACCCTCATCACCGAGGCCGGGCGCAAGAAGCAGGTGCCGATGTTCCTGGCAAACCTGATCCTCCAGCGATATGCGGCGGCCTCGAATGTCGGGTACTCCGAGCAGAACTTTTCCGCGCTCTTTGACTGGATGCGCGTCACCTATGGACTGGCCGGCACACCCTGCCTTACGGGCGCGCATCGAAAGACATGACGCAGCTCACGCGCAGGCTCTCCGACCACGAACTCTCGCGGGTGATCGACTTCCTGCGCAAGATGCGCCAGCCCTTCGACATGTCGGTGCCAGGCGCGCGCCCGGACACCTACTGGAACCTTGTGATGGAGCTGGTTGACAGCCACATCCAGCGGCGCCCGGTCGACATGTCGACCCTGATCAAATTGTCGCGGGCGAGCTGGGGCACTGGCAACCGGCTGGTCAATCGGCTGATCGAGGATGGGCTGATCGATCGCGTGCCGCGCGGTCCGAAGCACAAGACAACATTTCTCGCCCCGAGCCCGCGACTGACGGACGCGTTCATCGACTACGCGACCCAGGTGAAGGCGCTTCTGGCCAAGACCTTCGGCCTGCGCTCGGGCAGCCAGACCGACGAGTATTATTTCGGCGGCTCCTATTTCGCAGCACAGATTATCGCGCCGGTACAGGGAGTGGACATCAGTTCCGCGGCGCTGCGCAACCTTCGCTTCTTGCTGCACGATGACAACTATTTCGCCAGCATGCGGAACATGTGGTCGGATTTCCGCAACGATATCGGGCGTAAGAGCAGCTTTGACCTGCGCCAGTTGCCCGACCTCTATGACCAGGCCGAAATCGCCCTCAGCGATCCCGCTACCGCCTATGACGTGGTAGCCGTGAACATGCCCTGGCTCGGCCGCTTTGCCAATGCAGGGCTGCTTGCCCCGCTCGACGACGTGTTGGCTCATGCGCCGATCAATCCGCTCGATTTCCACCCCTCGGTCTGGAACACCGGGCGCTGGAAGGGGCGGCAATATGCCATCCCGATCTACTGCACCGTCGAGATCCTCACGGCCCGGCGTGACCTGTTCGAGGAGGCTCAGCTCGCCTATCCACACACATTCGACAATACGATCGCCGCTGCCCGCGCGCTGCACCGGCCCGAGCGCGAGCAGTACGGCATCTCGTGGAACGGCGCGCGCGGCATGACCATTGCCCACGCCTTTATGTTCTTTATGGCCTCGTCGCACGGCTCGGTAATCGACATCCCGCACAAGACCGAGAACTGGCTCGACAGTGTCGATACCCGAAACCTCCGCCTGCGCATCAACAGCGAGGCGGGGCTGGCCGCGCTCGAATACATGCGCCGACTGGTCGAGGTATCGCCTCCGGGCGTCCAGACCTTCGATGCCGACCGCAGTCTGGAGTGCTTCCTGTCCGGTCACGCGGCCATGAGCTACGCCTGGACCATGCGCGCGGCCCGGCTCGAGTACGAGTTGAGTTCCAGAGTCAAGCGCCGGGTGGCCTATCTTCGGCCCCCGGTGCTGAGCGGCCGGAAGGCTACCGCCCCGATCGGCGGCTTCTTGCTGACCGTCCCGACCTATGTACCGGCTCCCCGCAAACGGGACATCGTCAACGCGATTGCGTGGATGGCGTCGCCCGAGGCGATGAAGGCGCATGTGCGCAACGGGTTTCCTGTGGCGCCGCGTTTCTCGGTCTGCGCAGACCCTGAGGCACTCGCCTCCTCGCCAATCGTCAGCTTCGTCGACCGTATGGCCCGGTGCCACGAGCTGAACACCTGGTCCCGCCCGCCGCTACCGGAATATGTCGAGATAGAGCGCATCCTCGGAAATGAAATCTTTGCAGCGGTGTTCGAAGGAAAGACCCCGAAGCGCGCCCTGATGGACGCCGAGAGTCTTGTGTATCGCGCAATCCGCAAACAGGCAACAGTCAAGGAGGCGTTGCCTGCCTGACGACGCCATATCCGAGCGAATAATCCCTCCGCAGCCAAGCCTGCGGCGATCGCGCGTCCAATGTCGCTGGCTGCGCCGGTAACAGCCGCTCCATGATTTGAAGACGTGATTCCTTCCCTCTCGGCTCTTGCTCTTACGCTTCGTTAGTGAGAGTCACCTTGATGCAGTCCTTCGGATGCTTTCCGATTTCGAAAGCTTCGATGCCTTTGGTGAGATCGAAGAAGTGCGTCTGAATGGGCGAAAGATCGAGCTTGGTGCGGCGCAGGAACCGCAAAGCCGCCGGCCAAACGGCGGGCGAACCGATCGTGCCTTTGATGGTCAGCGACTTGCTCTGAATCTTGCCGAGTTCGACAGGAACTTTGCGGCCGATGCTGATGCCGACAAAAGTAACGCGCCCGCCGATGCGCACGTAATCGAGCACCGCCGCCAAAGAGGAGTCGTGGCCTGAGGCCTCAATGACCAGATCGGCGCCCTTGCCACCGCTCAGCTCAAGCACCTTGGCGACGGGGTCGCCCGCGCTGGGATCGACCGTTGCGTCGACGCCAAGTTTCTCGGCCGCCGCACGCCGCAGCGGCAGCGGGTCGACCAGGATCACGCGCGCGCCCATACCCAGGGCCGCCGCCGACGCGCAGAGGCCGATATTGCCGCCGCCGGAGACTACCACAGTCTCGGACCCGTTGGTGCGGCCGTTTGCCTCAATTGCGTAGTACCCGCAAGTGAAGGGCTCGACCAGCGCACCGGCCTTGAAGCTCATACCATCGGGCAGCTTGTGCAGCCATTCGGGCCGGGCCTTGAACCGCTGCGCGTAGGCGCCGTCGATGCTGAAGCCGAAATGATCTACGCCTTCGCCGCTCTCGATCACGCATTCGCCGACCACGCGGTCGCCGGGCTTGAGGCCGCTGACGGCGTTGCCAGTCTCTACTACCTCGCCCGACCACTCGTGGCCAGGGATTACCGGATAATCGATCGGGATGATGTACTTGCCGCTATAGAGCTCATAGTCTGAATGGCAGATGCCGACCGCGCGCATGCGCACGAGGACCTCATCCGCTCCAAGCGTTGGCGTGGGCAGATCCTTCACCTGAAGCTCGCCCGGCTTATTGATCACCAATGCCTTCATGTCCGATCTCCTACCCAAAGGAACGGCAGCGAGTACATGACGCCACCTTGACGACTACCTTCATCTGGTTGCCGCCAGGGGGTCGAGCAGGATCTTGCGGCCCTTGTCAACAACATCGTCAGCCTTGATCCGGCTGATATCAGCTTGTGCACCGGATAGACGCCGCGCTCCACCCTGCGGATGATCCGAGGCCATATCGTCACGCGTCGGCCTGACGCTGTGTGAGCATGCCGCGTGGTTTGATACACAGCGCCGCTGCGACGACCGGCGGGGTTACTGCGCCCGTCCGAGGATCGAGCGGCAAGGCATGGACCGTTGAAGATGGTGTCGGCGTCATCTCGGCCCTCTGTCGCCATTGCGCGGAGGGCAGTCAGATGACCACGCTGCCCTTCCGGTGGCCGCCGCTAGATGGTCCTATTTCCCCGAGGCCGGCACCGCTGCCGCCGGCGCCCAAGCCGGAGGGTGAGCGGCGAGATGCTGCCGGACGGTAAACCGATCGGCTAGGCTGCCAGCACTACCCGAAGCTTGGCCCGCTCTGAAAGGTGCGGGCTTTTTGTTCGGCCGGCGACGCCGCGAAAGATTGTTGCTCGCCATCCGCCGGCTTTCGTGTCCGGCCTGCGCACACGCTGCGGACATCTTTTCAAGTCATTCCGGAAATTGTACGGAATCGGCCTCTAATGCTTTGATTTATTTATGGAGCCAAGGGGAGTCGAACCCCTGACCTCCTGAATGCCATTCAGGCGCTCTCCCAACTGAGCTATGGCCCCGGCCGAGGAGGGTCCCTATAGCCTCTCGCGATCGGGCCGGGCAAGCCGGCGTAGCTTGCGCGACCGGGTAGGGCAGCGGAAATAGCCGCAAGACGTCCTCGAGCAGGCAGAGCGGTGATGAACGAGATCTTATGGCGCCCACCGGCCGAACGTGCCGCTGCCAGCAACGCCTTCGCGTTTCTGCATTGGCTCGGCAGCGCGCGTGGGAAAAAGCTCGCGGGCTGGCCGGAACTTTGGCGCTGGTCGGTCGCGGAGATCGAGGCCTTCTGGGATGCCGTCTGGGATTTTTCCCGCCTGGCCGGCGAGAAGGGCGGGCGCGTGCTGGCGCGGGGTGGCGCCATGCCGGAGGCGCGGTTCTTTCCCGAGGGAAGGATCTCCTATGCCGAGAACGTGCTCCGCCACACCGGCGAGCGCGAGGCGGTGGTGGCACGTGCGGAGGATGGCAGCCGGCGCGCCTGGTCGCGCGATCGCCTGCGCGCGGAGGTGGCGGCCTTTGCGGCAGCGTTTCGCGGCGCGGGCGTTCGGCCGGGAGACCGGGTGGCTGGATCGCTGCCCGACATTCCCGAGGCGATCGCAGCATTGCTTGGGGCGAACGCGATCGGCGCGGTTTGGGCCTCCTGCTCGCCGGATTTCGGCGCGGCCGGCATACTTGACCGGTTCGGCCAGATCGCGCCGAAGCTCCTGCTCGCCGCCGACGGCTATCGTTACGGCGGCAAGATTTTCCGCAACGCCCAGCGCATTCGCGAGGTGATGGCGGGGCTGCCGGACTGCCGGTTGGTGATCGTCCCGGTGCTCGGCGAGGCGGCTGGCAGCGAGGGAGCGAACCTGCTGGAAGCGTTTCTGGAGCCGCATCGCGGGGCGGCGCTCATGTTCGAGCGGCTGCCCTTCAATGCACCGCTCTATGTGCTCTTCACTTCGGGCACGACCGGCAAACCGAAATGCATCGTGCACGGGCAGGGTGGCGTGCTCCTGAAGCACGCGTCGGAGCATTTGCTGCACACGGACCTGAAACCGGACGATCGGTTGTTCTATTTTACGACGCTCGGCTGGATGATGTGGAACTGGCAGGTGAGCGGGCTGATGAACGGCGCCACTCTGCTGCTGTTCGACGGCAATCCGTTCCATCCGCATCCGACGGCACTGTTCGACATTGCGGACGAGGAGCGCATGACGATCCTCGGCACCTCGGCCAAGTGGCTCGATGCCGTGCACAAGGCGGGCGTCGAGCCCGTCCGGACGCACCGGCTTTCGGCACTTCGGACGATTCTTTCCACAGGTTCGCCGCTCGCCCCGGAATCCTTCGACTACGTGTATGGAAAAGTGAAGCCGGACGTCGAGCTTGCGTCGATCTCGGGCGGGACGGACATTGTCGGCTGCTTCGCGCTCGGCAATCCGCTCGGGCCCGTGCGCCGCGGGGAGCTTGCGACGCGCGGGCTTGGGCTCGACGTCGAGGTCTTCGACGAGGCGGGGCGGCCGGTTCGCGGTGCGAAGGGCGAGCTGGTCTGCCGGCAGCCCTTTCCCTCGCAGCCGATTGGATTCTGGAACGATCCGGACGGCGCGCGGTATCGGACGGCCTATTTCGGGCGGTTTCCGGGCGTGTGGTGCCACGGCGATTTCTGCGAGATCATCGAGCATGAGGAGGGCACGGCCGGCATCGTCATCAGCGGGCGGTCGGACGCGGTGCTCAACCCTGGCGGCGTGCGCATCGGCACGGCCGAGATCTATCGCCAGGTGGAGAAGCTGGCCGAGATCGCGGAAGGGGTGGCGATCGGCCAGGAATGGGCGGGCGATGTGCGCATCGTGCTGTTCGTGCGGCTGGTCGAGGGTACGGCGCTCGATGCGGCGCTCGAGGAACGCATCCGGCGCACGATCCGGGAGAACGCCTCGCCCCGGCACGTGCCGGCGCGGATCGTTGCGGTAGCCGACATTCCGCGCACGCGCTCGGGCAAGATCAGCGAGATCGCGGTGCGCGACGTGGTGCACGGGCGGGCGGTGAAGAATGTCGAGGCGCTGGCCAATCCCGAGGCGCTGGAGCTCTATCGGAATCGGCCTGAGCTTGCCGCGTAGGCTGGGACCATCAGACCAGGAAGGCGAGGCGGACGAGGACGGCGACCGCGGCGAGCAGCTCGATCTGGTTGACGAGAACAGAGAGGCGATGGCCGCGGGAAAAGCTGCGGTCTTCTTCGGCATCGCGCAGACGGTTGAGGCGCGGCCTCAACCAAAGCCAGAGCCAGAGCGTGGCAAGTACAACGAGGGCAAGGACGACCGCGCACCAGGGCGCGATGGGAATAAGGCCTATTGCCGCGAGTACCGCGGCAATGAAGCTGAAGCGGTAGTACTGGGGGAAGATGGCGCGGATGAAGCGGCCGGAGGTTGGCTGCTCCAGCGTGCGGAAAACTGCGGGCGCGAGGACGGCACCGAAGAAGGCCATGCCGCCGGCAAGCGCGGCGAGCGCCAGCAGCGCCAGGATCACGGCGGCGCGGTGCACGGCGGTCAGTAGCGATAGAGATCGGGCTTGAAGGGACCTGACCGTTGGATGCCGAGGTAATGCGCCTGTTCGGGCGTCAGTTTCGTGAGGGCGGCACCGACTTTGGCGAGATGCAGTGCAGCCACCTTCTCGTCGAGATGCTTCGGCAGTGTATAGACCTTCCGCTCGTAGCGGCCGGCAGGGGCGGTGAAGAGCTCGATCTGGGCGAGCACCTGGTTGGTGAAGCTGGCACTCATCACGAAGCTCGGATGGCCGGTAGCGTTGCCGAGATTGACGAGGCGCCCTTCCGAGAGAACGATCAGGCGTTTGCCGTCGGGAAACACGACTTCGTCCACCTGCGGCTTGACGTTCTCCCAGACGAAGTTGCGCAATGCGCCGATCTGGATCTCGGAATCGAAGTGGCCGATGTTGCAGACAATCGCACGGTGCTTCATCGCCCGCATGTGCTCGAGGGTGATGACGTCGATATTGCCGGTCGCGGTGACAAAGATATCGCCGCGCGGCGCGGCATCCTCCATGGTGACGACTTCGTAGCTCTCCATCGCCGCCTGCAGCGCGCAGATGGGATCGACCTCGGTGATCAGGACGCGGCAACCCGCCTGGCGAAGGCTGGCGGCAGAGCCTTTGCCCACGTTGCCGAAGCCGGCGACCACCGCGACCTTGCCGGCCATCATGACATCGGTCGCGCGGCGGATGCCGTCCACCAGCGACTCGCGGCAGCCGTAGAGGTTGTCGAACTTCGACTTGGTGACACTGTCGTTGACGTTGAATGCAGGCACGAGGAGGGTGTGGCCTGCGGCCATCTCGTAGAGACGATGCACGCCGGTGGTGGTTTCCTCGGAAATGCCGCGCACGCCGCTCATCAGTTTCGGATGGCGCTCGTGCATCACCTTGGTGAGGTCGCCCCCGTCATCCAGGATCATGTTCGGGGCCCAGCCGTTGGGGCCTTCGATCGTCTGGTCGATCGCCCACCAGAATTCCTCTTCGGACATTCCCTTCCAGGCGAACACGGGAACGCCCGCGGCCGCCATCGCCGCCGCGGCGTGGTCCTGGGTGGAGAAGATGTTGCAGGAGGACCAGCGGACGGTGGCGCCGAGGGCCTGCAATGTTTCGATCAGGACGGCGGTCTGGATGGTCATGTGCAGGCAGCCGGCGATACGCGCGCCGGCAAGAGGTTTGGCTTCCCCATATTCGGCGCACAGCGCCAAGAGACCGGGCATCTCGTCCTTGGCGAGCGAGATTTCCCGCCGGCCCCAGTCGGCGAGCGAGAGATCCTTCACCTTGCAATCGGTGCGGGTCGATCCGTCAGGCATGGAGGCTTCCTGGAACGCGTCAGGTGTTCATGGCGTCGAAAAAGTCCTGGTTCGTCTTGCTGTATTTCAGCTTGTCGAGCAGGAATTCCATCGCATCCACAGTGCCCATTGGGTTCAGGATGCGGCGCAGGACCCACATCTTCGAGAGCGTGCCCTTCTCGACCAAAAGCTCTTCCTTGCGCGTCCCCGACTTGGTGATGTCGATCGCCGGGAACGTGCGCTTGTCGGAAAGCTTGCGGTCGAGGATGATTTCGGAGTTGCCGGTGCCCTTGAACTCCTCGAAGATGACCTCGTCCATGCGGCTGCCAGTATCGACGAGCGCGGTTGCGATGATGGTAAGCGAGCCGCCTTCCTCGATGTTGCGCGCGGCGCCGAAAAAGCGCTTTGGGCGCTGCAGCGCGTTGGCGTCGACACCACCCGTGAGCACCTTGCCCGAGGAGGGCACGACAGTATTGTAGGCGCGGGCGAGGCGGGTGATGCTGTCGAGCAGGATCACCACGTCGCGCTTGTGCTCGACCAGGCGCTTGGCCTTCTCGAGCACCATCTCGGTGACCTGGACGTGACGGGTGGCCGGCTCGTCGAAGGTGGAGCTGATAACCTCGCCCTTGACGCTGCGCGACATGTCGGTGACTTCCTCGGGCCGCTCGTCGATCAGCAGCACGATCAGGAAGACCTCGGGGTGGTTGGCGGCGATGGCGGTTGCGATGTTCTGCAGCATCACCGTCTTGCCGGTGCGCGGCGGAGCGACGATCAGCGCGCGCTGGCCCATGCCGATCGGCGAGATGAGATCGATGACGCGCGGCGTGTAATCCTTGCCGGGGCCCTTGGCGACCGACTGGAAGTTCTCGACCTCCATTTTCAGGCGGCGGTCCGGGTAAAGCGGCGTCAGGTTGTCGAAGTTGATGCGATGCCGAACCGCTTCCGGCTGCTCGAAATTGATGGTGTAGACCTTGAGCAGGGCGAAGTAGCGCTCGCCTTCCTTGGGGGCACGGATCTGCCCTTCAACCGAATCGCCGGTGCGCAGCCCGAAGCGGCGCACCTGGGCTGGGCTGACATAAATGTCATCCGGCCCCGGCAGGTAATTGGCTTCCGGACTGCGCAGGAATCCGAAGCCGTCGGGGAGGATCTCGAGCGTTCCTTCGCCGCTGATCGCCTGGTCCTTTTCGGCCAGGTTCTTCAGGATCGCGAACATCATGTCCTGCTTGCGCAGGTTGGATGCATTCTCGATCTGAAGCGATTCGGCGAAGCTCAGCAGGTCGGCCGGTGATTTCGTCTTGAGTTCGGCGAGGTGCACGGATTGCCTCGGGGGAGATGAAAAGCAGGCAGGACAGGGTCGGCTATTCCGACAGTACGCTCCCTGCCATGAAGGATGGAGGGCGCTGTCCCGGAGGGTGGGGAGACCGACGGCTCAAGGGGCCACCGGCGTATGATCCGGAATGTAGGGTGCGAACGGCCATTCCGTCAAGAAGCCAAGGTGGGAAAGCGGCGCGGGATGTCAAGAGCCGATGCTCAGAAAGGCTTTACGATCACCATGATGACGATGATCACCATGAGGACGGCCGGGACCTCGTTGGCAATACGGTAGAAGCGCTCCGGCCGGCGGTTGGCGTCGGCGAGGAAATCCTTCCGCCAGCGCGACAGCATGCCGTGGAATCCGCTCAGCAGGATAACGCAGGCCAGCTTCACGTGCCACCACCCGGCTTGCCAACTGATCGTGCCTGGCGTGAGCACGAGCAGGATCCCGAAGCCCCAGGCGCCGAGCATTGCCGGCGTGGCTATGCGCCGAAGAAGCCTTGCCTCCATGATCTTGAAGCGCTCGCTCTCCGCCGAGCCGCGGGCAGTCTGGCAATGATAGACATAGAGCCGCGGCAGATAGAACAGAGCCGCCAGCCAAGCGATCACGAATATTACATGGAAGGCCTTGAACCAGAGCACAAGCGGGGCGAGCGCAGAGATCATAGGGCGGTCTTTTGCTTGGGGCAGGCACGATGAGCGGCGCCGCAGGGCCTGCAACCAGACGGCGTCGCCAGGCCCGGCGGCAGGGCGCGGGCCTGGCGAACCAAGTCTGCCAGCACCGCGATGAACAGCGGATCGGCACCTGGGGTCGGCACCCGGAACCAGGCGGGAACCCCGCTGTTGGCCGCAAGCTCACGATAGTCGATGTCGAGCTCGACCAGGGTTTCGGAATGCTCGGAGACGAAGGCTATCGGGACGACAACGAGGGAGGTGTGCTCGGTGCCGGCGCGGCGGATCTCATCCTGCGTGCTGGGTTGCAGCCACCGCTCCGGCGTGGCGCGCGATTGAAAGGAGAGGCAGGCGTCAGGCACTTCATTTCCGAGTTCCCGGAGGATGGCGGCCATCGTTGCCTCGACCTGGATCCGATAGGGATCGCCAGCGCGGATGATCCGCTCCGGCAGGCCGTGCGCTGAAAAAAGAACCCTCAGCGCCGCGGCGGGCGGTAGCGCCGCGCGCGCTTCGGCAAGGCTTCGCCGGAGGATCGTACAAAGAGACGTTATGAATGCCTGGTTGGCATACCAGCAGCAGACGGCGCGCGTGGTTTTGGCGAGCCCGACACTGATTGCGGCTTCCCGCCATGCGGCAAGGGAACTTGCCGTGGTGGTAGTCGAGAACTGCGGATAGAGCGGAAGCAGCACGATATCATCCGGATCCCAGGCAGCGACGGCGCGCGCGGCTTCATCACTAAAGGGATGCCAGTAGCGCATCGCGATGAAGACCCTCACATCGAGGTCGGGAAGTGCCGCGGCGAGGAGCCTAGCCTGATGCTCGGTTTCCGGCAGAAGCGGCGAACGGCCCCCAAGGTGCGCATAGGACGCCGTCGCGGGCCCGAGCCGTGCACGGGCGATACGGCGGGCGAGCCAAGGGCGGATCGGCCAGGGCACGCTCAAGATCGCTGGATCCCGGAACAGGTTCAGCAAGAACGGCGCTATTGCCTCCGGGCGGTCCGGACCGCCGAGGTTGAACAGGACGATCGCAACCTTTGGCAGGGGCATCCGATGCGGGGTCTCAGGCTGCTTCGCGCAGAGTGTGAACGAGATCGGCTACGTGTGCCGGCGGCGTCTCGGGCAGCACCCCATGGCCAAGATTGAAAATGTGCGGCCGACCGCGCAGTGCGCCAGCGATGGCAAGAGCTTCCTCGCCCAGGGAAGGTCCGCCCGAGAGGAGCGAGAACGGATCGAGATTGCCTTGCAAGGCGATCGAGGCAGGGATCGACGCAGCAGCGAGCGTCGGGTCGGCGATCGAATCGAGACCGACAGCATCGAGACCGGAGAGGCGGGCGTAGGGTTCGAGCATCAGGCCTGCCAGACGGGGAAAGCCGATCAGAGGCAGGGAGGGAAAGCGTGCCTTGAGGCTGGCTGCAATCCGTGCCGCCGGAGCGATGACAAAACGACGAAAAAGCGAGGACGGCAACAGGCCGGCCCAACTGTCGAACAGCATCAGCGCCTCGACCCCGGCTTCAGCCTGAGCAGCCAGGTAAGGAATTGCTGCTTCGGTAAGGCGTTCGATCAGCGCGGTAAAAAGCCAAGGGTTATCGCGCAGCATCCGCCGGGCAGTATGAAATTCTCCGCTTCTGCCGTCCGTGAGGTAGCAGGCAAGCGTGAAAGGAGCACCGGTGAAGCCGATCAGTGCTACTGCCGGCGGCAAGGCTGCATGCACACCACGAATCGTCTCCAGAACGGGCCGGCTGGCCTCGGGCAGCCGTGCCAGAGCAAGCCGCTCCACCGCCGCAAGGTCCGTAAGCGGCGGCAGGACCGGCCCGACATTGTCCTTATAGGCGAGTGGGCAGCCGAGTGCCCAGGGCAGCAGCATGATATCACTGAACAAAATTGCCGCGTCCAGGCTAAAGCGGCGAACCGGCTGCAACGTTGCTTCGATCGCAAGTTCGGGAGTTGTGCAGAAGGTGAGGAAGTTCGGTACTTTGGCCCGCAACGCGCGATATTCCGGAAGGTAGCGTCCTGCCTGGCGCATCAGCCAGATCGGAGGGGGCCAAACGGGTGTCCCGGAGAGAACACGGAGAAGCGGCTTTCCGGCCATAAAAGAAGAGTCTTTACTTTCTTCCGATGGATGTTGTTGAAGCCTGTGCAAACCGTGGTACCCCGCTCTGCCTCTTATTGCTCACCATTCATCCCCAATCTGCCCACCGCGCAAGACCTGGAGAAGACAGCAGGTTTGCCGGCTATGCACATCCGGCACTATGGGTGCGCAGGTTTGTCCTGGATCTGCACGGATGGCCGGGTTGTCCCGGCAGCCGGGGTAGGACGGTCGGGCAGGGAGAAAACATCCCCGTTATCCACGCAAGCTCTGGCAAAGGGGCGGATTGCAGCGTATGGCCAGTGAAGCATGGCTGAAGTGTCCCTCTCCCTGCACCTCATTTCCGATGCGACCGGCGAGACCCTGAATGCGATCGCGCGAGCAACGGTCGTGCAATTCGAGCACGCTCGCATATTTTACCATCGCTGGAGCTTGATACGGAGCCGTCTTCAACTGCACCGCGTGATCGAGGGTATCGAACTGGAGCCCGGGCCGGTGCTTTCGACGCTCGTCGATCGGGGCCTGCGTGCCGAGCTGCAGACCGCCTGCCAGAGGCTTGGCGTGCCTTTGGTGCATGTGCTCGATCCGGTGCTGGGGATGCTGGCCAAGCAGGTAGGAGAGCCGGCAGGTGACCGGCCGGGGCGACAGTACCGGCTCGACGACGATTATTTTCGCCGGATCGATGCAATGCATTATGTGCTCGCGCATGACGATGGCCAGGCAAGTGCGGGTATTGCCGAGGCGGATGTGGTGCTGGTCGGGGTTTCGCGAAGCTCGAAGACACCGACTTCGTTCTATCTTGCGAACCGGGGAGTTAAGGCGGCGAACGTTCCGCTCGTGCCGAACTTGCCGCTGCCGACTGCGCTTGAGACAGTGCCTTGCCCTGTGATTGGCCTTACGGTGGAGGTGGACCGGCTGGTGGAGATCAGGCGCAATCGGCTGCGGGTGATCGGCGCGGCAGAGCAGCCGAGCGGTGCGGTAGCGCGCAATGGAGAATATGCTGACCGGGAGGCGGTGGCCGCAGAGTTGGTTTGGGCGCGGCGGCTTTGCACAGAGCACGGCTGGCCGGTGATCGATGTTACCCGTCGCTCGATCGAGGAGACCGCAGCGGCGGTGCTGCAGCATATCGAGGCATGGCATACGCGCCGGCAGGTGAAGACCCCGCAGCGGCAAGCCGCACAGCGGCAAGTGAAGGCGAGTGAGCCTTCAACGTGAGGCGCCTCCGCTGGTGCTCGCCAGCGGGTCGGCCACGCGGGCGATGCTGCTCCGGAACGCCGGTCTCAGATTTTCGATCATGTCGGGAACGATCGAGGAAGGCCTGGTACGCCGGACAGCGCACGCACGTGGAGAGGATGCCGGCGAAGTGGCGCGAGCCTTGGCCGAGAGCAAGGCTACCATGGCAAGCACTGCCATCCCGGAAGCGCTCGTAATTGGAGCGGACCAGATCCTCGATTGTGAGGGCACCTGGTTCGAGAAACCGCGAAGCCGAGGAGTGGCTGCAGAACAGCTGCGCGCACTCAGAGGTCGGACGCACCGGCTGGCAACGGCGGTCGCGTGTGCCCGGGAGGGGAAGGTGCTGTGGGCTCATTTGAGCGATGCGAGGGTCGGTTTCCGCGAGTTTTCGGAGGAGTTGCTGCAAGGCGTGCTGGATGCCGACAGTGCGGCGATCGGCGGTTCGGTTGGCGGCTATCGGCTGGAGGGGCCGGCTGTCCTGCTCTGCCATGCAATCGAAGGCGATCACTTCACCATTCTCGGGCTGCCGCTGCTGCCCCTGCTGTGTTTCCTGCGCGGCTTTGGCGTTCTAGTGGACTGACAAGCTCTGCGCGACGGCACCTTCCGATGGCCCCGATCGTCTGCCAAGCTCGGCACATGGACAAGCCCGTAAGCCCGTTTACCCGTGTCCGGCGGATGCCGAAGCGGGGCGTCTATGACCGGCGTGCGATCGAAGCGATCCTCGACGCGGCGCCATTCTGCCATGTCGGCCATATCGTGGAGGGAAGGCCGGTCGTGATCCCGACGCTGCACTGGCGCGCGGGCGACAACGTCTACTGGCACGGCAACGCGGCAAGCCGGATGCTGCTCACCAACGCGGGCGGCGCGCCGGTTTGCCTCACCGCGAGCCTGTTCGATGGCTGGGTGATGGCACGCTCGGGGTTCCATCATTCGGCAAATTACCGTTCGGCGATCTGTTTTGGGATTGCGCGGGCGATCACCGAGGCCGGCGAGAAGGAAGAAGCACTTGCCGGCTTCATGGAGCGGCGCTTCCCGGGCCGCTGGGCCAAGCTTCGACCGGCCAACCGGCAGGAGCTGAAGGCAACGCTTGTACTGACGATGCCGATCGAAGAGGCCTCGGCCAAGGTCCGCGCGGGTCCGCCGATCGATGATCCGGAAGATCTTGGCTGGCCTGTGTGGGCGGGGGTGCTGCCTGTGGCGCTTGCCTACGGGGCCGCGAAGCCGGCGCCGGACATGCCGCCCGCCGTCGGTGACGGGCCGCCCGCTCCGCCTGCGCTCGGCTGAGACCGGTCGAAACCCGCATAGGCGGGGCTAGGTCTTCGAGCCTTGCGCATCGCTCCTCTCTGGAGAAATCTCCCGCCTTGAAGGAAAGGCTAGCGGTTTTAACCCGGGAGAGGGCGATGTCGAGCGGACGCGACTGGGAGTTGCTGGTGGGACGGATCCTGATCGCCGTGCTGTTCCTGCCGTCGGGGATCGATAAGATCATCGGCTGGCCGGGCATCGTGCACTACATCGCGCATGACGGTGCGCCCTTGCCGCTGCTTGCGGGAATCATCGCCATTATCTGTGAAGTGCTGGTGACCGTGCTGATCCTGCTCGGCGTGCTGGTGCGTCCGATGGCGTTGATCCTGGCCGTCTACACGATCGGCGCGGCGTTCATCGGGCACCGCTACTGGCAGATGCACCCGCCGGCGTCGGTCGGCGCCTATATCAACTTCTACAAGGACGTGGCGATTGCCGGTGGCCTGCTGGCGCTGTCGGCAGCGGGCTCCGGGCGCCTCGCGGCTCTGCCGGACGACGGAAGCACTGCACGAGGTTGAGGCGGGCGCCGGACCTGTCGGCCGAGAAGATCAGGCCACCGCCTGCGTCATCAGCGATGCCGGTATCAGTGATGCCAACCGCCCCAGCCGCCGCCATGCCATCCCCAGCCGCGGTACCATCCCCAGCCGCCGTGCCATCCCCATCCCCAGCCGAGGGTGACGGACGGGGCGACGACCACTGGGCCGCCGTAAGGATAGCCGTAATACGCGGGGTACCCGTAAGCAGGATACCCATAGCCGTAAGCCGGGTAGCCATAGCCGTAAGCTGGGTAGCCATAGGCCGGATAGGGGCCGGGGGGCGCCCGCACGGTGTTGCCCTGCGCAATCATGCACTGGCTGTAATTGATGTTATAGGCCTGCTGTAGGCCGGCCGCGCTGGCGGCGCCGTTACCCGCGCCGATCAGGCTGCCGCCGAGAAGCCCGGCACCGGCACCGATGGCGGCGCCGGCACCCGCGGCGCCGCTTGCCGCTCCGATGGCCGCGCCAGCCGCGGCGCCGAGTGCCGTTCCGACCACGGCGCTGCCTACGGCAGCGTTGGTCGCCGCCTGCCCGGGCTGAACGCCTCCCGTCCGCTCCGCGGCATACTGCCGGCAGCTCGCATCCTCCTGCTGGAACTGGGCGAGGCTTTGGCCTTTTCCCGGAATGGCGAGAACTGTCGGCCCCACCGGCGGCGCTGCCGCGCAGGCCCCAAGGGCCAGAACGCCGCCGCACGCGACAAGAGGTGGAACGAGCTTACCGACACGCACCATGAGAGCACTTCTTTCCATAGACCCTAACGAGCGCGGACCGAGCCAAAGAGGCTGGCCGCGATGCGGCCCTCATATAGCATTAGCATCCCGTGAATTCACCCGTTTCGCTACGGAGAGGGGTCGAACGCGCAGAGGGTGCGAGACGGATTCTTCTCTCGAATCGTAACACCAAGCCTGAGGAACACGCTCCGGCGCTACCCCATGGAGGAGTTGTAGGCACCGCCGTCGAGCAGCAGATTCTGCCCGACGATGAAGCCGACATGCGCCGAGCAGAGAAAAGCGCACACAAAACCGAATTCCTCCGGATTGCCGAGGCGGCTGGTCGGGTTTGCCTTGACCCGGTCCGCCAGCACCTGCTCCGGCGTGCGGCCCGAGGCTTGAGCCAGCTCGAC
>Ga0335075_10007300_pt1 | contig 16993 bp, 12 predicted proteins | sample Lox_Sample_24_FD_206723 | JGI IMG/M metagenome (GOLD analysis project Ga0335075, IMG submission 206723) | Soil microbial communities from Loxahatchee National Wildlife Refuge, Florida, United States - Lox_Sample_2.4 | ecosystem: Environmental > Terrestrial > Soil > Wetlands | place: USA...
TGGGGTTTATCTTAGCTGGAAGGAATGCGAGCAGAATATCAGTGGATTTAGGGGTGCCGCCTGTGAGTATGTTATATCTGGCAAATGACTTTTACTAACATAGCGTTTTTCCCCAGTCAAGTCATTCTCCACTCGTGAAGAGGCCGACGCCTACGTGGCTGGCGATGAAATTTCTTCGCAAGTCGAGAAATTTTACGGTGTAGCAAAAGGTCGAATTCCGGGAGTCTATACCGACTGGACTACAGCTCAAGAACAGATTACTGGTTGGAAGTTCCCCAAGTACAAGAAGTTTGCTACAAGAGCGGAAGCTGAGGAATTCGTTCGCCGCGGCGGCAACGCCAGCGCAGAACCTACTCTGTTGAAATCCAGCGAAAATTTGGGTGGAAATGGCCCCGTGAGGGATGGAGGTGTTCTCGGAGCTGACATCTCAGCTGCCCGTGATGCAAAGAGACCCAAAAATGCCATCACTAGCCATGAAGGTTCGGTGAAATTTGGATTCGATGGAATGAGTGAATTGGAAATGGATATCCTTGACCCTGTAAGCCCTAGAGATAACACAAAACCAAGTCAAACAGGAGTAATCCGCGTTCACACCGATGGTAGCAGTCTCAGCAATGGTCAATACGGTGCCAGGGCTGGCTTGGGCGTCTATTTTGGACCAGGAGATTCAAGGTAAGCCTCCTGCTATGTCACATGTCTTCTATTGTCAAGCACCAGATCCTCCATATATAAAGCCAACAACCGCAACACGAACGCACGCTCTAAAATTAAAATATTCATGCTAAATTGCCTACTAATCAATTTTGTACCAGAAATATTGCAGAACGGCTACCAGGTGCGCCTCAAACAAATCAACGTGCAGAACTAGCAGCCATATTGCGAGCTCTCGAGGTATCACCCACGAACCGTGAGGTCCATATAGTCACAGACAGTCAATACAGTATCAACTGTGTGACGGTATGGTGCAAGAACTGGGAGAGAAATAACTGGCAGACATCGCTGAAGCAGCCGGTTCTGAACAAGGACCTGATTCAGGGGATCCTAGCCAAGATCAAAGATCGAGAAGCGCTCGGCGCAGCAACACGGTTTTTCTGGATCAAAGGCCACTCGAACGATCCAGGGAATGAAGCTGCGGATAGACTAGCTGTGCTTGGGGCACAGAAACCGAGTGTGGATTGAAGAAGCCAGGCCGGTTAGTGCCCTAATGAGAGACTGAGAGCGGCTTTGATGAAGTAGATGTGGTTTTCTAACTCTTACGGGGTATTGTTCCCAGGAATTCAATACCTCGATGTGAAGCATATTAGAATCTAAGAGAAACTCGTCATATCAGAAATCCGAGACTTCTTCTGTATTTGCCTCTAGACATGGTCGGTAAATTTTTAGTATAGCTGGCTGTCTAGCGTTGTTCTTTAAAAATCATAATCACCTTAGTCAAGTTTCCGGTCTTGGGATAACGCATATGATATATTGCATCGGTGAAAAATAGCATATAAAATTCATAATTAAAGCAATAATAGTCCACAACGTCTGCAAAGAACCTCTCCCCTTCTTCCTCCCTAATTCCTGGACGCCCCTCTGACTGAAACCTCCACTCAATTGATCTCTTAATCTTCACAGCTCTCTGACTTAGGTGCACTGTGTGCCTCGTCAGGAAAGCGAATTGTTCTGTTCGCCACGCGGTCTGGTGGAGTAGACCCTTCGCCGTCTTCAACTGGGGTCAATGTTCCTGACTTTCTGTCCCGAATCACCGTGCCGCCTATTTTGTATATCGGCCGCACGCTTGGTGCAGATGACGGTGCAGGTGTGCTTTGTCCTGAAGAGGGAGTCTGTTGTCGTCTGCGCCCGGAAAATACACCGCCTGGCGGCTCAGGTCGATCCCGGACTCGGAAAGGTCGTGGATCATCGCTAGTGGTGGAGTCAAAGGCCTGGGACAGTGTTCGTGGGAGATAAAATCCGAGTTTGCCTAGTGGAATACTAAGGCCATGTACAACCTGTTGGAAGACTACGTTAGCAGGTGATAAAATTGACGCTCAACAGCCTATTATATGCTTCTGTCCTTTGAGTTGAGTGAATTCTGGCTATATCTTCCGTATTAAAAGAGTGATGAAGATTTAAGATACCATTGAAAATGGCTACTCTGGCACTGTCATTCATTTCCTTTTGCAGGGATTTGACTTCGCTACACTGGCAGCGATATCAGTCGTCATTGACAACATGGATTTGACTCAGACGTCGAAAATGAATCATGCTCATGGCAGGTTGTCCCCATCCACGTTAGGCTTTATGGTTGACTCACAATGCTGCATATAGCCAGAAACCAAACTACTACTCGTAAAGTCTCCCCAAGGATTACGGCATCCGGCCGCTGAGTGCCGTTCACCTCTATCGTTTCGAGGAACTGTAGGCTGATGTAGAGGTAGAATACAGCGGAAACGCCGATGGGACCAAAGAAGCCCACAAATATCGCCTGTCTTTTCTCTTCTATCTGGTGAATAAAGCGATGAAGTCCAAATACCACGGGAAGGCGTCGGAACAGAAGAATGAGAATTCCCAGAAATATCAAGCGGTAAATGGGAATGATATCCATGTTCGACAGGAAGCTAGACCAAGGACATACAGCACCAAACCACATAAAAACAGATAGGTTGAGGAGCATATCGATAGTAGGCTGAAGGGAGTCGTCCAGTGTCTCCAACCGGAACCAGTCGTCCCAGGTAAATGCATTCCCTGCAATGAAGCACGCCAACACATCATCACTACCTATCATTCCGCAGGTACCCACAATGAACAGGGCTAAAGTTATAGCGAAGACAAGGAAGCTCTCTCTATCGACAAATTTCTTCTCCTCAGCCCAGTGGAGTAGTTCCTTTGCAATCCACCCAACAGTGAACCCATAGATGACACTGAGAATTATTGTATAGACCCAAGTCTCCACAAACCAATCGCCTATGGCTGTCCCGGCATCTCCATCTTGACCGGGGCCTAGGTATTTGATCAAATAGAGGGCGAAAAACAGGAATGGATATCCTAGGCCGTCGTTGGCGCCGGACTCCGCTATGATGATTTTTTGAAGGTTTTTGGGAACATTTTCATCAGCAAACTTGCCTTTGACAATGCTGTTTGAGAGGACAGGGTCTGTTGGCGTAACACAGGCCCCAATCGCAAGAGCATGCAGGAAAGATAGATTTGGGACCAATCCCCAGATGATAAGGCTGCTGCAAATCCACATGGCGGTCATCACAGGCCCGAGAAGGAGGGCCAGTGACTTCCATTCCTTCTGGAGATATCTGCTCGGGAGCTGAACACCGGCTAAAACAAGCTGGACTCCAAGAACGAGACGGCTGAAATACAGGGTAATGATATCGAGGTTAGCCTAAGGCTCTTATTAGCTATCGGAAAGCAACCAGCACAAGAAAATGTGAGTTCCACGACCAACCTCAGATCCTGCGTATTCCAGCGGCTTAATGAGATTGGTGGCGTGGGGCGAAAAGATGATTCCGGCCACAAGAGAAATGACTGAGAATAAGTGGTTAGTTTCTGGGATAACCTTCAAGGCCCCTCACTAACTGGGAGTCACATACGCGCCTCTGACAAGTAGTATTTCTCTTTGAAAAGATACGAGACCAATCCGAAGAGAGTTATGAAGCCACCAAGCACCGAGCAGACGATGTTGAAATTGGTGACAGCTAGGGCAGGCATGGTGATTAAGGCTTCCCAGTGACTGGTGATGTTTCTGAGGTCTCTGTTTTGACTCTACGTGACTCCGGTATCGTCTCCGCCTATTGCCAAGGTCATCCAAACGCTGCTGAGCATGAGCGGTTGGCCCGATGTTATTGCATAGTTGAATATAGAAGCACCCAGTTTTCCTGTCTTGCCTGCCAGTGTGTTGGGTTTCAAAGAGTCCTGAGTCAGGTAAGCTATACGGACGTACGGGTGTCAGGTGCAGGTGCAGTGCAGGTGATGATGCAGAGATAGTGAATGTTTCTCCGAAATTTTTCTTATCGCGACCAAAGAACCCTTTGACACGTGATCCTATGCGACTTAAAAGGGTCAAAGCGAGTCAAGGAACACGGAACTCTCTCTTATCTCCCCTTTACCTTATGTGGTGACTATGTATATCAAAGCAGTCCCTTTTGCTGGATTGCCCACAGCGAATTCGGCCCTTAAAGGATTGTGCCGGATATATCATCCGTGTATCGCGATGTGGCGTGTGGCGTCTTCACGGAGAGATAATGATGCGGCTGATCTTCGGCGTTATGATTTGCCAAGATGACTTGCAGGACAGAAACTTCTACAGCCGTTTTGTTCCCGCTTTTCTTTACCAGTCCGCCATTTTCTGGATTGGAGGTATTATCCTGAATCGGAGACTGTCGGTGTCGGATCAGAGCTGTTCAAGATCAATTAGGGTTTTGGTTAGCTGATTGATTCTCCCCCAGTCTCCCTCCTAATAGCGGGCGCTAACTTTGTTGTGTTATAAGGTAGGTAGCTATGGCTGCACTCCATCCCGACTTCTCTCATGCATTAGTTCGCCATCTTAATCAGTGACAGATGGACCCTTGCGAGCGTACGCTGGCTTGAAGGAGGTACCGTTCGTGGTCGAGACTTCTTTCTATTGGCGGCATTCTCTCATTCTAACTGGACATGATTGGGGTTCGCCATATCGTTATGGGACTTCTGTAAGGATATTAAACTCCTGAAAAGTAGTCGTACGAGCATCTGCAGGTGATGTCCTCGTACGCTGTCCCTGCATCGTACTTGCCTCCCTCGTAACAATAAAGGGACAAATATAAACAAAAGTCAAGGATACAAACCTGGAGCTCCACACGGGATACGCACCCTGGTGGCCTGCATACGCCTCGCAGGCCATTCTCTGCCCATGCGAACGGCTTTCTCCCTAGATTCGCCGTAATCCTAGCAAGCAATAAAGACGTTGAATTTGACGACGTGCAGCCACATGCTTTCATTGAGCACCAAAAACTAACTGGCAGTTGAGCCTTGGTGTTGCCCCTCTCCTTAGATGGCATTGCATCAATGTGTAAAAAGCTCTTTCAAAACATAGAAATTTGAAAAGTCCGTAAATTCTTGCGTCCAAAGAAACGTCCTTTGGCCCGTCGTCATTACTTTGCGCACTTACTAGTTTGTGTGCGTTGAGCCTTTCCGCACTAGCGCGACACTCCGCATCTTCCCTTCGAGAAACCCGCCACGAATATCGAAGCCTTGATAGCCCGTCCTGCTGGGTTATCCATCTTTCGCAAGTCTGAATAGGCAGAACGCTGGCCATCAGCAATCACTTGGAGAAGCCTTCTCCATTGATATCTCCCTTTCTGGGTTGACAGTTGGTTTCAGCCACTCATCGCGAGTTTTTTCAACGGATCAAAATGAGCTCATAGGCAAGCCTCTTGAAGTGTGAGCGTCGCACCGACATCGCTATCGAAAAGCGCCTACTATAATTCGCGAATGTGCCTTGTGTTACGGCTCCAGGACACATCTGAAAGAGGGGAGCACTACTGGCCGTCCACGTTGACCGCTCTTACTCACACGATCTTAAAATATATCCAAGGACGGGGCCATGCCTGGCATTGAAGCCCCTCCATACTCTTCGCCGTTTGTCCTAGATCTGGACATGTCAGAGAATCCGGAAGATCTTGACTTTGGTTTCTTCGACGTAAATACACAATTTGTGGCAGGCTCAAGTCCCAGTACATTTCTAGCCGAAGAGTCCACCGTTGAGAGTTACAAGCACAGTACGGGAATTGGCACCCTGTCATCCGTCACACTTGAGCAAGATCTGCTGAACCGGCCTTCATTTACTCAAAGGAGACCGCAGACGCTCTTTGCACCCTCATCAGCTTCCCCCGCCGGTTCGTACCAGGATTCTTCATCTGATTCCTCCGGATATAAGCGCAAATCCTCGTCAGACTCTTCCCGATCAGCTCTGACTGGCAAGGATATCATGATGGCTGATACCGATATGAGTGATTGGAAGGTGGATGAGATGATGACTGGAGGGGATGGGCCCCATTTTGGAGGCTTCGACGGAACCATCAATCCGTCCTCAATGAACAATGCGTTCGGCTTCAATGATAAAGCGATGGAAAATGATTTCGACTTTGACAGTGCGGCAAGTAGTCCCAGTCCATTTGGGGCTGGTCCGGTGGATATGGAGTCTCCCGAAATGCCTACCATCAAGTATGATACGCCACGCAAAAGCTCTCCGAAAGTGAAGACGAAAATTGGGCATCATGCGAAAATCAATTCAGTATGTAACTTGCTCTATACGTTATATATCCAGCCTTGCAGATCCTTCCAATGAGAAATTTTAGACTAACGCCTTACAGCAACAATCTGTTACTCATTCCATGAATGGCGTCACAACCAACGCATCTCGAGAAGCTTCACCTCTATCAGCTATGGTAACGAGTCAGGACTCATCGCCGTCGGCTTTCTTCAACAATTCCCCATCACCAACGGCCGGAGTCGATTTTATTAGTGGGCAGATGCTCAGTGGCGTTCCACAGTCACTCCCATGGCCTACAGGCTTTGACTATGGCATGGCGAACACACAAGTCAAAAGTGGATTTACGCCGCCTTTTATGAACAACATGCCATCTTCTTTGTCTTCTGGCCTGTCACTCCTCGATTCAGCTTTCAAAAGCATGCTAACCATTCATCCAACACCCTTGAAATCCAGAGTTGAGACCCAAATTCCTATAAAGTTAACACTTTTCCCAATTCCACCTGGAATTACGAAACTACATCTTCCTACACATACAATCTCGAAGCCTAAACTGTTGTCAAAGCCTCCCCATGAGAAATCTCCCGATACGCTGGAACTATATACCACCTTAGTTTGCACCAGCGCTATGCAAAACCCAGAATTCCGTAGGCGCGCTTTTGCCCGTGCAGCTACTACTGCCCAATCTCAGGATAATCACTCGGATGGTAGTGCCGAAGGAGCTTCTGACGAAGATGATGAAAACAAGCCCCTGAATGGCGGTGAGGTTAAGATCTGTACAGGATGCATTACACGGGAACGAAAGCGGGCGGCAAGGAAAAAGGTCAAAAAGGTAGAAGAGGAAGAATCCTGGCACAAAGACGAGAGCAGACGTGTCATAGTCTTTAATACTCACGAGATCAAGGAATGGCAGCAACCTTCTAGTCAAGTACAGTCTGAAGCCACGGAGGATCGTCTTGAACCAATGGTCCCCGAAGGGGCTATGCAGGTCGATGCTCCTATGCGGATTGCATGCTACTGCCGCCATCAAAATGAGAAGCTGGGGTTTCAAGTAGTCTTCACTATTAAGGATTGCAATGATCGTCTCATTGCGCAGGAGATTACTTCCTCCATTATGATTACGGACGACCATAAAACACACAACATACCCCCTTTGTCAACGCAAACATCGCATGTTTCTGAAGGACCGCTGTTTCCGAATGGCGGAATCTTCCCTGCAGAACCAAGCTTTGAAATACCTATGGCCCCTTTCCGTATGTCACATTCGAGCTCGGACCTCCAAACTCTGCAGCGTAATTATGCCACGTCCTTTGCTCCTCCTGGATGCACACCGTCTTCATCTCACCCGTCGCGAACAACTTCTGCAACAATGACGCCACGCAACATGTCACGTCAAACCTCACCCTCGGCATCAATAGGGCCCAATAAAAAGAGAAAAGCCAGTGGATCTGGCAAAGTCCCCAGCGGACTAGCCATGACAAGACTCGAAACTAGGCAACTTACAGGGACGCAGAACTTATCCGGTACTGCGAGCGGGACCGTGAGCACAGCGCCGTCGCCATACACTCCAGCTATTGCAACATTTCAAACACCTCATGACCACGCAAACAACCAATTACCTCCGTCAATGCCAACCATTCCACAACAATACAATACAGGTCCTCCTACCCCAAATAGCAATGACCAAATGTTCTTCTCCAATGCGAACAGGTCTCATAGCATGGAGAATCTTACCATGCACCAGCTATATTCTGCACCAACGTCAGCACACCCAAGTCGTGCCCCAAGCCCCAATGGGCTACGCAGCAATGTCCAGGCCTATCAACAGCAGCAAGCTCAAATTGCTCAAGCGGTCGCGAATGGTCTTTACGGTATACCTTTATCATTAAGTTCTCATCGTCCGCCAACAATCCATAAAATGATTCCAAATGAGGGTCCGAAAGCGGGTGGTATCGAGGTGACATGTCTTGGAAGCGGCTTCTGCCAGGGGCTGGAAGTAATGTTCGGCGAAGTCAAAGCCACAACCACCACTTATTGGGGTGAGACATCTCTAGTGTGCCTTCTCCCACCAGCAGCATTTGCGGGCACAGTTCCGGTGACTTTCAAGCACCAGCATCAGCAGCAGCAAATGCAGCCATATCCCACACCACCTATACCAAAACAGCAGGCCTTCTTCAAATACGTGGATGACGATGAATCACAACTGATCAGGACGGCGCTTTTGGTACTTGGTCACAAAATGGGAGGCAAGATAGAAGACGTAAGAGACTTAGCTAGGCGAATTGTCGGTGATGGTTCGTCATCTTGGGGCTCGACTACTGGTCACTCGCCTTCTGGTCCGTCGCAGAATCAACAGGCCTCTGGCTTCAATGGCATTACGTTTGGACTTGATGTGGAGGCGACACTTTTGAGGTGTCTGGATCTTATTGATCTGGATGACAGTCCACATACTCCTCGCCTCAATCTTCGACGGGCGTCTGGGCACACGATGCTTCATCTTGCCTGTTCCCTTGGCCTTCATCGATTTGTTGCTGCATTATTGGCGAGAGGCGCCAATCCAGAGCCCAGAGACAAGGGCGGATTTACTCCAATGCACTTTGCTGCTATACATGGCCATCCACAAATTGTAAGGCGGCTTATACTCAGTGGTGCTGATCCGACAATGAGAAGTCTCCAAGGTTATACGCCTGCAGATTTGTCGACTTCAGCTGAAGTTCTTCGCTCAACTCGCCGAATTGAGCATCACAGGCGGACACGTAGTGGGGGTTCTCTACGGAGCAAGACAAGTAGTGCAACTTCGTTAAGATCTCTCTGGGAGCCACCTGCAGTCATTCCAGGCTCCAGTAATTTAGCTGACGCTGAGGAGGAATCTTCTAAGGAAGATCTGGATGACGACGATGACGGTGACAAAGCTGAAGAAACGTTTTGGATGACCTCTAGGCGTGCCAGTGCGCCAAATCCCGTCATAGACTTTACTCCCGCAAATCAATCGAGCCATGTTGAGATCCCGCCGATTATAGAAGGTGCGGTCGCTGGTATTGGATCACCGACTGCAGCTATGACTGCATTCCGGGATCAACTGAGCGCCCAGATTCAGCATCTCCAGCAGACTATGCACCTTAATCTCCCAAACCTACCTCAGATGCCGACTCTCCCAATGATGCCAAATTTACCAGACTACCAGGCCTACTTACCAAATTCCCCTATGGTTCGTCGTATAAGCTCTTTAGTTCCGCACATGGGCGCTTCTCGTCCCGATACGGCAGATCAGACAACCAAGGAGACAGATTACAGGTGGTGGGATCTATTCTCGGGAACCTTGCCAGCGGCTCCGCCAGCCTACGATGACATCTTTCCCCAGAACGACATGGAAATCAAGAGATCTTTAGCTGTACAAGCTGCGGCTGATACGGTAGCCGACAACAAATGTTCGACATTGTTTGACACTCTTGAGGGCTCTAGCACAGCGACTAGTGTGGCAACACTTGATCCTCCCAGCATTGATAAAAGGCATCATCAGGTTACTCGCGAAGAGCACGACCAGCTCAGGCTAGCCCATGCAGAGAAGGTTAAAAGACTACGGAGTGATCGGAACTTGTTCTTTATCTGGGTAACTATCGCTTTCCTCCTCCTCCTACATGCATTTCTAACTATTGGTAGATCCCATTGCTTGTGATCATCTTGTTGGCCATGCTCTACAATAGGGTACCGCAGCTTTGGTCTGAAGCAAGCAAACTTCTCTGCTCTCTCTCCGATCGATGTGGCGACCGTATTGTCGAGGTTTAATAATTTAATTCACCCAATCATATTTACTGAGGCATCTTTTATTGGGGCGCATCCTTACAGCAACTATATATATATATTATTTTTTTTTTTACTACGGTCAACCATCATGTCATTTCATTTCAAAAGTGTTCGAGCCCTATAGATTGGGCTATTTGGAATTTATTGACAAGAGGGTGCATAGGAGCTTGCAGGGCTGCAGGAGCAGGAGTACATGTGCGCATAGGATAGGGTTGATGAACTCTCTTCACTAACGCTTATTGTTATGTACCTTCTATCAAATCTATTTGTACAAAGCCATGTTCCCATATCATGTAGAAGAAACTTGCTCGCATTCCTAGCTCATCATCTCGTGAAACGTATTGCAATCATGTACAGAATCCTATCCCTCGTAACTCATACCGCATATCCTTCATCATGAATCTGTTTGGTCCATTTACATTCGCCTCAGTCATGGTGGAGTCAAAAGACATCTGCAGGCCATTCGAAGGCCTGCTTGCTTTTTGTTTTTCCCTTCTTGACATCTGTATTTGTGGTCTCCAATCTTTTCCGGTCCAAATCGACATTGTCATGTGCATCAATCTCTCGACGGGGTGCTGCAATTCTATTGTTGGCTAGGATATCCTTGCGCAGGCCACTAGCCTCTGGAAGTTTTGGAATCGGCGGTACATCAACAGAAGGAACAATACTGACAGCGTCCCTTCCTCCGTCGTCCTGTCCAGCAGTCTTTCCGGTACTCAATTCCCGTCCGGTGTAGGTGATACCTAAAGAGGACATGGGAGGAGGTGGAGAGGTAGAATAATGACCTTTCCGTGAGATACGAGTATTGTTTGCCGGCGAAGCTGCCTTCCTGCTTAGGACCACTCGGCAGTCTTCTGGTGATTTAGTTCTACGACCTGAGTGTTTGGCCCCGATTGGTTCTGCTCTGAACAATTTTGGTTCTGGATCGACTTTCTGAAGCTTCCGAGGTCGACCTGGCCCTCTTTTTAGGATGGCTGGGTTAGAAGCTTCAGAGCCGTTGTCATCATCCGTACCCGAAGTAGGTTTGTATCTCCCTCCGTCATCAGCATCACCAACGCCAATGCTCTTTCTTTTCTTCGGCGTTTGTCTTGTTGGCGTCAGGTCCAAAATTTCCTGATGAGTATCATCAATAGCATATTCGACCCGCCTGCCTTCGGCCATCTGAAGGTCCAATTTTGAAATATCATGTCTTTCTTCTGTTACATTTGATCCTACCAAAACATTCTCAAAAGCAGAAGTGCCAGAAGTTTCCGATGAGGTATTAATCAGGTCTTTGCTCTCTGGTTTATGTACTTTGCCATTCGGAAATTCAGAGCTTGTCCGGTTATCGATTGTTATAGCCCTCCCAACTCCAACAGCAGTACCAGCATCGCCAAGGTCGGATTCAGGTGCCGAGTATGCGCTGAGCAAACGTTCAGAGGGAAGAGAAGCTAAGGCACCCGGAGTGAACCGCGACCTGTTAATCCATACAGTTTTAGGAGCAACTGGCTCTCCTAACGCTTCAGCGAGTTGGCGACGAGCAGCTTCGAGCTTTCCCTCCAGGTCACTGACCCTTTTCACCAACTTTTGTTGCTTCTGGAGATCCTTGCGCGACGGTAATCGTCGAAGAGCTTGAGGACCAGTCGAGGTCTCACCTGCCTGTAGCGTCGGTTCTCGGTTCTGAGAGGATGAATTTCTCAAGGGCGCTAATAATTCAGAAGTTGGACTCTCACTACGCGCGATGGACCCTATGCTTGGAGGGTCCAAGAAGATTCGACCGTATCTCTTCTCCTCTATCCTAGTCTCAATAGTGCCTGGTCCGCTTCGATATGTAGTATCAATCCTAGAAGCACGACTTTCAAAGTCTACCCCTGAGTCATGCTTGCTGAGAGGTGTACTTTTGTCCCGAGTATTAAAGCGAGTTTCATATGTAGAGCCTCTTAGCTGCCCGGTGCGTTTTAGTTCTTTGTAGATCTTCTCAGCTTTCTCATGGCGCTCTCTCAGAATTCTTTTCTCTTGACTGTCTTCCTCCTGCTGTTTGGGCCAGATCTTCCAACTTGACGGATTGAATGCAGCTGCCACGGACTTTCCAAAGCGGAAAATGCTAGACGGCCGCAATACCTCTGATTTGTCATTAGCTACCGATATCGCCACAGATTGATTTGTATGATGTGTGGATCCATTAAGCTGAGCCTTCGTCTGAGTATTACCGTAGAGGTTCTGTTCAGCTTCAAACTGCTCCCGGGGTTGCTCAGAATCATCGATATACGATGGGTGTGGCTTCTGGCTTGCTCTATCATTCATGCTTCCCTCGACGAACTTTGACGGCCGTGGCTGCGCAGATGCATGTTGGACAGGGGATGCGGAATTCAATGTATCATATCGATCACGCAGAGCGACACGAGGGTTGGAGGGTGCTCCATTGCCCGAAGTGATGCGCCTCAGAGGCCAATCGCTGGTCCTAGAACGCTTCTCGGCTCGGGACTCATAATCCCCATCATCTTCTGGGCATATTCTCACGACTCCGTCCTCAAGAGGAACAAACGGAACTCTATTATCCGGGATGTGTGACAAGATCAACCCATCCTTATTGTTCAGAGTCGGGTCTCGACGCCCGCCGGCCTGAGATATCGCTGATCTGTCATGAAAGAGCCTCTTTGTGCCCGGTCTTGGTTCATCCGGAAGAGTGGACACAGGGATTTCAGCCATCATAACGCGTGTTCTCGCCTTGTCGAGCAAGATCTGGTGCAGGCGTTAGCCAGCTCAAACAAGCAGGGGGGGCCTAGAAAATTATAAAAATAAGGAAAAGGAAAAGGAAAAAAATAAAGTGACAAGAAAGAAACTACAAACCTGGTGTGTCTCTGTCGCTCCACTGCTTGAGATTGACATGAACGCTCAGGCTGTAATCCCAAGCTAGATACGCCCTGTAGCTTCGAGAAAGCTATCAGGAAACGGATAGTGATTAAGGCGAGCTTCTGCAGATACGTGAAATGCTTTCTTTCTAGGAACAAAGGTTGTTGCCAAAGGATAAATTATTCCAGGTTTGCTGCAGGTAAGGTTTTGTGGCTGCTTTGGTTTCCGAATTGCGTTTCGTCAGTGCCGGTGCAAGTACTGTAAACAAACGCTTAATCTTAAGCGAGCCAGCTCAGGGGTCGGGGTAAGTTAGCCCGATCGCCCCCAAATAACAATCAATTCAATAGAGCATGATCAAAGCACCCTCGGCCTTTCTTCGGGCCTACCATTAGTTCTAGGTACCTTTGGTCAGCACTCTACGAATACTGCTCTTACCAGGTCTTGATTTTTGCTTTGTAGGATATACGATAGCAGTAACAGCTCGCCGGCACGTAAATCAGGATCGAGAAACTTGAAACAAGCTAGTTAGTGTAGTATGAATCATGATCAGCCGGGATGTAGAAAGGGTTAATGGAACGAATTTCCCGAATATCTTTAATTGCTCTCGGCACCCCCTTAACTAGCTACGATATTCATATGCTATTCCAAGGAGATTCCCTAAAGTACACAATGACCTCAAGCCAGTGGTTTTAAGTAACCATCTGTTCGTCCACGAAGCTGAAACAAGGGAACTCAGGAGGGTCTGACGCAAAACGGGACACAAAGCCACCATCATTCTAGAAGGTAGAGTTATATGTATAGATAGATGCTTTTCGCAAAGAGATATAGAGATGATGTCTTGATCACAGGTGTCTGCCTATCAAGTAGTATGAGCTCAGATCGTGAAAAACCGTAACGCCGTATTGGATAGTGTAGAACAGTTAGAAAAAATATCTCTGGTGTTGTGAAGCGACCTAATGCATCGTTGAGAAATGAACGAATGGAGTGAATCACTGTGGAATCTCGCCAACCCAAAAATACCCTATTACATCCTCCTACATGGCGCGGAATCTATAGAGCTTGGAGGCCGAGGGTAGGACCACTACTCCAGAGCTGGCAGCTCGCGAGAATAACTGGTGCCGTCTGCGCGCTTATATTGCATCCTGAGCGCTTCGATTGAGACGGAGTCGTCATCATCATCAGGAGTCGCCGTCGAGCCTTGTGCCTGGTGGGAGCTTGAGGGACGCATGCCATTATGAAGGGGTTGTGTGAATGAAGCCGAGCTGAAAACAGTGTCGAACGGACGCTTGCCACTGCGAGCGAGTTCAGGTACAGCAGGAGGAGGCGTCGGTGCCGGGTATTGGCCATATGTTGGAGGCCGTTCCTGATAGCTAGGGCTTGGCAGTGCTGGCGCCATTCGAGCGGCTGAAGAAAGTGGCCCTGCAGGTGATGACAGGCTTTCATATTTCCGCTCGAGAGGTGGCATCTTGATGGGGGCGAGATTAAGTTGTTGCGAGGCCGGGGTGTGAGATCGAGGTGGATAATGTTGATATGAAGATCGATTATAGTTCTGATCAGCAGGGGGGTACTGGTTACCGGATGGTGGAGGAGCCGAAGGATACGAAACTGAAGCCCGCCGGTGTTCGGTGTCGTAGTTCTCTCTCTGAGCTGGATACTGACTAGAGTAAGGCTGTTTCTCGGGATAATTGTAGCTGGAAGACGTGGGTGGTTGGCGATATGGTGGGGCTTGATTGAACGATGACTGTGCAGGCTGGTATGACTGCTGACTCTGGGTTGGCTGCGCTGGAGGTGCCGGCTGAGAGAATTGTGGCGCCTGGTATTGTGAACCCGAGGAGCCGCCAAAAGACAGATAACCAGAGGATCCAGATTGTGGTGTAATGGGTGATGGGGCATGGGCATAATTGGAAGAATACGGCTGCTGTGGATAGCCCACTCCGGATTGACGACGTTGTGCCTCCGGGACAAAAGGTTGTCTGTCATCGCTCGAATTGCTTAACGAGCGTTGGCGTGCATAAGGATCATGAATAGAATCTGGCGTAGCAGTCCTTCTGGACCTTGAGTATTCCTCATCGTACTCATCGAATTCAGCAGACGTCTTCCCATCACGTCTCCTCATGCGGACGTCCCGCCGGATGCGCACTCGGCATCCTTGCTCGGCAACTGTTCGGCTCAGCATAGTACTTTCTGCCAGTCCAGGGAACTTTTTGGCACTGTAGACGGTAAAGGCAGCTGACTTAACCTCCAGGCGCCAGTCAAAAGAGCCATTGGGAGTTGCTGCTATGGGCGGCGGCTTAGAATTATCGTTAGACTGCTCCGCGTCTGCATCCTTGGAGTCCTTGGTTTCTTCGTATAAATTGAAGCTCAACTTATACTTTCCCTCGTGGCGTACAGAGAGATCCGGGAAGATGAAATACCCAGCCTCTGCTGGACGGTCCAAATATGCCATCCCCGACACTGGCATGCCGGTGAGAACGGGAACTTGTTGAACTGCTGGTTGAACACGACCATGAGCTATGGGTCGAGCAGACTCCAGGGTCGCAAAGAGAAAGAAATTTGCATTATAAGAGAAAGTAATATCATTCTTAGGGTTAGCTTCTCCCTCGAAGATACGCAATTCGACAACGGGCGGTGGATCAACAGGTCGGCGGTCGGCAGAGGCTACGAGGCATCAGTAAGTCAGTACAGTTCACTTCCACGATGTTTGGCGATCTCAAACGCTCACATTTCGCTCCAGATCCGCAGGCCCTGGCACGTTCGGGTTGTTGGATTACAGTCAACTGATAAGTCAACTTTCGTCCTTCCTTGGTAACTCTCGTCACGGTCTCGGAGACATCGCGAGATGAAGTCTGAGTTGCCATCGTATCTCGACCCAATCACGAACACAAACGACACAAAAAGACTCGAGAATAGAAGCTGAGTATTGCTGCTAATCGCACGGATATGAGAAGGCTGTGACAGAAGAATTGAGGTTGTTACTCGATTTGTTCCTAATGTGAGCCCGACAGATTCAGGTTTGGGATTGGAGGAACCCGGCGGTTCGTTCACTGGGAAGACGCTAGCAGGCGAGCCTACGAAAGGATGAAAGGCGAGGCAGGCACCGATAAAGGGCGGAGGTAAGCAATTAGGCGTTGAGTCCTTCAAAATCGTCCGTTCAACCCAACGACGACCACGACGACAAGGGCGTCGACGACGACCAAGACGAGGGAAAGAAGGGAGAAATACGGATAAACGATTGATTGAGAGGGTAGGAGGAGGAGAAGCGGAGGCAGGTTAGAATGGAAAGGGCAGGATGCAGGACCAAGAGAGAGCAGACTCGCTCGCTGCGCATGGGGGGGAGGGAAGCGATGTGCAGGGAAGTGTGCGTGCAGGTTTTTGTGGGTCATTGATTGTCCTGGAATACGGATCGCCACTCATGTTGCGTGACGATGCTGTAGCCGATGGCGCCCCAGTCACTACGTTCTTTTAGTGCGGCCCGCGTGGATATACCTCTACGAGCCCGACTGGATCGTTAGAGCTGAGCCATACCAAGACAGGCAACGCGGCCCCGATCACTGAAAGGCTGGAGCGATGGTGCCACGGACATGCAGCTGCCGGGCAGCCCTTTTCCTGGTTTTTAAACCTTACATGTACATTGTGCCCCCCATATGTGCTGCGGGAATCGTTGCCGGGTGTTTGACTGAATCGTGAACAGCCAAGCTACAGTACATACATATTAAGGACAGAGACAACCCGCGCGGCACACATTATTTCTCTATCGGCTACTAGATTTGTACAAGTCCACACTGGACGGCATGTATTACTTTGGTGGCCGGGGTAAATGTTTCAAATGACTAGGGTTCGGCCCAGGGCCGGGAGGGCCACAGAAAGTTCTAGTACCCAGCCCATCCGCCAATGATAAATGTCGGGCACCCCGCTGCTTTTGCATGTATTTTGTATGCATTTTCGCTATGGATCCAGCATCGCAACTGCCCTCGTTGCTTCCTAGGACGGTCCTACTACCAGGAAACGAGGTAATTGAAGTCCTAGACCCAAAACCTCTATCTCTACCTCCTATTGTGCCCTCTATTGACAAGCCATGTACGCCGCGGACGCCACGGAGGCACCTGACAATCAACGAGCTAT
>Ga0335075_10007301_pt1 | contig 16991 bp, 14 predicted proteins | sample Lox_Sample_24_FD_206723 | JGI IMG/M metagenome (GOLD analysis project Ga0335075, IMG submission 206723) | Soil microbial communities from Loxahatchee National Wildlife Refuge, Florida, United States - Lox_Sample_2.4 | ecosystem: Environmental > Terrestrial > Soil > Wetlands | place: USA...
GCGTCGCTTCTTCCGGATCGCCGCACGCGAGCATTTCGACTATTTCGTCATGGAAGCATTCGACCAGCCCTGGAAGACGAGCTTCGAAGGTCGCGCCGCCGGATATTGGGGCATGTTCACGCTCGGGCGGCATCCGAAGTGGCCGCTGGTTGGTCCGGTATGGGAACATCCGAACTGGCCCTGTTGGGCTGCCGGGGCCGCCCTGGCGGGCCTCCTCCTCGCAGGGCTCCTGCTTTGGCGGCGGCCGGATCTCCGCCTGCCGGGCAAGCTCTTCGTCGCCGGCATCTCCGAACTGCTGGCAGCCACGCTTGCCGCGGTGATCCAGGCGATGGCGGACAAGTATCTCTCGGGCATGGCGGGCGCCGTCTGGTCGGTGCTGATCGTGGGCCAGGCACTGCTCCTTCTCCTGGTTCTTGCCGACGCCTTCGCGATTGCCGAAACGCTCTGTTCCCGCCGCTTCGCCCGCCGCTATTCGCCGCGGCCCGCGCCCTACGGCACGGCCTTGCCCAAGGTCTCGATTCATGTGCCGGTCTGCAACGAGCCGCCGGAAATGGTGCGCCAGACCCTCGATGCGCTCAGCCGGCTCGACTATCCGGATTTCGAGGTGCTGGTGATCGACAACAACACCGCCGACCCCGCCCTCTGGGAGCCGGTCGCGCAGCATTGCGCCCGGCTCGGCCCGCGCTTCCGCTTCTTCCATCTCGGAAGCTGGCCGGGCTTCAAGGCGGGCGCGCTCAACTTTGCGCTCGGCGAGACCGCTCCGGACGCCGAGATCATCGGCATCATCGACTCCGACTACGTCGTCGCGCCGGATTGGCTGCGGTCCATGGTACCCGCCTTCGCCGATCCGGCAGTCGGCTTCACCCAGTCCCCGCAGGATTACCGCGACCTCGACGGATTGCTCTTCAAGCGCCTGATGTTCTGGGAATATGCCGGGTTCTTCCGGATCGGCATGGTGACTCGCAACGAACGCAACGCGATCATCCAGCATGGCACGATGACCTTGATCCGCCGCGCCGCGATCGCGCGCGCCGGCGGCTGGGCCGAATGGTGCATCACCGAGGATTCGGAACTCGGGCTGCGCCTCATGCATGCCGGCTGGAAATCCGTCTATGCGGAGGAAAGCTTTGGCCGCGGGCTGATGCCGGACGATTTTGCCGCCTACCGCAAGCAGCGCCGCCGCTGGGCCTACGGCGCGATGCGGATCTGCCGCGCGCACTGGCGCGCCCTGCTCTCGCCTTTCAATCGCGGATTGACGGTCGGCCAGCGCTGGCACTTTCTCACCGGCTGGCTGCCCTGGCTCGGTGACGGCCTCGGTCTCCTGTTCCTGCTGATGGGGCTCGTCTGGTCGGTCGGGTTGATCCTCGCACCGATGCGAATCGAGTTCCCGATCGTCCTCTTCATGCTGCCCTCGCTTGGCCTCTTCGTCTTCAAGCTGGCCGAACTGCTGGTGCTCTACCGGAGCCGCGTGCCCTGTCGCCTGGCCGATCGGCTGGGCGCCGCCGTGGCCGGGCTCGCGCTCTCGCACACCATCGGCAAGGCGGTCCTGAACGGGCTCGTCACCAATCGGGCGCCGTTTCTGCGCACGCCGAAGCTGGCGAGCGCGCCGGCTCTGGTGCAGGGCCTCGCCATGGCGCGCGAGGAGCTGGTTCTTCTCGCCCTCACATGGGCCGCCATGATCGGCGTAGGCTGGGTGCATGATCTCGCGACCTGGGAGGTGAAGCTCTGGTGCCTCATTCTCTTCACCCAGTCGCTGCCCTATCTCGCCGCCGTGTCGGTTTCGCTGCTGGCCGCCCTGCCCGCCGCGCGGCTTCGCACGCTCCCCGTGGGCGCGCTGCTGCCGGCGGCCGGCGCCAAGCTTGCGTCGGGCGACTAGAGCGGATCGCGCTTGACTGGAATCGCGGAGCGATCCAGGAGCGCGTGAATCCGCTCGGTCAGACCAACAAGGAGAGCGTGTTCAGTCAACCTGAACACGCTCTAGAGGCTCTGCCGCCCGCCTCCATCACCCCCGATCTCCATCGCCCTCCGGCGGAGCCGGATCCGGCGGGGACAGCAGCCTTGCCGGAGCCGGCCGCGCCCGGCCATGAACAGGGCTCGAAGGAGACCGCGATGACCCGACTTCCGCTGCTGGCGACGCTGCTCGGCTTGGCCGGATTGCTGCCCTTCCTGGCCTCCGGCTTCGCCAGCGTAACGCACCGCGCCGCCTGGGGCATGCCCGCGCTGATCGGCTATGGTGCGGTCGTCCTCGCCTTCCTCGGAGCCGTGCATTGGGGCCTTGCGCTGGCGCCGCAGCAGCAAGGTGCCGCAAAGTCCCAGGAGCTCGAGCGGGCCCGGCTCCTGCTCGGCGTCGTTCCGGCCCTGGTCGGCTGGGCGGCGCTGCTCGTGCCGGCACGCTGGGCCGCCCTCATCCTGTTGATCGCCGGCTTCATCGGCACGCTCGTCGTCGAGGCGGCTGGCCATCGCCGCCTTGTCGTTCCACCCGGCTATATGTGGCTGCGCTGGATTCTCTCGGTCGCCGTCGTGGCGATACTGACGACCGTGCTGGTGCTGCGCCTGATCGGTGCCAGCATCACGCTCTGAGCGAAGGACATGCCGATGACGGGCAACACCGCGAGACCTCTCGAAGTCGATTCCGGGCGTCTGCTCGCGGACCTCCGCGCGCTTTCAGCCATCGGCGCCTGGCGCACGGGCGTGCATCGCCCGACCTTCTCGCCTGACGATCTCAGCGCGCGCGCCTGGTTTGCCGGCCAACTCGCCGAAGCCGGACTTTCCCCCGAAATCGACGGCATCGGCAACGTTATCGGTCGCTCTCCCGCCGCGCGGGTTCTCTTGGTCGGCTCGCATCTCGAATCGCAGCCGCACGCCGGTCGGCTCGACGGCGCGCTCGGCCTGCTCTACGGCCTCGCGGCCTTGCGCGCCCTCGGCGCAGCCGGTCGCGAACCCGCGCTCGACATCGGCGCCTGGGCCGACGAAGAGGGCTGGTTCGGCCAATTCCTGGGCAGCCGCTCCTTCTGCGGCGAGGTGACGGAGGCCGAGATCGACGCCGCCCGTCATCGCACCGAGGCAACGCCGCTGCGCACCGCGCTGCAGGCTGCCGGGTACGCCGAGAGGCCGCGCGCCGTCCTGCAGCCGGATCGCTATCTCGGTTATGCAGAAGCCCATATCGAGCAAGGTGACTGGCTTGAATCCGAAGGGCTTCGTATCGGGGTCGTCACCGCGATCGTCGGCAGCCGCACCTTTCTGATTACCGCCGAAGGCACCCAGAACCATGCCGGCACCACGCGCATGGCAATCCGCAAGGACGCCGGGCTCGCGCTTTGCAAGCTCGCGGTCGCGATCGATCGCGCCTTCCCCGCCGCCGCCGGCCCGCGCAGCGTCTGGACCATCGGGCGGATGCGCTTCGACCCCGGCGAGCCAAGCGTCATCCCGGGTCGCGCCGAGCTGCACTTCCAGTTCCGTGATACCGATCCCGCCGTGCTCGACCGGCTGGCCGAGTGCCTCACCGGGCTCATCGCCGAGGCCAACGAATCCGGTCCCTGCCGCCTCGCCCTCGCGCCGCGTTCAGCGACCGCGCCGGCCGCCATGGATACCGGACTGCAAGGGGCCTTTGCCGGCGCCGCCAAGGCGCTCGCTCCCGGCGCCTGGACCGAGATGCCGAGCGCAGCCGGCCACGACGCACAGATTTTCGCCCGCCGCATCCCGGCGGCGATGCTGTTCGTACCAAGCATCGGCGGCATCAGCCATCACTGGGCCGAGGACACCAGCGACGAGGACATCGTGCTCGGTGCACGCGTGTTCGCTGACGGCATCCGCCGCATTCTCGAGCATGCGGAGCCGTGAGGCGCAGAGGAACCGGGATGCCTGTTACAGCGCCGCGCCGAGATAGGCGCGATGCAGATCCGGATTGTCGGCGATTTCCCGTGCGCCCCCGGAAAGCACCGACCGCCCCGTCTGCAGCACGGTCGCGACATCGGCGATCTCCAGCGCAAGCTCCATCGACTGCTCGGCGAGCAGCAGCGTCAGGCCCTCGTCGCTGAGCCGCCCCAGCGTCTCGTACATCGCATCCACGATCGCGGGCGCGAGGCCAAGGCTCGGCTCGTCCAGCATGAGAAGCTCCGGGTCGCTCATCAGCGCCCGCCCCACCGCCAGCATCTGCCGCTCACCGCCCGAAAGCGTTCCGGCGCTCTGCCGGCGGCGCTCGGCGAGCCGGGGAAAGAGTGTAAAGACCCGGTCGAGCAACGGCCCGACCCGGCGGCGACCACGAAGCGGCGTGGCGCCAAGCCGCAAATTCTGCTCGACGCTCTGCTGCACGAACAGCCGCCAGCCCTCGGGCGAAAGCGCGATGCCGCGGGCTACGATCGCGTGTGCCGGCAGACCGTCGATGCGCGCACCACACCATTCAACGCTGCCTGCCGCAGGCCGCACCAGGCCGGCCAGCGCATTCAGTGTCGTGGTCTTGCCGGCGCCGTTCGCGCCGAGCAGTGCCACCACTTTGCCCTCCTCGACCTCAAAGGAAACATCCGCCACGCCGACGAGGTCGCCATAGCGAACGCAAAGACCCGAGACGCTCAAGAGCGGCGCGCTCATCCCCGGCGGCCGCGCGCCCGCCTTCCGAGATAGGCCTCGATCACCGCCTCGTCCGCCGTCACCTCCGCAGGCGTCCCTTGCGCAATCACCCGCCCCTGATGGAACACCAGCACGCGCTCGGCCAGCCGATGAATCACCTCCATGATGTGCTCGACCACGATCAGCGTAATGCCGCGCGCGTGAATCCGCGTCAAAAGCTCGATCGCGGCCTCCATCTCCCCCGAGGTGAGGCCTGCCAGCGCCTCGTCGAGCAACAAGAGGTTCGGCTCGGTGGCAAGCGCGCGCGCGATCCCGAGCCGCTTGCGCCCGGCCGTGCCGAGCGCCGTCCCCGGCATGCGCGCCTGCGCCGCAAGCCCTGTGAACTCGAGCATCTCCGCCGCCTTCTCCACCGCGCGGCGGGCCTGCGGATGGCGCAGGAACGCCCCTACCATCACGTTCTCGCCGACCGTCATCCCCTCGAAGACGATCGGCACCTGAAACGTCCGCGCCAGCCCGAGCCGCGCATGCCGGTCCGGCGCGAGCCGCGTCACGTCGATCCCGCGAAACCGGATCGTCCCGGCCGTCGGAACCGTATCGCCTGCAATACAATTGAAGAACGTGCTCTTGCCCGCGCCGTTCGGCCCGATCAGCCCGACCAGCTCGTGCTCCTCGAGCCCGAAATCCGCGCCGTCCACGGCGTGGAAGCTGCCGAACGCCTTGATGATTCCCTTCGCCTCAAGCAGCACGCCGCCGCCTCCCGCTGACCAGCGCCCTGATCTCCCGAGCCCACTGGGCGAGCCCGCCAGGGCTGTAGCGCGCCATCAGCATGATGATGACGCCGTAGGCGACATAGGCTGCCCCCGCTCCGCCGCCACCGAGGAACGCGTTGGTCATCTCCGCCAGCGGCACCAGGATGATCGCGCCCACCAGCGGGCCGAACAGCGTGCCGGCGCCGCCGAGCGCCGCCATCACCACCATGTTCACCGAAACCAGGATTCCGAATCCGCTGCTCGGATCGACGAAGCCGATCATCACCGCATAAAGCGAGCCCGCAACCGAGGTAAAAGCGCCCGAGATCAGCAGCGCGTAAAGCTTGTAGCGCCGGATCGGTACGCCGAGGCTCTCCGCCGCCCGCTCGCCCGACCCGAGCGCGCGCAGATAGAAGCCCATCCGACTCCGCTCCATCCACCACGTGAGCGCGAGCAGGATGGCGAGCACGACGAGGAACAGCCCGTAATAGGGAAGCGCGCTCCGGAACAGCAGATCCGCAACCGAGCGCGGTGTCGCCGGCCCCATCAGCCCGATCGCGCCGCCGGCAAAGCGCCAGTTGGTGACCAGAAGCTCGACCAGCTCGGCGATCGCGATCGTCGCCATCGAGAAATAATGCCCGCGCAGGCGAAACGTCGGCAGGCCCATGATCACCGAAAGCACGAAGCTCGCGAGAATGCCCAACGGCGCGCCGGCGATCGGTGGCAGTCCAAGCTTGGTAAAGGCGAGCAGCGAGGCATAAGCGCCGATACCGAAATAAACCGCGTGCCCGAACGAGACCTGCCCGGCATAGCCGCCGATCACGTTCCACGCCGAGGCCGAGATCGCCGCCAGCACAACCAGCGCCGCGATCCGCTGATAGAAGGCATTGCCCGCAAGCACAGGGGCGATCACGAGCAGGACCGCCCCGACGAGCAACGCGGCACGGGCAGGCCGTGTCATGCGCGGCCGAGCAGGCCCTGGGGCCTCACCCAGAGCAAAGCAACGAACAGCGCAAATACCACCACGTCCTTGGAGGACGGGCCGAACCAGTACGCGGAGAAGGATTGAATCACGCCGATCGCCAGGCCGGCAAGAAGTGCTCCCGGAATGCTGCCGAATCCACCGAGGCACACGGTGACAAAGGCAAGCAGCGTGAAGGAATTGCCAACCTCCGGCGAGACATAGAAAAAGAGCGCGATCAGCCCGCCGGCAACCCCCGTCGCGGCGCCGCCGAGCCCCCAGGCGAACGCCTGCATCGGGTCGGCGCGAATCCCTACCAGCGCCGCCGCGACCCGGTCCTCCGAAACCGCCAGCATGCGGCTGCCGAGATCCGTCCGTGTCAGCAACAGGTGCAGGCCGAGCGTGAGCAGAAGCGCCGTCGCGCCCGCGAGCAGGTGCGAGGCGGCAAGCCGGATGCCGCCCAGATCATAGACGCCGCCCGCAAGCCGGTCCGGCAGCGAGACGAAATTCGCCGAGAATGCCCAAAGCGCCGAATACCTGAGGAAGAGGGCCAGCCCGAAGGTCGAGATGATCTGCGCCAGCATCGGCCCGCGCATCACGTGCCGCACCAGCGCGAGATAGACCATGACGCCGAACCCGAACATCAGTACTGCCGCCAGCGGGACGAAGATCGCCGGGCCGAGCTTGAGCAGCGTGGCGGCGAAGAACGCCACGTACATCGCCAGCATGACGAAGTCGCCATGCGCGAAGTTGATGACATTCATCATCCCCCAGATCAGCGTGAGCCCGGAGGAGAAGAGGGCATAGACAGCGCCGAGCAGAAGCCCGTCGGCGGCAAGCTGCAGCAGGATCATCCGGGCCGGTGGAGAGAGCTCGTCAGGTCCAGCCCTTGAACGGCAGCTCGAGCTTTGCGCTCGCCTGCTCGAGCGGCCAAACCGGCACGTATTCCTCGCCCAGGAGCTGGATCATCAGCGAATAAGCCAGCACGTTTTGGCCTTGCGCGTTGAACTTCACGCCCTTGTAGTTCACCATCAATGCATCTGCCGGCAGGTCGGTCGCGGCGAGCGCCTTCCGGATCGCCTCGGGCTTGGTCGAGGCGGCGCGATTGATTGCGTCGCACAGCACGAAAAATCCCTGCATCGATCGGGCCGTCGTGCCGTCGAGGCTGCGTCCCGTTTTCTCCTTGAAGAGCGCGTTCATCTTGTACGTCAGGCTGCCCGGCTTGCCGGCAACGAAGGCGCTGCGGTCAAGCGCGCCCTGCGCGAGATTGCCGACCGTCTTGGCAAAGGATGGATCGGAAAATCCCGAATCGTCGCCGATCACGATCGGCGGGCGGTAATCGAGGGTGTGGAACGTCTTCATGTAGAGAATGGAGTCCGACGTGTAGCTGATGAAGATGACGACGTCGGGATTTCCTTTCTTCAGTTCGAGTACTTGCGGCGAGACGTCCGTGCCGTTCGCGTTGTACGAGATCGTCTGGGCGATTTTCCGCCCGCGCTTCCCGGCCACCGCGGTGATCGAAGCGGCCACCGACGTGCCGTAGTCGGTCTGCTCGTGGACGATCGCGATCTTCGAGGTGGCCATGCCAGTCTTCGCGACGTAGGCGAGGAAATCGAGATAGAGGCTCGCGAAATCGGGCCCGTACGGAGTCGTACGGAAGAACCATTTGTAGCCGCGCTCGGTCAGGTTGGCGGCAACCGACTCCCCGGCAACGAACGGAATCCCGTAGCGCTCGGCGACCGCGCTCGCGGTGAGCGTGATGCTCGACTGATAGGCGCCGCAGAGCGCCACCACACGATCCTGGGTGATCAGCCGGAGCGCGTCGCTCTGGCCGGCCGCGGGACTGCCGCGGTTGTCGGCCCAGATCACCTCGACGCTGGCCCCGCCGAGCTTCGGCAGCCCTGTTCCGGCCGCGAGCGGCAGAGGAGCGAGGTCCGGATGGGGCGTGTTGATGATGCCGAGCGCGAGTTCGACCCCCTTCTTGATGGACTGGCCTGCCGAGGCTGCATTCCCGGTGAGCGGCTCGATATATCCGATCCGAACCGTCTCCGCTGCTGCCGCCGCCGCAGGCAGCGCCGCCAGTGCCGGAATTGCCAGCACGCCGCGCCGTGTAATGCCCATCGTCCCTGCCCCCCTTTGCTTCTCAAGCGTGATTTTTCCGAAGATATGCGGCCGGCAGCGGCAATGAAAGGTCGCACGGCCGAGCGGGCGCCGCCGCGCCGGCCGGCCTTGTCGCGGGACCGCGCCCCCGCCACCTATGCCGGCTCATGTCAGAGACCCGAGCCGCGCCGCTTTCCCTCCCGCACCGCCTCTGGCGCCGCTTGCCGGCCGGCCCGCGGCGCCGTCTCTTCACCGGCATCACCGCGGCACTCGCGCCGCACCCCGACCGCGTCGCCCCCCGCACCGCCCCCGGGCTGGTCATCGCCGGCGAATACTCCCGCGCATCCGGCCTCGGCGAAGGCGCCCGCGTGATGAGCGCGGCGTTGCAGCGGCTCGGGGTCCCGTCCTTGGCGCTCGATGTTGCCGCCGCGATGTGGCCGGGCGCCCCGCCCTGGCCGGGCGCCCCACCCGAGCCCGCAGCCTCGCCGCCCCCTCCCCAAGCCGCCATCCCGCCGCCGGGCGCGGCACTCCTGCTGCACGTCAATCCGCCGCTGCTGCCTTGGGTCCTGCTCCGCCAGAACCGGCGGCTCATGCGCGGCCGCCGGGTCATCGGCTTCTGGAACTGGGAGCTCGAAACTGTCCCGCCGTTCTGGCATCCGGCAGCTTCGCTCGTGCATGAAGTGTGGGTCTCCTCGCAGTTCACCGCTGCCGCCATCGAGAAATTCATGCCCGGCCGCGTCAGTGTCGTGCCCTATCCGCTGGCCGCGATCCCGCCCGTTCCCTCGGTGCGCGATCGCACCGCTTTCGGCCTGCCGCCCGAGGCCGTCGTCGTGCTCGTCTCATTCAACCTGGCCTCGAGCTACGTGCGCAAGAATCCGCTGGCCGCGGTGGCCGCATTCCGCGCCGCCTTCGCTGGCCGCGCCGATCGCCTGCTGTTGATAAAGGTCGGAAATTCCGCTGCTGCGCCCGATGATTTCCGCGAAATCGCCGATGCCGCCGCCGGCTGCCCGAACATCCGGATTTTCACCGATCTACTGTCCGGCCCCGACAACCATGCGCTCACCCGGGCCGCGGACATAGTGCTCAGCCTGCATCGCAGCGAAGGCTTCGGCCTCGTGCCTGCGGAAGCGATGCTGCTCGGCAAGCCGGTGGTTGCGACCGGCTGGTCCGGCAATCTTCAATTCATGGACGAGGCAAATGCGGTGCTGGTCCCCTATCGCCTGATCCCCGCGCGCGACCCGCGTGGCGTATTCGAGGCACCGGGCGCCGTCTGGGCCGAGCCGGACATCGTTGCCGCCGCTCGGCATCTCGTCCGACTCGCGGACGACCCCGCCGCCCGTGCCGCGCTCGGCGCCGAGGCGGCCAGGACCGTTCGCGCCCGGCTCGGCACCGCGCCGCTCGAACGGGCGCTCGCCGCGATCGGACTGGTGCAGTGAAGATACTGGTCTGGCACTGGGGCCGGCTCGGCGCAGGTCCGCGCTTCGCCGCCGAACTTGCGGCTGGCTTCGGCCGCCTCCCGGGAACGCCTTCGCTCCTCTCCCTCTCCGCCCAGGCCGAGTTGCTGCAGAGTGCGCAGTCGCCCGCCCCGGAGCTGGCAATTCCGACCTACGCCGGCTTGCCGGGCCTGATCGGGCGGCTGGCCGGCGGCCCCTTGCTGGTTCGCCGCCTTGCCCGCCAGCTCGACCGCCTGCGGCCGGACGCCGCCGTCTGCGCTATGCCGGCCCTGCTCGATTTCCTCATGGTCGCGGCACTCCGTCGCGTCGGCATTCCCTACGCCGCAGTGATCCACGATGCGCAGCATCATCCCGGCGACGACCTTCCTTTTCAGATGGCTCTGCAACGCCGACTCGCCCGCCATGCAGCACTCCTGGTTGCCCTCTCTCCCTATGTCGGAGCTTGTTTCCGGCAGCAGGGCTTGGCTCACGAAAGCCGGCTTCTGGTCGCTTCGCACCCGCCTTTCCGCTTCGGCACCATTCCCGCGCGCCGGCCGCACGACGGGCCGTACCGGCTGCTCTTCTTCGGCCGGCTCCGCCGCTACAAGGGCCTCGATCTACTCGCCGCGGCGCTGGCCCGGCTGCCGGCCGGGCGTTTTGCCGTGCGGGTCGTCGGCAGCGGCCCGGCCAGCCCGACGCTCGCGGCGCTCGCCGCACTCGAGGGCGTGAGCGTGGAGAATCGCTGGGTGCCTGAAACCGAAATCGCCAGCCTGCTGGCCTGGGCCGACGCGGTGGTGCTGCCCTATCGCGAGGCCAGTCAAAGCGGCGTCGCCGCGGCCGCCATCGCCGCCGGACGGCCGGTTGTCGCGACCGCCGTCGGCGGCCTCGCCCACCAGCTTGCCGGCGAAGGTCTGGCCCGGCTCTCCGCACCGGAGCCGGAGGCGCTGGCCGCCTGCCTCGCCCGCCTGGCCGAGGAGAAGCTGCCGCCCGCGCCGTTGCCGCGCAGCGGCGCCGAGGCGGCCTGGACCGCCTTCGCGGCCGAGATCCTCGCCGCCCTCACCGCCGCGCCCGGTTCCCGGTGATATCCCGCGCCCGCGTCCTTTGCGAAGGCTATGCGGGCCTGCAATCCCAGGGTGTCGGGCTCGCCGAGGCAGCCGGGCTCGTCCCTGATCCGGGGGTGCTGAGCGTGCGCCCGCCCTGGCGCTGGGTCCCGGCCCGCCTCTGGCCGGCTCCCCTCGCCGCCGTCGGCTTCGCACCCCCCTTCCCCGAACTCGTGATCGGCGTCGGCGGCGTGGCTGCCGCGGCCGGTGCCGCCTTGCGCCGCCGCGGCGTCCGCGTGGTGCAGGTGCAGCACCCGCGCATGAAGCTGGACCGCTTCGACCTCGTCATCGCCGCGATTCATGACCGAATTTCCGGCCCGAATGTCGTCGTCACGCGCACCGCGCTGCATCGCGTCACTCCGGCCCGGCTGGCAGAAGCCGCCACGCTCTGGGCGCCGCGCCTGGCACACCTGCCGCGCCCGCTGGTGGCCGTCCTGGCCGGCGGCACGAACGGCCGCTTCCGGCTCGACCGGGCCGTCGGCGTCCGCCTTGGCGCGGAACTCGCCGCGATGATGCTGGCCGACCGCGTCGGCATCGCCCTCACGCCCTCGCGGCGCACCGGCGCGGCCGCGGTCGCGGCATTGCGGGGCGCGCTCGAGCCGCGCGGCGGCTATGTCTGGGACGGGCAGGGAGAGAATCCCTATTTCGGATTGCTGGCGCTGGCCGACGCCATCGTCGTCACGATCGATTCTGTTTCGATGATCTCTGAGGCGGTGGCCACCACCGCGCCGGTCATGCTAGCCCCCTTGCCCGGCCGCTCGCGGCGCAACAGCCTGTTCGTGGCCGCCCTCGAGGCGTCGGGCCGGGTCCGGCCTTTTGCCGGGCGCTTCGCTCACTGGCCGGCCGAGGTACTCGATGATACCGCCGAGGCAGCTTCCGAGATGCGCCGGCGCCTCGCCCTCGACTGACGCGGAAAAGACGCGGAGAAGCAATGCTCGAGATTGAAACCTTCGATCAGCGCCGTGGCGGCAACGTCGTCTACAAGGCGCTCTCCCACCCGCTCGCCGCCGGGGCGGTTGCGCGCCTCTATGCTAGGCTAGCCGCGGCGGGTCCGGTGGCGCTCTTCGATCCGGACGGCATCGCCCCGCCGTTGCTCGCGCTCTACCCCGATTTTCCCCCGCTCGCCGGCATCTTCGTCCAGGACGTGCGCGAGATCGGCGCGCTGCGCCGCTTCGGGCAGGGCGCCTCGCCCTTGGCCTGCCGTCCGCTCACGGACCTTCCCGGCTCCGGCGCGCGCGCGGTGCTGATCGCCGCTTTTGATACCGCCCGAATAGCGCCCCGCGTCGCCGCCCTCGCCCCCGCCGGCTGCGAAATCCTGAGCCTCGACGCCGCGCGCCTGCCCGCCTCCCTCCTCGGCAACCCGCGGCGCTATCTCGACCCGCTCAATTTCGCCACCAACTACGCCTTCTTCCGCGACCAGGACGACATCGCCACTCGCCTCGTCACCGCCAACTACTGGGCCGGCTATGGCGCGCGCGAGGTGAAGCTCTGGCTCCGCCTGTTCGGCGAGGCGGGCGAGGTGCTGGCAAGCTGGGAAGAGCCTGCGCCGCCCGGCCCTGGCGGCATCGTCATCGACAGCCGCGCCGTGCGCGCGCGCTTCAATCTTGCCCCCTTCACCGGCCAGCTCTTCCTGCATGTGGTCGGCGCCGCCGGTCACGACGTCGTCAAATACGCGCTCGACACCTTCTCCGTGAACGGCAGCGGCGCGCCCACGCTCTCTTGCACGCACGACGCCAATGCCTGGCCGGCGGTGCGCTATGCCGGGCTCCCGGCCCCGCGCCCCGACGAGAAGGTCGTTCTCTGGGTGCAGAACAGCCACGCCGTGCCGATCCCTCCGGGTGGCATCGCGCTCGATCGCATGGGTGCCGAGGCGCCGGTCTCTCTCCCCCGGTTCGTCCCTGGCTACGCCACCGTCGCCGTCGATGTGGCCGAGCTCCTGCCCGGCGTGCGCTGGCCGGCGCAGATCGAGGTGCGTGCCGGCCGGCACGTCGTCCGCCCGCGCTATGAGGTGATCCGCTCCGGTCGCGTCCGCATCGCCCACGTCAACGTCGAGCGCGCCGATCTCAAGCCCGATGCCGCCATCCGTGCCCTCTCCAATCTGCTCGGCCGCGGTTTCCTGCTGCCCTTCCCGGTGCTGCCGCGCAAGCACTTCCGCAGCATCGTGCAGCCGAACCCGATGGCCGAAAGCCAGGCCACCCTGCCGCTCCGCCTCGAAGTATTCGACGCTTCGGGCGCGGCTGTGGTCGGGCGCTTTCTCGGCTGCCTGCCCCGCCGCCACGATCTCGCGCTCGATCTCGACACGCTGCTGCCTGATCGCGCGCTCTTCGACGAAGGCGGTCACGCAGAGCTCGTCTACGACTTCCGCGAGGGCGGCGAGGCGGATGGCTGGATGCATGCGCTGATGCGCTACGAGCATCGCGCGTCCGGCCATGCTGCGGAATCGAGCTTCGGCTCGCACATCTTCAATACGGTGATGACCTACAAGGACGAGCCGCAATCCTATGGCGGGCCGCCTCCGGGGCTCTCCACGCGCCTCTTCCTCAAGCTCGGCGAGGGCGGGCGCCGCAGCTTTTCGGTCCTGATCTACCCGGCCTCCGCGCCCTGGCACCCGCGCTCGGAAACGTCTCTTCTCCTCCACGACGCAGCAGGCGAAGTCATTGCGGAGGAAAGAATCGCGATCGCCTGCTCGGGCTCGGCCATGATCTTCCCGGACCAGATTTTTTCCCCCTCCGCGCTCGCCGCTTCCGGCCCGGCCGGTTACGTTCTGGTGCGCGACGCGACATGCCGCCTTTTCGGCTATCACGGCCTGATGGCGGAGGGGGACCTCTTCTCGCTCGACCACATGTTCGGGTTCTAGGGCCGCCAGGGTCTGATACGGGGATCGGGGCGAAGAAGGGTTGGATATGTCCGTCAAAGCCTTGCTGGAAGAACTTCGGGCCGCGCGCGTGGTGCCGGTGCTGCGCACGCGCGAGCGCCGCCACGCCGAAACCGCGGCTCGCTGGCTCCGCGAGGCCGGCCTCCGCCTGCTCGAAATCACCCTCACCATCCCCGACGCCGCCGCCCTGATCCGGACGCTTGCCGCCGAGCCCGGCCTCATCGTCGGCGCGGGTACCGTTCCTTCGGCCAGCGCCGCCGAGACATGCCTCGCCGCCGGGGCCCGCTTCATCGTCGCACCCTGGGTCGATCCGGCCCTCGCGCTCGCTTGCCGCTCCGCCGGCGCCGCCCTCATGCTCGGCGCCCTCACCCCGACCGAGGTCCGCGCCGCGCTCGCCGCCGGCGCCGACGTCGTCAAGATCTTCCCCGCTTCCTCGGCCGGCGGACCGGCCCACATCAGGGCGCTCGTCAGCGTCTTTCCCGGCGTACCCTTCTGCCCCACCGGCGGCATCGCGCCCGGCGAGGTGCCCGCGTATCTCGCCGCCGGCGCGGCTTTCCTCGGCATGGGGGGTGCCCTCGTGGACGAGGCGAAAATCGCCGCCGGCGACCGGGCTGCTATCCTCGCCGCCGCCAAGGCCGTGCAAGAGCCCGCCTGATGACGCCCGAGCTTCTCTGTCTCGGCGAACCGATGCTCGAATTCTCCGAGCTGCCGCCCGGCAACGACGGAAGAAAACTCTATCTCCAGGGATTTGGCGGCGATACATCAAATGCTGCCGTGGCCGCTGCACGACAGGGCGCGAACGTCGGCTATCTCACCGCACTCGGTGCCGATGCCGCCGGTGACGCTTTCATCTCGCTGTGGCGCCAGGAAGGGGTCGATAGCAGCTTCGTCAAGCGCGACGCCGACCATCCGACCGCGGTGTATTTCATCACCCATGATGCCGCCGGCCACCGCTTCTTCTACCTCCGCAAGGATTCCGCCGCCGCGCATTACCGCATCGCCGACCTGCCGGAGGAGGCCATCGCCGCGGCCCGGATTTTCATGGCTTCCGGCATCAGCCTCGCCATTTCCGCCTCCGTCGCAGATGCCGTATTCGCCGCGATCGCGCTCGCGAGGCGCGCCGAGGTCCGGGTCGCGATCGATACCAACTACCGCCCCGTCCTTTGGCCGCCGGCGCGCGCCGCGGCGGTGATCCATGCCGCGATCGCCAAGGCCGACATCGCCCTGCCGAGCCTCGACGACGCCACCGTTCTCACGGGCCTCTCCGACCCCGACGCGATCCTGGATTTCTATCTCCGGCTCGGCCCAGCGATCGTGGCGCTGAAGCGGGGCAAGGATGGCGCCGTGGTCGCGACCAGGAGCGCGCGCGTGCGTTTGCCGGGCCTCGCGGTGCCCGCCCTGGATGCCACCGCCGCCGGCGACGTCTTTTGCGGCGTCTTCCTCGCCCGCATCCTCGCCGGCGATTCGCCCGAAGATGCGGCCCGCTACGCCGTCGCGGCCGCCGCCCTCTCGACCACCGGCTATGGCGCGGTCGCGCCGATCCCCCGCCCCGAGGCGGTGCGCGCGGCGCTGGCCAAGCGGCCCTGACCTCTTCAGCCGGAGGATCCGGACACGCGAGTGACGCTCTCGGCGCCGACCGCCGCGCCGACCTCGTCTGCGTAGAGCCGTCGCAGCAGCCCCGGCAGGGTGAGTCCCAGCACCACGATGCTGAACAGCACGACCGCGTAGCAGATCACCAGCAGTTCGGTGCGGTACCGGAACGCCGGCAGCGTCAGAGCCAAGGCGATCGAAATGCCCCCGCGCATCCCGGCCCAGGTCAGCACCGCGGTCTGCCGCGCAACCGTACGCACCGGCCGGCCGGAGCCGGCAAGCGGCACCGCGACGCTCACCATCCGCGCCACGAGCGCGATCGGCACCGTTGCCGCGGCGGTCGCCAGTTGCCACCACGTGACGACCAGCGCCATCACCTCCGCGCCGATCCCGAGAAACAGGCCGAGATTGAGGACGCGGCTGAGCAAGGACCAGAATTCCAGGATCGGGTCCGGCTCCGATGCCGCCACGCCGGTTTCCTCTCGCTCTCCACCCCGGTGCAGCGTCCGGCCGAGCAGCAGCCCGGCGCTGACCGCCGCGATCGGGCCTGAGACATGGCAGACGATCGCCAGCCGGTAGCATCCGACCACCAGTGCAAGAGAAACGATGATTCGAACGGCGTCGTCGGCAACCCGGTGGATCGTCCAGGCGGCGAGCAGGCCGGAGAGAAACCCGACCGCGGCCCCGCCCGCCAATTGTTCCGACATGGCAATCGCCAGCCGCCCGTGGCCGATAAGCTGACCGGCCGGGGCGCCCTCCGTGAGCCGGAGCGCCACCAGAAAAAGCACGACGCCGGCTCCGTCGTTGAAGAGGCTTTCGCCGATGATCGCCGAGCGCGTCGGGACCGGCAGTCGCGTGCGGCCGAGCAGCGTCTCGACCACCACCGCATCGGTCGGCGCGAGGATCGCGCCCAGCACGAAACACCAAGCGAGACTGACTTCCCTTCCCGTGAGGGCGAGCAGCGTCCAGAGACCGAAGCCGAACACCGCGGCGGAGAGAATGACCCCCACCGTCGCCAGCACGAAGATCATTCGCCGGGATTGCCGGAGAGCCGGGAGGTCGACTTGCAAGCTGCCCGCGAACAGCAAAAGCGCAAGCAGCCAGCCCAGGAAGACGTGCGGGAGGTCGGCAGCGGCAAGCCCACGCCGGATCGGCTGCATGATATGCAGGCGCAGAACGCGATCTGCCACCACGATCACCAGCACCACGACGAGCGAGCCGAGCAGCATGCCGATCGGCGCCGGAAGGCGCACGCAGCGGTCGTTGACGGCGCCGATCAGCGCGGCCAGCAGAAGCACGATCGCAACGATGTCGATCGAAACCATCTCCCTCCCCGCCGGCTCCGCGCCCCCCGCTTCGTCAAGGAACGCTTAAAGTCCTGAAGTCGGCCCTCGATGCGCTCAATACCGATGACCATAACAGGATCCCGGGATTCTTTGCATGGCGTGGGCGAATGGGCGGGGCCGGTTGCGACGCGCTCTGCCCGCGCCGAGCGCCGGATGAGCTTTTCGCTCAGTCGGCGAGCAGCACGAGATCGGCGCGGTCGATCGAGAGCATGACGGACGGCCCGGGTGCGAGAGGAACGTGCCGTGTCGTCATCGCGACGATCGATTGGCC
>Ga0335075_10007302_pt1 | contig 16991 bp, 10 predicted proteins | sample Lox_Sample_24_FD_206723 | JGI IMG/M metagenome (GOLD analysis project Ga0335075, IMG submission 206723) | Soil microbial communities from Loxahatchee National Wildlife Refuge, Florida, United States - Lox_Sample_2.4 | ecosystem: Environmental > Terrestrial > Soil > Wetlands | place: USA...
GAGCCGGGGCCCGGTCGAAGTAAAATTCGAGCTCCGTTCCGCTGAATATCTTTGCTACCTCAGCGGTCAACGAGGCGTAGTCCGCGTTGCGCTTGCGGCGAACATAATAACGCGCCAGCTTGGCATACCAGCCCTTATCGTCGAACTGCTGAATCGCTCGCCGATAAACCTCCTCTTCATGCTCTCCGAGATGATTCTGGTCCAGAAAATCGGCCAGCTTCTGGTAGATGCCGGGATCGTCCGGATCGTGATCCACCTCGCCGCGCAGAACCGTCAGAGCCTGGGGCAGTTGATTAAGAGCCACGAGGCGCGTCAGATATCGATCCAGCACCTGAGCGTATTGCGGCGAGCGCACCGTGAAGACGGAGGGAGCGGCAGCCTGCGTGGCAAATGCACCCTGCTCACTCGGCGGCGTAGCAAGCGATGCGTCGTCTGAGCTTTCACCCTGATTAAGAGGCATGGGAGCAGCGATGGCCTGTGCCGGTGCGTCCGCGATTGGCTTTGAATATCGTTGTGTCTGGTCGCCCAGGGGCACTCCCTGCGCATCCGCCGCAAGTTCGCGCAGCAGGCGATCGTACATCGCAAATTCGTCCTGCGTGCGATTGGTGCGGGCATCGGCGTCGGCAACGGCCAGCGCAATCTCCACGCGCTCCGGCGCTTTCGGAAACTGCTCGAGGAAGTCCGTACCCGCGCGAATCACCGCATCGTTTTCATCGTAAACTCCATATGCCCGAATCAGGCGAGCATGCAGCGAGGAGCGATCGGGTGCGTTCGGAAAACGGCGATCGAATTCGGCGAGTAGCGTGGCGGCTTCGGCGCGATGAAAGTACGGCGACGCCAACTGATCTTCAGTCGCGTACTCGTTTTTGGGAAAAGTCGTATTGAGAAGCAGCGAGAGAATACCGTTAAGATAGCCCGGCCCCTGGTCCATGGTAGCAATGTCGCGGTACATCGACAGGTTGCCCGCACCCAGCCGCAGCGGTTGCTCCGGCGCGTCCAGCAGGATGGCGATCAGGCCGCTGAGCGCGCGCTGCTGCGCATCGGCCATTCCCTCACTGCTATTCAGCGCATAATAATAGCGCGCCGCCTCTGGACCATCCTGGATGCCTTCCAGCAGCCGCGCAAAGGTGTAGAGCTCCTGCGCGCTCCAGTGTGCGCCGCGCGATTCCTTGCTTTGGCGGTATGCCACGATCACCTGCCGGGCCGGGTCCAATCTCCCCTGCTGCTGATAGGCATAAAAGAGGCGCGCCGCCGCATCCAGGTCATCCGGGTTGGCTGCGAGCCGGGCCCGCGTCTTGTCCACGAAGGCCGAGAGCGCATGCGTTTGCATCAGCAGGCCGTAATAGCTCTGGATCAGCGCCGGCGGCCACAGCGGCTGAAATGCTTTGTCGTAAACCGCGAGACCTTCTGCCAGAGAGCCTTGCCGATAAGCGATCGACGCTCGGGCTCTTATGGGGAAAATCGTGTCTTCGGGGAACGCCTGGGCATATTGCCTCACAAGTTCCCCGGCTTCCTCGAATTGCTTCTGTGCGATCAGGTAATCGAGGTAGCGCGAGTACACGGCGGTCTCTGTCGGATAGCACGCGATCCACTCTTTGAATGTATCGATGGCGATATCCGGCTTGAGCGCGTCCTGCTCCACGATGCCAAGGATGCGTTCGAAGGCCTGCCAGGAGCGCTGCTGGTCGGCTCGCGTGAATCTCTCCGCCGGCGGCGATGGAGCGCGCCCTACCTCGGTCAGGGTAGCGATCTCATCTTGCGGCCGCAGCCGGCGGCCGTAGAATCCAGCCAGATCCAGCTCCGCGGCTACGCGATCTGGGGCGTGTTCAACCCACAATTTCCAGTCTTTCTCCGCGGCCGCGAAGTCGAGCGCTTGCTCATCCTGCAGCGCACGCAGCGAATACAGAGCAGCTTCCGCACCGCCGCTGCTCAGCAGTTTCTCAATCTCCGGGCGTGACTCCTGCGGCGGTCGCTGATAAAGAACGTCACCCGTAGGCAGCACCATGAGCCGATAGAGCGCCGACTCCACTGCCGAGCCGGCCTCCGTATTCTGCAGCCAGGCGTGGAACGATCCATAGTTCATCAGCCGCGCACCGGCAGCCCGTACCTCCCGGCTGCGTCCGCCGAGCGTGAGAAGCAGCGCGGCAGAGGCCACGGCCGCGGAGCTAAAGAGGATAAGCGCGCGAACATTACGGAACCACTTCAATGCGCACCTCCTCCGTACCCAGATTGTGGGCAATATCCTCGGCGGTAACGGTGAGCGTGTATTCGCCGGCCGGCAGATCGGGCGGCACGGTCAACTCGCCCGTGCTGGCCGCGGCCGCAGGATTCCAGCGCAGGCTCACCGGCGCCAAATCTTGCAGGCGTGCACTCAGTGTGCGCGTGCTCTGTGTAGCCGAAACATGGAGCAATAGCGTTTCGCCGCGATGGTAGCGACGGCGATCGAGATGAATGTGAACAGCAGGCGGCGTGCTGGCAATGACAAACGTCTTCGACTCCTGGTAGGCATGGCCGGACTTGTCGCGAAGAATGAGCCGCACCCCGTAGGTTCCGTCCTTCATGTCGGTTGGAGCAAGAAAGCGCGTCTGCCATATCTGCTCGTCTGGCAGGTAACGCAAGGGCTTGGTCAGGCCAAACGGGAACAGAGCGACCACGGAAATGATGGAGGGATCGGTGCGTACTCGCAGCACCGGATCACCGGGGCGAATCACGCGCGGGCGCAACAGCGCACGAGGCACGGCCAGGAACGAGGTATAGGGTGTAACGAATTTGTATTTACGCGCCAGCCTGATGACTTCGTCGACGGCAGCCTGGGTCTCGCCATCGCGCTCGATCTGATCGAGCAGCGCCTGGACTCGAGCCTGGGCCCACAGCCGGGGCAGCTCCACATGCTCGCGAGCGTCGGCAGGCAGATCCACTTTTGTGTTCAGGTGAAACTCATGACCGGCATCGCTCCCCGTAAGATCCATCATCACATTGTTCCGGGGCCGCGAGTATTGCCCAACCCACGACGCCACCGATCCGGCAAAGATAGAATCATCGAGCGCATAGACCATCTGCACACTGTCTGAAGGAGACGCGGCGAGACGCAGCTGCTCCACGGGGCTGCGGCCTATCCTGGAGAGAAACGAATCCAGCTTATAGTCGACGGGCTCCGTAGAAAGAACCGATTCCAGCACGCCGCGGTCGCGCGCCAGCATTCGTAACAGCGGCAGGTTGGCGTCATCCCCTACCGCGAAGATATCGGTGCGGGGACGGCGATCCGCCGCGATGCTTTGCCACCGCTGGTCAAACCAGGCTGATAGCTTGCCGCTCTGGATCAGCCCGCGGTCCGCTCCGCCATCGCTCAGCAGAACAATCGTCGAGTCGGGGAGCGTGCACTGCTTCAGGCCCCCGTCCAGAGCTTGCTGCAGATTGGTGCCACCGCGCAGATGAGCCGCCCTGACGAATTCGACCGCCTTCGCGACGGTCGCCTTATCCGCCGCAACCGGCTCGGGAGCGAACTTCTCGACCTGCGTGTTGAAGAGCAACAGGTTGAAATGATCCTGTGGGCGAAGTGCGTTCAGCAGCTTGGCCATCGCCGCGTAGCTTCGCTCCAGCTTCTCCCACTGCATGGAAAGCGAGTCGTCGAAGAGCACGACGATATTTTGCGGAGCTGAATTCACCGCCGCGGCAGCGGTCTGTCCACCCAGCAACGCCGAGGCCTCGAAGAAACCCGGCTCATCATGGCGCCGCACCGGAGACATCTCATCCGGCGCGGGCTGATCGCCTTCAGGATTGCGATAGGTCAGCACATCGAGGTGGTTCGCGCCGGAGGAATCGAGATTCCAGGTCGCCGCGAAATCTTCCTTCAGATCGACATTCGTCCCCTCGTAGTCGCCGGCAATGGTGTGGGCATCCTGTTTGGTAATCTTGAGTGGAAAGAGCTTGTCCTGCTGCGCGAAATTCCGGATAGCCTGGGCCGACGTCAGCTCGAAGTGCACCCGCAGATGCGCGACCACCTGGGCCTGGTAAGCATCCGGGTGAAGCGGCAGCACAAAATACGACTTCAGGTCTTCTACTGGAATGATCTGGTGATACTCCATCTCCAGCCGCTTCGTTCCGTAAGGCTGAATGGGAACGATGTGGGCGCTGAAAGCGGAGTTGCGGCGGGCATCATCGACATCGCGCTCACCCTGTTCCAGCAGCCCCGGATCGATGGCCTGCGATTTGAGGTCGGCGTAAATCTCCTCGGCCCGCTTCCGTTCGAGCACCACAGCGGGGATGCGCACCGGCCCGTCCCACACCGCGAAATCGGAAACGGTGGTGCGGCTGGGTAGCGCGAAGATGTAGTTTCCTTCCTCGATCTGCGCTGTGTGGTTCACAAAAATCTGCCGCACCCACACACGCGCATCGCCGTTGTCGATGCGTATGTCCACCTGCATCTCCTGCAGCGACAGAACAGCCGGATCGGGCTGCGTTTTATCTCTCGGAATGAGCACGCCCGCATCGGCAAAAGCATTGCCACAGGCTGAGAAGATTGCCAGCAAGAGCACAACCGCGATGCGACGAAGGCAATTCATTGCTCGAACCGCGCTTCCTCTGTCTTCACTAAGCCATTATCGGTGCCGATGTAGATCGTATTGCCGGCGGCCGCGAATGCCGTGACGTTGAGCGAGGGCAGGCCCGTCACAATCGTTCTCCAGCGCTGCGTGCGGCGGTTATAGACCATCAGCCCCCGCCCCAGAGTACCCGCGAAGATATGGTCCGGGGTCACCAGCATCGCGCTCGGATTCACCTCCACGCCGGGCTGCGTCGCCTCTGTAGTCTCGAAGTGCGAATCGGCCGTCAGCCGCTCGACTCCGGCTCCATAGGTACCCACAAACCAGCCGTCGTCCACCGGAACCACGGCTGTGATCCAGTTGTGTTTTAACCCTGATGTGGCAGTGGTGAAATTTTGCGTGACCGCGTCATTCTCCAGCACCGAGATGCCGCCAAGCGTGCCCGCAAGCAGGCGGTCGCCGCGCGCGCCAAGTGCGTACACGTGATTGTTGACCAGACCTTGAAACGCATAGAGACTATGCGCGCCTGTGTCGTCGAGAAACGTAAGCCCCGCGGGCGTGGCTACAGCCATCCCGCCGCGATAGAGAGATACGTCGGTAACGTGGTCGGCGATCAGCCCCGCCGCCTTGCCCATCACCTCGCGCTCGTGCCCGTCGGCATCGAAGATCGCCAGTCCATTCGCCGTCGCCACATTCACCACGTGGCGCTTGGGCTGCGGCAGGATGCGATTCACGCAATAGATATGATCGTTCTCGATGTGGGTCGCATGATCCATGGCCGCCGATACGATATCCAGACCGCGATCGAAATAGCCCACCCACAGGCGGCCTTCCTCATCTACAGCGAGAGCGGAGATATCGCGATCGGTAAGCATAGCGGGCTGCGGCGCAATCACCTTCCGCCATCCCGCGCCGCTGCTGCCCTCACGTTGATACAGGCCGTTCTGTGAGACCGCGTAGAGCTCCTGCCCGGCAGCAAAAATCTGCGCAATAGATCCGGTATCTCGCGACGCGTCGTCTCCCGGCGCAGAAATCGCTCGACCGCGCAGCACACTGGCGCCGGGGCCAAGCACCGGCAGGCTCATCAAGCCCTGGTCGATAGTGCCCACGGCCAGCTTCGCGCCGTCCAGGCCAATTGCCTGCGCGAAAACACCGGGTCCGATGATGCGGCGAACCTGCCCCTGCGCAACTTCCGCCACACCCATGGGTGTCGCAACATAAGCGGCGTTTCCATCCTCGGCAATCGCATTCACATGCGGATCTGGCAAGCCCGCAATCGTTTGCGCCTCGCCGCCCAGCCAGTGATACACGCCATGGTTCAGCGTGCCCACCCATAACTCCGACTCGGATCCGGTAATCGCCGTGATGTACAGGTTTTTCAAAGAACCGTGAAAGGGAGCAATGCGGCGGCCGTCATAGACCAGAACCCCGCGCTTCGCCGTTCCCAACAGCAGACGCCCGGAGGGAAGCGTCAGCAGTGCGGTGACAGTGTTCGCCGCCTTGTCCGGCGCACCGCGTCCGCCCGAAGCATCGGCGGCCAAGGCGAGAATCTGGCGGAAGTGCGCGCCGTCGAAAGCCAGCACACCCGCGCCCGCAGTGGCGATCAACAGCTCCGGCTGGTGCGCATCGCTCAATGTGCCCGTCACCATCGCCCCAAGCGGAGCAATCGGCAGCTCCTGCCCTACTCGAAATACATGCAGCAGGTCGCCGCGATCGCTGTACTCAAAGAGTCCCACCGGGCCGGCAAGATAGAGACGGGCGTTAAAGACCGCGCCGCTGGCGAAGACCGCCGGAGGAGCAATCCAGTCAAACTGCGACCCCGCCGCTGCGCTCACCGGGCGAACCTGCGCCGCGAAACTGTCTTCCGCGTCGATCACCGCGGAGAGATGACGAATGGTGGAATGGACTTTCCAGGCAACGAAGGCCGCGGCGAAAAGCCCCAAAGCCGAGAGCGCGATTGCAACCACAGTTACCAACCGCCGAACAGGGATCATCTGAGTGCCGGAAATCGCCGGGAACCGCCAATATAGCGCAGAACCATGTGGAATGAAAGACCGGCGCGGAAGATCGCGCCGATCGCAGAGATTCGGGCTTAACTTTCGAAGTCCACCTCGATCGGCTCGATCAAAGGCATCAGCCATGCGAGCAGCGCCTGATGCACCGGATGCCCGCCGTAGGCATCCAGTGAGGCGCGATCGGCAAACTTCATCACGCCGCCCAGCTCATACCCCTGCGAACGCGGCGAAATATTTTCTCCGACCCAGGTTTCGAGCAGCCCAGGAATCGGTCCCTGCAAACCACGGATCGCCTCGATCACGCGCTGCTTCTGTTCGGTTGTGACTCCGGGCTTCCAGCGAAAAGCGAAAGTGTGAATGAACATGCACACCATTCTAAGACGGGGATCATCGACTTCTGCCCGGGTTGTTTGTTACAACTCATGAAATCTTAGCGACCCAATCGCCGCATGCCTTCGCGCGTGCTTTTCAGCCGATGTGAGTTTCGCATCCGGCTCCTTCGCGATCGCGCGATGGAAATCGGGCCCGCGAAACACATGGTCCCGGTTCCTGCATCCTGATGTTGATGATAAATTGGGACCGCCATGAATCGCAGCCCTCGACCGCTCCCTCTGCTCCTTGCTGCCGCACTCTCACTGATCGTCTCGGCTTCATCGCTCACCCTGGCTCAAACCGGCGACGGAATGCCGCATCTTGAAAAGCGCGGCTCGCTCGTACAGCTTGTAGTCGATGGCAAGCCCTTCCTCATGCTCGGAGGCGAGTTGCATAACTCGAGCTCATCAAGCCTCGATTACATGAAGCCCATCTGGCCGGAACTTGCGGCGATGAACCTGAACACCGTGGTCACGCCGCTCTCCTGGGAGCTGATTGAGCCTGAAGAAGGAAAATACGATTTCTCGCTGGTTGACGGACTGCTTGCGCAGGCGCGGAACAATCGCGAGCACGTCGTGTTTCTCTGGCTGGCGTCGTGGAAGAACGGCATGTCGAGTTATCCGCCGGTCTGGGTAAAGCGGGATACCAGGCGCTTTCCGCGTGTCGTGATCAACGGCAACGAGGTAAATATCCTCAGCACCTTCGGCCGCGCCACGCAGGAGGCCGATGCCCGCGCCTTCGCCGCATTGATGAATCACATTCGTCAGGTGGACGGACAACAACACACCGTGCTCATGATGCAGGTGGAGAACGAGGTTGGCGTACTCGGTGCGGCGCGCGACCACTCCCCGGCCGCGGAAAAGGCATTCGCCGGTCCGGTGCCCGAAGAGCTCACCCGCTACCTTCAGAGCCATCGCGAAACTCTCTATCCCGACCTGCTTTCGCTCTGGGAAGAGAATGGGGCAAAGACCACCGGCACCTGGGAGCAGGTTTTCGGAGCATCCTCGCGCACCGACGAAATCTTCATGGCCTGGCACTATGCGAAGTTTGTTCAGGCGGTCGCCGCGGCCGGCAAAGCGGTGTACCCGCTGCCGATGTATGTCAACACCTGGCTCGGCGGCGAAGACGCAAGGCCAGGCACCTATCCCAGCGGCGGCCCGCAGCCGCGCGTCGTCGATATCTGGAAGGCCGCGGGCTCGGCAATCGATATCTATTGCCCTGACCTCTACTCGCCCGATTTCATCGGCTGGACAGCGCGCTACCATCGCGCTGGAAATCCCCTCTTCATTCCCGAAACCAATGCCGGCCCGGCCGGCGCCGCTGGAGCTTTCTACGCCATCGGCGAGCATCAGGCGCTCGGTATCTCCCCCTTTGGAATCGACAGCTGGATACCGGGAGGGACGGCGGCAAAAAACGATCCGGACAATGAACTGAGCGCGGCATACCAGGCGCTCGCAAGCCTGTCCCCCTTGCTGCTCGCAACCACTTCGCCGGGGATGATGCATGGTTTTCTGCTCGACAGCAACCGCTCCTCAGCGGAGTTCGAGATGAATGGCTACACGGTCGACGTCAGCGTCGACCAGATCTTCGGCCACCGCTCCGAACGCGGCTTCGGGCTCATAGTAGCCACCGGGCCCGATACTTTCATCGGCGCGGGCAAAGGGTTTCGTGTCGACTTCCACCTCCGGGCTCCGGGAGCTGCGAAGGTCGGCCTGGCGGCGATCGACGACGGCGAGTACGTAGACGGGCAGTTCGTTGCCGGACGCCGCCTCAACGGAGACGAAAACGATCAGGGAGAGTTCTGGCGCTTCGACCAGAGCAAGATCCACATTGAACGCGCCACGCTCTATCACTTCGAATAGCAGGAATATGGCGGGGCGGCCCGTTACCTCGCGAACGAAACAGCGAGCGCCAGCAACAGCGCCGTGACCGAGATGATCGTCTCGCAGACCGACCAGGTCTTGATCGTCTGCACCACGCTCATGTCGAAATATTCCTTCACCAGCCAGAACCCGCCGTCGTTGACGTGTGAAAAGATCAGCGAGCCAGCACCGGTAACGATTGCCAGCAGCTCTGGATGAACGCCGGGACTGTGCAGCGCAATCGGGGCCACGATTCCGGCGGCCGTAGTCATCGCCACCGTGGCCGACCCTGTGGCCAGCCGCATCAACGCCGCCAGCAGCCACGCCAGCAGCAACAGAGGAACATGGCTGTGCATGGCCACGGCGATGATGGCCTGTGACACGCCGGAATCCTGCAGTATCCGTCCAAAGCCGCCGCCTGCGCCTACCAGCAGCGTGATGGTCGCGGTGGGCGCGAGGCATTCGTTGGTGAATCGCAGGATCGTCTCCCGCGTGAACCCTCTCATTTTGCCTAATGTGAAGAAGCTGAATAGCACTCCGATCAGCAGGGCGATGTCGTCGTTGCCCGCCAGGTGCAGCGCCTCGTTCAAAAAGGTCTTAGGCGCCGACAAGGCATCCGCCCAGCTGCCGATCAGCATCAGCAGAACGGGCACCAGGATGGTGAGCAGGGTCAGGCCAAAGCCCGGCAGAGAACGCTCCGAGCCGTGATCGACGAACTGCGCCGCCATCGGATTCTCGGCTGAGAGCTCAATATGCGGCGCAATGATCCGGGCATATACGGGCCCGGCCAGAACCGCCGTCGGTATGCCGATCAGCAGCGCATAAAAGATGGTTCGCCCCACGTCGGCCTTATAAAGCTGAACGGCCAGCAGCGCCGCCGGGTGCGGAGGCACCAGTCCGTGGACTACCGACAAACCAGCCACCATCGGCAGGCCCACCAGCACCAGCGAAGTCCGCGTACGCCGCGCCACGGTGAATGCAATCGGGATGAGCAGCACGAAGCCGACTTCAAAAAACGCCGGCAAGCCGACCACCAGGCCGATAACCACCATGGCCCAGCTGATGTACTTTTCGCCGAAGAACCGGATCAGGGTGAATGCGATTTGATCGGCACCGCCCGATTCCGCCATCATCTTGCCCAGCATCGTGCCCAGCGCCACCACGATTGCGATATGCCCCAGCGTCCCACCCACACCGGCTTCGAACGAGTGAATCACCGTCTGCATCGGCATACCAGTCACCGCGGCCAGCGACAGCGAAGCTAGAAGCAGAGTGATAAAGGGATTCAGTTTGAAGACAGCGATGAGAACAACCAGGCAGATCACCGACGCCAGGGCCGAGACAAGCAAAAAAATACTGTGATGATCGATCATAAGCGGCGAATCGGCCCTAATTTGTTGAGGTAATCTTGCGTTGAATGAACGGAATTCGCGGCCTCATGCCGCCGGGGCTTTGTAGGCGACGCAGTCGATCTCAACCTTGCAGTCGACGACCATCTGCGAGACAACACACGCGCGCGCGGGAGGATTTTCTCCGAAGTGCTCTTTGAAAACCGCGTTGAAAGAAGAGAAATCGCGCGGATCTTCCAGCCACACTCCGCACCGCACCACGTGCTCCGGTCCGTACCCCGCTTCCTCGAGAATGGCGAGAAGGTTGCGAATCGCCTGCCGCGACTGGGCCACGATGTTGCCCGCAGTCACCTCACCGTTGACCATCGGAACCTGGCCCGACACGTACAGCCACCCATCGGCTTCCACCGCCCGCGCAAAAGGAAGATGCTGACCGCCTGTGCCCTTGCCCCCTTCCACACCGTACCGCTTGATGCTCATCGCCACTCCTCGCCTTATGGAATTACTGAATCCAGGTTGACGTGCCGCGTGAAAGAAAGCGGCCGCCGCGTTGGCCCGTCGCTCCCCGCGCTGTATAGGAAAGAATGCCGTTCACCCACACGCCTTCAATTCCCTGCGCCGCGCGCACGGGATCCGCAAATGTAGCTGTATCCGCGATCTTCTCAGGATCGAAGAGTACCAGATCGGCGAAGTATCCCTTCCGGATCGAACCTCGTTTGGCGAGGTTGAATCGCTCCGCCGGCATCCGGGTCATCTTAAAAATTGCCTCCGGCAACGTCAGCAATTTCTCTTCGCGGCTGAAGCGCCCCAGCACTCGAGGAAATGTTCCCCATAACCGAGGATGCGGCCGCGGATCGTTCGGCAAGCCGTCGGAACCGATCATCGTCGCCGGGTGCCGCAGAATCCGCCGCATGTCGTCTTCGGAGATGCTGTGATAGATCGCTCCAGCCGGCTGCAGTCGCCGCGCCGCTTCCATCTGGCTCACGCTCCAGCCGCTCGCGATCTGCGCCAGCGACGCCCCCGCGACCTCGGGATGCGGCGTACTCCAGGTAATGGTGATCTCGACGCGCTCATCCACCTGGCGCAGATCGAGCGTGCTCGAACCCGCGGCGTAAGGATAGCAATCGCAACCGGCGGACTGCGCGGCTCGTGCCGCATCCAGTGCCTGCAGCACCTCGCCGCTGCGTCCCCAATTTGCGATCCCCGCGCACTTCAGGTGCGAAAGAATCACCGGCGCCCGGCACGCGCGGCCAACTTCAAAGGCCTCCTGCATGGCATCGAGGATGGCCTCCGTCTCGCTGCGCATATGCGTGGTGTAGACCGCGCCCGCCGACGCCAGCGGCTCTGCCAACGCGAGAACCTCCTCCGTGGAAGCAGCATTCGCAGACAAATATGCAAGCCCCGAGCTCAATCCGAGCGCACCGAGATCGAGGGCTTCCTTTAGCTGCGTGCGCATCGCAGCAATCTCTGTGCCCGTCGCGGTTCTGTCGAGCCGGTCCATGTGATTGTTGCGCAGGGCGGTGTGGCCCACCAGGGCTCCGACATTGACTGCCGGTCGAGCCTCCCCGATCGCGGCAACATACGCGGCAAAGGTCGGATAGCGAAAAGCATCCGCGCCGCCAAGCAAGTTCATCGGGTCCGGCGGATCGCCATGCAACGAAACCGGCGCGGCACAGATACCGCAGTTCCCCACGATGACGGTCGTGACTCCCTGCGAGATCTTCGGCAACATCTCCGGAGTGCGGATGACACTCGTATCGTCGTGCGTATGGACATCGACGAACCCCGGAGCCAGTGCTAGGCCGGATGCATCGATTACGGTCGCAGCGGGCAAATCCAAAGACGTCCCCACCTCGCAGATGCTGTCGCCGCGGAGCGCAATATCCATCACTTCAGGAGCCGCGCCGCTCCCGTCAAGAACCATCGCCTGCCGAATCAGTGTGTCGCAACTTAACATGTCAGCCGTTCACATATAGCCTATATCCATCCCGTGATTTGGGGCTGCGGCTTTTGCTTCACGCCCACTGGAGGTTCTTTCGTTGAGCGATAAACAATTAACGCAATCGATCGCCCCCGCCGCGATTCCACCTCTCAACAAAGGCCTCGGCTCACTTGAAGAAGCCCTGGAATCGGATGCGATCAGGAAACTCGGCTGGAACCTGCTCCGCGAAGACCTTAGCCTGCCGTCCGCAGTCCTGTATGAAGAAAGACTGCTTCACAACCTTCGCTGGATGCAGCAGTTCGTAACCGAGTATGGCGTCAAGCTCGCGCCTCACGGCAAGACCACCATGGCTCCCAGGCTCTTTGAGATGCAGCTGAACGCCGGCGCCTGGGGAATCACGCTGGCCACGGCCCACCAGACGCTGGTTGCCTACCGGCACGGCGTGCGCCGCGTGCTGATGGCCAATCAGCTCATCGGCAAAGAGAACATGGCCATCATCTCGCGCCTGCTCGAAGATTCAACCTTCGAGTACTACTGTCTCGTCGACTCCGTCGCGCAGATCGAACAGCTGGGAACGTTCTACTCGAAACGCGGCCAGCGCCTGAATGTTTTGATCGAATTGGGAGTGATGCGAGGCCGCACTGGCATACGCGACCACGGCATCCGTGATGCGGGGCTGCCGGAGCGCGATGAATTAAATCCGGTCCTGACCGCGCTCACCCGCTTAAGCTCGTCCCTCCGCCTCTGCGGTATAGAGATTTACGAAGGCGTCCTCGACGACGAGCCCTCCATACGCGGTTTTCTCCAGCGCGCTGTCAACGTCACGCAGAGGCTTTCCGCCGAAGGCCGCTTCCAGCGCACTCCCATCCTGCTCTCCGGCGCCGGCTCCGCATGGTACGACGTGGTGGCCGACGTCTTTGCCTCCGCCGAATTCCGCAACCCCGTCGAGATCATCCTTCGCCCCGGCTGTTATCTCACCCACGATATCGGCGTCTATCGCGACGCGCAGGCAAAGATTCACCAGCGCAACCCCATCGCGCGTCGGATGCGATCCGGCCTGCTGCCCGCGCTCCAGGTGTGGGCATATGTGCAGTCGATCCCGGAGCCCGGCCGGGCGATCATTACCATGGGCAAGCGCGATGCCGCCTTCGATGCCGGCCTGCCTGCAGCCGCGTTCCATTTCCGGCCCGGAACGTCAGCTCCGGCCGAGGCGCCCGCTCACTGGTCCCTCACAAAAATGATGGATCAACACGCCTATATGCAGATCAATCCTGAAGACGATCTTCTCGTCGGCGACATGATCGGGTTCGACATCTCTCACCCCTGCCTGACCTTCGATAAATGGCGGACACTGCCGATCCTGAATGCGAATTACGATGTCGTCGACGTGATTCAGACCTTCTTCTAGCCTCACCAGTGAAACAGCGTGCCATCTTCCTTGCGGTTTACCGGCAGGTACGCTCGCTGATAAGGAAAACGCGCCGCAACCTCTTCGTCCAGATCCACGCCGAGGCCCGGTGTCTCCCCGGGATACATCAATCCGTCGCGAAAGAAATAAGCATGCGGAAAAGTTTCCTCGGTCTCCGGGTTGTGCAGCATGTGCTCCTGGATACCAAAGTTGTTGATGGCGATATCCAGATGCAGCGCCGCGGCCATGCACACCGGCGAAAGATCGCTGGCTCCATGCGAACCGAGCTGCACGTGGTAGACAGCCGCAAAGTCGGCAGCCTTCTTCATCGCCGTGATGCCTCCGCCGTGAACCACGCTCATGCGCAGATAATCGATCAGCTGCTCGCGAATTAACTGCTCCGCGTCCCAGATGCTGTTAAACACCTCACCCACCGCGAGCGGCGTCGTGGTGTGCCGGCGAATCAACCGGAAACCATCCTGCAGCTCAGCCGCTATCGCGTCCTCCATCCAGAACAGATGGTAGGGCTCAAGCTCCTTTCCCAGCCGCGCCGCCTGGACAGGTGTGAGACGATGATGAACATCATGCAACAGGTGCAAATCCTCGCCCACCTTGTTGCGAAGCGCGTCGAAGAGCCTTGGCACATGGCGCAGATATTCTTCGGCGGACCACAGGCTCTCCGAAGGCAGGCCCCGCTCAGCGGGCTCATAGTATTTGTGGTCCCTAGGTACGCCGTACGTCGACTTGAGCCCCGGAACGCCGCTCTGTGCACGGATCGCTAGATAACCCATGTCACGATATCGCTCGACCTCATCGATCGTCTCGGAGATATCGTGTCCGTTCGCGTGCGCATACACCAGCACGCCCTCGCGGCTCTTGCCGCCGAGCAGATTGTAGACAGGCGCGCCGAGAGCCTTGCCCTTGATGTCCCACAGCGCCATGTCGATGGCGGCAATCGCCGTCATCGTAACCGGCCCCCGCCGCCAATAGGCTCCCCGGTAGAAGTAATGCCAGATATCTTCGGTCTGAAACGGATCGCGCCCTACCAGGCAAGGAATCAGATGATCCTGAAGATAGCTGGCAACCGACAGCTCGCGTCCGTTCAGGGTCGCGTCACCGAGACCGTAAATGCCCTCATCGGTCTCGATCTTCAGCGTGACGAAGTTGCGGCCCGGGCTGCAGACAATCACCTTGACGTTGACAATTTTCATGGTTGCCTCTCGATCACGCTTCACACCCGGCGCTGAACCATTTCTCCAACCAGCGAAGTAATGTTGAATACGCTGTAGGCTATCACAGATCGATCTCCGTACTTGCCTCAACCTGGCCGCTATATAAAGCAAGAGATACGTACCTTTGACCACGAAAGAATCGGCATACTGTAACGCATTTCTCAGTGATAAAAGATAGTCTTCTGAAGAAAATCATCATAGACTACCATTACCAAGGCATAACGAACTTCTGATGAGATTGGCCGTTGCCGGCTTGCCCGCGAAGGCAGATCGAGGAAAATGAAATCCGCCTCACATTCCGCACCCGCAACGCGTGGATTCAAGCGCGTCGATCTGGCCTATGTCGAACTCGCATCGAGCGAAAACGCGCGGGATATCAATCGCGACATCGTGCTTGAGATCATACGTTCGCGGCAGCCCGTCGCGCGCGCCGATCTCGCCCGCACGTCGGGCCTGCAGCCCAGCACCATCTCCGCGATTGTCGAGCAGCTGATCCAGGAAAAATGGGTCAAAGAGGGCGCAATCGCTCGCCGGCCGCGCGGCCGGCGTCCCACCCTTCTCTCTTTGAATGACGAGCTGGTTATTTTAACCGCCGATGTGCGGCCTAATCAGGCCATCGTCGCTGTAATCGATCTCAACGGCCGCTTCCTTGCACGCGAGGTCGTGCCTCTCGTGTCGGACCCCGAGCGCGCGGTCGGAAAAATCGTTCAGTCGATGGCATCGATGCGCGCCCATCATAGTGATCGCTCCTTCGAAGGCATCGGTATCAGCATGCCCGGGCGTGTCGATCCCGAGTCGCAGCGCCTGCTGCTCGCTCCCAATCTCAAGTGGGACGACTACGACATCAAAGCCGCAATCGAAGAAAACATGCAGCTGCAGGTCGAGCTCGCTAATGCCGCCAACGCCTGCCTGCTCTCCGAGCTGTGGTCGGGCAAGTTAGATGGCGTACGCGACGCTGTGTTGGTTACAGTCTCAGAAGGCATCGGCGCGGCCATCCTTGCGAACGGGCAGATCCTCACCAGCCGCAGCGGCCTCGCCGGCGAATTTGGACATAGCCCAATCGATCCCGCCGGGCCCCTCTGCGGCTGCGGCCAGCGCGGGTGCTGGGAGGTCTTCGCATCCTCGAACGCAGCGCTCCGCTACTACGCGGAACTCTCTCCGAAAGGCCGCGCCCTCAACATTCACGATCTGCTCCGGATGGCGGAGGAGGGCGACGCCAAGGCAACTGCCGCAGTGTCCCGCCAGGCATCCTATATTGGCCGCGGTCTCCGTCTGATTACGGCTGCGCTGTCGCCGGAGGTAATCCTCATCACCGGAGACCTGACCACCTCGTGGTCGCGCTTCGGCCCAATCATTCAATCCGAGCTCGAAAGCCGGATGCTCGCCGGCCCCGCGCCACGCCTTGGCATCACCAACGATGGCGAGCTCTCGCGGCTGCGTGGCGCAGCCGCTGTCGTCCTGCAGCGCCATTCGGGTTACCGCCGGGCCGCCTCCAAGGCTTCGCAGAAGCCCCGCCGCACCGTGAATGCTCACAAATAAGAACTGAGCCGCGCTTGAACACCGCCGGTCAGCCGTTCGTCAGGGAACGCCGGCAGAAGCAAGATGCGAGTCGGAGAACAGACTGCTCCACGATGCGTCCAGATAAAGCCAGCGTTGCGTGCCGAACCAACTGGTGGGAAGTTCAGGAATGTGCAGCAGTCCATGCCCCACTGAGCACATCAGTTCGGTCCCGTTCCACGCCAGAAAATTCTGCGACGCCTGCCCTACGCGGGCCGGATTGGTAAGCAGACGCAAACATACCGGGCAGCGCTTGCGCTGATCCTGCAACGCCCAGCGCAATGCAAAGAGAAATCCAAAAAACGACACCGCCATCTGAATGTACTGCGCATCCGGCGAATCCATGGGCAAAGCTGCGTAAGCAAGGTCGAGCGAACTGAAATACACCAGCGGCAGGATCAGCAACACTTTGATAGCAAGAAAGAGCCATCTGCGAGGCCGAATGACCGAAGGCAGACGGTTTCTCAGTACCGGATACTCCCCCAGCGGCAGCGGTGTTGTAGCCGGCAGCGCCAGGAATGCCAGCAGCAGCGTAAACAGAAAAATCGAAAACGGCTCGTGCGCCTCTTGTTCGAGCGAAATGCAATCGTAGCGATCGATCTTTCCCCCATCCCTGAAGACGGTCATGGAGCGCAGTCCTGAAGTGCGCGCAGGAAAGGCTCCAGCCTTGACGTGCGCTAGCACAAATCCCTTGGAAAGAGACGACACCGCGT
>Ga0335075_10007303_pt1 | contig 16990 bp, 19 predicted proteins | sample Lox_Sample_24_FD_206723 | JGI IMG/M metagenome (GOLD analysis project Ga0335075, IMG submission 206723) | Soil microbial communities from Loxahatchee National Wildlife Refuge, Florida, United States - Lox_Sample_2.4 | ecosystem: Environmental > Terrestrial > Soil > Wetlands | place: USA...
TCCCTGGTTAGCCGCGACCCGAAGGGGAGCGCGAGACATTTCCGCGCTCCCCTTCGGGTCGCGGCTAACCAGATAATCGGTTTCACATTGACCGTGTTCTCTTCGCCGCCTATCATGCACAAATCAGCAGACGCGAACAGGTTGAGCGGAAGCGGGCCGCGGGGAGACCGGCTATGAAAGCGGAACATCGCAAGGAATTGATGACCAATACGCTCGCCAATCGTCTGGGCGATGTTGTGCAAAGCATGAAGGAAGGTCCGTCGCGGGGCACTCTCTTCGTACTTGCCGCTGTCGGTCTGATCGTGATCTTGGTGCTAATCTGGCGCTATCTGGCCACCAGTGGCGAGGAGACCGACTCAGCGCGCTGGTTCCGCTTGGACAGTTTGTCCACGCCGGAAAAGCTGAAAGAGTTCCTCGATGACAAGGACATAGAGGGCCATGCCCAAGGCCGGCTTGCGCGCCTGGAGGAAGCGCGTCGCAGCCTCTACCAAGGGCTGCGCCAGCTGGGCAACCCCGGCACGCGCAAGAAAGCTCAGGAAGACCTCCAGCGGGCTGCCGGGCTGTACGACAAGCTCGCTGACGAATTCGCCGATAAACCTTTGCTCCATCAACAGATCCTGATGGGCGCCGCCAAAGCCCACGAGAGTCTCGGCGAGGCCGATCAGGCTCGTAGGAATTATCAGCAGCTCCAAGAGAAGTACGGCGATTCCATCTTCGGCCGCGACGCCGCCGAGCAGCTCCAGCGCCTCGATGCCGCCCAGCAGAACGGAGACTTCAAAGCCCTGAGCGAGGAGTTGAATAAGCCGGCCGCGCCGTAAAATGTGGTAGCAATGACAACCGATGGACACCGCAGTCTCCTCTTCCGCCAATGAACGCATCGTCGAACTGACGGCCAATTGCCGCGATGCTCCACGTCTGGACCAGTATTTAGCCGCCATGTTCGCCGATTTTAGCCGCTCGGTTGTGCAGCGCGTCATCGACGCTGGCGGCGTGCTGGTCAACGACAAGCCGGCCAAGGCCAGCTATCGCGTTCGCCAGGGCGATCGTGTCCGCATTGAGAAGCCGGAGCCGACCCATCCGACGCCGGTTGCAGAAGACATTCCCCTCAGCATCCTCTACGAAGACGAATACCTGGCGGCCATCAACAAGCCGGCCGACATGGTGGTTCATCCGGCCAAGGGCCACTGGTCCGGCACGCTGGTCAACGCCCTGCGTTTTCACTTCGATCAGCTCAGCGGCGTCAACGGCGATTATCGCGCCGGCATTGTTCATCGCCTTGACCGCGACACCAGCGGCGTCATTCTCATCGCCAAGGAAGAGCAAACGCACCGCGATCTGAGCCAATTGTTCGAGCAGCGCAAGATTTTCAAGGAATACGCGGCCCTGACGGCCGGTGTCCTCGACCGCGATAGCGATTACATCGAGGGGCGTATCGCGCATCATCCCCACGATCGCGTCAAGATGATTGTCAGCGACGACGAGGACGACGACGGCAAGGACGCAGTGAGTTATTACGAAGTGATCGAGCGATTTCGCGGCTTCAGCTATTGCCGCATCCAGCCGCGCACCGGACGAACCCATCAGATCCGCGTTCACCTGGCGAGCATCGATTGTCCCGTCCTTGCCGACAAAGTTTACAGCGGCCGCGATCAGCTGTATATGTCGGACCTTGTTCCGGGTTTGAATAGCGACCAAGATGAATTGCTGCTCAGCCGGCAGGCGTTGCACGCTCATCGGCTGCGTTTGCGTCATCCCCGCCGCGGCACAATCTTGGATCTGGAAGCACCGCTGCCGGTTGAGTTTCAAAAAACGCTGACAGCGCTGCGTCAGTATCGTTAGGTGGTTGACGAGCCGGAAGCGCTAGCGATGGATTGCGAAAAATCCGTCGCTGGCGCTTCGGGCTTGTTACGCCAAATCGCGATCCTCGAAAAGAATCAATCCGAACAGCAGCACGATAGTTGTATAAAGCACGCCGTACAGCGACACTGATGCCAAGTAGGCAGTGAAATCAGCAGGCTTGATGTCCAACTCGCTGAGCAAAGCCGGTTCGATGCGGAACGATTCGAGGTTGGGCAATGCCAAGTCGAAGAGCTGAGCCATGAAGTTGAGGATTTGCGACACGGGGCCGGGGCGGGTCCGCTGGGCCTCGAAACCGATCGACACCAACACGGGCGACAAATGGGCCAAGAAGAAGAGTACCACCACAGCGACGAGATTGACCACCATAGGCAAGCGCGTGGCCAACGACACAGCGATAGCGACAAGCACCATCATCTGCGAGAAGCCGAGCACCAGACCCGGCGCAATGTCAAGCATCAAATGCGTCCACAGTCCGATGCCGCGCAAGAGGTCCGTGGCTGCGCCGGGCAGTGCCCATCTTTGCAGCATGGCCATGATCCACGCCGGCGCGGGTATTTCGTTGCGGACCACGATCGAAGTGTATCTTTGGTCCCACCACGGCTGATCGCTCTTGTCCCACCACGGCTTGAACAGCGTGATGCCCTCGAAATAGGTGCCCAGCAGAGCAAACAGTACGCCGGCGGCCAAGACGATGCCGATAAATTTGCCGATCAGAAAATGCCGCCGCGACACCGGCTTGCTCATGAGCGTGACAGCAGTGCGCCCTTCGATTTCCTCGCTGATGGACATGCTGGCGGCCAGGGCGCCGAAGACGGCGGCGATGAGCAAGATGGTGTCGTAACCGATTTCACGGATCACCAGATGGTCCTCGCCGAACGTCCAATAAGGGATGAAAGGCGCGATGGTCAGGGAGGCGAAAGCGACTCCGAACAGCAGCCAAAACATCGGCTGGCGCACCCCTTCGCGGAACGCTGCTAAAGCGATCGCTCCGCCCTTGGGCCAAAAAATCAACAGCAGGGCAAACACGACAATAAAGGCGTCGATGAGCAACTGGATTTGCAGCACGGCGCCGTAAAAGTAGCCGAGCGCTTCCAGAGTTGTACTAGCGCCGGCCGTGACGGCGAAAATCACCGGTGCCACGAGAACGCCGATCACTACGACGGCGATATATATCAGCCCTGGACGAGCCGCAGAGCCTCCTTGCTGAACGAATCGCAGAACGTTCTCGCGGTTGAGAAACAGCATCCAAACCCAGGGTAGCGCTGCCAGTAATTGAATCACCAGCAAAAGCAGCGTAACGAGATAAGTGCTCGTGGAGATCGTCATGGATCGCCTTCAATAAAAGATGCCTTCAGTGCCGAATCTGGAAGCCGCGCTGCCCGCTGGGAGCGACGTCCTGAACCATCGTGTTGCTGATATAAGCCGCCATGCGCCGCGCCACCGCCGCGAGAAACGCCTCGACGACGCTGTCCTCACCCTCGGCGACCAATTCAACCTCACCGCTGGGCAAGTTGCGGACGTAGCCGGCGACGGGATAACCCGCCGCCAACGAGTGGGCCGTGTATCGGAAGCCTACCCCCTGCACTCGCCCCGAATACAGGACGCGCTTGCACACCGTCATAAGAAGAAAGCCCCTTGCTTGCGCTGCGGGCTGGTAATCCGACGTTACTCTCTACGTTCGTCTTCGGCCGAAGGTTCACGACGATAGTTCGGCGGCGCTCCCCAGTGCAGCTTATCGCGCAGCGTTTGGTAGTAGCTTCGTCCAGGCACTTTCACCAGCTGGAACGACACCGGCGCTTTGCGTACTGTCACGCGATGCTCCACCGTCAGCCGGCCTTGCTCCTGCCCATCGATAACAAGCACCAGGCTCGAAGTGGGCAGCAATCGGCGAACCGCGATGGTGTAGACCTTGTCGGCGTTTTCGACTACTGGACGATTGGTCAGAGTGTGCGGGCAGATGGGAGTAACGACGAAGGCAGACAGTTCCTGGCCGAGGATTGGACCGCCGGCCGAGAGGCTGTGCGCCGTCGAACCAACCGGCGTGCTGATGATAAGCCCGTCGCCCGAATAGCCTGACACCACTTCCCCATCGATAATCAGGTCCAGCCCGATCATGTGGAAAGGCGGTCCCGAGAGCAGAGCGATTTCGTTGAGTCCGAGGACGATCTGCCGCCTATCGGGCGACTCGATCAGGCACTCGAACATGAGATGGTTGGTGATGCGATAGTCGCCCTGAACCACGCGGGGGAAGACGCTGCATAGCTCTTCCGGGCTGAGATCGGCGAGGAAGCCCAGCCGGCCAAGATTGACACCGAGTACCGGCGTCTGATGGTAGCCCATCTGACGGGCCGCCCGCAGGATAGCGCCGTCGCCGCCGAACACCAGCGTCAGGTCGGCGTTGCACTCGGACAGATCGTTCTTCTGATCGAGATCGACCAGGACGATTTCGCAGAGTTGGCGGAAGAAGTGTAGCAGGCGATCGACTTCTTCGCGCACTCCCGGTCGATTGGCGTTGCCGAGAACGAGGATGCGCATGACGGGTTTCCTCTTGCCGTTTAGCCGCGACCCGAAGGGGAGCGCGGGGGCTTTACGGACAAACTATGATCTTCTGCCCATTTGCGGCTAAACTCAGCATATCCGCAGGGATGGATTCGGCTTTGCGGACAATCAAGATGACTCACTCGGCTTTGCCTTGTATTAGTCCCAAAGCGTCGCGGTACAAGAATGGGACACGGTAAGTGGTGGTCCCTTTGTCGGTACGACGTTCAACAAATCCGACGCTCCTAAACTTCTCAATCAGCTGAACGGTATGTGCATCGTCCAGCCCCCACAGAAGAGACTTCAGCGTCTCCACGGTATGCTCCGCCTTCTTACCCCTCAGTTTTTCAATATGGGGCTTTAGAGCTGGGTATTCCGCATAGAGAGTCTGAATCAACCGAATGTTCGATACAGCCCTGAGACCCTGTTTGAATGCAGTACCTGTAAAAATGGCTTCGTCCGCAGTTTGTTGGCCGCCAATCTCAATACTCCGCTTGAGGAGGCATCATTCGCCCAAACAGCTGGCGCTGTGCAACTAGATCGTCCAGAATCTTCTCAGGCTCTATTCCGTAAAAGGAACAGAGGACAGAGCTTTGCAGCGCGCGGCGCATCACCAAGTTTAGCAGCAAGTCCTTGTTCCAAGTGATGGTAAGGGTTTTTGTGATATGGCTAGCTTCGCGGAATCCTGTTTCGCTAATTCGATTCCAAATGTCTGTCCGGAGGAAAACCTTTACTGAGTCCAGCGTTGGAAATGCAACTGCCATCTGAAAAACCGCTAGTTTTTCCGCTGGTTTTTGAGAATACGGTGTCATTTCTAACGCTGGACTCAGTAGGTCGATGCTAGGGTAGCTCTGAAAGTCCCGATAGACCCTGAACAGGGCACGGAGTGCGTTGGCTTCCAAGTCCTCATTGTCCTCGAACGCTACGTCAAGCCGGTCAATACCGATCCATATTTTTCGATTCAATGTTGTGAGAGCAGAATCAGCCTTAGTCAAGAGGGTGTCAACGGAAGTCATGCCAGCTTTCGAGAGTTCGGGTTGCGGGCTCCCAAAAGTAATCTTGCCCGTGATGCCTGAAGGAAGTCCGCTTACCGGGTCAAGTTTCAACCCACCTTCGGCGGACTCCCAAACGAAGAAGGATCTGACATACCGCCAAACGGCCGACAGCCTATCTTTCAGGTTGCTTGTCTTTTGGAGCAGACCGGACTCTTGCAACTGCGAAACCACGAAAGCTGCATCCGCATTTCCAGTGGGTTCTTCAAGGAGCGTCCCAATCAGTGAGAGAAAATACAGCTTCCAAAGGCGAACAAACTCTACCTCAGTCGCTGGCGGATCGGTAGCGAGTTCCCTAAAAGCAGGCGTACCGCGAGGATTCTCTGCCGTGATGAAAGTGATATTCCTCTGAGCCATCTCCGCCGCCTGCCGTTGTAGCAACGAGTAGATGGCACTCTTCCCCGAACCCTTCGGGCCGTAAACCACATCGGTAGTCCCGGACAAAACCCTTCGCCATTGATCCGTCGAAACGAAGTAGCGCTGAAGGTTATCCGCTTCCTGTTCTGCGACAGCATCGCCAAAAGTCACGTCTTGCAGAACTTCGTGTTTCGTGGCCATAGCCGATCCGCCTCAACTATATCGTCCTTCTGCCCAACCCGCGCCGGCCCGTCGCAGGCCAGCGCCAAGCCGCGCTGACTCGCGCCAGGCCGCGCCAGGCCGCGCATTCATTCTACGATGTGCAAGAGTCAGCGCCGAGCCTTTACAGCGCCGCCCAGCGCCGCCCAGCGCCGTAAGTTGTTAAACAATAATAACTTGTGTAAATACACCAGCAGAAGAACCGAATAAGGTGACGGCCGAACGAAGTATCAGGGCACCCCTGAGTAGGCTTTCTATCTCTGCACGCGATGGGCGCGATCCTGGTATGATTGAGAGGCATTGCTGTGCCAAATCGCGGTCAAAAACGCGCCAGAAAAATCGACACAAACCATCTACTACCATTTACTTGCGACGATATTCTGTATATAATTACATTAGACAAAAAGGAAAACCTCCGGGGTTGCTCGAACAACACCGGAGGCAAGATGCGTCGGCGGGTTAGTGCCAGAAGCACCCCAATAAGCCATTCTAGCGTTCCCGCCCCTGACATGGGAAGGGAACAGTCCGTGGACATCCGAGAGCTGAAAGCCCTAGAAACGGAAGAGTTGTCCTGTGACATCGCCTGGAAGTACCTTCGCAAGCCCGAAGTAACGCCGATCCTTCACGACTTGATCGTTCGGAGTAGCTTGCCGCTCCGGTCGGTAGACGTGGACTTCGCCATCGACAGCAGCGGATTTGGCACCAGCAAGTTTGAGCGGTGGTTTGATGAGAAATACGGCGTCACACGAAGCAAGGCCGAATGGGTCAAGGTTCATTTGTGCTGCGGTACGAAGACGAACATCGTTACCTCTGTCATCATCGGCGACAAGAACCTTGGCGACTGCCCACAGCTACCGGAGCTGACGAACAAGACGGCGGAGAACTTCACCATCAGGAAGATGAGCGCGGACAAAGCCTACTTATCGGCTGACAATCTGACCATGCTTGACCGGCGCAACATCGCATCGTACATCCCGTTCAAAAGCAACTCGGTACTCGGCAATACGCCGATTTGGGACCGAATGTTCCACTACTTCAATCTGCACCGCGAAGAGTTACTTGCTCACTATCACAAGCGTTCAAACGTGGAATCGACCTTCTCCGCCATCAAGCGAAAATTCGGCGATGCCGTGCGGTCGCGGACAGATACATCGATGACGAATGAGGCTCTGGCGAAGATCGTTTGCCACAACCTCTGTTGTGTTATTCAGGAGTGGTACGAATTGGGCATCGATCCGACCGATTGCGGGATGCCGGCCCGAAAGAAAGATGAATGCTCCGGGCCGGTAGCGATCCTGAAATGTCCGGGATAGAATAGGTTGCGGATAAACGCCGCCGACTGCGGATAAACTCAGTCGGCGGCGAAGGAATAGCCGCAAAGCCGAGCGCAGGGAGCGCTCCCCTTCGGGTCGCGGCTAAACGTTTTGAGGATGCAGCATGGCGGCACGGGTCGTTTTAGCGATGAGCGGCGGCGTCGATAGCTCGGTGGCGGCATATCTGCTCCGTCGTCAGGGCTACGAGGTCATCGGTCTGTTCATGCGCACCGGCGTTCACGGCGACGACGGCCGGGCCGACCACAAGAAAGGCTGCTGTAGCGCCGTCGATGCTGGCGACGCTCGCCGCGTTGCCGACCGCCTCGATATTCCCTTTTACGCCCTCGATTTCGAGCGCGAATTCAACCGCATCATCGACTACTTCGCCGACGAATATCTGTCCGGCCGCACACCGAATCCGTGCGTGGTGTGCAACAATTGGCTGAAATTCGGCCAGCTGTGGTCTTATGGCCGGCAGCTCGACGCCGATTTCATTGCTACCGGCCATTATGCTCGTGTGGTCCGGAACGCCGCCGGAGTCGAGCTGCATCGCGCCGCCGATACCGACAAGGATCAGTCGTATGTGCTGTACGGTTTGGACCGCGAGGTATTGCCGCATCTGCTGTTTCCCATCGGCGGCTATCGCAAGGACGAAGTGCGCGCCCTGGCGCGCGAAGCTGGGTTGAACGTCGCCGACAAGCCGGACAGCGTGGAAATCTGTTTCGTGCCTGGCGGCGATCATGCGTCGCTGATCCGCCAGCGCCGCCCACAGCACGCCACCGCCGGACACATCGTCGATACCTCCGGCAAGGTGCTGGCCGAACACGACGGCATCGAGCAATTCACAATCGGCCAGCTGCCGGCGAACGGCGTTATGTGCTGAAGATCGTGCCGGGCGATAACGATGTGGTCATCGGCCCGCGTGAGGAATTGCTGGCGTCGGGGCTGGAAGCGTCCAGCGTCAATTGGCTGCTGGATGCGCCTCCGCAAGAAGAATTGACGTGTCAGGCGAAGATTCGCTATCGGCACACGCCGGCACCGGCGCAGGTGACGGTGCTGCCGGTCGGACGCGCGAAAGTCGAGTTTGATACTCCGCAAAGTGCGGTGACGCCGGGGCAGGCGGTGGTGTTTTACGATGGTTCGCGCGTGCTGGGCGGCGGCTGGATCGAAACAGCGCATTAACAAGCTCGGAGCGCCAGCGACGAGATCGGCCCATCGCTGGCGCTCCGGGCTGGTTCGAGATCATTCATTTTTTCAGGATTTGGCCGATGATGCGATCGCCCTGATGCGGTTTCCTCTTCAGACCACCGACGGGTTGAGCCACCGCTTGATGGGCTTCGACTTCCACGATGCGGACGGTGCCATAGGGGTGAGCGTCATCAATCGGCGGCTTGTGGGGCATCACGAACAACTCGAGCGTCTGTCCCTTGGACAGCCCGGCATCGCTGCCGATGCTGAGGGTCAGCAATCCGCCTTTATCGACGGACTTGACGAGTCCTTCCACGTTCTTCACCGACGGATTCTTCCCGCCTCCCCTTGACGGAGGGCTCGATTCCTCCGTCGGTTTCTGCCGCAATAACTCCTCCACCTTCATCGCTCCTGGAGGTGCGTAATTCGGATATGACACAAGGATGCCGTACTCGCGGACATAAAAGCTGCACTGAAATTCGTCCGATAGAGCTTGCAGGACCGCGGACAGGGGAAGAGCTTCCCCAAACCGCAAGCTAATCTTATTCTGAGAATTATCTACGCGAACTACGCGGAAGGAGACTCCCGCGACTTTCTTCGTTAAATCATCGAGGATGGCATCGAGCTTCATGTCCTTGTAATCCACCTTGACCGGCGTTTGCAGCGCCTTGCGGATCTTGTCGGCCTGGGAGATGTTGACCTTGGGTTGTCTGTCCAAGATCTTGGCTTCCATGCCTTCCGGCACCGCGAGATCGATGTCGTAATTACTTTCGTTCATAAGCAAACGGTATCGGAGCTTTTTGGGACGTGCCGTATCCATTGCGGTCGATGACGGCTCTTTGCCCAGCAAACCGAGCAGCTGTGCTTCCAGTTCCTCCAGCTTGGCCTTGGCGAGAGCGAGTTTTTGCTGCGTCTCCTGCACGAGTTCGGAACTAATCGCATGACTTGCTTCCAGACCTTTGTACCGTTCGTATTGTTTTTGCTGGTAAGCTACCTCTGCTTTCTGGGATGCCAAAGCCGCGTGAAGGACAAGGACTTTCTGCATCACCTGCATTCGGGCACGATTTAATTGGGCGTCGGCTTCGGCCAGCTTGGCGGCGGCGACGCGGATGTCGGGATTGTTCTTGAGCGCTTCGGCGAGCATCTCCTCCAGCTTCGATTTCTCCGGCGCTGCCTTTTGCTTCGGCGGGCTGCCAGGCATGCCGGACGGGCCGCCCGATCCTTTACCAGAGCGGCCAGGCGGGCCGCCTGGTTGTTGTGCCGCAGTCATGCCGGCGAGGGCCAACACAAGCGCCAGCGCCAGCGTTCTAACCACCTTGCTTCGCATTTTTTTTCTCCTTCTGTCGGGCGTCCTTGATTGCCATGAGCAACCAATGGTCGTTGCTCGAAATCGCCAGATCTTGCTCGGTCCCATTGTCGAGGGCGTTGCTGTAGCAACGCAAAGCCGATTGCGGATCGTTTTCCTCCGTCATGTAGCGATCGCCGGCCTGGCGATACAATTCGCCGCGGCGGTCGATGCTGTCGAAAGCGACCCATTCGCGCTCCAGCGCCGAATCGTCCGTCGAGGGCAGCGGATTATCGGGAAGTTGCGGTTGGTCCTTGCTTGCGGACGGGGCTGGCGAGTCCACAACGGGAGCCGGTTGCGGCGAAGTCATTCGCATGGTGCCGGCGCCAACCGCGAACGACAGCAACAGCGATGCGGCATAGGCGAATTGCCGCAAGCGACGACGGCGGCACAGCACGCGCTGCGTCCGCATGTAAACCGACTGACGCAGCATCTCGTTGTCTGCCGGCGACGGTGGACGCAGCATGGCATCGATTGGGTCCGGCTCGCGCGAAAAGAACTCGTGCATGAGGTTCACTCCGATTGTAGATACGCTTGACGAAACGCCTCGCGGGCGCGAGTCAGCAGCGATTCGACGGCCTTGGGCGATTCGCCGCGCTCGGCGGCGATGTCGGCGATGCTGCGGCCTTCCAGATACTTCATGCGCAGCACCGCCTCGTACTGTGCCGGCAACGCTCCCAGCGCCGCGGCGATGCGTTCCGATTGCTCGCGCGATTCCTCGGCGGCCAGTGGTTCGCTGTCGAGCGGCTGCGTGCGGCGCGTCCGCCGCTTTTCGCGGCGGAAATGATTGCGCAACACGTTAGCGGCAATGCCGCGCAGCCACGAGGCGAAGCTGCCCGCCGACGGATCGAACGCGCGCAGCCGCCGCACCGCCGTCAACCACGTCTCTTGCGTCACTTCGTCGGCGCGATCGCGCAGACCGCCGCAACGCCACAGCACATACGCATACAGTCCGGCAAAGGCGTCGTCGTACAGCGTCCGCCAGGCGAACTCTTCGCCGGCCAGCACAGCGCGGCGCAGCTCCCGTTCGCGCTCGACGCGGTTCCCGGCTTGCATGACGCGCCTCCGGCCCGTGATCTCCACAGATCTATTGTCCCGACCAAGTGAGATCCTTCGTTTCGTTGCCTTCGTTTAGCCGCGACCCGCAGGGGAGCGCGAAGGCCGCGCTCTCTTTCGGGTCGCGGCTAAACACAACTCCGCTGGTTCATAGAATAGACGAATGGAAGTTAACCGCGAAGCGAGGACGAGAGTTTATCCATGCCTGAAGTGCTAGACTGGCAGCGTATCGCCGATCCCAACGCCATCGTCCATTACGCCGTCCAGTCTCTTCGGCAAGGGCGAACGGTCGCCTTTCCCACGGAGAGCGGCTACGCCGTCGCGGCCAGCGGTCTTGTGCCCGAAGCGGTTCGCCAACTTCCGGTCGATGGGTCCAATGGGAACGGTGAGACGCCGGTCTTTCCGCGGCTGACGTTGGCGTTGCGCGGTGCTGCCGAGGCGCGCGATTGGGCGCCGGGATTGAGCCAGCTGGGCCAGCGGCTGGCGCGGCGGTTGTGGCCTGGTCCCGTGACGCTGCTCGTCGGCGGCGACATTGAACGCGGCTTGGCCAGTCGTTTGACGGAGGAAGTGCGAACGCGCCTGTGCGTCGAGAACACGTTGCATTTGGCGCTCCCGAATCACGAAGCATTGCGCGAAGTGCTGCGTCACCTGCCCGGCCCACTGCTCATGACGGCGGCGTTGTCGGACAGTCGAGCGGATGTAATCGTCGCCGATGAATCCGCGGCCGCGGCACAGCCGACAACAGTCGTTGCCGTCAATGGCGATGCCTGGCAGATCGTGCGGCAAGGAGCCATGTCCGCCGAGGAGGTTCGTCAACGGATGGCGTGTTGGATTGTGTTCGTTTGCACCGGGAATACTTGCCGCAGTCCATTGGCCGAGTCGTTGTGCAAGAAACTGCTGGCCGACCGACTAAGCTGCTCCCTCGAAGAATTGCCGGCGCACGGCTATCACGTGGCATCGGCGGGCTTGTCGGCGCTGCCTGGAGGAGCGGCCGCTGCCGAAGCGGAGGAAGTGGCGCGCGGCTACGGCGCCGACCTGTCGGCGCATCGCAGTCAACCGTTGACGGCGGACCTGGCCGAGCGGGCCGATTATCTCGTCGGCATGACCCAGGCCCATCTCCGTGCTGTGATGGATTATTTCGGCCAACTGGGGACCGTGCCGCGTTTGCTCGATCCGGCCGGCGACATCGCCGATCCCATCGGCGGCGATCAGCCGATCTACGATGCCTGCGGCCAGCAGATCTGGCGGCATTTGGAAACTCTCGTGGCGGAACTCCTGCCTGCGGAGGCCAACAAGTCATGAAGATAGCCATCGGCAGCGATCATCGCGGATTCGAGGCCAAGACGCGCATCGTCTCCATCCTGCATCAGCTCGGCCACGAGGTTTTCGACGCCGGCCCGAACAGCCGCGATAGCGTGGACTATCCCGATTTCGCTTTCGAGGCGGCTCGCGCTGTCAGTGAAGGACGCGCCGAGCGCGGCATCCTGATTTGCGGCACCGGCATCGGTATGTGCATCGCCGCCAACAAAGTACGCGGCGTGCGGGCCGCTCCCTGCCACGATTGCATCACCGCCGAGATGAGCCGCCGGCACAATGACGCCAACGTGCTATGTCTGTCTGCCGATCTGCTCGGCGAAGATCTTATCGACCGCATGGTGCGCATCTGGCTGGAGACGCCATTCGAGGGCGGCCGCCACGCCCGCCGCGTCGAAAAAATCACCCGCTTCGAGAGCCAGAAATAAATGCGTTCGGACCCGCCTTACCCAGTCATATCGGCAATTCCTTGATGATGTGCGTCACCACCGGCTCCCCACGAGGCGCCGGCAGAACGGGCGCATTATCCGGCATCGTACGGCCGCGGTGAGCGCAGCTCAGGACAGCGGCCGCGATCACCGCAGCTGTGCTTACAAAGGCGGCCGGCCCCCAGATCACGGCCAAGATGCCGGCGGTATCCGTCGAGCTGCCTACAAGAAGCCAGTAAGAGGCGAACGCGGCTGCCCCGGCCATGGCGCCCGGCACGATGGTGCCGATCTGCCTCCCGGTCTTTTGCCGGGCTGCATCGGGATTGTAATTAGCGTTGATCGATGCCAGCAATTGGTGCAGCTCGTCCACGCTTGAGACTTTCAGATTCATCTTTTTGAGCAGTGTCAACAGTTCTTCCATGCTCTCAATCATCAGGCTCATACGCACCTCGCGAGTAAGGGTGAGAGAACGCCGATTCTTCGAGTTATTCGTTCTTCAATGGTGAATCTTATCGGAGAGTGTTCGGAAATTCGATTGTGACAAAGGAATCGTAGAGAAAAGCGAGAGAAAGCGTCCGCGCAAATCCTCTGGCGACCAGCGCGGCAGCGTCATGGTGTAGTTTAGAATGCCCCTGGCGGGCACACGGGTGCGGGTCGCAGACCATGGACCTAAAAGGTTACGGGATTGCTCACAAACCGGCATGATGCCGGTGCCTTCCCGACTATACTAAAGGGCACCGCCAGTGACCCACCAGGGGCATTCCACACACATTAACCATCTCCGGCAGCAGATTCAAGACGATTGCCGTCCGTTCGCCGTCACCGCCGTTATCTTCCCGGCAGTCTGTGCGGTTTCTATCAAAAGGAAAGGTTATTCCGTGCCGCCGGATGAGATGTGACAATGTTATCGACCGTGCGTTCGTTGCTGGAATTGATTCGCTTCAGCCACACGCTGTTCGCGCTGCCGTTCGCGCTGACGAGCGCCGTGCTGGCGTGGAAGCTGTCCGTTTTCCACTTCCTGCAATTGGCCGGTATCCTGCTCTGCATGGTGTTTGCTCGCAGCACAGCGATGGCGTTCAATCGTCTCGCCGATCGCCGTTTCGACGCCGCCAATCCGCGCACGTCTATGCGTCATCTGCCGTCTGGCCGCCTCTCCGTCGCCGCCGTCTGGCTGTTCGCGCTCCTCTGCGCCGCCGGATTCGTTGCCTCGACGGCGATTTTTCTCGTCTTTGAGAATGTTTATCCGTTGTATCTCTCTCTGCCGGTGCTATTGTTTCTCTGCGGCTATTCGTACACCAAGCGGTTCACGTCGCTATCGCATCTCTGGCTGGGAGCGTCACTGGGCTTGTCGCCGTTGGCGGCGTGGATCGCCATTCGCGGTCTCGCCGATCTGGCCGCGCCCTTGGTGTTGGGCGGCGCCGTCCTCTGTTGGGTGGCCGGCTTCGATATTTTCTATGCGTGTCAAGATGTGGATTTCGACCGCAAGGCCAAGTTGCAAAGCATCCCGGCGGTATTCGGCGTCCGCGCCGGTCTGCGTTTGGCGGCGTTGTGTCATCTGCTCATGGTGATTCTGCTCGTCGTCCTCTATTGGGCCGCGGCACCGCAGCTGGGCATCATCTATCTTTGCGGCGTCGCGGCGGCGGCGCTGCTTTTGCTCTACGAGCATTGGCTGGTGCGGCCGGACGATCTCAGCCGCGTCAATCGGGCGTTCTTCCACGTCAACGGTATCATTAGCGTCGGTCTGTTTCTCGTGGTCGTGGTGCAGCTCGCTTACTGACATCGGGATTCGCGTTGAATCGGTAGAAGAGCATCATAGCTCATCCGGATTGCCGCCCAATTCGCGCAGCCGCGCCGCCAATTTCTCAGCGCGGCGGTCGGCCTCTTCGGCGCGGCGATTGGCCTCTTCGGCGCGGCGTCTTTCTTCGTCGGCACGCTCGCTGTCTACCGGCAACAATTGTCCAGCGCTGTCCCAGCAGCGCAGCCAAGGCAAATGGAAGTTTTTATAGGGTCCCTCCCAGATACCCAATTCGATGCCCAGTGGTGCAATGGGATAATGGCCGCGCTCGTTGGCGCCCACCAACTCATAATCGCCCCCGGCCAAGCGCCAAACCTCGACGCGCTCCAGATCGACTTCGTAAATCGCATAGTAACCGGCACAGATGCGGCGCTCGTAGATCCAGAATTTGCCCTTGCCGGGTGTGCGATCGCGCTCTTCGCTGCCATCGCCGGAAACGTACTCGACCACCAGGCGCGGATGCTCCAGTTCCTGCCACATCACATAAGAGCGCCGCACCTGGCCTTCGAGCATGGGAGGCACGTTCGGCACGTAGAACCAATCGGGAGCGAGACAGCCGCGCAGCGGCGGATCGGTGTTGCGCCAATAGATGCCGGAATCCTGACCGACGGCAAATTGGCCGTCCGGATGCAGCCGTTGCAGCACCGGCCATAGCGATTCCGTCAACACGATGCCTTGCGGATGTTCCTGAAAGTTCTCCACGATGCTGCCATCCGTGTCCGGTAATTGCGTGTGGTCGGGCCAGGCAATTTTCTCTGGCTTCGGGGGCGCAATATGATTCATGACAACCTCCTCTTCTGCATTCTAGTTAGCCGTCAACCGTTTTACCCGCGACGGCAAGGCAACCGTTGCTAACGCTTCCGGCTCGTCCGCTTCACCGGCTTGCCGAACCGTATTTCGCGTAGAACTGGTTGCGAAAAACCTCTTCGGGATCGTAGCGGTGCTTTTGTTCAAAAAAAGACCGTGCTTGCGGATATGCTTTGTGCAATTGAGCTGCGGTGGCGTGCAGGCGATAGGGAAGATAAAACCGTCCTTCCAGCTCCAGAGCGGCATCGATCAGCTCCTGAGTCATTGCTTCCATGCGGCGCTCGGCGTCCGGCGTCCGCAGTTGGCTGAAGAGCATCACAAAGGCAAACATTTCCCGATCAGCGTAGCGGAGGAACGTGTCCTTGTCTTCACGGACGTTGCGAACGGTGACGTTAAGCAAGTCGCCGTGATGTTTGGGAATGATGGCCCGCGCTCGCTCCAGGAAAGCCGCCATGCGCTGCGGCGGAAGAAAATACTCGTGGAGAATGTCGGTTCGATCCGAATTTTGCTCCCGATAGACTTCCGTCTCTTCGTTGAGCAGTTGGTTGCGGGAATAATAGTTCTTGGCGATCAGGCTGCTCAGGGTCTTCTCGGCCTTCCAGCGGAGTTCTTTGCCGGCGTTGCTGTCGATCTGGGCGCGATGCAGTTGGCGGCGCAAGCTGCGATAGCCTGGCGATTGCAACACAGGTATCTCTTCCTTCCGGCACGGGGCACGCCGGAACACCGTTAGGACCGCCTCGCGGAGAAACATCTCTTCTCCCGGCACGATACACAGCCGGCCGTAGGCCATGCCGATGTCTGGGGCGCCATTTACTTTTTCGGCAAAGCGGCTGGCGTAATTCTCTGCGGGAAGCGCTTCGAATTCGGGGCGATAGCGCTCATTGGGCACAACGCGGAGGTCCACATCCAGAATGACGCCGAACAGCCCGTAGCCGCCCAAAACCAGAGAAAACAACTCCACATTCTTGTCTCGACTGCACCGCACAATAACTCCATCCGTTTTCATCAAGCGCAGGGATTCGACTGTGGAGGCGATCGGCGGGCAGTTGTGCTGCCAGCCGTGGCAATTGACGCTGATGGAACCACCGACGCTGAAATTGTTGTTTGATTGCATGACCGCCACGGAGAAGCCGCGAGCGTCCAGATAGGGAATGACCTCCGACCAGCGCGCACCGGCGCCGGCACGCAGGATTCGTCTGTCGGCGTTCAGCTCCAGGTGATGGAACGGCAGCATGTCGAGGACAATGCCGTTGGGTGAGATGGTATGTCCGCCCATGCTATGGCGTGCGCCGGCGATGGATACGCTCAGTCGCTTGGTCTGGGCACGTTGCAGTAGTTCTCGCAATTGCGTTTCGGCCGCGTCCGGTTCGGCGGGGATGGACCAGACCTCCGCCACCAGAGTGCGGTTCAAGCGGCTGGCATCGTCCACGTAGCCCGGCGGCAAAACCTCCAAAGCGGGTTTGTCTCCGAGCCAAGCCTTGACCCACAGGTACATTGGCTTGCAGCCGAAGAAGGCGCCGGTTGCTGCGAGCATCAGGAACGTCGGGCCGGCCCAACGGCGAAATTTCGTTCGCACCATAGGGTTCTCTCTTGGAAGACTGTGTTCCGTTCGCCTCGCCAATTGTAGCAGAACCAGCGCTCAACAATGCAATTCGTGTCCGCCGCTCCTGATTTGCTTTACCGATCTGGCATATTGTTACTACAGACATCATTTTATA
>Ga0335075_10007304_pt1 | contig 16983 bp, 16 predicted proteins | sample Lox_Sample_24_FD_206723 | JGI IMG/M metagenome (GOLD analysis project Ga0335075, IMG submission 206723) | Soil microbial communities from Loxahatchee National Wildlife Refuge, Florida, United States - Lox_Sample_2.4 | ecosystem: Environmental > Terrestrial > Soil > Wetlands | place: USA...
CGCCATGCGCACTTCCGACTCCGGCTCGCCGCTTTCCCGAGCAATGGAGTCAGATGGACGAGTGCCGCGCAACTGCTCCGGAAGAATTAAACTGGCCAGCCCATTCTGCGGTGCTGCTGAAGTGACAAAGAAGATCATCAGCGTGCCGTGCAGGGTCAGAAGTGCCAGATAATCTTCCGGCTTAATCAAGCCCCATCCCGGAATCAGGCTGTCGGCCCATGCCAGATGCCAGCGCATGAACAATGAGAGCACCGCGCCCGTGACCACGGCGGCAAGCGCAACCAGCAGATACTGCACGCCCACCACACGATGCGAGGTGGTAAAGACATAGCGTCGTAGCCAGGAGCGCGGCCTGCGTGGCTCGAGGTTTGCCGGATTCGTCACGCGCTAGTTCTCCTTACTTGCGGCTTGGTGTTGCGCCAGCCACGTGTCAAAATCCTGTTGCGAAACGACCCGCAGAATGGCATGCATTCGATAGTGCCCCAGCCCGCAAAGCTGGGAACAAATAATTGCGTAATCGCCGATACGGGTAGGTGTGATGTGGATTTGTGACGGCATGCCTGGAGTCGCATTTTGCATGACGCGCATGCCAGGAATGAAGAAGCCGTGAACGACGTCCTGGGCGCGGAGTCGAATCTCCGCTTGCCGCTCGACGGGAAGTTCGAGCACGCTGGTCACAATGTCGTCGTGGCTATGCGGATCGGCAGGATCGAGCCCGAGCGGATTGCCTCCTGCGGCGTCGACCAGATTTGGCTTGATAGCGCCATACGTTCCATCCGCCCCTGGATAGCGAAAATACCACTCAAATTGCACGCCCGTCACTTCTACCTGAACGGCGTTGGGAGCAGCATGCGTCAGGCGGATGGTCGACCAAAGATTCTCCGCGACCACTGTCATCCAAACCATGCAAGCGACAAAAATGATTGATGCCACCCAGCGCCAGGCGGGCGAAAAACGTGGACGCCTTTCGCGCGGCAGGAACAAGCCGGCAAGCAAAAGTATCTGCGCCAGAATTCCCGCGGCGGCCAACGTCAGAAGACTAACTCGCATCAGGGAGTCGATGGCCGGGCCGTGCAGCGAACCCGCGCGCGGCATCCAGAAGGAGGACGTTTGGAACGCGAGCAAAGGTGCAGTCGTGCCCGTAAGCCAGGACTGGATCATTCGCGGTTGGCCACCGTTGTTTGGACTGGGCGGGATTCGTGCGCGGGCTTTGACGTTTCTGCCGCCTGTGAGGCGTCGCGGACCATTTGGACAAAATATTGATGCACGCGCCGATCTGGATTTCGTTCCAGGTCGTCAGGATCGCCGATATCGGATGGAGAGTTGGCGTGGGAAAGCTCAGGATGAAATGTGGCAGCCAGAACATTCTTCTGGCGCACCAGCACCGGAAATCCATCACGGCTAGCCAACACGTCCACATCGCTACCAATATCTGTCAGACGGGGTGCGCGAATAAAAACCATCTCCAGTGGACCACCGGGAAGGGAGGTTTTTTCAATGACAATTTGGCTATCGATTTGACGGCCGTAGGCGTTGCGTTCAACGGTCGCATCCAGGACGCCGAGACTTTCTTGCTCCGGATGGGTGACGCGTTTCGCCAGCAGAATGCACCCGGCGCAGGTTCCGAATGTGGGACGCGTGCGGACGAATTTTTCCAGCGAGGCGAAAAGTCCTTCCCGCTCCAGCAGTTTCAGAAATGTCGTCGATTCACCGCCGGGAATGATAAGGCCGTCGACCTGCTCCAGTTCGGCCGCAGTGCGCACCATTTGCGGCTGCGCGTTCACCTGTTCCAGGGCGCGCGCATGCGACTCGTAATCGCCCTGCAGGGCCAACACGCCGACGATAGGGATAGGCTGCATGCGCACTCTTCCAGAGATTTTCGTAGTTTCTAACAGGTCAAGCCGCCGCTAGCGCTTACCAGCCGCGGGTCTGCATCATGGAAGCCGCATCCATTGCCGCCACGGCCAATCCCTTCATCGCTCCCGTGCATTCTGCGCTGGTTTCGGCCAGCACCTTGGGATCGTCGAAGAACGTGGTGGCGCGAACAATCGCACGAGCTCGGCTGGTCGCTTCTTCAATCGAGGCAAGGTGAGTCGAGTCGCTCATGAAAATTCCTGAGCCAACAAAGACGGCCTCCGCGCCCAATTGGCGAACAAGCGCTGCGTCCGCCGGTGTGGCGATGCCGCCTGCGGAGAAGTTCGGGACGGGAAGCTTACCTGCCTTCGCGACCATGCGGATCAGCTCATACGGCGCGCGGTGATCTTTCGCGGCTGCAAACAACTCTTCTTCGCTCATCACGGTCAACTGGCGCATGTCTTTGACAATCTGGCGCAGATGCTTCACGGCGTGCACCACGTCGCCGGTTCCGGCTTCGCCCTTGGTGCGAATCATCGCGGCACCTTCGGCGATGCGACGAAGCGCCTCTCCCAGGTCGCGTGCACCGCAGACAAAAGGAGTTTTGAAGGCATGCTTATTCACGTGATGCAGTTCGTCGGCTGGCGTTAGGACCTCGGATTCATCAATAAAATCGACGCCCAGCTCCTGCAGCACCTGCGCTTCGGCAAAGTGGCCGATGCGACATTTCGCCATCACTGGAATGGAAACCGCGGCCATAATTTCCTTGATGATTGCCGGGGAGGCCATGCGGGCCACGCCGCCCTCGGCGCGAATCTGCGCTGGCACGCGCTCAAGCGCCATTACAGCCACCGCTCCGGCCTTTTCGGCAATCTCCGCCTGCTCGGCATTGATGACGTCCATGATGACGCCACCCTTCAGCATTTCTGCCAGGCCGACCTTCAGCCGCAGTCCGTGACCGGATTCGGGATTCGCGTTGCCATTATTTTGGTGATTTGCCATGGTGCTGCTCCTTGCCACGTAAAACTGTCGTGGAAATATAAGTTTATCAGCTTCGTTGGTTATCGATTTGCGGCGCTGAAGGTGAGCCGCTGTTTGTATTTCTCAAACAGTTCAGCGGAGTTGACAGCAATGAACACACCATGGGCGCGGGCCAACACCGTGCCGTCCATGGCGCGGATTTCGCCGGTATGGAAGTGCTTCCTACCCTCTTCTTTTACCGACCAACCCACGGCTCGAAGCTTGGTTGCGAGCGGAACCGGCCGAAGATAATCGATCGACATATGCCGGGTGAGCGCGACAATGCCCTTGCGACGATTCACTTTTCCCATCGCTTCATCCAGAATGGTCGCGATGATGCCGCCATGCACATGACCCGGAGGACCCTCAAAACGCCGCGGCACGCGAAGCTCACTGACAACACCGCCGTTGTCCGTTTCCTTGAAGCGCAGATGCAACCCAGTGCGATTCTCCTTAGAACAGCCAAAACAATGATGGACCAACCCCGGAATCGGCCCGTCGAGCGTATGGCCTGAAGTGGTCGCCGTTTTGTGTTTCTTTGCGCGGATTGCAGTCATTCGCGGTTTTCCATGTTTGTTGGTGATATCTCCATTTTTTGCGCGATCAATTCTGCGACACCTTTTTGGGCGACGGTTTCGTTGTAATGCAGAATCTTCATGCCGCGGTAGATTTCCAGCAGCTCCTGCGAGCGCAGCAGATGCCGCGGATCGCGCGGCCCACGCGGATTGCCGAGGCGCTCATTGTCTTCGGTGTAGGTGCGGTACAGCAACAATCCTCCGGGGATCAGGATCCTCGGCAGCCACGGCAACACTTCGCGATCGAGGAAGAAGGAAACCAGCACAAATCCAAAACGGCGGCCGTTGCTGGCATATGCGGAGACTACATCCAGAGCGGTGCCTTGCTGTATGTCGAGCATGAGCTGACCTGCGGCTGCTTTCTCGCGCGCAATCTCCAGGGCCGGCTCAGACCAGTCGGCCAGTGCCATTCTCCAGCCCTGTTGCGCCAGCCATATTGCATGATGACCGGCGCCACCTGCCAGATCCAGCCCCGTATTCGATCCAGCGGCAGAGTTTTCGCGCAACATCGGCTGTAAATATTTCTTGTGTGCTTCCATCACGAACGGGTCAGTCTCGCGAAATCCGAATTCGCCCGCGAGATAGCGCTGGTTCCAACTCTGCAAATCGCTGCCCGGCATATGCCATTAGTGTACTCACTGCGACGAGCGGCGCCTGCGATTGCGATGGCCAAGACCTATGCTGGCTGCGTTATACTTCAGGTGCGATGGCCCTACTCGACAAGACGTTTTACATTGAAACTTTCGGCTGCCAGATGAATGCCCATGACTCGGAAAAAGTCATCGGCACACTGGTGCAGGAAGGCTATCGCCAAGTGGAAGCCGAGGTCGATGCGGCGTTGATTTTGTACAACACCTGCTCCATTCGCGATAAGGCGGAGCAGAAGGTTTTTAATCGCCTGAACGACTACAAAGCCCTCCATAAGCAAGGTAAACGTTTTGGTGTGTTGGGCTGCGTGGCGCAGCAGGAAGGCGAAAAAATCTTCGAGCGAGCTCCGTATGTGTCGCTGGTCGCCGGGTCAGCCTCCTACCGAAAACTGCCTGAGATGCTGGTGCAACTCGAAGCGGGCAATAAGCGCATCACCGGCCTGGATGACCGGCAGACTGATCAGACCTTCGAGACGGAATTCACCGCTCGCAGTAACAAACATCGTGGCTACATCACCATCATCGAAGGCTGCGACAAGTTCTGCGCCTATTGCGTGGTGCCATATACGCGCGGCAAAGAGCGCAGCCGTACCTCCGACTCTGTGCTGGCGGAAGCGCGACGGATGGCCGACGCGGGCTATACGGACATCCAGCTATTAGGGCAGAATGTGAACTCCTATCGCGACTCTTCCGGCGAAATGAGTTTCGCAGAGTTGCTGACGGCCGTTGGCCAGGTTCCGGGGATTCGGCGCGTGCGGTTCACAACGTCCCACCCGCGCGATTTTACGCGTGACATTGTCGAGGCGATCGATGCTGTGCCGACCCTCTGCGATCATGTCCATCTGCCCGTCCAAAGTGGGTCTTCGCGTGTGCTGCAGCGAATGCAGCGGGAATATACGCGCGAATGGTACCTGGAACGAATTGCCTGGATTCAAGCGGCACGGCGACCGATCAGCCTGACGACCGACATCATCGTCGGATTTCCTGGAGAGACCGACGAAGATTTTGAGCAGACGCTAAGTTTGCTGGCGCAGGTTGGCTATGATGCTGTGTTTGCGTTTAAATATTCCGCGCGGCCCAATACGCCAGCCATTTCCATGGAAGACAGCATCCCAGAAGAAGTGAAGAGTCGCCGGTTGCAAGTTCTGCTGGAGAGTCAACGCGAGATTCAAAGGTCACTCTACAGCAAGCATATCGGCGAGATTGTTGAAGTGATGGTTGAAGGAAATAATCCGGCGCGCGGCCAGGTTTACGGACGTAGTTCGCAGAACAAAGTCGTCAATTTCACTGCAAACTCACTTATTCTGCCAGCTCCAGGGAGCTACTTGAACGTGCGCATCACCCAGAGCTTCCCCAACAGCCTGCTCGGCGAAGCGATTCCAACAGCACAGCCAGCCGCGGTTTCCGCGGGAGAGGAAATTTGTGTGGCATGAGTCTTCCACTCCAATCCGGCGCAGGTGAAGTACAGGCCGACGAAATGGAAGTCAAGATTCGCGGCCTGATGATGGATCCGGTCACTAATATGCCCATGGTCGTCCTGAAGGATATCGGGAGCGATGCCCTGGTGCCGATATGGGTTGGAATCTTCGAGGCGAACGCGATTGCCCTGGAGATTGAAAAAACCGCGACGCCGCGGCCAATGACTCACGATTTGCTGGCCAACCTGATTCGCACACTGGATGGAGAAGTACGGCGCGTAGTGATTACCGAATTGAAGGATGACGTATTTTATGCGTTGATCTGGATGGAGCGGGGCGGAGAACTGATCAGCCTGGACGCTCGTCCCTCAGATGCGCTCGCACTGGCGTTGCGCACAGATTGCCCCATCTACCTCTCTTCTCAAGTGCTGCAGACTACCCGCATGGCCAATGCCGGCGTGGAGAATTTTTCCACGGAAGAGCTGCGGCGCTGGCTGGAAAACCTGAACGACGAAGACCTCGGCCGCTACAAGATGTAGTGCGTGGCCAGACGCCATTCTAACGCTGACTTGCTAGGGGCCCGCGATGCTGCAGCCGCCACGTTCGCGATGGAAGAGAGCAGCTTTTCGGGGAATCGCGAAAGTCATGCACCTGTTGCACGGTGACAGCAGATTTTCACAGGCTGAATTGGCAGGGATCCGGACCTTCCTTGTGCTTCAATATGAATCCCCGCTCGGCAGCGTCGTTCATGCGACCCCATTGTTCGAGGCTCTAAAACATGCGGTGCCGGACTGCTACATCACCGTGGCCGCCTCAAGCTTTGCGGCTAGCGTTCTCCACTCCAATCCACATATTGATCATTGTCTGGTGACACCCAGTCCTTTCAAAGATTTTTCGAGAAGTGTGCGTGCTGTTCGTGATCTGCTCGACTCGACGCCCCCCGGCGGCATCTGCGTGATCACCACAATCGGAAATCAGCGAACGCGTCTGGCAATTTTGAGCCTACTGGCAGGCAGCGCAGTCCGGATAGGCTACACCCTGGCTCCGGAACTCTACGATGTACCCTTGACCTTCGATCCGGAGCGCGGGCAGATCGAGGGCAATCTTGACATTGTGCGCAGCCTTGGTCATCCCGTTCCTGTTTGCGAGCCGCGGGTATTCTTCGCCCAGCATGACGCGGAAAAAGCGTCGCAGTGGTTGGAATCTCTCAAGGTTGATGTCGACGTGCCTCGGATTGTCTTTGTCACTCAGAACAGCGGGGGACAGAAGAACCAGTGGAACCAGGCGCGCTTTCAACAGGTGATTGGCAACCTTTCACGCGTCACCGGAGCCGTCCCAATTTTTGTGGGGACGGAGAAGGATGCCATACCGATTGATGCCTTGCGTAATGAACTGTCCGAGAAGGGAATTTCATTGGCCGGAAAGACCACCATAGCAGAACTGGCGGCTCTGCTCGCGCAATGTGATTTGATCGTCAGCCTGGACACAGGAACGTTCCACGTCGCCAGAGCTGTCGGATTGCCGGGCGTCGTGATTGCTCCCGCATGGCAAAGCCCGCTCGAGTGGCTGCCGGTTCAGTCCGAGCGTTACCGGGTACTGCGCGGACCGTCGATCCAAGACATTCCGCCGGATTATTCGATCGACGAAATCAGCGTGGAACAGGTGTGCGAAGCCGCGCAAACGTTGCTGGCAAAATATCCAGTAGATCCTGCGCAACGAACTTCCCGCGTGGATCAATCTCTTTGCTAGTGCTTGAGTTCGCCACTCTGCGACAATACCGTTGTGCGACCCTTACGGGTGCACCCTCTCAGGTTTCTCTTTCAGAATGTGGGAAACTCAATGAACGCAGCTTTGTTTCTTGATCTTGCATGGGCATACTGACACGCATCCTTAAAGTGATGGCCGCGCTGATGACCTCCAACGTGGTCAGCCTGGCCACGAAGCTGCTGCTGCCGCCCATTTTTCTTTTTAAATACGGCACCACTCTCTATGGGGAATGGATCGCGTTGTCCGGCGCGGTGGCGTATCTTAGCACGCTCAACTTTGGCATCCAGACCTACGTAACGCAGGACCTGACGGTCCGCTACCAGCGGCAGGAGCTGGATCGATATCACCTGCAACAGTCCACTTCGCTGCGGGTTCTGTTGGGAATTCTTGGCAGCGCAGCGGTCGTATGCCTGATCGTTTTTGCACTTCCAGTGGAGCGCTGGCTGCGGCTGACGCTTTCGCATCAAGACACATCGCTGACACTTTATTTTCTGGCGATCCAAATCTTGCTTGGCGTACTTTTCGGGTACTTTACGGGCATGTTCATGGTGCTGAGCCGCGCTCACACAGGAGTATTGTGGGTGAACGGCTTACGGCTGACGATGGTCATTGTGACCTCTGCTGGCGCCTGGATGCGGTTTCCGTTTCCCCTGCTTGCGGGACTGCAGGCGGCGGTGTATGCAATCGGAATTCTGCTGGTGTTGGTGCACATTCGCCGCGTCGCTCCTCAGATCTTTCCTCAGATTGGCTTGTGGGACCGTAGCGCGGTGCGCGCCATCATTGGACCGAGCAGCTACTTCGGTCTGATCAGCATGAGCACTTTTCTTTCCTTTGAAGTGCCTGTCCTCATCCTGCAGCGCGAAGCCGGCTCCTTCGTCGTAGTCGCTTTTACGGCCATGCGAACCATTTTTTCCATGTCGCGACTCCTGTTAATCGGCCCGACCCAGGCGATGGGAGCGGAGATCACTCGTCTATATGGGCGACAGGAGTGGCGTGAGCTAACAGCAATCTACAATTACTCTGAGCGATTGATCTTTTCCCTGATTCCTGTTGTGAACCTGGGGATGCTCATCATCTCGCCGGTTTTATTGGTGGTGTGGCTGCATAAACCCCAATTGTTTTCGGTGCTTCCATACGTGGTTACATCTGCGATTTCCATGACGTTGAGCGCGAAGGAGCACAAATTCCAGTTTCAGTTTTCGACCAATACTCATGAGCGTTTGGCGCGACTTATGTTCTTCAGCTATATCGCGCTGGTCGCGATCGCGATTCCCATGGTCCATTGGTACGGTATGCTGGGCTTTCTGTATTCCTGGCTTGGAGTTGAGCTGTTTCAGGTAATCCGGATTGTTGGATTGAACCAGGAGCTTTTCGCGCACACCGGAGAACATAGCCTCAAGTATGTGTATCGATTGGCAGCATTGTGTCTCGTAGGTTTGCTGGCGGCGGACATGGTGCTGACCCACACGCACGTCATGCCGTATCGATTGCAGTTTGCCTCGGCTTTCGGCTTTAGCGCTACGATGGCATTGCTGTCATTTTTCCTCTTCAATATGCAGGAGATTGTAAAAAAACTCTACGTCTTATTTCGGAACAGGCTTATCGCTGGCAACGCATAATCTATGAGTGACGGTGGACATTGAAATCTGGACTCGTTCGTATCCTCGGATTTCCAGCCACGCTGATACATGGAGATACCCTTGTATTGGATCGGTGGCTTTGGCTGAAGAAATATTTACCTGTTGTTGAACCTGGCTCGCGCAGCCTGGTGGATGTAGGTTGCGGGACGGGCGCATTTACCATGGGTGCGGCACGTCGTGGCTATCGGTCGCTCGGTCTCAGTTGGGACAAGAGGAACCAAAGCGTCGCGCAACAGAGAGCCAAAATCTGCAAGGCCGATACAGCCACGTTTGAGGTCCAGGATGTTCGCCGCCTGGACGAACGCCCGGACCTTGCCGAGCAATTCGATGTTGCCATTTGTTGCGAGTGCATCGAACACATTCTGGATGATGTGAAGTTGATGCAGGACATTGCTCAATGTCTGAAGCCCGCAGGGACGTTGCTGCTGACCACGCCGAATCTCAGCTTCAAACCCATGGCGTACGACAACGAGAATTTCTCGACAGTGGAAAACGGCGCCCATGTGCGACGTGGATATTCTCCCGACGATCTCACGCGGCTCTGTCAGCAATCCGGTTTTGAAGTGATGAAGATCGAATACTGCAGCGGAATCTTGAGCCAAAAGATAACTTCTCTCAAACGAATTGCAGCGAACGCGACTTCGGAGATAATCAGCTGGCCGATTGTCCTGCCGCTTCGATGGATCCCGCCAATGTTCGATAGCGCAGTGACACGCGCGATGAATTGGCCGGACTACTCGATCACGCTGGTGGCGAGAAAGAAATAGTGTATCAATGCGTTTGGCAGCAAATTGAGGTGCTGAACTGGTCGCAGGATGAGGCCGACGATTGCCTAGTGGTCAGGCATCAGGTTCGCGCCTGTAGACTGTGAGGAAACGTTTGTAACCACCTTCTTGCTCCGGAGCTGAAGATGCCCCAGATATTTTCCAAATCCTTCAGGAAGAATCTGAAGCGGTTGCTATACGAACGCTACCGCCTTGTAATCCTGCGCGGACAAGTCGTCCTGGATATGGAAAAACTATCCAATCTCACCACCAGGGATTCCATTCGTGTTTGTTCATTGCATGCTGTTGCTGAGGAAATTCGCTCGCAGTCGGTGATTGGTAGCGTCGCAGAACTAGGGGTGTATCAGGGCGAATTTGCCCGGCATATCCATGGTGAGTTCCCAGACCGGACCCTTTATCTGTTTGATACTTTCCAGGGATTCAACCGACAGGATCAAGAGGTCGATCGAGGTGCGGGATTTTCGACTGCATCGGAGGACTTTTCGGATACCAGCGTGAATTTAGTCTTGGAGAAAATGGACCATCCGGAAAAAGTAAAGATTCGCGCCGGCTATTTCCCTGAATCCCTTGAGGAGGCCGACCGGACAGAAACCTTTGCTTTTGTGAGCATCGACGCAGATTTATATAAACCAATTTACGATGGCCTTGCCTTTTTTTATCCGCGATTGAGCCCTGGTGGATTCATTTTCATTCACGACTACAACAACAAGGACTACCCAGGGGCGAAAGCGGCCGTCAGAAAGTACTGCGAAGAAGCAAAGATTAGCTGTTTTCCGTTGGTGGACCCATGCGGGACCGTGGTCATTACGAAGGGGTGAGTGCGGAGGAAATTGGGCACCAGCAGTCAGGTTCAGGCGTTCTTTCCCATACCTAGAATCTGATCGAGCGTTTTTGAATACAGGTGATATGCCCCATCCCCCTCTATCTTCCGCAGCGACTCCGCGGCGTTTGTCCGCAAGCAGGCACGAGTCTCCGCAGATGAATACAGCCGTTGCACGGCGGCGGCTAATTGCTCGGCATCCTGTGCCGGGACGACAATTACATCCTTGTCGGGCGTAAATAATTCTGCTGCTCCGCAATGTGTCGTCGTAATCGCGGGAAGTCCGTGGGCCATCGCCTCTAGCAGTGCCATGCCGAAGCCATCGTCGATGGTGGGGAAGACGAAGGCATCGCAACGACGATAAAAATCACTCATATTGTCGACGTATCGAACGATCTCAACGTTCCGGAGCTCATGCAGCAATTCCCGCAGTACTGGCGATTGATCCAGCGACGCGTCCGTACGCAGCAACAGTCGAGCGTTTGGAAGTTCGAGTTGTTTCCACGCTTGCAGCAAATACAAAAAACCCTTGCGCAGTGGCTGTCCCCCAACCGTTCCGAAGGTGAACGACGAACTTGCTCCAGCGGGCGTGTCCTTTGATGGTACGGAAATCGCATTCGCAGAAATCGTGACCTGTGGCATCGCCATTCGTCCAAACAGCGGGGCAACCAGCGTCTTCGACTGCAGCGTCGCCGGAAATGTCGCGCGGGAGTATGTCGAGGGCACCAAAATGATGTCCGCCTCTTCGTACTCGGCAAGTTGACGCGAGCGGAACCACGACGGTTCGGCTTGATAGCGCACACCCAACCGTTCGCATTCAGTTCGGATCAACGCCTGCTGAGCGTCGACGTGCGGGCAGGCACGGTCCAGCACAAACTGGGCTCCGCGACGGCGTGCAGCCCGACCAGAAGCCAAGGCACCGGACGCCCAGGCCCAGAAGATGTCGAACTGATCGCGTGTGATCGCGAGCCGCACGGCGACAAGATGGTCATATAGCGCGGTGTCGGCACGCTGCCAGGGTCGTGCAAGCTGCACGCCGGTCAAAAAATGGATGGAAGGAACCAACTGCGGAACCCAGCGCAGGTCGACATTGGGAGCCAGCTGCGGAAACCGGGCGCGATACGCGGCCGTAAAAATCATCACCTGTTCTCCGCGTTGCGCCAGCAAATTGGCTGGCAGCACGGCGTGCGCAGGACGACCGGTAGAAAATGCAACTCGCATAGAACGTTGGATGTAGCTTAGAGCATTTCAACGAATCCTGCGGAACACGCTTCGGCGAGGTATCCCGGGATCCGTGGATCAGCAAGAAGCCGATCAATCAGAATCGGTTGCTTGAATAATTTCGGATAAAATAAAAGGGAGGTTGAATTTCCTTTGCCTTCGGTTGATCCAACAAACACTGAAAACGCAGACCCTAAGAATCCAAAGCCCACGCCCGCGCCGATCACGGTGTCGACCTGGGCGCGAGACCTGTTGTTTGCGGTTGCCATTTCATTCCTGATCATCACCTTCCTGTATCAGCCTGTGCGCGTGGAAGGGACCAGCATGATGCCTGGGCTGCAAGACCAGGAACGACTTTTCATCAATAAATTTCAATACCACTTTGAACCGATCCATCGCGATGACGTCGTGGTGTTTCACTTTCCGCTCGATCCGGCAAAAAGCTATATCAAGCGGGTGATCGCGATTCCCGGTGATACTTTGCGCATTGACGATGGACAGGTTTATGTGAACGGCAAAGCCTTGAAAGAACCCTATGTCCCAATGCGTTTTCGAGACGATCGGTCCTATCCTGAGATTGTTTTGTCAAAAAATGAATATTTCGTGATGGGTGATCACCGTCTGATTTCAAGCGACAGCCGCGACTTTGGCCCCGTGAACCGCAAGCTGATCTATGGAAAGGCAACCTTCGTCTATTGGCCCACGGATGACATGGGAGTCGTCCACTAGCAGGACGCGCGAACCTCTAAATTCGGGGTCTCCATCTTCCACAGGGAATTGCCGCACAAGTTCTGATAAGATTAATAAAATCCACTGCGTGGAGACGCGATGCAGGCCATACTTGCGCTCGAAGATGGGCGTATCTTTCAGGGCCGCGGCTACGGTGCCAAGGCAGAATGCTACGGCGAGGTTGTTTTTAATACATCGCTTTCCGGTTATCAAGAAATCTTCACCGATCCATCCTATGCAGGGCAGATTGTTGTCCTCACCAATCCTCAAATAGGCAATTACGGAACGAATAACGCGGATGATGAAGCCAGCCGGCCATACATAGAAGGCTTGGTAACGCGTGAATTTTCTCCTGTCAGCTCGAATTGGCGCTCGCAGTTAGTGGCCGACGAATTTCTCGAGCGATTCAACATTCCCGTCATCTCGGAAATCGATACCCGCGCTTTGGTACGGCATCTGCGGACCCACGGCGTGATGCGCGGCGTGATTTCCTCGCTGGAGGCGGATCCGGAAAAGCTGATTGCCAAAGCCCGTGCGATTCGCAAAATGGACGGGACGGATCTTGCCAGCGTGGTGACGACCAAGGCTCGCTATGAATGGGACACGGCCGATCCGCAGATGGCGAATGCAGATCCGCTGACGATAGGGCCGGCAGCCGCCATGCCGGAACAGGATCTGCACGTCGTCGCGTACGACTACGGGATCAAGCGAAATATTTTACGCATGCTCGCGCAGCAGGGCTGCCGCGTCACGGTAGTACCGGCGACGACCTCTGCAGAAGACGTGCTGGCGCTCAATCCCAATGGAGTTTTTCTGTCGAACGGTCCCGGTGACCCGGAGCCCGTGAAGTATGCCCAGGAAAATATTCGCAGATTGATGGGCAAGACGCCTGTGTTCGGAATTTGCCTGGGGCACCAGTTGATCGGACTCGCTCTTGGCGGCAAAACCTACAAGTTGAAGTTCGGCCATCACGGCGGCAATCATCCGGTGCAGCACACCGGCTCCGGCAAAGTGGAGATTACGGCCCACAATCACAACTATGCGGTCGACCCGGATTCATTAAAGCAGAGCGATGTGGACTTAACTCATATCGACCTGAACGACAATACTTTGGAAGGTTTGCGCCATCGTAATTTACCGTTATTCAGCGTGCAGTATCATCCGGAGGCGAGCCCGGGTCCGCACGATTCGCACTACCTCTTTCACGATTTTCGCAAGATGATGGAGGACTGGAAGAAATGATGCAAGAGGGTTTGAAATTCCGTTGGCGGGCCCGATTCGACTCCTTTGAGATGACAACCGAAAACGCGCGAAGAAATGCAGGTTGGAGTTAGATGCCACGCAGAAATGACATCACGAAGATTTTGGTAATCGGCTCGGGACCCATCGTCATCGGCCAGTCCGCCGAGTTCGATTACTCTGGAACGCAGGCGTGCAAGGCACTCCGGGCCGACGGCTATGAAGTGGTGCTGGTGAATTCCAACCCTGCCACTATCATGACTGATCCAGAATTGGCCGACCGCACCTACATTGAGCCTTTGACGCTGGAATATCTGGAAGAGATCATCCGTATCGAAACGGAAATGCTGACCAGCGCGAATCGCAAAGGGGTTTTCGCGCTGCTACCGACGGTCGGCGGTCAGACAGCGTTGAATCTTGCGGTTGAATTATCTGACTCAGGCGTGCTGGAAAAATATGGCGTCGAGTTGATCGGCGCCAAGCTGGAAGCCATCAAGAAGGCGGAGGACAGGCTTTTATTCAAGGATGCGATGCGACGCATCGGCCTGGATGTTCCTCGATCCGCGCTGGTCAACAATCTTCGCGACGGGCTGGAGTTTGCCGGCAAAATCGGTTTTCCGGTGATCATTCGTCCCTCGTTTACGCTGGGCGGATCGGGTGGTGGACTCGCCTACAATCGCGAAGAATTGATGGAAATTCTTTCCCGCGGTCTTGATCTTTCGCCGGTCCATGAATGCCTGATTGAAGAGTCGGTGCTGGGTTGGAAAGAGTATGAGCTGGAGGTGATGCGTGACCTGGCGGACAACGTCATCATTATCTGCTCGATTGAAAATATCGATCCCATGGGAGTGCATACCGGTGATTCCATCACCGTTGCACCGGCACAAACGCTGACCGATCGCGAATATCAGGCGATGCGCGATGCGGCGATAAAAGTGATCCGCGAAATTGGCGTCGAAACCGGCGGCTCGAATGTGCAGTTCGGCGTGCATCCGACCACTGGCCGTCTGGTCGTGATTGAAATGAATCCGCGCGTGTCGCGGTCCTCCGCGCTTGCCTCGAAGGCGACTGGTTTTCCCATCGCGAAAATTGCGGCGCGTCTCGCTGTCGGCTATACGCTCGATGAAATTCCCAACGACATCACACAGAAAACGCCGTCGTGCTTTGAGCCGACGATCGACTATGTTGTCGTGAAAATCCCCAAGTGGCAGTTCGAGAAATTCGCGGGCACGGACGAGGGCCTCGGCCCACAAATGAAGTCTGTCGGCGAAGTGATGGCGATCGGGAGAACTTTCAAGGAAGCCTTGATGAAGGCATTCCGTTCGCTCGAGACAGGCCGGGCAATCAGCGCCGAGGTGATCGAGCCGCGCCGCCTGACGCAGCGTTTAGTCACGCCGCATCCGGATCGGTTGGCCTATATTCGCTATGCGTTTCGGTGTGGGCAGTCGGTGCGCGAAGTTGCGTGGATGACCTCCATGGATCCATGGTTCCTGCAGCAGATTAAAGAGATCACGGATTGCGTGGGAGAGTTGGGCACAACCACCTGCGACAACATCTCGCCGGGATTACTGCGCAAAGCCAAACGCGTGGGTATTTCCGACGCGCGGCTCGCGGCCGTGTGGGGCATGGAGGGACCTGACGCACTGGTGAAGGTGCGCGATCTGCGTCTGAAACACAAGTTGCAGCCGGTGTACAAACTCGTGGACACCTGCGCCGCCGAGTTCGAGAGTTTCACCCCATATTTCTATTCTTGCTATGACGAGGAAGACGAAGCCACTCCCACCCAAAAGAAAAAGGTGATCATCCTGGGGAGTGGGCCGAATCGCATCGGGCAGGGAATCGAATTCGATTACTGCTGTTGCCACGCGGCTTTCGCGTTGAAGGAAGACGGCTATGAAACCATCATGGTCAACTGCAATCCTGAGACGGTTTCGACGGACTACGACACTAGCGATCGCCTCTATTTCGAGCCGCTGACATATGAAGATGTCCTTGAAGTCTACGAACATGAAGCAGCGTCCGGCGCGCCAATTGGCATGATCGTGCAGTTTGGTGGACAGACCCCGCTGAATCTGGCGCTACCGCTGAAGGCTGCGGGCGTGCCGATTATCGGAACATCTCCGGAATCGATTGACTTGGCTGAAGATCGCAAGCGCTTTGGAAAACTGCTCGACGATTTAAAGATAGCGCAACCCCCAGGTGCGCTTGCAACCAGCGTGGAAGAGGCTGTTGCGGGAGCACAGCGGGTTGGATATCCCGTGCTGGTGCGGCCTTCTTATGTACTGGGTGGGCGGGCTATGGTGATCGCTTACGATGACGATGCAGTTACGCATTACATGCGTGAGGCGGTCGAATATTCGCAGCAGCGGCCTGTCCTGATCGATCACTTTTTGGAAGACGCGATTGAAGTGGATGTCGATGCCTTGGCGGACGGCGAGGATGTTGTGATCGCAGGCATCATGCAGCACATTGAAGAAGCCGGCATCCACTCCGGCGACTCCTCGTGTGTGATGCCGAGCGTGGATCTGTCGGAGCAGGTGCTGGCGACCATTCGCTCCCATACGTATAAGCTGGCTCGCGCGCTGAACGTGATTGGATTGGTAAACATTCAATTTGCTGTGCAACGCGAAAACGTGTTCGTCATCGAGGTCAATCCACGCGCGTCGCGTACTGTCCCTTATGTTTCCAAAGCCACTGGAATTCCACTGGCAAAAATTGCGGCGCGCCTGATGACCGGCCGCAAACTGCGTGAGTTCCTGGGCGATGCGGTTGATCGCGAAGCTGTGCTGGATACCGGCGCTCACTACTTCGTCAAGTCGCCGGTGTTTGCGTGGAACAAATTTCCTGGTGTCGATACCGTGCTCGGCCCAGAAATGAAATCGACCGGCGAAGTGATGGGCGTCGCCGACACCTTCGGCGAAGCGTTCGCCAAGGCGCAATTAAGCGCCGGCCAGAAGCTTCCGGTGAAGGGAACTGTGTTCTTAAGCGTCAACGACCATGACAAGCCGGCGATTGCGGCTCTAGCGCTGCAGTTCGTCGAGCTTGGATTCAAGCTGGTCGCGACGCATGGTACGGCGGATGTGCTGGAGAAGGCCGGGTTCGTCGTCGAGCGAGTATTCAAAGTAAAGGAAGGCCGGCCGAATGTTGTCGACTTGATCAAGGGCGATCGAATTCAACTGATCATCAACACACCACGCGGCCAGGACACGTTTTTCGATGAGAAAGCGATTCGCCGCGCAGCGGTCACGCAACGCATTCCGACGATTAC